>Ga0335074_10002963_pt1 | contig 23146 bp, 27 predicted proteins | sample Lox_Sample_23_FD_206715 | JGI IMG/M metagenome (GOLD analysis project Ga0335074, IMG submission 206715) | Soil microbial communities from Loxahatchee National Wildlife Refuge, Florida, United States - Lox_Sample_2.3 | ecosystem: Environmental > Terrestrial > Soil > Wetlands | place: USA...
GCCGACAGCAGGAAAAAATTGACGCCGCGATAGATCTTTTTCGAGACGACGTTGCGCGGTGCGCCGGCTGCGCTCCATGGTCGTCTCCACGGAATCACGCCTTGTTCCAGCAAGTTGACGATCCGTTCGGTCACGATTTCATAGGTGTTCATAGTGCTTCCGCTCCTTTTCTAACCCCCTTTCCCGTTGGGACAGGGCGCGCATGGATTGGGCTAAAGCCCATTTCCTTTCCGCCGTTGCCTCCTCGCTCATGACCGGGAGGCAGTGGAGGAAACCCATCGAACGCGGAGCGGAGCCACCAACGAGCGCAGCGGAGCAACTCAAGAACGCTGTGCCAAGCGGAGGCGCTTCCCGTCGGGAATGGCACGGCGGTCTTGAGCGGAGCAGCGCAAAGCGGGTTCGGTGATGTGTCCGAGCGTCTTGCTGACGTATGTGCTTGCGATATACACTAGTTCAAGTGGGATGGGAGGAGAGGCTGGCGGATTGCCAAGGATTCCAATGGGATGGGGGTAATTCCGCGAAGATTTGGGACCGCCACCGCGTGATGCCGAGCGAATGCGAGGAGCTTTTCTTCAATCAGCCCCTGATCGTTACCAGCGACGAGCAGCACTCGGCGGGTGAGGATCGGTTTTATGTCCTGGGCCGGAGTGACAGCGGCAGACTGATGTTCGTGGTCTTTACAATTCGCGGCCGTCTAATTCGGGTAATCTCAGCCCGAGACATGAGCCGCAAGGAGCGAAGAATTTTCAGTGGCCATGAAAAAGGCTCTGCCTAAATTCAAGAACGAGGGGGCCGAGCGCGAGTTCTGGGCGAAACACGACTCGGCTGATTTCATTGACTGGCGGAGGGCGAAGCGGCTGACGCTCCCGAATCTTCGGCCTTCGTCGCAGACCATCTCATTAAGGCTTCCCCGGCCGATGCTTGATCGGCTGAAGGTTCTTGCTAATAAACGCGATGTGCCTTATCAGTCGTTGCTTAAGATGTTTGTAGCAGAGAGGTTAATCGCCGAGTTTGAAAAGCTTGAGTCTAGAGAATCGCGCTGATGTGCAGAGCGGCCACGGCGGCCGGAGCAACTCCAGACAAAAAGGTGAAGTTGCTCGTAGCATTCGGGAATAAATGGAGTTCCAGGTGGCAGCCGCCGTATATGAGGCGACACCATTCGCTCGATGACTGATTTTTAAGGCCGCTTCGCCAAGGTAGCGATGGAAGGGTGGAGGTGACTCAACCCCTCGCATGCCGCCGTCAGTCTTCCGGTCAAACGTCTAAAAATATTCTTGCACTGATATCGGCGATATGGACCTCCGCAGAATTTATCGCGTTTCTTAATCGGCGATGATTTTGTTGGCTGCTTTCATTTTTTAATCTCCGTCTCCATAGTTGGCGGCCGTCTGATAGTGACATTCGTTTGGTCCGCGGCGAGCGTTCCTATGACCAAAACGTGAGGCGACAATAGGAATTTCGTCAATAGTCAGCAAAAGTGCGGCATTGCTAGGTTTTGAAAACCGGCCACTACCAACTACTTAGAGTAAGGTTATACTTCGTCAATTTCAGAAAATAGCGGCCGCGCGGGCGCGGCTGATCGACTTGTCGATATAGTCATTTGCTTCGTCGGCCTCCATCCAGCGGGACACATCCACCCATTTGCCTTCTTCCAAGTCCTTATAGTGGCAAAAGAAATGCGCGATCTGCTCGTGTAGTATGCTCGGTAGATCGTTGAGATTGCGGATTTTTACGTAGTAAGGATTCAACCTCTCAATCGGAACAGCGATTATTTTTTCGTCTGGTCCGCGTTCGTCCGCCATAACCAGGCCGCCAATCGGCCGGCATCGGACAACCGCTAAGGGAATAACGGGAACTTGCGAGATGACCAATACGTCGCACGGATCTCCATCATCGCAAAGGGTCTGTGGGATGAAGCCGTAGTTGGCTGGATAGACCATAGGCGTATGGAGGAAACGATCAACAAACAACGCGCCCGATGTCTTATCGATCTCATATTTTACCGGCACCCCACCTTGAGGTATCTCTATAACCACGTTGATTTCAAACGGCGGGTTGTCTCCTACAGGTATTCTACTGAGATCCATAGATAGATCCTTTCACTTACTCCAGCCCGATGCCTGCGCGTTGTTATCAAGCTAGAGAACCGTCACGGGAAATACTGCCGTTGCGACTAATTCCGGTCGAACGGTCCAAGCTTGAGCACGGATGATGGACCAGCCGGAACTCGTCGCCACGAGCAAAAGCTGATTCACACAAGCCCGATTCATTTTCTGCCCAGTCGCAATCTTGCCGCTGTAACGATAGCTTCACTTGCGTCCTGAAATGTCGGAGCCGCGAGTGCAGACTGGAAGCGTCGCAGTGAGTAATTATTAAACATCGAACTCGGTATCTTGATCGTCGCAGGAAAGCCACTCCAACGTTTCGCCTGCCTTCAAGAATTCGTTAGGCATCTAAGGAAAGAAAGCTTTGAGTGATGCATTGTCCTTTTCTCCCCCGTTTTGTTGATACTATTGGCGCTTCGCCCAAGCCTTACTCGCTTGCATTCGGCCAATACTTGACATCGTCTCTTGCTAAACCTTCGGTCCTTTTCACAGCCGATAGATCGCTGCAGGGGTTTCGGACAAAAAAAATCCTACTTCCGGTTTTACCCGCAGCAGGAGTCATTGGCCTTTTCGGCGGTTGTGGCGGACTCCACCACCGAGGACATAATAGGATAATGGTTTGCTATTGCCAAGGCTTGGAGAGCGTTTTAACCAATTCGTCAAGTAAAATGAACATCACGGTTTCAGAAATTGATCTTGAGACGGTCGGTATAAACATTACCTTCGAAAGCGACGACATTGATCATCGCGCGCTCTTCAAGGCTATTGACGGGCGCAACGGTGCATTCCGTTGACGAGATCGTGGCCGGTGAAGGTCTCGTGGAGCGGATCAAGAGATCGCGATGATAGCGTCGCGCTTGCTGTTCAACGTCGCCCTCGGTTTGACCGATGGATTGCTTACTGCACTCGTCCTGACCGCTGGAGTGCTCTTCCATGGCGCGACTAGCGTCGGTATCGGACAGGCCTTACGCGTGGCTGCCGCCGCGGCGCTATCGGGACTGTTCACAGTCTTCGTAAGTGATTATGCACGCCTGCGAGGCGAACTTCTCGAGCCGGCCTTCATCTGGCCACGACCATGGACAGCCTTTCTCGCGGCTTCAATCACACTGGCGACAATCGGATTAGCTTTAGGCCGAATAGTAGGTGGTCGTTCGCTTGTTCGGGCAGTCCTCCTGCTGGTTGGCGGCGCGGCAATCGCGCTCACTGGCGTTTGGCTCGACGTGGTGAGCTAGGTCGTTGGAGTGGCTGACACCCGCCCGTTGATCATGTAAAGTATTAATAGTGGTGGTGGAGTTCGCCCGCTAATCGTCATTCTTCATTAAGGAGAATCTGACCAATGACTCCTACGGTGAGGCCGATGCGCCCGTGGGAGTTTTTCTATTTTGGGCTGAGTGTCGGAAAGGCGCGCAAGCTAAACGAGCGCCGCATCTTTCTCCGGCGACAACCATCACGTAAGTCCCTGGCAGCGAAGCAAAGCGCTGCGCCGCAGCCGAAAACGAACGCACCGGCCGAATGTCTTTTCAGCTTGGAGCGTTGGGCGGTTTTCGCCTCTCTGACAACCAGGCTAGATGCTGGGTTACGGCTAATCGACGTCGCCATAATCAACCGCGACGGCCGGGTCTTGCTGGATACACTAGTCAATCCCGGTGTCCATATTCCAGCCAGTGTAGCCGTCGTAAGCGGAATTGACGACACGGCCGTTACTCAGGCTCCGCATTGGCAGGAGATCTGGATGAAGGTGGAGGACCTGCTACTCGCCCAGAATCACCTCGTTGCGTGGAGCGTTGAGTTTGATCTGCTTGCGATGCGTGGTGAGTGCGGCCGCCGTGACGATCTCAGCTGGACGATCGCTATCGACTCGCGCTTCATTAACTCGTCTGTCGCTGTCTCAAAGTTTATCGGCCGCGAGTGCTCGTTTGAGAATACTGGTGCGCTCGTTTTAACTGCTGGGCCGGGCTTCGAATGGCAACGGCGCTAGTCCGCCGGAGCGCCATGCTGCGGATTATTCAATCTCTTTCCAGGAAACATGAGGAGAAGGGATATGAACAACAGAGAGTTCGGACGAGTACGCTCGCCTTGGATTGTTATGAGACCTTGCCATCTGAGCATAAGCGGCCGGACCTGCCGCTTACTGGCACCGGTGCGCGACCGCGAAGGCGGAACTCGTTTTAGCGAACGCCCGACCGTGCTCTGCGAAATTTTCAACTTAGGGCGGCGCATGTACCTCGCTCGATTTGAAGATGGTACTACAATGTATCTTTTCGAACATGAAGTTGAATTTGACGCTGATTGACAATGACTGGTCCAACGACGGTGTCCCATAAGCATAATTTCAGGTTATAGAATGATGCGAAGCCTGGCTATTATCGGCCGGCCTTAGTGGCTGGCCTAAAAGGCAATCCCACCAGCAAGAAAGCCAATAACCCGGCCAAGCCATAGCTCACCAGGTTCTGTACGATTTGGCCTTCGGATGACAAAGGCCCATTTCCGAGCGCGCGTTGGAAGAGGTAACTCAAAGCGATGAATCCGGCTTCGAATACGACAATAAAGCGAAGTACGCGAAGTCCAGTAGCATAGCGTGGCTTCATAACGTGCCTGCAATCTGACTGTCGTTATCCATTCCTGGCGGCCCTTGCGCTATGACCAGTCTATTTCCGTCTACATGAGAATGTTTACTAAGTAAGTTTTACCACTCCAGACCATGCTCAGGTCTCAGAAAGCTCCGGTTCAAGAGCGAAATGGGCTGTAACTGCGCATCACCCAACTCGGCCGTTATCCTGTCCAAAATTAGTTACAGGCGCGTAGCCAGTTAGAAGGCGCATCTTGCCCACCTATGGAAGCAGAGGTCCTGCGTAACAGTTCGTTCTTTTCGATCACGCCCTGGATAAAGTCCGGGTTACTAGTGAGCATGAAGTATTCCTCATCTGCCTCGAGGCACAGCTTCAATTCTAACAAATAATCTGCCAGCGGAAGCAGAGCGCCATCCTCTGTAACACCGTTGTGGATACAATAACACCAGGGCTTCTGAACATGTTGTGAATTTGCCGAATTGACTAACTCAACCGAAAGCTCGCGGCGCGCCCACACTCGGAAGCGCCGCCCACTTTTGCCAACGACGATAAAGAATCCGCGCCTGCGCAGACAACGTCGCTGTGGACTCTTAAGGTGGCGAGCCAGCAGGCGAGCGGCGCGTTCGCGCCCTCCACGTCCGCTACCTAGGCCTAAAGCGCGTTCCGCGTACCGTTGTTCCAAGTACCGTACCCGCGAGCCGAAGAGTTCGCGCTCTGCGCTCACGGGAAACAGCTTGCTGACGCGTCTACGAAACCGGCGCGCGAATCGCCGAACGCGTACGCGGCTCCGAGCTGGCAGCATTTCAGCCCCCGACCAGGCGGGGAGCCAGGATGATCGATGAGGCGTGCGGATCGAAGTTCCGAATCATCTCCGAACCTTCACCATTAGGACCCTCAAGAAAAGCCAGATAGCCAAAGTGTTGCGTCTTTTCTTCAAATAGGAGCTTGGCCGATTGCATGCCTGCACCTGTTTCGGGATCCCACGTCAGTTCCCTATCGCCAGCTCTGCCCAAAACCCTCATTACGCTCATGTTGTCCTCCTTTCTTCTACCTCGAATCTAAAAAGTGGGTATAAGAAATCGGAAAAGGAATCTAAGCGTGTCTACCGGAATAGGTGTCCACGGCTTTTTAAACGGATGATTTTAGGCCAAAATACGCGAGGGCGCCGGCCTATTACCTTCGCGCGATTAATGAATAGGCAGCCTACGAGATAACCGAAGGGCAATGGGACAGATTCTTTTACGAGCGGGAAAGCGAGGATTTCTTTTGTGATATCGACGAGTAACTCTGGTGACTCAGGCCCAGCTCTTCGGCACCACTGCACCATACGCACAAAGACACGGTCACTGCGACCGACGCGCTTAGCGCTCAAAGCCGGATTGGTAATTGTTGGCCAAACTGCCATTCTCGCCTGCCTTACGCCAGCACCGCGAGAGCCTCCAGAAACAAAAACTCCCACAGCGCGCGTTGCTGTAGGAGTCATTGGTCGTCCAAAACCGGAGCGGCAATTGGGGCGGACTCCACCGCCTCGTTTCCATTCTACTTATCATATTCGCAGGCACTTACAAGAGTTCGACGGGAACCTCACGGCTTAAATTTCCGCTCTCAAGGGCTTGCTCCGCGCTTGAGCAGTCCTGGCAGCTTGCATGACGAACCTGCATCTTTATACTTTACCAATACGGTGGTGGAGTCCGCCCTGAACCGCTGCTCGTCAGCAGCCGATGACTCCTGCGGGCCTTCAGAGCCGCGGGAGTTTTTTATGCCTAGCGCGACCAGTTCAGCCAAGTCTTTCGCATCACCCTTTTGTGAATGAATTTCCATAGCATCTTGTTTGAGGCGCCGGTAGAAAACGAAGAACCGGAAGTCACTGATGCGCCTTCCTTCTTTGTTGACCTAAACCTTGACCAAATAGTGGACGCGATCCTGAAAGGCAAGGAGGAATACAACCTAAAGCCGTTTCTGCTTAATCCATTGAAATCTCTTGAGGCGATTCAATACCGGCATGAAATCTTGCGGGATCTCGGAAATGATATCCTACTCAACAACCTAGGCTTATTCGCCGAGCGAATGCGCGCCGTGCGCACACATCATGCCCAGGCAGATCGCCTCCGCCACAAGTATCAGAAGCAAGCCTGGTTTCTTAATGCGGCCAGCACTTACCTCGAGGCTATCAACTTGCTTTCGCGCGACGTCTCCCGGGCCGACCTCAAATCCCGAGGAATGGTCGCCTTCCGCGAATATCTGCGTGACTATCTTGAATCTGATTCCTTCGAACTGCTCGTCAAAGATACGGCATCGGTTCAAGCGCAGTTGGCCAAGGTCAAATACTGTATTTTGATACAAAGCAACTCTTTCACGGTGCGCAAGTACGATAACGAAGCTGACTACAGCGAAGAGGTGCGCAAGCTATTTACGAAATTCGAAGCGGCTGCCGCGAAGGATTACAGGGTCAAATTTTCAACCTGGCCGGAGATGAACCCAATCGAGGAGAAAATTCTCGATTTTGTGGCGCAGCTCTATCCTGAAACCTTTTTGCGACTCGATAATTACTGCGGCACGCATCATGAGTATCTGGATAACGCCATAAGACGGTTCGATCGAGAAATACAATTCTACGTAGCCTACTTAGAGTATATCTCACGATTCACGCAGGCTGGATTCAAATTCTGTTATCCCGAAATGTCCTACAGCGGAAGCGGCATTTATAGTTATGAAAGCTTTGATCTTGCACTGGCCAACAGTCTTCTCACTGAGCGAGCGACCACTGTCTGCAATGATTTTTATCTGAGGAATAATGAGCGCATTTTTCTCGTGTCGGGCCCGAATCAGGGTGGCAAGACAACTTTCGCACGGACCTTTGGCCAGTTGCATTATCTCGCCAGCCTAGGCTGCGCGGTTCCTGGCAGTAGAGCCCGCCTCCTCCTGTTCGACAAGCTCTTTACGCATTTCGAGCAAGAAGAAACCCTTAGCACGCTGGGAAGTGCACTGGAGGAGAGCCTTAAACGGGTCTACGCGATGCTAAGAGAGGCCACCTCCAGAAGCATCATCGTTATGAACGAGATCTTCACTTCAACCACTTTGCAAGACGCGTTGTTCTTAAGCCGGCAGGTCTTGAACCGGGTGATGGCACTGGATTCATTATGCGTCTGCGTCACCTTCGTCGACGAACTGGCCTCGATGAGCGAAAAAGTGGTTAGCATGGTAAGCACGGTGACTCCCGGCAATCCTCAGTTGCGAACCTACAAGATCGCGCGTAAGCCAGCAGACGGCCTCGCGTGGGCTATATCAATCGCAGAAAAGCACCAGTTGACGTATAGCCAGCTAAAGGAGCGGCTGAGATTGTGAAAGTGCTTTTAATGTATCGCGAGCGCGACTTCGACCTTCACCACGAACCTCCGATTAATGAACAGGCTCTGATCCAGGACCTGGGGTTGAATATGCTGTTCGAGGCTATGGCAGCAGATGACAAATTTTTAGCCGAAGTGGCGAAGAAAGCAGTTTTGTCGAGCGAGACTAATCCAGAAACAATTCTGTATCGGCAGAATATCCTTCAGGATTCATTGCAGAATTCCGCAGTGGTGAAAAGTATTTACGATATCGCAGTGGAAGCAGTTGAAGGTGAAAAACGGAACAGCTGGTTGTTTTCCTGGAAGCACCCCGGCTTGATTCTGAGTCGATCGATCCAGGTGTTACAAATGTTTACCGGTGAGCTCAAGAGATTAAAAAGAATCGCCGAGCAGCACGCCGGTGAATTCGCCTCAAAAGGCTGGTCGCGTTTATTCGAAATGCTTAAAAGCGAATTCAACGATGAATACTTGGCGGCCCTCGAAAAGTGTTTGAATGAGTTGAAGGGTCGTGACGGCCTTCTGGTAAGTGCGGAGCTGAAAGAAGGCAACAAAGGCGTCAATTACATCCCTAGAAAGCCAAACGAAGCCACGTCGACCTGGAGAAGTCGGCTCTTTGGGCCAAAAGGTCAAAGCTACACATATCAGGTGCACCCGCGCGATGAGAGCGGCAATAATGCCTTAGCCGAATTACGCGACCGCGGAATTAATCGGGTAGCCAACTCTCTCGCGCAATCGGTCGATCATATTCTCGGTTTTTTTTGCAGCTTGCGCGCTGAAGTGGCTTTCTACATCGGTTGTACAAATCTACGGGAACGGCTTGTCCAGAAGGATGCTCCAACATGCTGGCCGAGCGTTTTAGCTGCTTCTCAACGCCAACATGTGTTCACCGGATTATTCGACGTTTGTTTAGCTCTAAGTCTGGAGCGGAGCGTTGTGGGCAACGAAGCGGATGCTGGGCGGAAGGAGTTGGTAATCATTACGGGTGCTAATCAAGGGGGAAAATCGACTTTTTTACGCAGCATCGGCCTGGCGCAATTAATGATGCAATGTGGCATGTTTGTGCCAGCCCGAGCCTTCTGCGCGAACGTCTGCGAGAGCCTCTTCACACATTTCAGGCGCGAAGAAGATGTCGCGATGAAAAGCGGCAAGCTCGACGAGGAGCTCGCGAGAATGAGTGAAATCGTAAGCCAATTAAGGCCGAACGCCATGATTCTGTTTAATGAATCGTTCGCCGCCACCAACGAGCGAGAAGGCTCTGAAATCGCACGTCAGATAGTGCGCGCGTTGCTGGAGAGCCATATCAAGGTGTTTTTTGTTACACATTTGTATGAGTTTGCTCATGGCTTTTACGAAATCGGGAAAGAGCACGCACTGTTTCTCCGCGCAGAAAGGCGTCCGGATGGTGGCCGGAGCTTCAGACTCACTGAAGGCGAACCAGAGCAAACTAGCTATGGAAAGGATCTATACGAGAAGATTTTCAATTCGGATCAAGCGGATACTGCATAAATAGCGAACTGAAGAGGGAAAGAGCCGTTTTTCGGATTCGCGGCGGGCCACGCATTTATCAGCGATAGCTGCGCGTTCGGGCAGTCGCGCGTCGGCATTTTGAATCGCCGCACTGTCGATGACATCGGCAGTGCCACGCCGTCCGAGATAGTGCGGCATCTATTCGAAAAAGAGATTCGCGAGCATGCATGACGATAAGCCTTGGATGCAAGGCCTTGAGAGCGGAAAATATTAGAATGCTTGCAACTTCGCGAGCTTCATGCGAGATTAGCGCCTAAGGCGGTGGAGTCCGCCTAAACTGCTACGATTGTCGTGGCCGATGACTCCTGCAGAGCCTCCCCCGGAGGTGCCGCGGGAGTTTTTCGTTTTTTCTCGCGGCACCTCGCCTAATAAAAGTTGGTGGGGTGTGAAACAGATTGAGCGCGAAATATCTAAGAGCGATCGTTTACTCGAAGTAAGTGCGCGAGGATACATGCGCGATTGTTATCGGACTGGCTCCGAAACAGATCGCGCTAATTCGCGAATTGCTTATTCGATAGACGCCCCTCCGCGAATCTTAGCCATAAGTCCGGAACGGGCGATATTCGAAGCCTGGCGTGGAGGCCCGGGCGATCTAGCGCGCGTCAACGCCAGTGCATTTGGATCTGAAGCTAAGAACCCACCGGCTCATTTTGATCCATCCTTCATCCCAAAAGGGCTGGTTATGCGGCAGTGCCTCGTTTCCAATCATTCAAAATGCTCAACGGCGATGAGCAAGAGCAGTGATCGGGCGGCCAGAGCTTGGGGCAGGGGAAAGTTTTCCGGAAGGAATAGGAAGGCCACGTGGCACCGCCGGTTTTGGCGGACGATGGCATATGGCGCGCGTGTCGAGCGCCCAAGCGGCCTACTAGTTGGATGGTGGCTGTGGGATAGGCTGTCGAACCGTATATGGCCATCGTTTGTTCCAGCGGAATGTCCTTATGGCACCTTCAAAGTGAGAGTGTCGCAATTTTGCGGTCCACGACTCCGCCTGCCCGAATCGAGTGTTATCAGTGTGGGGGCGCCAATTATCGAACTTCACTGCAATAATGCCGCGGTGGTCGCAATGACTCGAAAAGGAGAGTCCTTGATTAGCGCTTGTAGGCAAGACTTAACTGGCATCGCGGCATGGGTAGAGCGTCAGGATTTGCAACCAGAGGCTATTTTCGGTGTGACGCTTCTTAGTGCTGCAGCCGCCCGGCTGGGATTCCATCAGAGAAGTATTCCACTGACTTTGCGCGCTCGGGCCGATCGGCTTTTCATGAATGGATTGTTGGCGCTGTATAACTATGACGGCGTGAGGCGGCTGAGCCGCGGGCGTACGTTTAGTGCAATTCCCCAGGAAGTTTGGATGTCCCGCTCCGAATTGCTGAAGCGATATCGAAAGGCCTCTTCCACTACTATATTGCCGGGCTCCCTTGTGAAATCGATCGAGCAGCGGGCGGCATTGCGCCCTATTCCGGCCAGCGCTCCCTGCCTCGCCGCAATCTCACTCGCCTGCGTTCACACCAATAGTTCGCCACAACGGCAGCAAACTGTTTCCGGACTCGAAGCGTCCGCTTGAGGTCGTGATGGGCCGTTCAAACACTGCCATTAATATCGGTGCGCCTTCCGTGAGTCGCGTTGGCAGCGGAGTCAATGCGGACAAGATCGAGCAGTTGATCCAACAAATGAAATCACTTCACGGCGGCCATAAAGCACTGTTCTCTGTGATCGATTACGGAGACGGGGCAGTGTCTGCTCTTAGGCAAATCTTGTACGAGCGGGACGTGAGCGGAATCTTCGAAGCACGGGTTCGTGCGGTAAAAGCACTGGCGGCGATCGGTGCACGCGATGTTTTGCTCGAATTCCTCGGGGCGCCACATAAGGTCGATGATCCCGTGTCGCGATTGGGAGAAGAAGCAGTAGTCAACGCAGCCGCGCGTGTACTAATTGGCTGGCGTTCGAGGGAGTTCTACGAGCAGCTTAAGCGGATAGCGCAGCAGCAGTTACTACCTGGCATAATTCAGGCTTTGGCGGATTTTCGCGACAACGACGCGATACCGATACTGGTCGCCGCCCTTGGCGAAGATTTCAGCCGCTCCGTGGCCGAAGACGGTCTCGCAAAGCTCGGGGCATCTGCTCGACAAGCGTTGGCCGCAGCAGCGGCATCGCGCCAGCCTTTGCCCGAATGGGAAAGCCCCTCAAGCCTGCGCCGCCGCCGAAGCGCACTTCGCTTGCTGCTAAAGATCGGTGTCAATTCCAAGGATTGGCCTAACCTGCGCCCTCTCATTCAGGATAGCGACCCAACGCTCGCATTCTTCGCTTGCAATCTCTCGCTTGCAAGTAGTGATACCAGTGACAGGGCGGAGATCATCCGGCGGCTGATTACTCTCTTGAAGAGTGCCGATTGGGTTCTTGGCCGCGATATTGAAGACTGCCTGGTTCGATATTTTCCAGACGCTCAGGAGTTCGTGGACGAAGCGCTGAGAGACGGAATCCAGCCCCCGTCCAAAGAAGGCGATCATCGCCTGGTTCGGGTGCTCCATAGAGTCAAAGCGCGCGTTGCAGCCTCGAGGTAGAGGCCAGTATGTGCTCGCCAAGTGTACAACTCAACGGCGTTAGGCTGCGGCAACCCCCTCCCCATGAGGCGCTTCGCAGCTATCAGACTCTTAACCTCGAACTCGGCAGCATTGTTCAGGCGGCGATGCGCCTCTGCCGAGAATTAAATGACGAAGAAGGGCAACGGCTTTACCAGGCACTACTAGCTCGTATCGCCGAAGATCGTTTCAACCTTGCAGTCCTGGGTTCGTTCAACCGCGGAAAGAGCACATTAATGAATGCGATCCTCGGAATGGACCGCTTGCCCACTGGGATACTACCACACACCTCAGTCATCACCACGGTTACGTATGGATCGCGGGAAAAGGTCTTGATTCGCTGCGCCGGCTGGCCAATTGCCCAGGAAATCCCGTTGGAGAAGCTCGCCCAGTACGTAACTGAGCAAGGCAACCCGAGCAACTACCGGGAGGTTATTTCGGCCGAGATTCAGATTCCCTCAGAGATTCTGAGGCAAGGTCTGTATTTTATCGACACCCCGGGGGCCGGGTCCGGAATTGCTGCGAACTCTGCGGCAACTGAAGGCTTTATTCCCGAAATCGACGCGGCGATCTTTGTCTGCAGCTTCGAATCACCGATTGGCGAAAATGAACTTCGATTTCTCCATCGCGTTTATGACGAAGTACGAAGAGTTTTCGTCGTAATTAACAAACTGGATCTGCTGCCGCAGAAAGACTGCGACGAAGTGATTCGTTTCGCTGAGCAGCGGCTTGATGCGGAACTAGGGGCCGCAAACTATGATCTCTTTGCGCTCTCAGCCAGGAGCGGACTCGATGCCAAGCTTTCCGGCGACGCCAGAGCGTTCGCCAGTTCAGGACTGCCGCAGCTAGAGCAGGCTGTTTGGGCCTTTCTGCAGAAGGACAAGCTGCGCCAGGTTTCTGACCGGTCGCTTGATCGCCTCGTGCGGTTGCTCAAGCGGCAACAAATCGAGCTTTCTATCAGCCTCGCTACGAATGACCGTACCGATACCGCGAAGGAGTTGCGCGACCGATTTAGTAATGAGGTGGGCAAGCTATCGGCACAGGCCGCCAGCATGGGGTCACTGCTTCGCGGAAAAGTGTCAAAAGCGATTGCAGACGAAATTGCAGCACCGGTTGATAGGCTCTTTCTAGAGCTGGGCGGACGCGTAACCAAAAAATGTCTCGGGCGACTAGCGTCCCGCTCGGTCTTGCTTCATCGTCCGCAAAGCTGCTGCATACTTCAGGAGGCCGCGGCCTTTTGCGAACAAGTGATTAACGAATGGCTGGATGGCAGCGCAGCGCTCGTGATCCAGCCAGCAGTGGAAAGAATTGGGCAGCAGACGCTCCTTAACCTCCTGCGCTTGCCAGCGGCGGTAACGGGTATCGCCGCCGAATGTGTCGGATCGCCGCGAGCTCTAAATTGGGAATATGCTGATCTCGAAGACAGGATTGCGTGCGACTTGAACTTACCTCGCTTACCCCATACGCCCTGGCGCGTGCTTGTACCCAGGCGCCTTGCCTTGTTGCCGCAGCGTAAACGCGAGGAAGCGGCCAGCCGATGGTTCGGCGAGAGCACGGGCGGTGCCTTGGCCAAATATCGAACACAGTTAGTAACGCTAATCAGCGCAGCCGCTGCGGATTGCATCACCTCAGTAACGCGTAAAGTTGAGTCTAGGATAGACGAATCGGCCGCGCGCATTATAAGCCGTATCGGGTCGTGCGAGCGTTACAGTCAAGCCGAAGCGATACGCGAGTTAATGCAACGGGTCGCCCGCTTGCGCGAGCGGTTGAGGGTTCCCGATATTGAGATCGGATTGGCGGCAGCCGACGACTGCCTCTCAACGGCAGACGGACCGGAAGCGGATACTGCGCTGAGCGACGGCCAATGCCCGATCTGTACTCAAATGGCCGAGGTCCTTTTCGCGTTTCTTAGTAAATACCAGTTTACCATTGGCGTCAGCGAACAGGGCCGCGCATCGCATGCGGAGACCGGCGGATTTTGTACGACACACACTTGGATGTATGCGGAAATTACCTCACCTCAGGGGATTTGCCTGGCTTACCCTCCCCTATTGGCGGGACTCAGCCGCAAGCTGATGGATCGAGTCGAATCACATTGCGGAACTGATGACCTTGATGTTGCGGTCCGCCTGATCCTGCGGCGAAGCGAGAGCTGCCCGGTCTGCCGCGTCGTCAAAAACGCTGAGCTGGAAATGGCGTCGGAACTCATCCTCGGATGCTCTGGCCAAGCTATCCGCCCTGATCATCTGCCGGTTCTCTGTCTGGTTCATCTGCAAAAGGTTCTGGCGGCGCGGCCACCTGATACTACGGCCCGCGCGCTAAGTGAACGGACAGCACGGGGATTGGGCAGGTGCGCGGACAACATGCGGCGCTATGCACTGAAACACGATGCCATCCGGCGTAATCTTTTGACCCTTGAAGAGCGTATCGCATATTTTCTTGGGCTCGCGCGGGTAGCGTGCGATAAACGGCTCGTGCCGCACTGGGTCAGGAACGAACTGTGAATTGGTCCGGTGAAGTGGCATGACCTTTTTCTGCTGGAAATGCTTTGCTGAAATTGAATCGCTGTCCACGACCTGCCAAAGCTGTGGTGCGACACCGGACCACAATGACTTCACTTATACTGAGAAATTGCGCCGCGCGCTTGCGCATCCGTTAGTGGAAACGCGGCGCAGGGCCATCTTTCTGATCGGAGAAAAGCGTATCGCCGAGGCGGTGGTCGATCTGAGCCTGATCATCGTGGGCGAATCCGATCCGTTCCTGGCCGAGGAAGCCGCGATCGCTCTAGGTAAAATCGGCAACGAGCCGGCCCTCTACGCATTGACCGCGGGGGCACGCCATCGCTCCTTTATGGTACGTGCGCGTGCGCTGGAAGCGTTATCCGCGGCGGGTGGATACTGGGCGCGTTTGGCCCGCAATTGGGCGCGGAGCGATCCTAGTGCGGCGGTCAGGCGAGGGCTAGCCTGAGTGCATAAAAAATCCTATGACCGAAGCCCAACTGAGACATCTGTCCTCCGTTATGCGACGGCTTGATGAGGTATTACTCGAAATCGAAAGTGCGATCGAATCGAGCAGGCCTAAAGAGATCATTATCATCCATCAGAATGATGTTCCGTCCTCGCGGAAGCCGGCGATATTCGCAGAAATCGAACGCTTGCGCCACGAACTGCGAAAGGTCAAAGAACGGTATAAACTCACCGTTGAGACGATCTCTGATCGGCGCAGCTTCACGGCCAAACTAGCGCTGATCGCGATAGAGTTGGAAGGTGCGAACTCGCGCTACATGGCAGCGTACGGAGTATTGCACCAAGAAGAACTGGCTCCGCTCGACAGACAAATTAACCGCATGGTCGAGTTAGTCGAAAACCTGCGCATGATGATTGCTGCGCCAAGCCGGTAAAATCGCAGAGTGGGATGGACTCGGTCAAACAGAACGAACGGACACCTTCTAGCACCGCACTTAAATTCGTTCTGATGATTGGCGTTGTCAGTTTTTTCGCCGACTTCACGTACGAAGGCTCGCGCAGCATCACAGGACCTTACCTCGGGACTCTTGGCGCTACCGGTACCGCCGTAGGAATCATCGCCGGAGTGGGTGAGTTGCTTGGCTATGGGTTGCGGCTGGTGTCCGGAGGCCTCAGCGAGAAGACAGGCGAATTTTGGCCAATCACATTGGCCGGTTACTTCGTGCAAATGCTTGCGGTGCCAGCCCTGGCTCTGGCTGGAAATTGGCAAGTTGCAGCCGCGTTGATAATTCTAGAGCGCATCGGCAAGGCGACCCGGAATCCGCCACGCGACGTGATGCTGTCTCACGCAGCCAAGCAAATGGGCTATGGTTGGGGATTTGGCGTTCACGAAGCTCTCGACCAGAGCGGGGCGTTCTTCGGTCCGCTGCTGGTGGCGGCCATGCTGGCCAGGCGTCACGGTTATATTGGTGCATACGCGGCGCTTTTGCTTCCGGCGCTCATAACCTTGGCGCTGCTCGTAGCCGCCCGCCTAATCTACCCGCGCCCAGGTGACATGGAACGGGAAGCTCCTGACATTCACGCCGCCGGACTCTCCAATTTGTTCTGGATATATATGATCGGTGCTACGCTGGTTGCCGCGGGCTTTGCTGACTATTCACTGATTGCCTATCACTTTGAAAAGACGGCACGCGTGCCGCAAGACTGGGTGCCGATTTTCTATTCGGTCGCGATGGGCGTAAGCGGAATCGGTTCGCTGCTATTCGGAAGATTGTTCGACCGTGCCGGCCTTGTCATCCTCATACCTTTGACCCTGATTTCGGCACTCGCGATGCCACTCGTATTCCTTGGAGGTTTCAAATTAGCCCTCATTGGGTGCGCTATATGGGGCATGGGCATGGGCGTACACGAGTCGATAATCCCCGCCGCGGTGGCAACGATGGTTCCAAGGGAACGCAGACCCTCGGCCTATGGGATTTTTACTGGCGCTTACGGGGTGGCTTGGTTTCTGGGAAGCGTCTTGATTGGCGTCTTGTATGATGTTTCCTTACCCTTTCTAATAGCTTTCTCAGTCCTCGCAGAGCTCGCGGCCATTCCAGTATTTTTTAAAGTCAGCCGCCTAGCGAAAGCCAACCGGTCTTCACCGGTCACGCAAAGCGCTAGCGGCTCTACACACTAGATTAGCGCGTTTATGGCAATCGATAATTGAAGCTTCTGGCACCGTTTGAAGTGAGGTTTCCTGACAATGCATCCCTGCCCTTTTTGTGAAAAAATGGAGCTTCATCAGTTACTCGCAGCAAACGAACATGCGGTCGCGTTCTTTGACGGCTTCCCGCTCAGCCCTGGGCATGCATTAGTGATTCCGCGCCGGCACGAAGGCGATTACTTCCGGCTGACAGAGGCTGAGGAATCAGCCATCTGGAGCACAGTTCGAGTGGTGCGCGCCGAGCTCCAGTCAAGCCACGCCCCGCAGGGTTATAATATTGGCGTCAATGTCGGACGCGCGGGTGGCCAAACTGTCGATCATGTGCATGTGCACATCATTCCGAGATACGCAGGTGACGTGGACGACCCAAGAGGTGGTATCCGATGGATAATCCCTGCCAAGGCGCGCTATTGGAGAGATTGATAGTGCCGCCTTGCGTTGCCAGAAACGTAACGATTTGACCGGTGCCTCCAACGATGGCGCTAGTGATTGATATGCATGCACTTCAGGTATTCATGTCTTACGAAGTTGAGGCCGTGGGCGGCCGGCGGCAATGGCGCCATTGCCCGTCCTGCGGATCAAGCCTGGCTGATGCGGTGATCGATGGACTTGTGAGGAAAATCTGCTCACAACCGGACTGTAGATTTATTCTGTACAGCAATCCCGCCCCTGCCGTATCCGTCCTGGTGGTGGATGGGGAGCGATTTCTCTTGTGCCGGCGCCGGCCGCGCAGCCTCGAAGGCGGCAAGTGGTGTTTGCCTTGCGGCTATGTCGAGTTTCACGAGGATTTTCTGACCGCTGCCCGGCGCGAAGTAAAAGAGGAGACGGGCCTGGATGTCGAGATCGAGGCCATACTGAGTGTGGTATCGAATTTCTTCACGCGAGATGTTCATTCGATGGTCGCTGTTCTCCTGGCACATGTGATGGGAGGCGAGGCTCAGGCCGGCGACGATGTGGATCAAGTGCGCTGGGTTTCGCTCGCCGACGATCTTCCGGCGTTGGCTTTTGAAGCCGACCGCCATATCGCCGACCGATATTTCTTGACGCGGCTTCCGGGCGCACCGGTCGATGCGCGTTACGCACGATCGACGATCTAGACATCCCACGAGCCGGATCTTGAACGGCCGTCTGGAAAAGCCGCTGAAGACAGCTATCCAGACTCAAGTTGGAGTCTCAGAGCGATAGCGCCTCTTTGGTTGGAGTGCGCATGAGCCCACGTCATCGAGCCGCCCAGCTTCGCGTGGATACCGCATCGGTGAGTTTAGCCTTGACGCCAGTAGGCCCAAGCTGAAACGATAGCTCATTCAAAATGGTGATGGGGTTCACCGTTTAACCGCTCTCGTCCGAGAGCTAATGACCCCTACGGGCACGAAGCCGTAGGGGCTTTTTTTTGGGTTTCAACGTTTCTTCAAGTGAGAACAGGTGCCATGGCGGAAAACCTTAGAAGCAAAACGATTACCCAGGGCGTTCAGCGTTCACCTAACCGGTCAATGTTGCGTGCTGTAGGCTTTACGGATGTTGACTTTGAAAAACCGATCGTCGGTATTGCGAATGCGTATAGCACGATTACTCCATGCAATATGAGTCTTGGCGGCCTCACCGATCGGGCCGAAGCGGCGATCAAAGCGGCCGGCGCGATGCCACAAGTGTTCGGTACGATCACGGTCAGCGACGGCATCGCGATGGGCACTGAAGGAATGAAATATTCGCTGGTATCGCGGGAAGTGATCGCCGATTCAATTGAAACTGCGTGCAGCGCTCAGGCCATGGACGGCGTTGTGGCGATTGGCGGATGCGACAAGAACATGCCTGGCGCCCTCATGGCGATCGCGCGGATGAACATTCCGGCGGTTTTTGTTTACGGCGGCACAATTAAGCCCGGCCACTACAATGGCCGGGACCTAACAATCGTTAGTGCGTTCGAGGCCGTTGGCGAATTCAGTGCCCACAAGATCGGCGAATCAGAGTTGCTTGAAGTCGAACGCCGCGCTTGTCCTGGCGCCGGCTCTTGCGGTGGCATGTACACCGCGAACACTATGTCGTCCGCAATCGAGGCGATGGGTATGAGCCTTCCGTATTCTTCGACGATGGCGGCGACCGACGCCGAGAAGAGTGAAAGCGCGGCGCGATCCGGAGAAGCGCTGGTCGCGGCGATTCGCCGCCAACTCTTGCCGCGCCAGATCATGACTCGCGAGGCTTTTGAAAATGCAATTGCCGTTGTAATGGCTGTCGGCGGATCGACCAACGCTGTTCTGCATTTGCTGGCGATGGCACATGCGGCGGAAGTGCCACTAAAGATTGATGACTTCGAAACCATCCGGCAGCGGGTCCCCGTGCTGTGTGACATGAAGCCCTCAGGGCCTTACGCCACGACGGACTTGCACCGCGCAGGCGGGATTCCTCAAGTCATGAAAATGCTATTGAATCGTGGCCTTTTGCACCGAAGTTCGATCACTATTACGGGCAAGACAATCGCCGAAAATCTGGCAGCCGTGCCAGACGCTCCGTCCACAAGTCAATCGGTGATTCATCAATGGGATGCGCCCGTTTATCCCCATGGTCATCTAGCGATCATGAAAGGCAACCTCGTCACCGAGGGGGCCGTAGCCAAGATCACAGGAATCAAGAGCCATCACATCACTGGACCGGCACGTGTATTCGAACGCGAAGAAGAATGCTTGACGGCTATTCTCGATGGCAAAATAAAAGCGGGCGACGTGGTAGTAATTCGTTATGAGGGTCCCAAAGGTGGTCCGGGGATGCGCGAAATGCTCTCCCCGACGTCGGCACTGACCGGCGCCGGGCTGGGCGGTTCAGTAGGTTTAATTACCGATGGAAGATTTTCGGGCGGCACTTACGGCTTAGTGGTGGGGCACGTCGCACCCGAAGCACAAGTGGGTGGGCTAATTGCGCTGGTGCGTGAGGGTGATTCAATTACAATCGACGCGGACAAACGACTCTTGCAGCTTAATGTCGATGAACTCGAGATCGCACAGCGACGCTCGCAGTGGAAGCCGCCGGTGCCACGCTATACCCGCGGAGTCCTCGCCAAATATGCTTTGCAAGTATCATCGAGTAGTGTTGGTGCCGTAACCGATTGAAGGCGCGCCGTCACTCGAGTACGACTCATACGTACCGGCTGACGTATAGCTATTCCTGAGGTAGCTAGTGAGTTTACTACCTCTTTCAACTGAGCGATTCGAACCGCCAATCGCTGAGATGATATCTGACACCCATTTTCTTCAATTTCATTCCGGCGGAGAGCGCGCTAACAGTGGCTACCTCGCTACGCGTTACCGTGCCCTCGAGGATCTTAGCTCCCGACTGCGGATGAAGGACCTTGAAGTCGATGACTTCACAGTCTGGAACTGCTGAAAACAGCCGTTCAAGTGCGGCATTGGCATCATCGAGGCACTGCTCTGCGAACATCTGCACGCTGTCCTCGCGTGGTATGTCAATAAACCGTGACCACGGGTGTACGCGGCGGGCACACCATTCTACCGTGAGGCGGTTCTCCAAATGTTTGAGCGAAAGGCCGTCCGCCCTGACTTCCCCACGAGTATTCAGTGCAAGGGACTTTATTACGCGCCGAAGTAGCCGCCGCCGAGCAAGTCCCGAACGCCACTGACGTATCTTGCCGAGCATCAACCCGTGTCCCTTCGGTCCAATTCGCGCCGGCCCTACATGAGCTCCCACATTAGCCGGACAACTCTGCAACGCCGTGGAATCCTTGAATAACAATCCATCGGCGCGAACGCTTCCAATACATCCCCCGCCTGACGCATTCAATAAAGTGGACTAGACTGATGCCAGCTTCAGCGCTTCAATTTCAAGTCCCGGTTTCGAAATTCATTTGCGCGTCGTGCGTACTGGCTCAATAAGGTTGAACGCTGTGTCGTTCGTCGCCGTCCACTAGCGTTCCCCTACGGTTTGGTTCTCGAGCCTGGGTAACTCAGTCCGCAACGCTATGTCACCTTGCGTTAGTAGAAGTAGCGGCAGGTCCTTGCATAACGCCGATCAGCAAACCACCTAATGCCGGTCCGCTTAACAGCATAAACGAACCAAGCTGCAGAAGAGCGATAAGGACCAGCACGACCGGACTAAAACCAGCGAGCGCGAGGATGCCCAAGACGATTGCCGCCAATCCCGATATCGCCGGGCCTCCAACGGAGCTTGAGGTAAAGGTGTGCATGAGGGCATGCGCCGAATCGTCGAGCTGTGCGGTTGTAGCCGAGACCAGGTTGATCTGCGCGGTCGAACCGCTGCCGATAATCAGCGCGCCACCATATGCTATCGCCGCAATCGCCACCAATTCCTCTGGACGCACCTGCAGCAGAGCCAGTATTCCAAGTACAATGCCGCCTCCGCCGGCCAAAAATTGGACTGACCACATCGAGCTGCCGCCTAATTCCCTTGCCGTCGGCAAGGCGCTGCTCCGACTTACCAACCTGCTTAGGCTGGTCGCGATGGCAACACCCTGAAACACCAACCCGACGCCGACAGCGATAGTCGCGATAGCGACGAGCAAGGTCGGCGCTACGAGCGCCAGGCCCAGTATCGTGAGCACGATTGCTACGATCGCTGCGATCGATTCCGAGGCTGCCAGCCCCGAAGAGGAACCGCCGTTGTCGAAGTGAATCCGATCGACTAATGTGGCCATGACGAACTTCTCCTTTCTCCTTATCGAATAGGGCTCTTAGCATCCCCATAAACTACCGACGAATCAGGACTATCGTCCGAGATTCGCGCCACCGCGCAGTCACCAGTAGTTCCGGCAAACCGGGATCCACCGGCGTCTTAAGCGGAATTCGCCGATGCTCCTACCGTCATGTGATCGGTAGGAGTCATCAGCCTAACGTTGTCAGGCGGATTTATTCGCAAAAAAGGGCGAAGGGTGTGGGAGACTCCATTCCCACATTTTTCTGCTTTAACACTTACCGAATATAAATGTCAACTCGCTACTTACCAAACTCTGTCTGGTCAAAATGAAGGGGCTTTGACCGGATCTCACCTAAGCCGTACGACATACACGTTAGTATTTCAATCGCCGACTTATCCTTGGCAAAAACAACCAGTTGTGTAACATCGAAGCGGTGGTGGAGTCCGCCATAACTGCCTACAAGGCCAATGACTCCTGCTGCGGCAACGTGAGCAGGAGTTTTTTTTAACATTCCAGGTTGCCAGCCCGAACTGCTGATGTTGGAGAGAGGCCCTTGTTTCGCCTCGATAGTTACGAATTTGCGATGCTGCGCTGGCTTTTAGAGGACTACATGGGAGCACGTCGATCTAGCCAAACACTTTTGTGGCACTGAGTGACTTCGCGGTGACTTGCCGAAGCAGATCAAGCTCACGATTGCCTGCAGGATTGCAAGCGGCTGTCGGCGCACTCTCATTACACATCCGAGCACCTAATTGCTGAAGCGATTTGCCATATTCAGCAGCGCGGCGGGCCTTCTTTGCGTGCTGATCATACTCGCACTTCATTTTGGCCAGATTAGCCACGATCGGCTTGAATACTCAGTCAACGGTGCCTATCCCGTCGGAAAGGCATTCCAGCCAGGTGAGATCTACGCTACCACCGTTGCTCAAATTATGCGCCATGAGCTCCATTCCGGTTTCGGCTGGCGCCCTAATGATTTCTTCTTGTGGGGACCTTCGCTAATGGCAGATAACAACGCGAACCGGCAGCTTGGGATAATCATGGCAATGCGGGAAACCGTTCGTGTATTCAAGGACGATCTAACCAAGGTGTCCTCGGACGAATATGACCTCAATCTCGTCATTGCAGACACTGACTTTCGGAACGATGCGAGCCGGTGGATTTTGCCATCCGCCGAGTCCAAGTACGACGACGGCATACTGCACCTTCAGATGTATGTTAGCGGGTTGCACACTCAGCCGCAGATCTCCCGGCGCTTGAATCTGCGAAACGTCGATTTGATCCAGCTCTTCCAGACTTGGATCGAATTGCTAGGCGACGCTCATGCGGAGCTTTACATGACACGCAAGCCCGATGGCAGCCCGCTACATTGTTGGGAGGACGATGACTATTTCTACCATGCCCAAGGGTATGCACACGTGATGTACTATATGATGCAGGCCGTGCGCCGCGAATATAGCGACTCGATTAAGGATGATCCGGTTCTCGCACAGTTATTCGCCGAGACTATCGAAGCCTTGGGCCAAGCCGCCCAGATGAAGCCACTTATCGTTCTAGATGGATCATCCAAAGGAGTTGTCGCGAACCACCGGCACGATCTCGATGCCTATATCTGCGAGGCCTTGCAGAAGATGCTGTCGATTCGAGACGAGCTGGCCAGGCAAAGCATGCCTATCGGATAACCGTATCC
>Ga0335074_10002964_pt1 | contig 23141 bp, 19 predicted proteins | sample Lox_Sample_23_FD_206715 | JGI IMG/M metagenome (GOLD analysis project Ga0335074, IMG submission 206715) | Soil microbial communities from Loxahatchee National Wildlife Refuge, Florida, United States - Lox_Sample_2.3 | ecosystem: Environmental > Terrestrial > Soil > Wetlands | place: USA...
CCTGGCCCTGTGAGCCCTTATGAGTATCCTGACGAATACCCAGAAGCTGACCTCTGGTATGGCACCGAGCCGCGCGAGCTCGTCGAGTTGTATCTGAAGGATGGAACGGTCTACGACGTGACCGATTATTGGCTCGTGAACGACGAGCTGCATTTCACGACGACCGAGAACGGGAAATCGGTGGAGCATACGATTCCGTTCGATGAATTGGATTTGCAGAAAACAGTAGACGTAAATACCCAGCTCGGATTCCGGTTCGTGCTGCGCAACGAGCCGATCGAACAGTACCTGCAGGATCATCCTGACGATGGGTCGTCCGCCAATCCCGCACCGGACGAAGGCGCAACTCCCGCGCCGCCTGAAACACAGCCGCCTCAGCAGTAGGTGCAGGTCCGGCTCGTTAGGGGCAGTTATTCGGAGTTTCTCTTAGCGCGTGATTTTGCCAAATCGCCGCCCTAATGAACCTTCCCTCTGAGCAGCCGCATCCCAATCTGGCGGCGCGTTCGAACGAGCAGACGGAGGACCTCTTCAACAGCGGCACGCTTGGTGCGAGAGCTGGAGGCGCGCATGGCTTCGGCCATGAGGCAAACGTCGATATCGATATTTATTCGCATGGGCCAGTCGCTGTGTAACAAATAACATAAGTTTGTGTATTGGCGCGAACCAGCGCCGACCGCGATGCGTGGGAATTACCTCGGCATTTTGCTCGCGTATAAAACTGACTTTTCTTCGCGTCGCTTCAGGCGGAAACCGATAGAATCGGCGAAGGGCGCATGACCAAATCCCTCGCAAATTGGCAAACGCCGCTCGCGTTCCTCGCCTTCAGCCTGCTCATCACCGTCGTTTCCGCGAAAAACCCGAGGCAAAAGAAACCCGCTGTAGGGAAGCCCGCTCCGAAGCATGCGGCTCACAAGGCAAGACCTGCTGCACCTACGACGGAACCGGCCCAGGAGTCGGCGTCCCTCGTCGAAGGAATCCGCTCGAACAATACCGGCGTGGCCCTAATGTATGCGCACCGCTTTCCCGAGGCGTATTCGCATTTTCAGACCGCCTGTATCATGCTGCCCGATTCGGATACGGGCTGCCTGAACTCGGGCATTGCGCTCCTCGCGATGCAGCAATACGACGAAGCGCACAGAATCCTCGCCACATCGGCCCAGCGCGATCCCAAAAGCGCGCGCGCCTGGTACAACCTCGGTCTGCTCGATCTCGCAGAGAACCAGTCCGCGGCGGCGCTCCGCGATTTTCAGCAGGCTGCGGCGCTCGATGCGGATGACGCGGATGCGCACTGCTTTGTCGGCATCGCTTTCATGGACGAAGGGCGATATTCGTCTGCTTTCGCGGCGTTTCAAACCGCGCTAAAGATCGATCCGCTCGATGCGGCCGCGGAATCCGGCGCCACCGATGCGCTCGCCAAAACGGGCCATCCGGAAAATCAATCGGCGAGCGAAATCACAGGATTGGGCCTCGATCGGCCGTTCGGAGACAATTACGGCGAGCAGGGAAACCTCTCGCTTGCAGTGGAAGTCCCTCCGCCGACCACGGTTGCGCCGGCGATTCCCATTCGTTTCGTAGATGTGACGCGCGAATCGGGCCTTCTGCCGCAGATTCCGCCAAGGCCAGCGACAGTTCGCCGCGAACGGACGACGCATCGCGTGGCCGCAAAACCGGTTGCGCAATTCGCAGCTCATTCGGCCGCCGAATTTCTCGGCAGCGGCGCGTGCGTCTTTGACTACGACGGCGATGGCCGCCCGGACATTTTCCTTGTCGATGCAGACGGCAAAGGTGACTCGGCTCTCTACCGCAATCTCGGGCACGGCCGGTTTGTGGACGTGACCAAGGCCGCGAAGCTGAGCTTTCACGGCGAGGGCATGGGCTGCGCCGTGGGCGACTATGACAACGACGGCCATCCGGATCTGGCCGTCAGTTTCAATGGCGGCGTGCGCCTTTTTCACAACACCGGCAAGGGCGCCTTTGCCGATGTGACGGCCGCGTCAGGCATTCGCGTGAATGGCCTCGCGATGGGGCTTTCGTTCGTCGACTACGATGGCGACGGCAATCTCGATCTCTGCGTCGCGCGATTCCGCGACTTCCCGGTCAAAAACCCCTCCGAACCGTTTACGTGGCCGGATACGCCAGGACCCGGCAATATGCTCTGGAGAAATAATGGAAATGGCACGTTCACAGACGTCACCGCTTCGCTTAAAGACGCGGATGACGCCCCGTCAATTGAAGCCATAGCGACCGGCCTCGCAAACAACGGTGCTGTCGACTTTCTTCTCACGGGCTTGCAGAGCGTGCCCGCGCTTCTGATGAGCACGGGCCAGGGCGCGTTTAAGCCCGCCTCGTGGTGGGGAGCGGAGACGCAGGGGCCTGCGGCAGGCGGTGTCTCGTTCGACTTCGATAAAGATGGCTACATGGACGTAGCGCTCACGCATTGGCAGCCGACAACGCTCGGTTTATGGCGGAACGTCAACGGCAAAGGCTTCGAGCGCGTCGCGCTGCCCGATCCCGGCTGGATGCGGGCATGGGGAATCACCACGCTCGATTACGACAATGACGGATGGATCGACCTCGTCGCGGTCGGCGAGGCTTTCTCAGGCGAGGGCAGGATCGCCCTTCTGCGCAATGAAGGCGGCAAAGGCTTTCATGATGTGACGCCCGAAACGGGTCTCGACAAAATCGCGCTGCATGATCCGCGCAGCATCGTCACTTTTGACGCCGAAGGCGACGGCTCGGTCGACCTGCTGATCACGCAGAATCATCGTCCACCTGTCTTGCTCAAGGCGGCAGGAGGCGACAAGCACCAGTGGGCCCAGATCGCACTCATTGGCGACACAGCGAATAGAATGGGCTTGGGCGTGAAAGTCGAAATGTTCTCAGGCGCGCTTCGGCAGATGTTCCAAATGCCTGCTGCTTCCGGGTACTTAAGCCAGGGCCCCGCCGCCATTTCTGACGGCTTAGGCGACGAAGGCGAGGCGGATGCCGCGATCGTGCGGTGGGGAGAGGGGCCAGGAACCGTCCAGGTACAGATGCCTGTGTCAGCAGGTCGCAAGACGCTGATTTCACAGCCAGTTAGGGTAAAAACCCAATAGGCCCGTCGACGCAGTCCCAGGACTCGGTTACAGGGATTGCGGTATTGTTCCGCCCCCCGGCCCTCGTGCTCCAATCGAGACGTGGCGATGCTCATTGTCCTGCCCGCTGAGAAGATCCTCAAGCTGCGGCGCGCGTGCAGCAGCGTGCTGCGGAACGCTCACAAACGGACAGGTGTCGGATGGCCTCTCACAAGTGCCCGGTTTGCCATAGCATGCAGGTTCGCAGGTCGCGTAAGCGCGGAATCCTCGAGCATCTGCTCGGGTGGGTGTTGCCTTTGCAGCCCTATCGCTGCGCGCGTTGCGATCACAGATTTTCCGGGCGCAGGACGGGACGAGGTTCAGCCACGCCCTCTCATTCCCCCGCCTCTTTGTAGTCCGCTCATCGCCTAACCATCGCGTTTCGATGTATCATCGACGCCGATGGCAAACGATCGTCTCGAGCGCAAACGCCCGCTAACTTACTGGATCGGCGAGGGTGCAGGCTGGCTCCTGCGCCACGTCGTGAGCGCCCTTGCGGCGACCGGGCTCACTCCGAACATGTTCACGTTCCTCGGCTTGGCCGTCAACTCGTGGGCCGCGGCCTGTTTTGCGATGGGCCGCTTTCGGCAAGGCGCTGCCGTTCTCTTCCTCGCCGGCTTTCTGGATATGGCAGACGGCCAGGTCGCACGCCGCGTTGGCCGCGTCACCGCGTTCGGTGCGTTCCTCGATTCCACCCTCGACCGCTACTCGGACCTCGCCCTCTACATGGGTTTCGTGGTTCATTACACGCTGATCCAGCGATTTTTCTATATGGCGCTCGCTGCGGTGGCGATGGCGAGTTCCTTTATGGTCAGCTATTCGAGGGCCCGGGCCGAATCATTGATTCCATCCTGCAAAGTTGGCTTCCTTGAACGCCCGGAGCGCCTCGTGCTGCTGATCTTGGGCGGTCTGTTTAACCGCATGGCGCAGGCGCTCTGGGTGATTGCCACGATGTCTACCATCACGGTGGTTCACCGCGTCGTATATACTTGGCGCGAACTCAAGGCAGGCCGCGCCCTTCCGAGCGTTACGGCCTCCTGAAGTCTCTTTCGGCCGCCTATTCAACCTATGCGAACCGTCTTGATCGTGGATGACGAAGCCACGGCGCGTTACGGCTTGCGCCGCGCTCTCGAACCCGCCTATAAGATCGTCGAAGCCGGTTCAGCCGCCGAAGCACGAGCCGCTTTTTCGTCTGCGCCGCCCGATCTCGTTCTGCTCGACGTCGTGATGCCCGGCGAAGACGGCCTCTCGATCCTGCGGTGGATGCGCGACAGCGGACACGAAACCCCCGTTCTGATGGTTTCCGCGCTCGACAGCGCGAAGAGCGCGGTCCAAGCGCTGCAAAATGGCGCCGCCGACTACATCGTCAAGGGCTTCGACATCGCGGAGCTCCGCGCGCGCGCGGCAAATCTTCTTCGTGTCGCCGACCTCAACGCGGAAAACCAACGGCTCCGCCGCGAACTTCTTGCCGACGGCCAATTCGGCCGAATGATCGGCGCCGCGCCCCAGATGCGCCGCATCTTCGAAATGGCCGAGCGCGCCGCGAAGACCGACGCGACCGTCCTGATCCTGGGCGAAAGTGGCACCGGGAAAGACCTGCTCGCGCAGGAAATTCATGCGCGCTCGCCTCGCGCGTCCAGGCCGTTCGTCGCGGTGAACTGCGCCGCCTTGCCCGAAAACCTGATTGAGTCAGAGCTTTTCGGCTACGAAAAAGGCGCTTTTACAGGAGCGAGCCAGCAGCGCAAGGGGAAGTTTGAATTGGCCTCCGGAGGCACGCTTTTTCTCGACGAAATCGGCGATATGAATTCCACCACGCAGGCAAAAGTGCTGCGCGCTCTGGAAAATCGCACGATCGAACGGCTTGGCGGCTCGCAATCCACCGCAATCGACGTGCGGGTGCTCAGCGCGACGCATCGCGATCTCGTCCTCGAAGTTGCCGCGGGCCGTTTCCGCGAGGACCTTTACTACCGCCTGAGAGTGATCACACTGAAGCTGCCTGCGCTGCGCGAGCACAAGGAAGACATTCCTCGCATCGTCGAACGTTTCGTGGCGCAGCTCGGCTCTCGGCACGGACGCAAAATGCGCACCTCAGCCGATGCGATGGAAAGTATCTTGCGCTACGACTGGCCCGGCAATGTGCGGGAACTGCGGAATGCAATCGAGCGATCCATCGTCCTGGCAAGTAACGACGAGATTGGCGCCAACGATCTGCCGGAGGAGGTCCGTCAGCGTTCGGCGCCCGCGATTCCGCGCGGCGGAGGCGCTCCCTTCCTCTCCGAACCGGATTTCCGCGAAGCAAAAAAACAGTTCGAAGTCGAGTACATCACCAGGCGCCTGAAGGCCCATCAATGGAATGTATCGAAAACGGCCGATGAGATGGGCCTGCACCGCCAGAGCCTGCAGGAAAAGCTTCGCGAATTGGGTATTAAACGCCCGGGAAAAGAATAAAAATAACCAGCATCCGCTAGCCAAAGCTTAGACCAAAGTGCTTGTTTCCAGTAGGCGGGCGACGAGTTTCCGCAGCCGGTCGGTGTCCTGTCCGCCCATCGCCGTGAACTGCACTCCCATGCCCTTGCCCGGTTTCACGTTGCGTACCGTCGCATGGCCGCGTATTTCTCCCTCCGGCACTGAAAAGAGCACGGAAATCACCGTTCCAATCGCAGGGGGAGCCTCGGTGGCAACAAACAAGCCTCCCACGTTCAAATCGCAGACGCGGCAGACGCTTTGCTTGTGGCCATCCTGTTGCCACGCGACCCAAACGCCCGCGGGCGTTGCGACTCGCGGAAATCGTCGATTGTGCTTACCGTCTTCACCAAGCATGCCAAAACCGCCTGCCCAGAGATTACTGCGCGCGCGCGGCTTTCCTGCAAGAAAATTCGGCTGGGGCGAATTTCCCCTGCTATGACCCGGCCCAAAGCAGAACTCTGAGGGCGCTCGCCGTCGATCCCGCTCACGATCGGGATTACCCGCCCCCGCTCGAAACTGTCCGTCATTATAATCCGCTTTTAAGCGAATCCTCCACGGGAGCAGCGACGATTGTGCGCACGTGGTCCATTAGCTCGTCCAGGCGCTCGCGCTCGACTTCGCTCGTGTCGATCGTGTCGTGCAGGTAAACCGTTATCTTGCCCGGATAGAGCATCCAGTTCCCCGTCTGAAAAAACTGGTAGGAGCCGACGATGCTCATTGGCACGATAGGCGTTCCGAATTGTTGCGCCAATCGGAATACGCCTTTGTGAAATTTCTGCACGTGCCCGTTGCGTGTCCGCGATCCTTCGGCAAACGCGATCAGGCTCACGCCGGAGTCAAGCGCCTCTTTCGCCTTTCGCGTCATCTTGGCGAGCCCTTCGCGGCTTCGCCCGTCGGGCACCGGCACATTGCCGAAGCGCCCCATCATCCAGCCGTAAATCGGCACTTTGAAATGCGATTCCAGTTCGAACCCGCGAACGAACTGCGGAATCGCCGAATAAATCACGAATGGATCGAAAATGTTCACGTGGTTGCAGATGAAGATGCTGGTGAGCTTGGGGTCGAAGCCCGCCGCGCGGCGCACCTCGAATCGCACTCCTGCCAGGCGCAGAATATTCCGAAAAAAAAAGCGCTGCGGCCAATCGTTCTTGCGCGGGTCGATAAAAATCCCGAGAAACACCAGAAACGTGCAAACGGCCGCGAAATGCACGCCGCTGATCGCCCACAATATCGCCGACCGGGCAGCCAGCCAGGCCTTTCTCATACCATCACGTCCAGAGCGCCCGGCAGAATCTCCAGCGACTCCAATTGCAGCGTGAGGCTCTCGCCATCCACCACCACATTGGCGGGCGCGCTCAAATCGAATTCCACGCGCGTCGCCGAAGCGCGGCTCGCAAGCCGATGCTCGATATGCCTGCCGGTGAAGAGCTGCGGGAAAAGCCACAGCAAGCGCGCGCGGCCAATCGGCGTCCAGCGGACGTATTCGATCAGTCCATCCGCCGAATCTGCTTGGGGCGCGATCATCATCTTCCCGCCGGTGAACTTGCTGTTCGTGAACGCCAGGAAAAGGCTCGGACGCCGGTCCCAATCCGCGTTTCCCACGCGATGCGGAAACGTGCCATAAAAAAGCCACGCGAGCCGTCCAAAAACCGCGAGGATATATCCCCGCTCGCCCAGTGATTTGAATCGCCGGTTCGTCAGTTCGGCCACGTCTGCCGGAAAACCCAGATTCAGCACATTGATGAAATAAATTTTACCGCCGGCGTGCGTCGCGCAAATCACGTCGCACGCGCGAGACTCTCCTGCGGCAATAGCCGCAATCGTGTGTTCCACGCCTTTGGTCGTGAAATCGCGCAAGAAGGAATTGCCCGTCCCCAGCGGCAGAAACCCGAGCGAAACCCGCCCGAGCTCGAGCGATTCGGGAAAAACGCCGTTGACGATCTCGTAGGAAGTTCCATCGCCGCCGACAGCGAGAAAATGACGAACGCCCTCGCCGTATGCCACCCGCGCTAACTGGGTCCCATCACCTGCTTTTTTCGTATGGACGATTTCCAGCGCAGCGCCCTGCGCATCCAGTGCGCACCTCACGCGATCCAGTGCCGCCGGCGCAAGCTTCCCGCATCGCCCGCCGCCCGCCGCCGGATTCACAATCGCGAGAAATCGCGTCTTTTCCGGATTCGTTTTCTCGGTATTCAAATGCATGGTCCAGGATTCGTCGCTCGCGCTCCGTTCACAGCGGTGCGACGCGTTCACGCCCCACGGCTTCCCGAATCTGGCCCGCGAGTTCTCCGCGCTTAATCTTTAGCGAAGCCGTCAGCGGAAAATCGCGTTCCCACACAAGGTATCCGCCGATCCGTTTGTAGTTCGCAAGCCGGCGATTCCGCTGCGCGATTTCATCCGCCAGTGCCGGCCCCGCTTCCTTGCCGGGTTCCAAATGGACGACGAGCACAAGTTGCTCCCCCGCCATCGTGCGCGCGGGCCACAAATAGTTCGCCGCGAATACGCAGGATTCTTTCACTGGCAGGCCGTCGAACGCCGTTTCGATATCCTCCGGATAAATGTTCTTGCCCTCTTCGGTGACGATCATATTTTTCTTGCGTCCGAAAAGTTGCAGCTGCCCGTCCCGATCGAGCCGCCCCAGGTCGCCCGTGATCAGCCAGCCATCGGCAATGGTTTCCGCCGTCATTTCCGGATCATCCAGATACTGCGACATCACCGTCTTGCTGCGCACCGCCACTTCCCCTGCGCCGTCTTCGCCCGCATTCAGAATTCGGATTTCCATTCCGCGCACCGGACGCCCAACCGTATCGGGCCTGAACGGCCTTTGATCGTTCACCGTAATGGCCGTGCAGGCTTCAGTGCAGCCATAGCCGTTATAAATCGGAATTCCCAGGTCGTGGAAAAATTCAATGGTCGCAGGTTCCGTGAACGCGCCGCCAACAAGCAAGGCCCGCAATTCCCCGCCGAACGCCGCATGAATCTCCTTCAGCAGCTTCCGGCTTAGCCCGAGTCGCGGCTTGCTTTTCGTGAGGGCCCGATTCGCCGCGATCGACGCGTTCAAGACGCGCCGCTTAAACGGCGGCAGCGCCGTAAATCTCTCCGTGAGGCCTCGCTGCAGATTTTTCAGAATCAACGGCACCACGGCCATGTACGTGATCTTGTAGCGCGTGAACGCTTCGCGAATATACTCCGGCCGCAGCGTCCGGAGATGCACCACCGCGCCGCCGCCCGTGAACGGCATGATGAATCCGCCCATAAAATCGATCGCGTGATTCGTCGGAATGATGCTCAGGTAGCGCGCGCCTGGCCAAAACGGGAAAACTGGCGCAACCGCGGAGGCCTGCTCCAGATAATTTTCGTGCGTCAAAACGCAGCCCTTCGGCCGCCCGCCCGTGCCGGAGGAATACACGATACACGCCGGGTCTTTGCGCTCGCGCGTCACACATTTCGTTTGGCGGACCGCGCGAAACTCTTCCCATCGCGTCGCACCGGCAAGCTCCGCACCGGCAGGAGCTTCTGTAACCAGCGCTGTGCGCACATTCAGCTCGCCGAACTTCTCCGCTTTCATGATCGCTCGCCACAAATGATATTCGGCGATCAGAAATTCAGCCTTCGAATGCGCGAGCAGTTTCAAATGGTCTTCGGCAGGCAGCTTGTAATCGAGAGGAACCAACACTCCGCCGCAACAAAATACGGCATACGCCGAAATCAGCCACTTCGACTGATTCGTCATCAGAATCGCGGCGCGCGTACCGCCGGAGAGCCCCGCCTCCTGCAGCGCGGCAGCAAGCGGCAGCGCGGCATCCCTGAATTGACGATACGTGAACCGGCGATTCTCGCGCTCCCGGTCCGACTCGATCAGGCAAACCTCATCCGGCCACTGCTCAAGCGCAGCCGTCAACGCATCGCCGAGAGATTTGTATTTGGCAAGATCAAGCATCACAGGCGGGACTGTATGCGTTCGGCGAGCGTGCGAAAATCGCTCACGCCCTGCAGTTCGTAATCCGGCAGCTCGATGTGGAAATGCTGTTCGAGCCGCGTGAGCAGATCGAGCGCCTGCAGGCTATTGATGCCGAGCTTCTGGAAAAAATCATCGCCCGCATCGAGTTGCGCGCGCGGCACCTTGAAATGCGCCGCCGCCAGCTCCAGAATCTGATCCGTTGTCTCGTTCAAAGTAGGCATAAACTCTCGACGTGAACTCTCTTCGCCGGCTCGTAAGACGACACTTCAAGCGGCTTAAGAAATTCCTCGCGCAAGATCTCGCCCGGGCGAATACTGCGGGCAGCGGCTTCGTTTCTCGCTGTATGTCCCTCGGTCATCGTTCTCTGTGTCTCCGTGGCACACCTCACGGCAAGTAAGGCAGCGCGTCCGTGCTCTCCACAAACTTTCGCAGTCCCGCTTCCACCGCCGGCCGCGTGAACAACTCGCAGAAAATCTCGATCTCCTGCTGCAGTTCCTCGCGCGGAATCGGTTTGATAAATTTCTTTGCCGCTTTCGTCGTCTCGCGGTCGAATTTCCCGATCTGCGCCGCCGTGGACCGCGCCGCTCGCAGCGCATCTCCCTCGCCCACGACCTGGCTCACGAGCCCGGCCGCTTGCGCCTTCGCCGCATTGATGCTGCGCCCGGTCAACAATAAGTCGCGCACGATTGCGTTCCCGAGATCGCGCTTCAACCGCGGGATTCCGCCGAAGCCGGGAATCAGCCCTAAACGCAACTCCGGAAAACAAAACCGCGCCATTTTATCCGCAACGATCAAATCGCACACAAGCGCTAGTTCAAAACCACCGCCAAACGTAACTCCATGCACGGCGGCAATCGTAACCAGCGAAGCTTCGTCGATCGCGTTCGTCACGCGATGAATGCGCTCCAGGAAATCGCGAACCCCGATAAGTCTCTCCGCGGCCGCCAGCTCCGCGGAACGGCGATAAAGCTCGCGCAAATCCGCGCCCGCACAGAACCCCTCACTACGCGCGCTCGAAATAATCAAGGCGTGCGAATCCTGCTCGAGTCCTTTCAGCGCCTCGACAAATCGCTCCAGCTCCGCCAGCGCAATCGAGCCGATCTCGTTGCACGGCGCACGATCCAGCACCAGCTCGATTGTCCCGTTGCTCGCTTCCCAGGAGAGCGCTTCGCCGCGGAAGCTCTTCACGCGGACCTCTTGGCATGGACTTTTTCGATTTCGTCGGCGTAGCGCGACGCAATCGCATCGCGCTTCAATTTCCCCATCGTCGTCAGCAGCCCGTTTTCCGCGCTGAATGTCTCGCTCAGCACCTGAAACCCGCGAATCTGCTTGTAGTGCGGCAAGTCCGCATTCATCGCGTCCAGCACATTCTGGATTCGCTCGCGCTGCGTCCCGTTCGCGCCGGGAACCGTGATCAATGCGCCAAGAAAGTTGCGCTGATTGCCCGTGAGCATCACCTGTTGCGCCTCGGGCAGGAGCGACGCGAGCTTTTCCTCCAGCGGTTCCGGCGCCACATTGTGCCCCGAATTCAAAATCAGCAGGTTCTTCAGCCGTCCGGTGATCCGCCAGTTCCCGCTCGCATCGGCTTCGCCCTGATCGCCCGTGTGAAACCAGCCGCCGCCCAATGCTTTCTCGGTCGCCTCAGGCCGTTGCCAATAGCCCGCAAAAACATTCGGTCCGCGCACCACGATTTCGCCATCGTCGGCGACCTTCATCTCGATTCCCGGAATCGCGCGGCCCACGCGCCCCGGCGCCACATCGCGCGGATCGTCCATCGTGCAAATCGCGGTCGTCTCCGTAAGCCCGTAAACCTGCAGCACGGGAATGCCCAGCATCATAAAAAACTTCTGCGTCTCGATCGCCAGCGGCGCCGATCCGCAAATCAGCGCCTTTACGTTTGGCCCCACGCTCTTGCGAATCGCGGGAAAGATCATCGCGTTCGCGATCGCAAGATATATTTTGTCCGCGAATCCGCCTTCGCCCATATACGCGCGCCGCGCGCCATGGAACGCTTTCGCCGCGAACCCGCCCTTCTTCGCAATCGATTCTTCCACGCGCCGTTTCACGCGCTCTAAAAACAATGGCACATTCACGAAATAATTCGGCTGCGCCGACTTCAGTTCGTCGGAAAGCTTCGTCAGGTCGGTGGAAAGCGTCAGCATGCTATTGCGCGAAAGCGAGGTGAGCAGCAGAATCCGCGCCGCACCGAAGCAAAACGGCGCGTATTGAAACACGCGATCCGGCTCCGTGCGCTTGCCCATCAAAATATCGAGCCGCGCGTTCGTGCAGCCCAGCATGAACGTAATGTTCCCCACCGTGATGATCGCGCCCTTCTGTTCGCCGGACGTGCCCGACGTATACACGATCGTCGCCGGCTCATCGTCTTTGCGCGCGAGCGGCGCCGAAGACGCAGCCTCCGGCCCCGCGAAAATCTCCTCAAAAAATATACGTTTCGTTCCAGCGGGCAAGTTCGCCGCGAAAGCCTCGTCCGAGCAAAAAATCATCCCGGGAGCCGCGTCGCTCACCACTGCCGCGATCTCACCCGCCACTTGCCGCGGATCGAGCGGCACAATCACCACGCCCTGCGCCATCAGCGCCAGGTCGACGGCAATCCACCGAACCCTATTCGGCCCATACAGCGCGCAACGGTCTCCCGCCTTCAGCCCGCTCGCCCGAATAAACGCGCGCGCCTTCTCGACCATCGCCAGCAATTCCCCGCCGGTGAACGACACAATCTTCCCATCGCGCACCTCGCCCACAACCGGCGTCGCCGAAGCGCGCTGCATACGCTCGAAGATTTTCTCCAGATAATTCACGAAGCCAGCGCTCCACTATGCGTCTCAAGCAGTTCGCACAGCTCGCGGCTCATCGGCGGCAAATAATCCTCCCAACCCAGCACACCGCGGCGAATCGGAAACTCCGGATATTGCCGCGAAAGCCGCTCCTCGAAGTAAACTCCCATCCGCGCCATCACCTGCAAATTGCGCGCCGCGATCCGCCCGCATGCCTCGCGAATCTCGTCCGCTTCCGCGTCCAGCGCCCGCAGCGCCGCAACAATCCTCTCCGCCAGATCAGTCTCGTCCACCCGCATCAGCAGATGCGCGTGCCCGCGGTCGCGCATCAGATTCGCGATGCGCTCATCCATCGTCACACCTGCGGAGGGAACCCTCGCCGGCATCGAAGTCACGATCGCATGAAAGCGCGACGAAAGCATGCGCTGGCATTGCCGCAAAATGCTCACCATCTGGAACATATCGAACCGCGCCGACGAAAAAATCGCCGCCCCGCCCAGTTTCGCAGCCACGCGCCCGCACGCTTCCTCGTCCAGCATTTCCATCGCAATCATCACCGGAAAGACGGGTCGCTCTTTGCGATACGCGTCCACGCCCGCGGCCATCGCCGAGACATATTTCTCAAACGCCGCATCCACGTCCTTGCCCGACTTGTGAAAATAAACCGTGCGGTACTGGCTCTTTTTGTAGGCCCCCGTCGTCACTCGCGCGATCCATTTCGCGATCGACGGCTTCACCGGCCAAAAAAACGGGTTGATCGGGCAAACCGCCAGCACCGGTGTTCGCCCGTCCCAGCCGGCATCGCGCAACGCCTTCGCGCCGAACTCCGCCCCCAGCGGCTCGAACGTCCACGCCGTATCCGTTCCCAATTCGCTCGCGATCCCCAGCTTCGCCAGCACTTCCTGCGACTCGGGATTCCGCGTGATCACCAGCGACTCGCGCACGTAGCGCGCGCAAAGCCTCTGCAGCAGCGGGTCCATCTTTCCGGCCTCGCCGCCATAAGCGACGCTCAGCTTGTTTTGCGCGGACGCAATCCCCAGTCCCGCCACCATCATCGTCGTCACCGCGTTCGCGAATTTGCTCTTGAACATCGAGCCTTCGCACGCGATCACGCCGTGATTCTTTCGCACTTCGCGATGTACGAACGGCGGAAATACGTCCGGCAACCTCACCTGCCGCGCGCCTTCGAAATATCCGCGCGTCAAATCGAAATTCTGGCTCATCACGCTGGCATCAACGTTCTCCGGGCCCAGAATCCGCCGCAGCTGCCGCACGATCTCCTGCACGCGAATGTCGGAACCCGTATTTCTCGTCCCGTTGTAACCCGCAAAAAGCAGCTTCAACTGTTCCCCGGGACGCCACCCCTCTCCCACTCCCAGCATCCACTCGAATTTGTTCAGCTCTACCAGCCCGCTGACCCAGGCCTCCAGCACCGCGTCCATATCGATCATGAATGCGCCTCCGCGTTCACCGCGGGCCAGGCGCGGTAAGGATAAGAAAATTTCGTCTCCCGGCTGAATTTCAGCAGCGGAAAACAATATTGCGAAAACGGAGCCGGCTTCGCGCCCATTTCGTTCACCACGCGCGTATTGTCAAACACCGTGTTCCACACAAGATACGGCAAAAATACTTTCAGCAGCGTCGCCAGCCCTCCGATCTTCTTCCCCGCGCGCCCCGCAAGCGCATTGATCATCGCTGCCGACGGCCCCTCCAGGCTCGGCACAAACGTCGGCCCGCGTTTCCCCTGCGCCGCGGCCAGCGCGTCGGTCAACTCGACGAACGTCTCCGATCCCGTTCCCGATGAAAGATGATAAATCTCGTGCTCGGGCTTTTCTCTCTGGTGCAAAGTCGCCACAGCCGCCGCCACATAGTCCACCGGCACGATATCAATTTTATCCGTAGGCCGAAACGGCAGCGCCGGCAGCCCCGCCAGAAACACGAACGCGCGCACCATGTCGAACTGATTCGTTTCCGGCCGCCGGCTGTCTCCCAGCACGATGCTCGGCCGGAAAATCGTCCGCGGCACGTCCGGCAGCAGTTGCCGCACCATGTGCTCGCAGAATTTTTTCGTCCGTGCGTAAGGGTCGTAATCAGACCGGTCCCAATCGATCGAGGTATCTTCCTGCACCACCTCGTCCTTGCGCTGCCCGGCCACCGCCACCGTGCTCACGTGGCTGAACCGCCGCAATCCGTGCTGATCGCGCGCACGCATAGCCAACTGCACCACTTCCAGCGTTCCGCGCAAATTCACGTTCAGGCACATCTTTTCCGATTTGCGGTTCAGCGAAGCGGCGCAATGAATCACCGAATCGGTCGACCGCATCAGTTGCGCATAATCCGCGCCGCTCAGTCCGAAATATTGGGAAGTGATGTCGCCAAGAAAAATCCGGATCCGCGAATGCAGCGCATCCTCGAACCGCGGGAAATCAATATGCAGTTGCAGCGAACGCCACAGCCGTTCGCGCCCCTCTTGCTCGTCGCGCGCGCGCACCAGCAGATTCAGCGGCTCGTCATAATCCGCCAGCAGATTTGACGCGATATGCGCGCCGATGTACCCGGTCGAGCCGGTAAGGAAAATCGCCACGTGTTCGGACACTCACAAGGTCAGGGCAGAGCCCTGCTTTTCTGGGGTCGGAGCCTGCCTGCCGAGAGGCAGACTTTAGCTCCCAGCCCGTGCCACTTCCGGAAAAACGCCCGCCCGTGCAAGGGCGGGGCTTCAGTCCAGTCGTAACGGCCGTTTAACACAGGGCTTCAGCCCCTGAAGCCGATCTCATATTTTTGCAAACCGTCACGACGCCGTCGCCGAACTCGTCTCGTCCGCCGCGCCGCTCGCCCCATTCCCGCTTGCGAACGGCACACTCCGCCGCGGCTGCGCTTCCGGTTGGCGTCCTTCGATCAGAGGATAGCACCACTTGCGCAGCGCCGGAATGTGCACGTTGATCCAGTAATCCCACCAGTCGAGCGATCGCGCATCATACCCGAAAAGCTCCCGCTCCTCCGGCGGCAGCGCCGCGCTCAGCCGCTCCACGTTCGACGCCTCGAAAATATGGTTGTTGTGCAGAATAAACGGTTCAAACAGCGCAATCAGCTTGATCACCTTCTCTAAATCGCGCTCCTGCCGCGCAAACGGCGACCGTACAAACGGTATCGGCTCGATGCTCCGGTTGATCGCTTGCACGATGGCCTTTTGCGCCGGCGCCGAAAACGCCTCATACCGCGTCTTCGACACCGGAATCGCGTCAAACCGCGCCCGCAGCCGGTGCTGCAATCCGTTCTGCGCGCGATAAAATCTCCGGTGCCCCAGCCCCGTCAATTCGATCGACCGCCGCATATCGCACGGATTCGCAACCGATGTCGCCAGTTGGTAGACGTCTGCGTTTCGCCGTGTCGCCAGCGCCGCTGCGATCAGATTCATCCCTCGGCACACCAGATCGACCGGAATCAAGTCCAGGCATTTGTGCTCGTTCGTCGGCAGTTGCCGGAAAAACGTCCCCAGCAAATAAGAAAGCGACGCCGACGTGTTGATCCCCTCGTTCCATCCCGTAAACGGCTCGCCGATCGACGATTCCACGATCGCCGGCCGCACCACCGCAATCGCCGCTCCCGGCGTCGCGTCCAGGTAATTCTTGATCAGCGATTCCGCCAGGCCCTTGGTGAGCGTGTACGTGTTCGGCCAGCCCAGCTCGTTCGCGCGGCGTGTCCCGGCTTCGGTCATCGTCTGCCGCAGCCACCGCACGCGATTCTTGCGAATCTGGTTCTCGAGCGCCGCGCCGTGCAAATCCTTCGCCGCTTTTTCCTTCTTCAACGCATGGCGTCGCAACTCGCTCGTCACTTCCTCCGAATCCGCCCGCGCTTCCGTGTCGCGAACCAGTTTCTCCAGCGATTTCCATTCTTTCACCGCGTCGAACCTGCAAACGTCCCGCGGCGTATAGTTCGCCCGCAACTCTTCCATCACGCGCCCGTCGCGCCGGCCCGCCACGTAGCAAGTGGAAAGATGCAGCAGCGCCGCTTTGTCGCAACTTTTCAGGAATTCCAGCAGGTACGCCATTGCCTGCACGTTCGCGGCGAGCGCATCGCGCAAGTCAGGGTTAAAATCCGTCAACCCCGCGCTGTTGATCACCACGTCCACAGACGCTCCCAGCCGTGCCCGCACATCCGCCGCAAGCCCCAGTCCGGGCTTGCTCGAATCTCCGTCCGCCACCTCCACGCGCTCGCTTAGGAACTTTGCAAACCCGTCGCCATATCGCGCCGCAAGCGTCTCGAATACCGGCGATTCCTCCACAATCCGCTGAAAACGCTGCACCGCCGTCGCCGTCTTATGCCCGCGAATCAGCAGCGTCACCCGCCCGATCTCCGGCAGATCGTTCAGCAGGTTCGCCAGCCACACTTTTCCGATGAACCCCGTGCCGCCGATCAGCAGGATATGCTTGCCGCGCAACGCCTCGCGCACAGACTGATACCGGCCGTTGTTCCGCGCATCGAAAAGAACCACCGGCACATTCGTCTTGGGAACTTGCCTCGCCACGCGCTTCACGGCTTGGTCGAGCGTTTCAGGATGTTTCGTAAATCCCAGGTGTCGCAGCAGCCTTTCGCGCTCCACCCGCCCATCCGGCTGGTGCCCGCGCAATCTCGCGAAAAGCCCCCGTGGCCGTATCACCGGCGTCAGCAGCCGCCCGGTGCAAATTCCGTCCCGAAAATCCAGCCGGTTGCAGACCAGCCATTTCACGCCCAGATCGTTCGCCAGCGGCCGCATGATGTGATCGAGTCCCTGGCTCGCCAGCACCACGTCCGCGCCGGTCGCCATCACCTCATGCAGCTTCGCCACGCCCTTCTGCTTCAACCGCGGCTTCAGCACGTATTCGAAATATTCTTCTCCGAGCAGGTCCAGCCGGTCGCGGCTCACTCCCCGCAACACCATGTGCAGCACGCGCGTCGCAAACACGCGGTTCGTGCAATAAAGCGCCGGCCGCGCCAGCGCAAGCACACCCATTGCCCCGCGCCGGCTCCATCGCTCCAGAAAACTTTGCGCATTCCAACTGAAGAACCCGACCGGCCTCACCGCCGTCAGATCAAGCAGGCTTCCTTCCACCCGCCAGAAGACACGCCCGCGCACTTCCGCCGGAGAAGCGTCCCGCGCGGTTCTCTTGTCTTCGTTTTCTCCGCCAGAATCGAAAGAGGGCATATACGTATAGATAGAAGACACAGCAACTTACGTATCAGCAAGCGAAACTACCACGCTCCCCTCCCCCAATCAAGCTAGCCATGCCCTCATTTGCCCCGACTGGGATCTTTCGCGGTTCCTGCGAAAGATTCACCCTGAGCGTTTTTTGCGAAGGCGAGCAGCCCACTCGCCTCAGTCGGGCGCCCTCGCTTCCATATCGAAGCGCTGCCTTCCCTGCCGGCACCTTTGTCTTCGCGGTTGCCGTTGTCGTTGGCGTAGCCACTGCCATTGCCGCTGCCGCTGCCGGCCGTCGCCTTGTCTTTATGTAGTAGCGCCGGCATCCCTGGCGGCGCATTTTCTTCGCGGTTGCCATCGCCGTTGCCGTTGGCGTTGCCGTTGCCGGCCGTCGCCTTTATCTTTATGTAGTAGCGCTGGCATCCCTGCCGGCGCACTTTCTTTCAGTGTCGGTTTGCCGCCGCAGCGCAGCCTTTGCCCCGCGCTCCTCAGCAGGACGCACGCCTTTCAGCACCAGGCGGGCAGCCTCTGCGCGGGAGCAAGTCATCCTTACCAGATAGCAATCGGGGGGGGGCCAAAACCGGAGATTCTATAAGGGCAACACAATCAGGGCCATATACGCCCCTTGAAGGTCAAGGGTTGCATTCCCAGCAAGAGCACTGCCATTCTGCCTGTCCAAAAACTGTACCAGCGGCTAGTAGATAAACACGAAGAAAAAGCGTACCCAGTATTAGTGAGCGGGCACCGGCCCTGTTGGTAAATCAACTCGCTGATCGAGTTCAGGCTCAGCGAAGAAAGGAGGACCGAACATGGGACCAAAAACAAAGCGTCGCCCCGGATGTATCTTCAGGGCGACGCGGCGCGACCCTAGGACGGGCCGCATTTTGCGCGCGGCCGACTACGGTTACAAAGGTTGGCCGATTACTGGCAGGTAGCGGCAAGCCGTGAACGGCTGGTGCCCGCTCACTCTACGCAACGCACAGTGAACGCGTCAATAGGGGAAAGGTACAGGTGACCGATCCCCGAAACGCGGTCCGCAGGTCAGACCAGTAGCCGCCGTGACGCCGGGCTGGCCATCAATGCCGCCAACCCCAATCACGCCAAGGCTCACGCCATCGCGAGGGCCACAAAGTTCGCGCATCGGCGAGAAGGCTAGGCGCAGACGGTTCGCGGACCACGGAAGAGCAAGAGCGCAGTCCGTGCCGTTGACGAACCCTGAACTTCCGGTCTACGTGATCGAACAATTTCAAAATCGCCCGACGTTCAGCGGCGGGGCGGTGGCGATTTTATGTAGCTCGGGGCTTCCGCGCACTCTGCGGAAGCCCCGAGGCTTTTCCTTCGCCACGATCCCCTCCCGGACAAATCGGAGCCCACGAAACATTCCCCGGACCACTCACTTATTTCGTGTTCTGTGAGCGAGCGCAAAAAAGAACTCGGCATTCGCGTGGCCCTTGGCGCGGGGCCGTGGCAGTTGCTCAAGATGATTTTTCGCCAGACACTGCTCGTGGCCGGCGCAGGCACGGCGATTGGCATCGCCCTCGGCGTAGCCACAACGATTTCGCTCCGCTCGCAGTTTTTCGGCATTAGGGCGTTCGAGTTGAGCGCCTTGATTCCAGTCGCTGTGGCAATGTTGGCCGTTTCGCTGTTGGTCGCGTACCTCTCCGCAAGACCCTGGATCAGAGTGGATCCAATGGAGGCCGTCCGCCACACCTGAATCCCAACAGGCTGCCGGCAGCGTTGATTGTGCTGATCGAACCCACCGCTGACGCCTGAGCGGCCGCCATCCGGGAGCGAAGCAAATTGCAATTGCAGCGATGATCGGAATGATGGCGACGACGATCATCAGTTCGATCGGCGAAAAGCCTTTCCGTTCATTCAACCTCTAACCTCGGCGGCACGCGAACAATCCGCCAGGTTTTAATAGGGAGGAAAAGCTCCGCCTCAGTGTTGATAGATCGTAACGTTTTCAATCGGCGTCACGGTACATCCGCTGGCATTTTCTGTGAGTGCTAGACGGGCCTGCCATCCGAAAACGTTCACCGCATTAGCGCAGAGCGTCCTGCCATCTCTGACCAGAACAAGGACATATGTCCCCGGTGTGATGTCGTAGAATTCAGAAGTGCCGGATGCATTAACCGGTTCGGTCTCCGTCTTCTCATCGGTTACAAATACTGGAAGCATTTTCAGTTGCTCCCCAGCGTTGTCACTCGACGAGACCGGAGCCGTCGAAACTGTCAACCGAGGCAGGCCACCTGTGAAATAGGATCCTTTGTGCAGCCAAAGGCCGATGGCTACGGACTCATCCGAACGATCCACGGAAACCCAGAAAGGGCCGAATAAGCCATGATCCGCGCACTGAAGTACCAAACGGTACAAAGATAACGGTATGCCGTTCGCTGATAGGCTCTGGAATCGAGTAGCGAAATCGGCACCGGCTTTGTCGCCGGCGCCCCAGGAGACGAACTCCTTCACCGAGCAGGCCTTTACGGGGTGTCCGTAGGAGTCCGATATGCCGATGGTAACAGTCGCACTGCGATTCGATTGGCCGGAGCCGGCGCGAACGAGAAGAGCTACTGCCCCTAGGCCACACGCAAGGGCGAGCAACCGCCTAATCATTCCTTCACTCCATTAAAGCAGTCCTTCGCAAGCTTCTTGTCCACTGCCGTTGTATCTTTTGCGTTACCGCCCAGAGCGTTTTCTATGGCCGAATCCGACCCGTTTGGATATTGCGACCTTACAACAAAATGGCCACATTCGTGCACTAAGGTGCCAAGAAGATCGCTAAATGATGTCTGCCAAAAATATAAATCGTTGTACGCGATGTAATTCGTCAACGGCGCCGACAACATGTCTGTGCCGTGTCGCCCACTGATTATAATTGGCCAGGTCGCCCGGGCATCGCACGCGGTGAATTGCCTTCCCAACACGCGGCGCGAGCGCAGAATCCCACACCGGAATTTTCCAGGGCCTCCCGCTCCACGGGGGGTGCCACACGTTTTACGTCTACTTTTAAGACGTGTGGCTTTTCTCTTTACCCGTGAGGTGATCGCAGGTGTCGCCTTTCCAGTTGAACCGCCCATCGTTTTAGTACTTCTAAAACCACCCACAGGGACTGGCCGGCATGGAGTCCGTCGATCCTCACGCCGAAAACCGCCCTGCAAACAGGCCAATTTAGCGTGCAAAACGCGACATTTAAGGCGAAAAAAGCGCACTTTAACGAGCCAACTTACAACTCAATCCGCGCGGCGGGCCCATGAAGCTCCGTGCCCGACTTCCCAAAATGGGAAAAGCGGTTCTAGTACCCAGATTATTGTTGACAAATCAGTACACGCCGTGATAAACTTCTTCCCGGAGATTCACAATGAACGAACCGTGGCCGCCCGGAGGCAAACTCATTCAAACGGAAGGCGAATTGAAGCAAAGGGGGCAAATGAAGGCAGCGAGGGGCTGATCGCCGTAAGCGGGCCGCTGATTTCTAATCGATATCGCTGTGATTAGAAAACGCCGCAACCCTCCCATTTGCAATAGATCCAAATTTCTAATCGATATTAAAACAGCTCTTTGGAGGGGCAAAAGCGCACAAAAGGCGAAGCGAGCAGACCCGCGATGACGTTTCAAGCCGTCTGCAGGTCACTCGCGTGCCACGCCGTAGCCAGGCTCTTGGGGAAACGGGAAAATGCATAAAATCCCCAAATTTCTAATCGCAAATGAATAAAATTAAAAATCGACCTAACTCGCTGAAAATAAAGGACAGAAAAATTTCTAATCGCGGTCAGGAAGGGGGGGTAAACGAGCGTTGCGATTAGAAATGCATAAAACCGCGGCGTTCGCCGGACCGGCATCAATGCGCCTGCTCGGGCAGAACGTAAGCGAAAAACACGCCGCCGGCCGCCGTCAGCACGTACTGCCGCCCATCCAGCAGGTACGTAATCGGCGAATTCTCCACGTGCCCCACGCTCGAATGCCACAGCGTCGTGCCGTCGCTCGTCCGCAGCGCCATGAAATTGCGAGTCGCGTCGCCGGTAAACGTGAGCCCCGAATCGGTCGTCAGCACGCCGGACCCGCTCCCGTCGCCCAAGGGATGCGTCCATGCGATTTTTCCTGTCTGATAATCGATCGCCTCAAGCTTAGCGATTCCCAACAGCCCGTAATCTGCGCCGGCCCAGCCGTAAGCCCCATCCTCCGGCTTGTAAAAATAAATGCCGTAGCTGTCGTCCGCACTCACGATAAAAAGCCCTGTTTTCGGATCAAAACTCGGCGAGCGGTAATTCGTCGCGCCTCCCTCATCCGGGGAAACCAATCGCCCATCGCGCGCCGGCTCCTTTTCCGGATTGGGTATCGGCTCTCCATTATCGTCGATGCCTTTCGCCCAATTCGCCGCCGCAAACGGCTCGGTCAGCAGGCTCTGGCCGTTCGTCCGATCGAGCACGAAGAAATATCCGTTGCGCGAAGCCTGCATCAGCATCTTTCTTGCCTGCCCCTTGAACGTGCCGTCCACCAGCACCGGCACCTCCACCGCGTCCCAATCATGCGTATCGTGCGGCGAAGCCTGAAATCCCCACACGAGCTTCCCCGTATCCGGATTCAGCGCAACGATGCTGCAAGTCCACGGGTCATTCCCGGGACGCACGTTTCCGTTCAGCGTCGGCGTAGGATTCCCGGTTCCCCAATAGAGAAGGTTCAGCTCCGGATCGTAAGTCCCTGTAATCCATGTGTTGCCGCCAGTTGTGGCATTCGGCGTGCCCGCAGGCGGCGTGCTGTACCAGGTCCACTGTGTGGCCCCGGTTTCAGGATCAATCGCCTTCAGCATCCCCGGCAGATTATCGAAATCCCCGGAGAGCCCCACCAGCACGTGGTCGTGCACCACGAGCGGCGCCTCCGTCGACCAATACCCGCGCTGGTAGTCCCCGATCACCACGTTCCACCGGACATCCCCCGTCTTCGCATCAAGCGAAACGAGGTGCGCGTCCGGCGTCGTCAGATACAGCCAGTCTTTGTAAATAGCCGCGCCGCGATGCCCGATGTGAAACGCCTTGTTGGGCGGATAGGCGTAATGCCAGATCATCCGCCCGGACCGCGCATCCACGGCCCAGAGGTTATCCGGCGCCGAGATATACAGCACGCCGTCCACGAGGATCGGCGTCGACTTCAGCGATATATCCGTCCCAGGCTCCCATGCCCACGCCAAACCCAAATCCGCCACATTCGCGGTCGTGATCTGCGTGAGCGGGCTGTGCCGGTCCCCGGTATAATCCCCGTTGGCGGTCAGCCAACTCGTCGTCGGGCGGTTCGCCAGCGACGCCGGTTCGACATCCTGTGCACGGGCCGTTCGGAAAAACACCGCCGGTGCCGCCAGCGCCAATGCAAAATAGACTCCCTTGGGAATGCGCTTCATGGTCCCTGTCCTTTACTTCAAGGTCTGCAAATAAGCCAATACGTCGTGCATTTGGGCATCCGTATACTTTCCGAGCAGCTCCACGTGCGCCTGCAAGGGATCGTTCACCGAAAATTTCACTTCATTCGTCGGCCACGAACGATATCCACCGTCCGCGTCGTGCAGCGCAATCGTGAATTCATCGCGATACGCCAGTTTGCCGCTAATCGTCTGCCCGCTCGGCAACGTGACCGTCACC
>Ga0335074_10002965_pt1 | contig 23137 bp, 22 predicted proteins | sample Lox_Sample_23_FD_206715 | JGI IMG/M metagenome (GOLD analysis project Ga0335074, IMG submission 206715) | Soil microbial communities from Loxahatchee National Wildlife Refuge, Florida, United States - Lox_Sample_2.3 | ecosystem: Environmental > Terrestrial > Soil > Wetlands | place: USA...
TCCACGGGCAATCCGGGAATGGCTACGGGCGGAACAGGAGATGTTCTCACCGGTATGCTGGCAGGGCTGACGGCTGAGTTTGCCGCCATCGATTGGTTCCAGACGCTCTGCTTCGGCGTTTACCTTCACGGGCTTGCCGGCGATGTGGCGTTCGCGCAAACGGCTGAAGCGCCTTTGATGGCTACCGACTTAATTCGAGCGATTCCGCGGGCTTTCGCGCAATTCCGGAGCGAGCTCGATCGTGCCTGACCGCGAATTCCTTACCCATTCCACCGAAGAAACGATTGCTCTTGGGCGCCAAATCGCGGCTGAATTGAAACCACCGGCCCTCGTGCTGCTTTCCGGCGACCTCGGCGCAGGGAAGACTACCTTGACGAAGGGCATCGCCAGCGGATTGCACGCAGCTAAGGAAGAGGACGTGACGAGCCCCACCTTTACTCTCGTGCACAGATATGAGGGCGAGGCGCGCGTCTACCACGTCGATCTTTACCGGATCGGCGACGCCCACGACTTCGAGACGCTCGGCCTGGAAGACGTGTTCTCGGAGAACGCCATCGTGCTTGTCGAATGGCCCGAGCGCATGGCCGTGCGCACCGAATGGCCGATCATGCGTATTCATCTCGAACACGTGGATGAATCGACGCGCCGGATCACCATCAGGGCGCTGTGCTAAAATCGCATAACAATGGGGAAGTCGTTCGATATCGGAATCGACTCACTGGCGCGCCCGAGTGCGCCCGCGCAAGTTGAGGCTCCCATCGCCCCAGCCGTCCTTCCCGCGTCCGTATCCCAGAACGATCCCGCTGGCAGCGCGAAGAGTTTCTATATCGAGACCTTCGGCTGCCAGATGAACGTGCACGACTCCGAAAAAGTGGCCGGCGTGCTGCTGGCCCGGGGTTATCGCGCCGCTCCCACCGCTGCGGATGCCGATCTGATGCTTTACAACACCTGCAGCATTCGCGAAAAAGCGGCCCAGAAAGTCTTTTCGCGGCTCGGCGAGTATCGGTACGCGCCCAAGGGGAAAGTGATTGGCGTCCTCGGCTGCGTGGCTCAGCAGGAGGGCGAGGAAATCTTCGAGCGTGCGCCGTGGGTCAGCCTGGTTTGCGGCTCGGCCAGCTATCGCAAGCTGCCCGAATTGGTAGAGCAACTCGAGCAGGGCGGCCGGCGCGTAATGGGGCTCGATCTCGATACCGACGAGACATTCGAGACGGAAATCACTCGGCGCGACAATCCCATTCGCGCTTACCTGACGATTATCGAAGGATGCGACTACGCCTGTTCGTATTGCGTGGTGCCCCACACGCGCGGTCCGGAGCGCAGCCGCCGCAGCGATGCGGTTCTCTCCGAAGCGCGGCGGCTCGCCGAAGCGGGCTACACCGAAATTCAGCTGCTGGGGCAGACCGTGAACTCATATCGCGACCCTTCGCCGCGCGCTCTGAATTTCGCGGCCCTGCTGCGCGAAGTCGCTGCCGTTCACGGAATTCGCCGTGTTCGTTTCACCACCTCCCATCCGAACGACTTTACACGTGAAATCGTGGAGACCATCGACAGCACGCCGGAATTGTGCGAACACATCCATCTGCCGGTGCAGTCCGGTTCCACGCCGATTTTGCGCGCGATGAGGCGCACATATACGCGAGACGAGTATCTCGAGAAAATTTCGTGGCTCCGCGGTGCGAAAAAAGAGTTCAGCCTCACGACGGACGTGATCGTCGGCTTCCCCGGCGAAACCGCGAAGGATTTCGAAGAGACGATTACGCTCTTGGAAACGGTCGGATATGACGGAGTTTTCTCCTTCATGTATTCACCGCGTCCAAACACTTCGGCGAGCGAACTGCACGGCGCGATTGCCGAAGAGGAAAAGAAAAAGCGGCTCGCAATATTGCAGGAACGGCAGCGGCAGATACAACTGGCCCGAAACGAAACATTGCTCGGCCGCAGGTTTGAAGTGCTTGTCGATTCCCATCACGCCGCCCGCGGACAATGGGCCGGAAGAACCGCAAGCAACCGGGTTGTAAATTTTGTTTCGCAGCGAGAGAATCTTCTTGGAGAGTACGTGGAAGTGAGCGTGACGCGCGCAGGGCCAAACAGCCTGGTGGGCGAACAAATTTCATAGGGACCGGGAGGCCGCCATGGAACTAGAGGTGAAAATCCGTGGATTGATGATGGACCCGGTCACGAATATGCCGGTGGTGGTGCTCAAGGAAACGCAGGGCACCGGAGTACTGCCGATCTGGGTGGGAATCTACGAAGCGAACGCAATCGCGCTGGAAATCGAAAAAGTGCAGACCCCGCGCCCGATGACGCACGATCTGCTGAAGAACGTGCTGATGGGCCTCAACGTTCACGTACAAAGAGTGGTGGTTTGCGATCTCAAAGACGACACGTTTTACGCTCTGATCTGGATGGAGCGCGAAGGCCAAATGATTTCCCTCGATTCGCGGCCGAGCGACGCTCTGGCGCTGGCTTTGCGGCTCGACTGCCCCATTTTTGTGAGCGACGAAGTGCTGAAAAATTCGAAGATGGCCAGCGTCCTCAACGAGAAAAGTTCCAGCGAAGAGATGCGCAAGTGGCTCGAGAACCTCAGCGACGAGGATCTTGGCCGCTATAAGATGTAGCCCGTTTTAGAGACGCAGCCGCATTCAGCTTCTTTCAAGGCTTTCCACGAGACACAAATTGACGAACGCGCCTGGACCCATTACCGTCTCTGCGATGAGTCTGGAAACCGCAAAGCGCGTGCTTCGCATAGAGTCCGATGCGATCTCCGGGTTGATCGAGCGGCTTGATGGCCGGTTCCATCAGGCGCTCGAGTTGCTTTTCGCGTGCAAGGGAAGAGTAGCCGTCACCGGGATGGGGAAATCGGGGCTGATCGGGCGAAAAATTGCGGCCACGTTCTGCAGCACTGGCACCCCTGCCTATTTTCTCCACGCCAGTGAGGCGCTGCACGGCGACCTCGGCGTGCTTACCTCGTCCGATGTGCTTCTGGCCATTTCTTCCAGCGGCGAAACCGAAGAGCTCATCGAGCTATTGGAAGCGATCAAGCGATTGGGCATCAAGCTGGTCACGCTCACGGGAAAGCCGCGTTCGACCCTGGCGCTTGCGAGCGACGCGGTGCTCGATATCGCCGTGAAAGAAGAGGCGTGCTCGCTGAATCTTGCGCCGACGGCATCGACTGCGGCGGCGCTGGCCATGGGCGATGCGCTCGCGATTGCGCTGCTCGAACGGCGCGGGTTCAAAGAAGAGGATTTCGCAGCCCTGCATCCGGGCGGGCGCTTGGGAACGAAGCTTCGCCGCGTGGGCGCGCTGATGCATACCGGCGATGCGCTGCCGCGCGTGGGACCCGCCGCGAAAATGCCCGACGTGATCTATGAGATGAGCCGCAAGGGACTCGGGCTCGCGGCCGTCGCCGAACCGGACCGCAAGCTGCTGGGGATTATCACGGATGGCGACCTGCGCCGCGTGATGCAGCGACGAAGGGAAAACGTGCTCGATCTTTGCGCCGTCGATTGCATGACGCGAAACCCGATTACCGTGGGCGCGGCCGAACTGGCAGCGACGGCTTTGCGCATGATGGAAGAAAAAAAGATCACCGCGGTTTTGGTGGTGGATGGTGAAGGGCGCCTCGAAGGCGTCTTGCATATCCACGATCTCTGGACCCTGCAGCTATTCTGATCCACTTACGGAGTCTCTACCTTGCCCATTCGCGATATGAAATTTCCTGCGCCGGTGATGCGGCGCGCTCGAAAGATTCGCGTCTTTCTGATGGATGTGGATGGCACGCTGACGCCTGGAACGGTTTGCCTCCAGGCTTTCCCGGATGGGAGCGTCGCCGAAATGAAGATTTTCAACGCGCAAGACGGCGCCGGACTGAAGCTGGCCAGCATAATGGGCATCCGCACGGGAGTGATTACGGGACGGAATACGCCGGCCGTCGCGCAGCGCGCACGCGAAATGGCAATGGAATTTGTGGTGCAAGGGCAGGCGCGAAAGACGGAAGCCTACAAAGATATTGTCGCGAAGACCGGGGTGGCAGCTGACGAAGTGGCCTATTTGGGAGACGACCTGCCCGATTTGCCTCTTCTCGAGTTGGCCGGCTTGGCCGTCGCGGTTGGCGATGCCGCGCCCGAGGTGAAGCGTGCGGCCCATTACGTTACCCAGGCCGGCGGAGGACGCGGCGCTGCCCGGGAAGTGGTCGAGCTGATTTTAAAAGCACAAGGCCGGTGGAAAGAGGCGATTCCGCGCGCGTTGGCCTAGTTTCAGCCCGTTTTGCCACTGATTTCGAACAAGTTGTCTCTCGACCACCTACAGAGAAACGGGTATTGTCCAAAGCCTCGGACGGTAGAGAATTGGTTCGTCGGGTCGCCGAGTCGGCAAATTCGTCTATCGGTCACACGTCTGTCTTATAAATCTCAGAATTGCGGGAAAGAGTACGGGTCGTTGAAACAGGCGCGAAAGACGTGTCTTCGGGTTGTGACGCGACTGCGGCTGAGACGCCAAAGACTGAGACGATAAGGAAGCACGGCAGCGAGCGCCGGATTCTTTCTAAGGAGACTGAAAAAATGAGCACAACGCCTCTAAACGTCCGGTCGGCCGACCTCGCGTCAATCCTTGATCGCAAACAAGACGTGATCTTGGCCGAATGGATCCGGGAGATGAGTGCCACGGTGCGGCGGGGCGATCTTCTGAAGGAAACCGACCTCCAGTCGGAGTGCGCCGCGATGTTGCGGCTGATGAAGGGCGCTCTCCAGGCCTCGAACGGCGACGTCCAGTTTCAGTCTCCGGCATGGGACGGCGTTCGCGAGATTCTCGCCAATATTTCGCGCAGCCGCGCCATTCAGGGCTTCACGCCCAGCGAGACGGCGTCGTTCGTGTTTTCAGCGAAGCGTCCCTTGTTCACCCAGATTCGCGAAGAGAACGAAGGTAATAGCGAGATGCTCGCGAGCCTGATGTGGGCCGCGACGGAACTGCTCGATGCGATGGGTATTTACACCACCGAGGTCTACCAGAAATCGCGCGAGGATGTGATCCGGCGCCAGCAGGAAGAGCTGCTCGAGCTTTCGACGCCTGTCGTGAAATTGTGGGACGGCGTCCTCGCGCTGCCGATCATCGGAACGCTCGATAGCGCCCGCACGCAAGTCGTGATGGAGTCCTTGCTGGATGCAATTGTAAAGACGAACTCCCGTATCGCCATCATCGACATCACGGGCGTGCCGACCGTGGACACCGTTGTGGCGCAGCACCTGCTGAAGACGGTCACCGCCGCGCGCTTGATGGGCGCCGACTGCATCATCAGCGGCGTGCGTCCGCAGATTGCGCAGACAATTGTGCACCTCGGAATCAGCTTGCTCGATGTGACGACGAAAGCAACGCTCGCGGCGGCTTTCCTGGTTGCGCTTCAAAAACTGGGAATCACGTTCAGCGCGGCGGCGAAAGCCTAGGGGGCCTTCGTGGAAAAAATTCCGATTCTGAAGATGGACAACTTTCTTCTGGTCACGATTCAGGTCGATATGCATGACCGCCTGGCAATGGCATTGCAGGACGATCTGACCAACGCGATCAGCGCAACTGAGGCGCGCGGTGTGCTGATCGATATCTCCAGCCTCGAGATCGTCGATTCCTTCATCGGCCGCATGCTGGCCAACATCGCGGCCATGTCTCGCGTGCTCGATGCCGAAACGGTCGTAGTGGGTATGCAGCCGGCCGTGGCGATCACACTGGTGGAATTGGGGCTTTCGCTCAGGGGCGTCCGCACCGCCTTGAACGTCGATGCGGGAATGGCATTGTTGCGGGCCTCTTTGAACGGCAATGGTGAGCCGCATGACAATCGTCTCCGCTGAAACGATCCCCGTGCAGACGGAGCCGGACGTAGTGGGCGTTCGCCGCCGCGTGCGCGAAGTTTCCGCGCGCCTCGGTTTCAGCCTCGTGGACCAGACGAAAGTCGTCACAGCAGCGAGCGAACTTGCGCGGAACACGATCATCCACGGAGGCGGAGGAGTGATGCAGATCGAGACCCTCAACGGCCCGCGAACCGGGCTGCGGCTGATTTTCGAAGATAAAGGACCGGGCATTCCGGATATCGATTTGGCTTTGCGCGATGGGTTTACCACTGGGTCGGGGCTCGGCCTCGGACTGGGCGGGGCAAAACGGCTCGTGAGCGAATTCGAAATCAGGTCGCGCGTAGGCGAAGGGACGACCATCGTCGCCACACGGTGGAAATGAAATCCATGCTGATCGAAGTTTCGGAGGCAAGTCAGGCCGGGGAGGCGCGCCGCAAGGCGACCCAGTTGGCGGAGGAGCTGCGTCTGGATGAAACGCAGCGTAGCGAAATTGCGTTAGTTACCACCGAGATGGCGACGAACCTTCTCAAGCACGCGGGCCGCGGCCACATCCTGTTTCAAACGCTGGGTAAAGAGCCGAACGCCGGAATGCGCGTGATGAGCATCGATAAGGGGCCCGGTATCGCGGACGTTGCGCGCGCGCTTTCGGACGGCCCGCTTGCCGCGGGCTCTCTCGGCAGCGGTCTGGGAACCATCAGGCGAGTACCCGATTCGTTCGACCTCTATTCTGTTCCAGGATTGGGAACCGTCATCAGCGCCGAATTCTGGTGTTCCAAAGCGCCGGGCGGTCCGAGTGCGCCGATTCAGGTGGGTGTTGTCTCCGAGCCGATTCACGGCGAAGAGGTTTGCGGCGATGGTTGGTCGGTCCGTTCGCATCCCACTGGCGCCTTGTTGATGGTGGCTGACGGCCTGGGGCATGGTCTTTTGGCCTCGGAGGCTGCGCGCGAAGCCGAGCGCGTTTTTTCCCTGTCCAAAGAGGCCTCTCTGGCCGGCATTCTCCAGCAGGTGCACGATGCGTTGAGAAAGACGCGGGGCGCAGCGGTGGCTCTTGCGAGGATCGACGTCGAAAAGGGAACTCTGCAGTTCGCCGGCGTCGGCAACATCGGCGCATCAATCATTGTCGGGGATCTCTCGAGGGGATTGGCGTCGCACAATGGCACTTTGGGCCAGACAATGGAGCGCGTCCAGGAATTCGCCTATCCTTGGACGCCGGAGAGCATCCTCATAATGCATTCCGATGGCCTCATGGGCCGATGGGATTTAGCACGCTATCCCGGAGTTTCGACCAAGCCCGCGAGCGTGATCGCCGCTCTTCTTTATCGGGATTTCACTCGCGGACGCGACGATGTCACCGTGCTCGTCGCAAAAGCGGCGCCCGCACCCTGAGGACGCGATGTCGCCCAATCTTTCCACTATCGATATCCGCCTCGAAAACGATGTGGTGCTGGCGCGCCAAAAAGCCCGCGCTATTGCCTCCGCTCTGAATTTCGATCAGCAGGACCAGACCCGGATCGCCACCGCCGTCTCGGAAATCGCGCGAAACACCTTTCAATACGGCGGCGGCGGCAGCGTCGAATTCCGCATCGATGACGAACCGGAAAAAATCCTCGTCATCACGCTCCGCGACCAGGGCAAGGGTATAGCGAACCTCGACGAGATCCTCAATGGCAAGTACGTCTCGCACACCGGAATGGGCCAGGGCATGATCGGCGCAAAGCGCCTGATGGACATTTTCCGCATCGATACGTACCCGGCCCGCGGAACCACAGTCACGCTGGGGAAGAAGATTCCGCGGCGCTTCGTTCGCATCGATGGGCGCGAATTGAATCAAGCGCTGGCAAAGATCGAGCGCGTCGGACCCTATGACGAACTGAAGCAGCAAAACAAGGAATTGCTCACGGCGATGCAGGAGCTGCGTCTGCGCCAGGAAGAGTTGGCGCAGCTGAATCGCGAGTTGGACGAGACGAACCGGGGCGTCGTCGCGCTTTACGCGGAATTGAACGAAAAAGCCGATTTTCTGCAGCGGGCTTCCGAACTGAAAAGCCACTTTCTTTCCAACATGAGTCACGAGTTCAGAACGCCGTTGAACTCGATCATCGGTCTCAGCCAGATTCTGCTTGACCACCTCGATGGCGAGCTCACCTCCGAGCAGGAAAAGCAGGTGAAATTCATCCGCAACTCGGCGCAGGGGCTGGTGGAGCTGGTCAACGATCTGCTCGATTTGGCCAAGGTCGAGGCCGGGAAGGTGAATATCCATCCCTCGAGCTTTACCGTCGAGAGCTTGTTTGCCGCGCTGCGCGGCATGCTCCGCCCTCTGCTGATGCAAAATTCCTCGATCAATCTCGTATTCGAGGAGCCGGAAGGAATCCCCGAGCTATACAGCGATGAGGCGAAGGTTTCGCAGATCCTCAGGAATTTCATCAGCAACGCGCTGAAGTTTACAGACCGCGGCGAGGTGCGCGTTTCCATATCGCGAGGGCACGGCGAAACCGTTGTGTTTGCGGTGCAGGACACCGGCATCGGCATCGCGGAAGAAGACCAGGAACGCATCTTTCAGGAATGGGCCCAGGTCGAAGGCAAGAGGCAGCACGCCGTCAAGGGAAGCGGCCTTGGCCTGCCCCTTTCGCGAAGGTTCGCGCAAATGCTGGGCGGCGATGTCTACGTGAGGAGCCGGCTGGGCGAAGGCTCTACGTTTTTCGCCAGCATCCCGATTGTTTTCTCGGGCGAAACCGAAACCTATTACGCCTTCGAGCCCGAGACGTCGCCTGGCGCCGCGAGCCTTCCCGTGATCGTTATCGAAGACAATCGCGAAGAGCTCTTTATTTATGAACGAATTTTGAAGGGCTCGCGATTCCAGATCTTCCCCGCCCGCACTCTGAAAGAAGCGAGGAGGGCTCTGCGCGGCGTTCGTCCCGTGGCGATCGTTCTCGATGTCCTGCTTCGCGGCGAGCACTCGTGGGAATTGCTGCAGGAATTGAAGCGCGACGCGGCCACCGCCAATATTCCCGTTCTGGTCGTTACCATTGTGGATAATCGCGAAAAGGCCCTTGCGCTGGGCGCGGACGCCTTTCATTCGAAGCCCGTCGATCGCCAGTGGCTGCTCGATCGATTGAACCAGGTCGCCTCGCGCCTGGAGCATCGCCGGCTTCTGCTCATTGACGACGATGAGGCCTCGCGCTACGTGCTCAAATCCGCTCTCGGGCGCGCCGATTTTAGAATCTCCGAAGCCACCGGCGGTCAGGAGGGACTTCGCAAGGTCCACGACGAAAATCCCGACGTGGTGATTCTGGATTTAAGCATGCCGGATTTGTCCGGCTTCGAAGTTCTCGCCAAATTAAAGGAGAATCCTGGCACCTCTCAAATTCCGGTAATTATTCACACGTCGAAAGTCCTGGACGATCGCGAACGCGAGCTGCTGGCCCCCGCCGTCGCGATTGTTTCAAAAGAGAGCGCCTCTCGCGAGCATCTGCTCGAAAACCTGGCGAATGCGTTCCAGAGCGCGGGTTTTCCCATCGAGATCGCGCCCGTAAAAGAGGCCCAATCATGAATGATGTAACATCCATGAAAAAGAAGCTCGAACGAGAGAGGCCGGAGATCAAGCCGGTTGACGCGAGCGCGGTGACCATTCTCGTCGTGGACGACAACGACGCGCTTCGCTATTCGATCCGCCGCGCTCTGCAAGAGGCCGGCTACAACGTGGTGGAGGCGCGCACCGGCGCGGAAGCAATCGAGCGCGCCAAGGCAATGCCTGGTTTGATCACGCTTGACGTGAATTTGCCGGATATCGACGGTTTCCAGGTCTGCCGGCGCCTGAAAGGTTCGGCTGAGACCGCGCACATCCCGATTCTCCACGTCTCTTCCACTTTTACCGACGCCGAATCGCGCGTTCACGGCTTGCAGGGAGGCGCTGACGCTTATCTGGCCGAGCCAATCGACCGCTCGGAACTGGTTGCGACGGTCGCCGCTCTTCTTCGCTTGAAGAATGCCGAATCCGAAGCCCGCCGCCAGGCTGAAGTGGCTGAAAGCGCGCGCGCGGAGCTGGCGCAATTGAATGCCACACTTGAAGACCGAATCAGGGAGCGCACTTCGGAGCTGAACGCGGCAAACGATAGCCTGCGCGAGCTCTCAGCGCGTTTGCTGCAGGCGCGCGACGATGAGCAGCGCCGCATTGCGCGCGAGCTTCATGACGGAGTGGGCCAGCTCGTCATCGCGATTAAAATCAACAACGCGGCCATTGCCAGAGAATCCTTGGCATTGAGCCCCGCCGCGATCACGGCGTTGCAGCAGAACGAAGTCATGCTGCAAGAGCTGCATCAGGGCATTCGCACCATTTCCCATTTGCTCCATCCGCCGCTTTTGGATGAAGTCGGGCTGCCCGTGGCGCTCCAGTGGTATGTCGAGGAATTCAGCAAGCGCAGCGGCATCAACGTCCGGTTGGAGTGTCCGGAAACATTGGAAAGAGCCTCCAGCGATTTGGAAACGGCTATTTTTCGCGTCGTTCAGGAATGTCTTGGGAATGTCCATCGCCACTCGGCGAGCCCGACCGCTGCTGTGCGCCTATTGGTGAAAGATGGCCGCGCGAATCTGGAGATCAGCGACCGGGGAGTAGGGATTCCGAAGAATCGCCAGGACGAGATCAGGGCTCACGGCCGCATCGGCGTCGGTCTGCGCGGAATTCGCGAACGCATTGCGCAACTTGGCGGCAAGATGGAAATTCATTCCAGCGAGAAAGGCACCACGATCAAAGCCGTGTTGCCGTGGGAGCCCCTCGCTTTTTCGGCCGGCCAATACGCCTGATTGGGGACCGGTTGAGGTGCATCCAGGGCAGGCCCTTCCTGTTCGCTGAAATCAGTAGCGCGTGTAAACCTCTGTGGTCGCCGGGGCCATTTCGAGCGCGGGATATTGCGGCGCCTTCGTTTCCGTTTTGATTGTCAGTGTGTTTTTGTCCGATGAGAGCTGCAATCGCTCGCGGGTATGCATCTCCACGTCCGGTCCATTCTCGGTCGGGTGGGCTGTGTAGACGGTTTCGAGATCGAGCGATTTGCCGTTCCACTGTGCGCTGCATTTCGAGTCGCCGCTGTTGGACCCGCTGCATTCTCCGTTATTTTTCAGCGAAAAGGTCGCAGTTGTCGGCACTCCGTCCGTCACCGTCGTGATCTTGATCTCCGCGTCGGTCTGCGCGATCTGCAAAGAGAGCGCGTCGCCCGGGCCTGGGCTGTCTTCGCCCTTCACCGATTTCAACGTGTATGAGCCGGAAAAATCCGGCATGTTCGCGGCGAGCGCAACTGCAGGACCGCAAAACAAGAGAAACATCGCCACAGTCATTACGGCGTTCGCTTTCTTCATCTTCCGAAAAGACCTTTCCCGGCACAAATTGCGTGTCCCCAAAAGCTCAGCGGGCAAGCGGCCAAATTGTCCGTGCCCGGCGGGAGCAAAACTCCCCCGGCAACCAGCAACTCGGAGCTTATGATCTAAAATAATAGCAGCAAGTTGCTTCATGCACGTTTTCTAGCTTTGCCGCGGGAGGTGCTTCAATGCCCATCGATCGCAAAACCTTCATTGAGGGGTTGGGAGGCGAAGACGCCGTCAAGAAAATGGATTCTGAGTCGCGGGCCGACGCGATCGAGCACCAGATGCTCCACGATTTGAACGCGGCGATCGAAAATAAACAAAATTCTCAAGGAACGCCCGTCGCCGAGCTGAAGAAATATCCTACCGCTGCCGAAGTCGCCGCCCAGATCGAAACTCGGCCCTATCGTGCCGGCGCAGGCTTCATGATGGTCACGCGAACCGGCGAAAATGTGAACTTACTCCCGTCGATGCCCCCGAATCCGACCCTTATCGATTTTTTCAACTTGCGCTTCATGTCGACCGCCAATCACGTGCTGCAAAGCGCGAATCTCGCCATGAAAAACGGCATGTCCGAGGAAATTGTTCTCGCCTGCCTGCTTCACGACGTAGTCCAGGAATTGATTCGCACCGACCACGGTTGGTGGGGAGCCCAGCTCTTCGAGCCGTACGTGCCCGAAAAGGTTTCCTTCGCCATTCGCTATCATCAGGCGTTGCGCTACTATCCCGATCCTTCAGTCGGCTACGAATATCCCGAACTTTATAAGGAGCTCTTCGGCGTCGACTACGTTCCGCCCGCCTATATCGAAGAGACCTATCGGATGGTGCGCAAGCATCGCTGGTACATGGAGCCGCGCCTCGTAGCGCTCAACGATCTTTATTCGTTCGATCCCCGCACCATTGTTACGCTCGAGCCGTTTCTCGATATCATCGGCCGCCACTTCAAGCAGCCGAAAGAAGGCCTCGGCAATGACGGCAGCCCCGTCGCCCATATGTGGCGCAGCATCATCCGCCCGGACCAGCCGCTTTAGCCCAGACGATTTCGCAGCGCCAGCTCGTGCGTATCAGTCATAATACTCCGCGCCCAAATGCGTGATCAGGTCTTCGCCCATCATCCAGCGCAGCGTGTTTTTCAGCTTCATCAGCTGAATGAAGAGGTCGTGCTCGGGATAGAGTTCCGGCGCACACATCGGAGACTTGAAATAGAAGCTCAGCCATTCCTGGATGCCGTGCATCCCGGCGCGCTGCGCAAGGTCCATGAAGAGCGCGAGGTCGAGCACGATCGGCGCGGCAAGGATCGAATCGCGGCACAAAAAATCCACTTTGATCTGCATCGGATAGCCGAGCCAGCCGAAAATATCGATGTTGTCCCAGCCCTCTTTGTTGTCGCCGCGTGGCGGATAGTAGTTGATCCGGACTTTGTGCGTAAATTTTCCGTAAAGCTCCGGATAGACCTTTGGTTGCAGGATGTATTCCAGCGCCCCAAGCTTCGATTCTTCTTTGGTTTTGAACGAGCCGGGATCGTCGAGCACTTCGCCATCGCGATTGCCGAGAATATTCGTCGAGAACCACCCCTCCAGCCCCAGCATCCGCGCCTTGAAACCCGGAGAGAGAATCGTCTTCATCATCGTCTGCCCGGTCTTGAAATCCTTCCCGCAGAGCGGAACATTTTTCGCTTTCGCGTACGCCGTCAGGGCAGGGAAGTCGATGGTAAGATTCGGCGCGCCGTTGGCGAAGGGCACCCCTTCGCTGATCGCGGCATACGCGTAAAGCATCGAGGGCGCAATCGCAGGATGATTCGCCTTCATCGCCTTTTCGAAAGACGCCATGTCCTTGTGCACGCTGTCAGGCTTGAGAAATACTTCCGTCGAGCCGCACCACACCATTACCAGGCGGTCCAGCTTGTTTTTCTTTTTGAAATTGCGAATGTCTTCCCGAAGTTGCTCGGCCAGATCGAACTTCGTCTTGCCCTTTTTCACATGCGTGCCGTCCAGATTCTTTACGAAGGCCCGGTCAAATACCGCCGGCATCGGCTTGATCGTTTTCAGGAACTTCGCCGCCTTGTCCAGATGTTTCGCATCGAGCACACCCGCCTTCGCCGCGGCTTCATAAGCATTATCCGGGAAAGGATCCCACCCGCCGAAAACCACGTCGTCAAGCTTCGCCAGATCAATGAAGTCTTTGATCTTTGGCACGCGCGACTCCGTGCGCTTGCCAAGCCGAATCGTGCCCATCTGCGTCAGCGACCCCACTGGCACGGCCTGCCCTTGGCGAACCAGCTCGACTCCCGCCATCAGCGTCGTGCTCACGGCGCCCATCCCGGGCGTCAATATTCCTAACTTTCCCTTCGGCGGCGCTATGCTTACTGGCCTGCGCATTCAAATTCCTCCGTTTGTCATCTCGGCGCGGTTCGGCAAAAATGCCTGCGCGCTAAGGGATCATGCGTGATCGGCCGCGATTTTGCAAGGCGCGTCTATTAGTGAATATTGTTTTACAATGCTTTACAATATGCTCATGCGAATCGCAAAAACCGTCTGTATCACGCTGCCGCCCGGGTTATTGAAGAAGGCGCAGAAAACCGCTGCGCGCGAGCATCGCACCATGAGCGAACTGATTCGCGAAGCGTTACGCCATTACATGTCCGAGATCGCGGGAAAAGCCGCAGCCAGCCGATCCGTCTCGGCAGCCGCAAACCATCCCGGCGCGCCCGGCGTGGCGCCGGAAGACAGCGGTTCGCTCGTCGTCCATTCCTTCCGCATGGAGAAACCATCGCAGAAATAGCGGCGGGAACGCCGGCTGCCGTTTCCGCGCGGCCGGTTCGCTGGAGGTGTGGTTTTCGCCCACATCGGCATTGGAAAATTGGACGAATATCGCTTCATTGAATTAAGATTCTCGCCTCACTTCTGTCTTTCCCCCTCCCTGAAGTGATTCCGATCACAGTCAGGAACCTGCGGCTTGGGTTCAAATTTCTCGGTGCGCATATTGCGCCTGCGGAGGGCAGATCATATGAAGAAGATGAAAGCCGGAGTCGTGCACAAATTCGGCCAGCCGTTAACGATTGATGAGGTCGCGGTGCCGGAACCCAAAGAGATGGAGGTGCTGGTGAAGATTGAGGCCAGCGGCGTGTGCCACACGGACTTGCACGCTGCAGATGGCGATTGGCCGGTAAAGCCGAAGCCGCCCTTTGTGCCCGGACACGAAGGCGCGGGTTTTGTCGCGGCAGTCGGCGGAGGCGTGAAGCACGTCAAGGAAGGCGACCGCGTCGGCATCGCCTGGCTGCACAGTGCTTGTGGGCACTGCGATTTTTGCCTCACAGGTTGGGAGACGTTGTGCCTCGGCCAGGATATGTCCGGCTACACGGTCAACGGTTCGTTCGCCCAATACGCGATCGGCCATGCCGATTACGTCGGCCATTTGCCTGGAAATGTGTCCTTCATCGATATCGCGCCAATTCTTTGTGCCGGCGTCACCACGTATAAAGGGCTGAAAGAAACCGAAGCGCGGCCCGGCGAATGGGTCGTCATTTCGGGCGTGGGCGGCTTGGGCCACGTCGCGGTGCAGTACGCAAAAGCGATGGGGCTGAACGTGGTGGCTGTAGATCTTGGTCCTGACAAAATGAAGCTCGCGCAGAAGCTCGGTGCCGACCTGACCATCGACGCGGCTACCGACGATCCCGCTGCCGTGGTCCAGAAGCGAATCGGTGGAGCGCACGGCGTGCTCGTTACTGCTGTTTCGTTGGGCGCCTTCAAACAGGCGTTGGGTATGCTGCGGCGAGGTGGCACCTGCGTGCTCAATGGGTTGCCGCCGGGAGAATTTCCCGTCTCGGTCTTCGATCTGGTTTTGAATCGTTACACACTGCGCGGGTCGATCGTCGGCACGCGAAAGGATTTGCAAGAGGCGTTGGATTTTGCGGCAGCCGGAAAAGTGAAGGCCACCATTGAGACGCAGCCGCTCGAATGCATCAACGCTGTCTTCGAACGCCTGAAGCGCGGTAAGGTCAACGGGCGCGTGGTGCTTGACCTTTCGAAAGCCGCCTAGCGCATACTAAGCCGAAAGCGGGCGAATTGGCTGCCTGAGAGGCAATTGCGCGCTGAATCTCGTATACGTATGTTCCGCAGCCGAATTGATACAGGGGGGGCCGACTTGCCCTGCTCAGGTCTGCGCTGGTGAAGAAAAAGCGAAGATCAGCCCGTCACTCGATGTCAGACTGATTTCCCCCTAAGTTATAGAAAAGAAAGAGTGGCGCTTCCGCCAGCCCGTCACAAAGGAGCCTCTGGAAACTTGCCCTGACTCCGAACTCGCGATCGTAACGCGTCCGCTTTTTTCTCGAGTCGAATCCAGGCTTAGCAGGAAAAGCAATTTGGCAGCCGGTTTGCTCCGCTTGGGAACATAGTTTCCGATGTGCCCGTCTGATTGGCGTATGGGCCAATTTGTCGTGCCGCCAGCCGCGTCGCACAAATATTGCATGCAGCGTTCCGCGCGGGAGTTGATACAGTTCTGGCAGGAAACATCATGCCCGCTGCCGCTGGTTCGCAAACCGGTGTGCCTCCTGCCGCTTGGAAGAAGATTCTCGCCTTCGCGATCATCTATTTCGTCTGGGGCTCCACGTACCTTGCGATTCGCGTTGGTGTCCGCGAAGTCCCGCCGTTTTTGCTCGCCGCCATGCGCTTTCTGCTTGCGGGCTGCCTGCTTTACGGTTGGCTCATGGCGCGCGGAGAGCCTTCGCCGCGCTGGCGTGAATGGCTCTCGGCGATTTTGCTCGCGGTCTTGATTTTCGTGTTCGACTACGGGCTACTCTTCTGGGCTGAACGCCGCGTGCCCTCCGGAATCGCCGCCGTTATGTTGGCGACGATTCCCGCCTTCATGGCGCTTTCCGAAATCCTCATCCTGCGCACGCAGCGGCTCACGATGCGCCTGGCGTTAGCGCTGCTGGTGGGAATCGCAGGTGTCGCCGTGCTGGTGAGCCATTCCTTGCTTTTGGGCGGCGCGCCGATTGCGACAGCAGGCGCCGCCGCTCTGATTATTGCCGCGCTCAGTTGGTCCGTCGCATCGATCCTCACGCGCATTCTGCCCCTTCCCGCGTCCAAGCCGATGAGCGCCGGCGCGCAGATGCTCGCAGGCGGAGTCCTGCTCGCGGTCGCCTCCCTCGCGCTGGGCGAATACCGCGGCTTTCATCCCGGCGCCGTTTCACGCGAAGCGTGGTTCGCCCTGGCCTATCTCGTCGTCTTCGGTTCGATCATCGGATTCACCGCTACCTCTGGCTCATTCATCACGAATCGCCCACGAAAGTTGGCACGTATGCGTACGTGAACCCGGTGATTGCCGTTCTGCTCGGCTATTTCTTCGCCGGCGAAGCTCTCGGCCTCCGCACAATCCTTGGTACTGCGCTCGTCCTCGTCAGCGTGCTGCTCATCACCACGGCTCGCGCGCAAAAGGCTGCGGCCACCCCTGCCATGGAGGAAGCAGCGTCAGATTAATTTCATCACGCGGATTCGAGCGCGCGTTAGTCAGCTATCCGTTGCGTTCCTTGTTCCTAGGCCTGTTCGCCGTCGATTCGCGGGTTGAGCACGTTGATCGCGCGCTTTTGATCGAATTCGCGTTCCCATTTTGTGACGACGATTTCGTAAGATCGATATAGGCGTTGCGAATTTCGGATTTGATCGGCCTCGTAGCCTCTCGGATATCGACGATCTTCATGCCAAACGAGCTCCCCTGCCCGCCGGACCACAGACGTTCCAAATTTGTCTGAATCGTTCGCATTGTAATGCGAATAGGCCAGGCCCGGACACCGGAGCCTCGAGCTAAGAAGTTTTTCCGGGCGCCGATTCCCGCGCAGCGATCACGGCAATCAATCCCACCACCGCCGCCACGGTCCAATACCACGCCGGTGCCAACGCGCTCCCCGTCTCTTTGATCAGCCACGCGACGGCATATTGCGTCGTCCCCCCAAAAATCGTGATCGAGAGCGCATAAGTGATCGCCACACCGCCCGAACGAATTTGTGCCGGTAGCGATTCCGTCAGCCACGTAATCATCGGAATGATCGAAAACGAGGAAAGCGCCGAGAGCACCGCGGTCGCGCCGAGCAGCGTGGCCGCCGACCGAAAATGTGCCATTACATAAAACGCGGGGAAGATCAGCACCAGCAGCAGCGCGCTCCCAATCACCATCGGCGGTTTGCGTCCCACGCGATCCGAAACCACGCCGCTCCACAGCCCAAAGACGATGCCGACCAGGCCGTTCACCACCGTGGCCGCAAACGCCACATTCGCTTTCATGTGCAGCGTCGTGAACGCATACGTGGTCAGATAGCCGCGAACGTACGTCCCGATAGTCCCGTTCGCCAGCATGAAAATGCCGAGCAACGCGACGATCAGATAGCCGCTCGCCGCCCCGCTTTCGCGGTTCTCCGTCTCAGATGCCCGAAATGTTTCCGGCATGTTTCTGCGAATCACCACCGCAAAAGGCACCGTCAACGCGCCCAGCAAAAAAGCCACGCGCCAGCCGAAAGACTGCAATTGCTGCTCGGAAAGCATGTTGGAAAGCGCAAAGCCGACGAGTCCGCCTGCCAGCGTCGAAAGATTCTGCGAATTCGATTGCAGTGAAGTGTAGAGCCCGCGGCGCTCGATCGGCGCGGCTTCCAGCAGCACAGCCGTCGTCGGCCCCACCTCGCCGCCCAGCGCGAATCCTTGCACCACGCGAAAGAAAATCGCCAGCACCGGCGCGGCCACCCCGATGCGCGCGTACGACGGCACCAGCGCGAGTCCCACAATCGCAATGCCCATCATCGCGAACGAAAGCACCATCGCCGGCTTGCGGCCGGCCCGATCGCCCATCCTGCCGATCACCACGCTTCCGATCGGCCGCGTCACGAATCCCGCCCCAAAAGCGGCGAGCGACGCAAGCAGGCTGGTCATCGGGTTGCTCGAGGGGAAAAAAGCGCGGCCGATGTACACCGCGAAATACGAGTAGGTGACGAAATCGTAGAATTCGAGCGCGTTTCCCGCAACCACGGCTGCCACGTGGTGCGCCTTCACCGTTGGCGCCTCTTGCTTTGGGGCTTCCTGCATCCTGTCGCTCGCGCCGCGTTCGCGCGGGCTGGCATTACACCATAAGTGGCCGCGTTTCGCACTTCCCCAGCGCCGCTGGCCCGAGTGCTTCCCTGTTCACAGTATTGATGCTACTTTCGCTTTTGAGCCGAAGCTGCATCGGCCACGAAGCCCCATGCCTGAACATTTCGTCTTTTCCGGCTTGCGAGAGCTGTTTGCCAAGGCCAACGAGGAAAAATCCGGCGATCAGCTCGCGGGCATAGCCGCGCGTTCGGAAAAAGAACGCGTTGCCGCAAAACGCCGCCTCGCCGATCTGGCCCTCGCCGAAATCGTGCAGCAGCCGCTGATCGATCCCGATCATGACGAAGTCACCCGCGTGATCCTCGAAACCTTCGACCAGGAAGCTTTCCAGTCCATCAAGAGCCTCACGGTGGGCGAGCTCCGCGAGTTTCTGCTCGACGAGGCCACAAGCGAAGAGTCGATCAAGCGCGTCCAGCACGCGATCACTCCTGAAATCGCGGCCGCGGCTGCGAAAATCATGGGCAATAAGGACCTGATTCTCGCGGCGTCCAAAATCCGCAACGTCACGCGCTGCCGAAACACCATGGGCGAACGCGGCGTCCTCGGCATTCGCGTCCAGCCCAATCACCCGGTCGACGATATCGGCGGCATCTTGTTTGCCGCTTTCGAGGGCCTGCTCTATGGCTGCGGCGACGCGGTAATCGGCGTCAACCCCGCCACGGATTCGGTCGAGACTGTCGCGGCGATCCTTCGCGCGCTCGATCGCCTGATTCAGATTTACGGCGTGCCGACGCAGGCCTGTTGCCTCGCCCACATCAGCACGCAACTTGCGGCGATGGAGCGCGGCGCGCCCGTCGATCTGCTCTTTCAGTCGATTGCCGGAACCGAAGCGGCAAATCGCAGTTTCGGCATTTCACTCGCCACGCTGCGCGAGGGGCGCGATCGCATCTTCGATCATCACCGTAGCCGCGACGTGCGATGGACAGGCGCGAACGCAATGTATTTCGAAACGGGCCAGGGAAGCGCGCTTTCCGCCGAAGCTCATCACGGCGTCGATCAACTCACCCTCGAAGCTCGCGCTTATGGCGTCGCGCGCGTGTTCCAGCCGTTTCTGGTCAATAGCGTCGTCGGATTCATCGGACCCGAATATCTTTACGATGAGCGCCAGATCATCCGCGCCGGCCTCGAAGACCATTTCATGGGCAAGCTCTTGGGACTGCCGATGGGCTGTGATGTTTGTTACACGCTTCACGCCGCTGCCGATCAGAACTCCGCCGATAATCTGCTTCTATTGCTGGGGGCTGCGGGATGCAATTACTTCATGGGCGTGCCTTGCGGTGACGACGTGATGCTCAACTATCAATCCACCAGCTATCATGACGCGCTCGCCGTCAGAAAGCTCTTCCGCTTGCGGCCAGCGCCGGAATTTCTCGCCTGGCTCCAACAAAGCGGCATCTATCGTGACGGCGAGCCCGCGCTGCTCGATGAGCCTGCCGGGCGCCGAAAATTGCTGCAGAGCCTCGAAGCCTCACTCGAAGGGATCGCCTGATGTCGGACGGTCGCGAAATCACGCCTTCGGATTCCGATCTGCCCGAGATCGTGCGCAAAGTCCGTGCGCGAACGCCCGCGCGCCTGCTTGTTGGCCGTGCAGGCGCTGCCTATCGTACCGGCACGCAAATCGAGCTGCGGCAATCCTTCGCCGCTGCGAAAGACGCCGTCCGCAGTGAATTGAATCTCTCGCAAATGTTCGGTGACTCCTTCGTTCGCGAGTGGAGCCTTTTCGAAGTCCAAACAAAAGCTCGCACCAAAGACGAATACTTGCTGCGTCCCGATCTTGGCCGCCACTTTGACGACGCCTCGAAATCGCAAATCGCAAGCCGTTGCCCGCGCGAGTGCGATCTGCAGCTCGCCATGGGCGACGGCCTGTCGGTTTCCGCCGTCGCCGCGCAAGTTCCTGCGCTGTTTCCTCTTCTCGCAGCAGGCGCAAAAGAACGCTCCTGGGAATTCGGCCGGTCGTTCGTTGTTCGCCATTGCCGCGTCGGAATTCTCAACGAAATCGGCGAACTCCTCGCGCCCCGCGTGGTCATTCTTCTCATCGGCGAACGCCCCGGCCTTGCCACCGCCGAAAGCCTCTCGGCGTACATGTCCTACCAACCGGATAAATCCCACACCGACGCCAACCGCAATCTCGTCTCAAACATCCATGCCCGCGGCCTGAGCCCCGGGGACGCAGCTCGCCGCATCCTCGCCCTCGCCTCCCAAATGCTCGAAACTCAATCCAGCGGCTACCAGCTTAAGGCCGAGACCAGCTCACCGCACGCCTTCGGGTCCTGTCGCTCTAACTCCCTCGCTCTCAATGAAAAGTCAATTTCTAATCGTCGCGTAAAGCGGTAATTGAAAACACAAAAACGAATCGAAAGCAGCGAATGCCGGGCAACGCCAGCCGCGCCAAGCAAGATTGCGTCCTGCATTGTAGAATGGCTCCATAAGAGAAAGTGTTGGGAGGAGCAGATGCGATTTTGGCGCGCATTCGCGTTAACCATGGTGCCGTTTGCCGCGATGGGCTTCGTCGCTTCGGCAGGTCAGAATTCCGCCGCGCGGGGCCAGGCGAGTTTCGCTCCGCTGAATGAGTGGAAGGCGGCGATAATTTCGGGCGACCGCGCCGCGATCGCGCGTTTTTATTCCGTGAATCCGCCCACGCAAACCAAGACGCCGACCGGTACGAGCGAAGATGCTTCGATCGAGCCCGTCTTCTGGTCGGCCATCGCCTCGCACGGGATCGGCAACGTGAACGCAAAGGTTCTCGAGATCGAGCGGCCGAACCCGATGGAGGTTTCGCTCGTGCTGCGAATCGAGTTCACGCTCGAGAATCGGGGCGTGCGCGAGCCTTTCGTCGTGGACGCGGCGCAGGTTTGGGTGAAGGAAGGCTCAGAGTGGAAGATCGCGATGACGAACCGGAGCGATCTTGCGGCGCGAGTGACGGAACGCCTGCCCGAACCGGCGACGCCCGATGTGGATTTGTATCCGCCGCCCGCAGAAGCCTCGGCCGAAATTCAGAGCGCTCTGGCTGCGGCCAAGCGGGATCACAAGCGCGTGCTGCTCGTTTTCGGAGGTAACTGGTGCTATGACTGCCACGTGCTCAACGCTGCGTTTCATTCGCCGAAGATCGCGCCGCTCGTGAACGCGAACTATCACGTCGTTCACATCAACATTGGCAATATGGATACGAATCTCGACATCGCGCAGAAATACCAGGTGCCGATCAACAAGGGCGTCCCGGCGCTCGCGGTGCTGGACGCAAACGGCTCGCTGGTCTATAGCCAGGAGCACGGCGAATTCGAATCCAGCGTGAAAATCGGTCCCGCGGACGTCGTCGCGTTTCTGGAAAAATGGAAGCCTGGCGCAAAGTGAAGCGCGCTATTTAAGGCCGCGGTCGTGGAGCAACGCGTCAACCGAAGGCGGACCGCCCCGCCATTTATCGTAGAGCGCTTCCATGTCTTGCGTGCGGCCTTGCGAAAGAACCATTTGGCGGAAGCGGTCGCCGTTGGCGCGCGTGAGGCCGCCGTGCTGCGTGAACCAGGCGTACGCGTCATCGTCGAGCATTTCGCTCCAGAGATAGGCGTAATAACCGGCTTCATAACCGTTGGCCCAGATGTGGAGGAAATACGAAGAGCGATAGCGCGGCGGCACGTCGTTGAGCCAGAGATTTGTCTTTTCCAGCGCGCCCTTTTCAAACGTGTCGGGATTCTGCAAGGGCGCGTCGGCGGGGAGAAGATGCCACTGCATGTCGAGCTCGGCGGCGGCGAGAAGTTCGGTGAGCGCGTAGCCCTGATTGAATTTTTCGGCGTTTTGCAGCTTGGCTGCGAGTTCGGCAGGCATTGGCTCGCCGGTCTTGTAATTGCGCGCATAATGAGCGAAGACCTCGGGATCGTTGCGCCAGTGCTCGTTGAATTGGGATGGGAACTCGACGAAATCGCGCGGAATGTCGCCGCCGAGCGAATAAAGATCGGGATATTCGCCGTTGTAGAACATGCCATTCAGCGCATGGCCAAATTCATGGAACATGGTATCCACGTCATCATAGGTGATCAGCGCGGGCTGCCCGGGCGCGGGCTTGGAGAAGTTGCAGACGTTGTAAACGACAGGAAGCTTATCGAGAAGTTTTGACGGAGTGACGAAGCTGTCCGTCCACGCGCCGCCTTGCTTGTTATCACGCTTGAAATAATCGCAATAGAAAAGCGCGAGCGGCTTGCCGTCCGCGTCGTAGACTTCGAAAACGCGAACGTCGGGATTATAGACCGGAAGATCGTGGCGCTCCTTGAACGTGACGCCGTAGAGTTTGTTCGCGGCGTAAAAGACGCCGTCCTGAAGCACCGTATTCAGTTCGAAATACGGGCGAACTGCCGCTTCATCGATGCCGTATTTTTGCTGGCGAACCTGCTCGGCGTAGAAATTCCAGTCGTAAGGCTGGAGAGTGAAGCCACCGTGCTGCGCGTCGATCACGGCCTGGATTTCCTTGGCTTCCGCGTTTGCCTTGGCTGTAGCCGCGGGAACCAGGGAATCGAGAAAGTGGAGGACCGCGTCGGGCGTCTTCGCCATCTGGTCCGAGATTTGCCACGCCGCGAAATCGGGGTAGCCGAGGAGCTTGCCTTTCTCGGCGCGAAGCTTCGCCATTTGCGCAATCGTGGAGCGGGTATCGTCGTCGCCGCCGCGTTCAGCGCGGTTCCAACTATCGTCGAAGATTTGCTGGCGCGTTTCGCGATTGCTCAGGTACGTGAGCGCGGGTTGCTGCGTCGTGTTTTGCATCGGAACCACGTAGCCGGGTTCTTCGACCGCCTTCGCAGCGGCCTGATCGGCGGCGAGTTGTTCGGCTGAAAGGCC
>Ga0335074_10002966_pt1 | contig 23136 bp, 24 predicted proteins | sample Lox_Sample_23_FD_206715 | JGI IMG/M metagenome (GOLD analysis project Ga0335074, IMG submission 206715) | Soil microbial communities from Loxahatchee National Wildlife Refuge, Florida, United States - Lox_Sample_2.3 | ecosystem: Environmental > Terrestrial > Soil > Wetlands | place: USA...
GCAGCCGGTCTTGCTCTCTCCAGTCGGAGGAGGGGGAACGGATTTTCGACCGTGTTTCCATTGGCTTGAGGAGCAAGGCATCGTGCCGCAGACGCTGGTGTTCCTCACCGACCTCTGCGGTACGTTCCCGAGCGAAGCGCCGGCATATCCAGTGATTTGGGCATCAACGGAGAGTCGGAAGGCGCCGTTCGGGGAGGTCGTTCCGATGGAGACGGTGTGACATTAAGCTGACTGGCCAGTCAGCCGCTTGAGGCACCGCTAGAGTTCCACTCCAGTCGCCACCGAGGTGGGCTGCCCAGCTTCTTTAACGAGTCCGATATGACCATCGCACCGAGTCGTCAAGACACGCCTAGTCTGCCCGTTGGACCATGCGATCCCCCTCGCGTGCTTGGAGTATCCGTGCTCCTGGGAATCGTGAACCATTCCCTTGTCAGAAAGCAACACGATGTGGGGCTTGCAATAATCGAAAACTTCTTCGGCATAGCCGGCATTTCTGCCGTGATGCGAGGCGATAAAGAAGTTCGTCTCTCTCAAACATTGGCAGAACGCTTGCTGTTTCATCAACTCCAGCCATCCCTCGCGCTCCAGGTCACCGGGAATCACGATTCCACAGCCGTCGTAATACAAAAACGTGACGAGGCTCAGGTTGTTCATATCGGTAAACGCCGGATACGGATTGCAGAAATATGTGACCTTGACCCCACCGTAATTCGGCCCGACGGTCACGGGGTGAATCCAGTTTTCATGCATATCAAGGGCGCTTGCCATTGCGGCAGTGATCCCTCCAAGGGTCTGTTTCTGCTCGCGAATGAAGTGTACCGGGATGCTCCTGTTGCGCACGACAGTATCGAAGTTGACAGTCTTCCGCATTGCAGGAAGATTGGCCACGTGGTCTTGATCGAAGTGGCTGAGTACAAGCCCGTATACATTCGAAACCTTGCGATCGGAGAAGTATCGAGAAGGGTAGAATTGCAGTTCTTCATCGTACCCGCAGTCAAAGAGAATCGCAGATCCACCCGGAGTCGTCGCATAGGCACAGAATCCGTGGCCGACATTAAATAAAGTGAAGGTGAACATTCAGGCTGTTCCTTTTTTAGCCCGCGCTTTGCTCGACTGCGATCCACCGTTCATCGAGTCAACGGTTTCAGCCAGGCGTTCAGCGTAAGCGTCTGCGGGGATGCGAACCCAATCGGGTGTGAACCTGAATACCCAAAGCAGAAGAAAGACAAACGTACAGGCCAAAGCACCGAGAGATTCAGGCGTGGCGGTCAGGCCGGACAAGTGCGAGCGGTAAAGCCACGCGATGCCGCCTGCGAAAGAAAGCGCGCTGACACCAATGCCGACCGACCGCAGGCCGCACACATTGCGGCGAAATCCATAGCTGACATTTTCCTGCAAAACGAGTGGGAATTTTTTCGTATCCCGAGTATGGATCCGGAGATAAGAGGACCATGCGCTGTAAACCTGGTCCGCGCTGGATGGATCAGAGGTCTCTTCTTCCGCAGTAGGCGCCTTCGCATCTTTCACGAGAGCGGTCAGATGCGCATGATATCGCGCTTTGGTGATCGAATCGATTCTGCCGTCACGATGTCGGAATATGGCAACGGATGGCATGCCGCCCCAGGTTTCGAACCACCTCTTCTCACGTTTCTTGCCTGCGTCGCGTGCAAGCTGAGCCACCAGGAAGGCACCGCCGCATCCCGCGAGAGCTGTGCCGAGAGACTCCAGTGTCGACAATTTCGCCGACGCCACCCCGATCAGGGTGATGATTATCGGCGCGATCAGCACCAACCCTGGGTAAAGACGGGCCTTTCGTTCATAGTTGTCCGTGATGAGATTGATCGGATTCATTTGGCGATATCCAAATTCATATTCTGTTGGGAGTTGATCGTTTCGACGAACCACCTTGCTTCAAGTTCGCCCACGATCGCCATCACTGGCTGGTAGCCGTCCTCGGAGGTCCTTTCGGTGATCCACTGAAATACGTTGCGGTCATCGTCGCTCGGAGCCGTGCCGTAGCCACTCGGATGAGAGTGCCACTCTCCCACGTACTGGAGCATTCCACTTGTGGCCATCCCGGCATGCATCACTTTCCCCAAAAGTCCCTCGCAGCCGCGGATGAAAGACGTCACGCGTTTTCTGCTGTCGGGAGGAGCTGGAACCGTGTCTGCCACATAAACGATGTGATGGACCAGATCCCAGGCACCCAGAAGCACGCCACCGGTCTCCTCCGGAAGTCCGGCCGACCTAAGCAACTTCAGTTTTTCGAGCAAGCCACGATCGGTTACGAGCCTCCACTCGCCGATTTGGCGCTCGATCATGTCTTCCGTTGCGATATTCAAAGCTTCGACGCCGCCGGCGTCGTCTGCGATCCACACGCGAATGCATGCTGGCCCCGAAGTCAGAGCCTTCTTGAGCGCTGCCGAATTCAACGCAGCATGAAGAGCTACTCGATCTTCCGGTAATGTGCTGGACACATCGCGACAGGAGGTTGCATAACGGATGGAACCGGCAGCCACTCTGAGGTGATCGGTCAGCTCCTCGCGAGACAGAATCGCACGATAATACTGCATCTCTAGAGAATCGAGCCGACACAGGCGCTGCGAATCTTCACACAACAGGATGGACGAAGAGCCGGATGGATTCAGGAACGCCGATGCGCGTCGAGCCTGTGTAGAAACGGCAAGGGCGAGCTCTCGGGCTACCGGGACCGATGCAGAGCAGTCAAGAATGACGTCAGCTGCCTCAAGAGCTGAGTTGACCTCACCTGCCTTCTCCCCTGGATTCAGCACATCTGCGAAAACACTTCGTTCCACGATTGGCTCGGCAAGAATGGCGTTAAGATGCATTTTCATGGCCTCTGCTTTGGGCAGGCCGACCAGAGAATGCAACAATGCGTGTCGGGCTACATTGTGGGGCAGCAGTATATCGCTATCGATCAGGGACCATTGACCGTAGCCGCTGCGCGCAAGCAGATCAGCAATCTGCGAACCGATCGCGCCCATTCCCACGGCAGTGATTTTCCTTAGATCTGGACCAGAGCCATTGACCGATGCAGCTCGCTGCCTGTCCAGCGCGAATGTCGGGTTGAGCGGGACAAGGCCGATCTGATCGAGTCGCGATTGATCGACCGTTCCGCCAATCAGATGTCCGGGGACTCCTGTTGTTAGTTGCCAGATGCCCAAAATCTCGCCGATCTCACTGACCTTCGCGTGAGTTACAAAGACCCGTGTCTCTAACGACTCTACGGCACTATGCGCATCTCGGATCTTCGGCAAAAATAGAATCAGAACCAGGTGGCAGCCCAGAAGCCAACTCTCTCGCGGCCAACTGTTCAATTGATCCCGCAGTGCTCCCACGAGATCCCCCCTCGCCGCGATCAATGCAGACTGAAGATCGAACAGGGTCGGTGGCGTCCAGTTCATGACTCCATGCAGAATCGGTGGGCACAGATAAGTTGCTGCGATGAATCCGGTTCCTTGCCCTTGAGTACCGCTGGCAAGATACCTTGCGTTGTAAATCTCTCCCCAGGGCTTTCTCTCGTCGCGCGAGATGAGCAGCTGTGTCGGTCCCTGCTTTGTTCGTGCGTAGATGTCAGCAGGCAGCACGATCGTGTCTCGCGTCCCGAGAAAGAGTGGCTCGAGGGGCTGATCATCTTTATGCAAGACCCCCTGCGCTGTTTCACTCAACCAGGTGCGAATGCGCTCAACGATACTGAGCGACGTCCAACGGAGCCGGCCCTCTAGGAAGGCTTCTTCATAGAGGCAAAGGCTACGAGGAAATTCGGTTGCCCGCAAATTCAAATGGGGCACCAGCGGGAAGTCTTCACGGAGCGCCAGCACTTCGGGCCAGGCATCAACCTCCGCTCGGAAGGAGACGCTGACACGCTCCGTGGGATGGATGTCATATTCAATGACTTGGCTCAACTCGACGTCTACATCGAGAACGATCGTCTCAATTCGCTGTGCCTCTTCAACTGCGATTCTGGTATCAACGAGTCGGGCATACGGATTGATCTGCCGCGCCAAATGGTTCGCCAACTCACGTGCGTGGCGAATCAGGAGCGTATCTTGTGTAGCGCTTTCACCCAGCGCTTCGAAAAAGACATCACTCATCGTGGCCGGCCCTCGGCGCAGGCTGACTCACGGCGGAGACGAATCCGGCCGCGTAGGCCTTCTTTTGCTTCGCCTTGGACCCGGTGATTTCAATGACGAGCGTCTCAGGAGCTGATGGCTTCGGGTTCGCCATCGTCACGACATAGGTGCCGCCTTGGGCATCCGACTGCTCCCTGTAGTAGTTTGCCGCCTGACAGTGAGGGGGCTGGTTATCGTCATCGTTAGCGGGAATCGGCTTGCTCGTCGAAACCAGAGTGGTACGCCACAGCAGCTTCTTTTCGTAGAAGTAGGCGATGTCTTCCGCCGGCTTCGTCTTCGTGGCGCCCTTTTCCGGGCCGAGCGAAAGATAACTGGAGTGGTGAGGGATCTTAACAACGTCGGACTCCAGGCGTTCTTCCCGGTTTTTCGAGCGGGTGATGCGAATGATCTCGCTGAGCGGTTCCTGCCGGATGTCGGCGCCGAAGAACACCCTGGTCCTGGTTCCGTCGGCGGAAAAGGTTGCGTGAAGAACAAGGCAGCCGTCGTTGCGCTCGACATAGCTGCCGTCGTCGGTGCGGCAGGCGAAAGGCGAGTGGACGAAGAATTCGATTCCCTGAGCGTCGGCCAGCCAGCCCGGAACTAATTGACCGGCATCCGTGATCAGCGACTGACGATCTGCGATGGGCAGGCCCTGGCCTTCGAGCCACGTTTGGAGTGCTTCCGGCCGCGAAAAGACGCGAATGCCGGAACCCTGCTTGAGCCTGTGGCGCGCCTCCTGACGAATGATCCGATCTTCGTCGGTGCAGCCTTCCTCGGTGATTACAGCAGCCGGCACCCACATCTCGCGCATCTTGACTCGGCTCTTTCCGTTCACTTTGTCCTGGTATTTTTGGGCATGCTCCATGTAGAAAAAGTTCGATGCTCCGCGAATGTGGTCATCGTCCAGGTGAGTAAACATGACGACTTTGTAGTAGTCGCGCTTGCGGGAGTCGAGGTCTTTCCGCAATTCCGACGGCAGGTCGATGCGCAAATCGTCTTTGCAATCTGGGTCCCGCATCGCCGCGTAATCGATGAGGATCTGATCGCCGTTGTCGAGGTCGATTCGGCAGCAATCCGCGTTGCCCAGCGGAAAAAAGTTCAACCGATGTGTCGTCATTCGTTGCTCCATGCTGGATTGAAGTCGGAAGCAGGGGCCCGGTACAAAACAGTCGAATCCGCTTGCAATCCGCATGTGCTGCGTTTTACAGTTGTATAAATCCGACTGGTTGCAATTATCCGACTGAGGAGTCAGACCAGTCAACACTTTTTTACGACAGGTTGCTAAATAGTGGATAATTCAGCCATCGATCTCAGGCGGCTTGGCGAAAACGTTCGTTTCCGTCGCCAGGGCAAGGGGTGGGCTTTAAATGATCTGGCAGCGAAGAGCGGTATAGGCAAGGCCTATATCTCGGACTTGGAAAACGGTGTTGCTGGCAAGCCAAATATTCAGTATGTGTTTGCCATAGCAAACGCACTTGGCGTAACGCTGGATGAGCTTTTGGACGATGCTGCGCCAAAGCACACTGATGCTTCCAAAAAGAAGCGAACCGTGGCGGAGCTACCACCAGGGCTCAAAGAGCTGCAGATGGAGATGAATCTCTCGGATTCCGAAGTGGAAATGCTGGCTCAGGTGAATTTCCGGGGGAACAGACCGAAAGACATGGAAGGATGGCGATTCTTGCTCGAGGCGATCAAGATGTTGAGCCAAAGAGCCGGGCAAAAGTAGCACCATGGAAACAATAACGGTCGGCGGCAGGAGGTATTCGGATCCCGATGTACTCTCCCTCATCAAGGCGACTGGCAGCCTCGTTGATCCGCGATCCTCTGTGCTTACGCAAGCCCGCAAACGTCTGCAAACCCTCCATAAATTTCATGATGTTCCAAAGGACCCGATTGAACGCCTGACGATCCTGGCTTCTCTTTGCGGCATCGGCGAAGTCGTTCCGATGAACATCGAGCAACGCAGAGGCGAAAAGCGGGACGCGGTTCTAGTGCCAAATGTGTCCGGCGGACGCTCGATCATCTACAATCCCGCCGTTCCGCGTAGTCGCCTGGCGTTTTCGATCGCCCACGAAATCATTCACACCTTTTTCCCAAACAGCATCAATGGGGCTCGCTTCCGCAACATCTGTGCGAGCGAATCCAGGGAAGCAAACGAGTTAGAAAGGCTCTGCGACCTTGGGGCCTCTGAGTTGCTGATGCCGCTCGGTGAATTTCAGAAGGCTGCAGGTACGACTGGCTACAGTCTCTCCGCGATCTCAGATCTGATGGAGATCTTCGGGAGTTCGTTTGAAGCGACGGTTTTCCGTCTTGCCTCTGGTCATCCCGGCATTGCAGTTGCAGGTTTGCTCCGCTATCGACTGCGTGTTGGAGAACAGCGTCAAAGGCGCGCCACTGCCCAAACACTGCTGTTCTCGTCTACGCCGGGCGGCGATGGGGAAGAAGTGCAGCCCAAATACCGGAGACAATCGGTTCACCTGTCGGAAGCGTGCACTGAGGCTCATATGATTCGCTGGAATAAATCCTTTGCCGTGGAATCCGTTGTTTACAGTGCAGCGACCGATAGCGATGTTCAGATCGGATTGGAGAGTTTGCCCAACCAACTCACCAGGAAGGGCCGCCTTGAAGCCGTTAGGGCTCCATTCCAAAGGGGCGAGGCCGACCCGGTGTTTGGGGACGTACTGTTTTTCTGGACTGTGTAGAGGGAAGCACCCTGACCCTACCGCCGGCCGACATCATAGACAGATCTGATTGATATAGATCTGATTGACCCGACCCAGCAGCAAGCGGTCATCCTGCCATCTTCCCCGGCCGGTAAGATCAATAGCGAATAACCATCCTCAGAAATAGGCGAATGAGTGATCCGGCATCAGCTTTCCCGACCCGCTAGCGTTTGAGCGTCCAGAGGGTGCGCCGCGAAAGGTGCGCTGAAAGTGTGCCGAAATCGGTGCCTTGCTCAGAGAAGCGGTTAGGCCATCCCGGAAGCTGCCATTGCTGCGCCCACCTGGCCTAGAGGATTGTCCGTCCCTCGGAGCTGTATTTCCTTTCCTTACAATTCCAAGTCCCGCAAATCCGTCCATTACGTTCCGTCCAACCAGGAGAACTCCGTGAGACTCCGCCGTAACCAGCTCTGTCCAATCCACCGCTCGTTCTCCTGCTGTGGCAGGGAGGCAATCTTGTGGAGAAATTCACCGATTACAGCGACGTCGTCCCCGACCACATCAGTCCACGCGGCATGGGCGGCGCCTGGCCGGACGATCACCCCGACAATATTCAGGCCGTGCACTGGTGGTGCAACGGGGAGAAGGGATCGAGCCGTTGATGAATTTTCGCCGGCTGCAGTTTGGCCGCCCTATCACTCACGCCGGGACTGAACATCAAGTTCAGCACAACCCTCATGCAGGGATCGATCCCACGGCGGGCGCCACTCCTGCCGGAATGAACCGCGCAAGAATCGCGACCAGATCCTGGCTGAGATGAAGGCGCTGGGCTTCAGATTTAAGCAGTTCGGATGGGCTGGTCGCGGATTTGAGCGCGTAGCGAAGATAGGACAATCGCATGAGCCAGACTGCATGTTCGACGTCACTGTCGCCACGAATGCGGAAAGTGGTCCAGCCGGAAGGGGGAACCCAGCGGTGCTGCTCGGCGAGATGGCGCTCAAGCAGAAAGTCGTGAACGGGACGCGGAAACGGAATATCCACGTCTCCCCAGGCGTGGACGTGACCAATCTCTGCCTTGCCGAAACGATATTCGCGCGCCGCGAACCGATGCGGGTGAACGGAGACCCCTGGCCACGATGAAACCTTATCTTTGAGTCTTCCGGCAGCAATGGCCATAGGGGAACCTCTGGGGAGCAGGCTTTTGGATGATCGGGGATGGTGTCCGATTCAAATAAGTGCGATCAGCGGTGACCGGCCTGAGCCGTCGAAACCGCAGATCGTTGGCCAACGGACACGAGCGAGAACAACAGACCGAGAATCAGGGAAGAGGCAACGATCAGGAGAGATTCCCTGAGATTGGGTTTTGCCGCCGTGAGCAGGATGGTTCCCATCACGACCCAGATTCTCGTGCTCAGGGAGACCTTGAGGAACGGGCTGGTTGTCAAAGCCCTCCATTCAGAAGGGTTCATCTGTTCGCTCGCGGCGTTCCGGCGAATTGCTCGCATGCGGCGGCCAGTCATTGCGCCGAGGAGAGCGAAGAACACGATTTCGAGCACCGCAAGACGCGGCCAGGCAAGAGCCCAGGAATGCAGGCTCTCGGTAAGCCAGGCGCCTGTGACATAGATGACGACCAGCGAAGTGATCGCGGCAATGGCAACGGGTTGCATTGTGCCGATCCAGGGTCCAGCATCCGATGGGCGCGAAGCTCGCCGAAGCTGGAGCAGTATCCAGGCTTCCATGGTCAATGCGGCGGTAAGGACAAGGACCGCGACCGCATGGACAAAGAGAACTACGGTATAGAGATTCATTTGCTCTTCCTTCACAGGGGTTGTCTTTGTGAATTCGCGCGTGGTGCTGGCCGAAAGGCTTCGCCCCGCCTGCCTGCGGACCTTGCTTTGCCAACCGGCAGGCGTGTGGCTGATGCGAGCGGCGAGGGATTCGGCCTATTTGAAGTCACCGTTGGTGCGAACCTCCTCATAGAGGCCCGCTGTGGATGATTCGACAAACGTGCACAGCAGGGCGATCTGTTGCTGCAGAGCCCCGCTCTGGTGATAGTCCTTATGGATCTCGGCTGATTCGTACTGCGTCACCCGGATCGCTGACTTGCCATCGGTACCTCTGTACAGGCGGCTGCCTATGAGGCCCTTCGGCAGAGTGGCCGACGCAACGAAGCAGCGATCGGCCTCGAAGAATTCGTCGATCTTATCGGGTTTGATTGAAATGAAATTGATCTGAGTTACGGGATTCATGTATTTCTCCTGATTGGATTTGGATCATTAAGTCAAAACTTGGCGACCCCGCAGCCACGTTGCGACCAGAGCCAGCGTGTGAGGGTTGCCGTCGGCATTTTCGGGCCTATGTACTCAAAGCGTATGGTCATTACTTGACCGCCTTCGTGTACGCGATGCCGACCACTCGCCGGATGTGAGCAGGGTGTTCCAACTCGTTGAGCATGAAGTGAGCCACGTCCGCCCGGCTTATGGTCGCGTTTCCACCCGCACCGTTCGGCAGCCTGTCATCGGCGACTCCGTGACGCTCCCGCCGTGGGCCGTTGGTCAGGCGCGGTGGACGGATGATCGTCCAGTTGAGACCGCTAGCCTTCACCATCCGTTCCATTTCGGCTGAATCATCCGCGATATTGCGCAAGAGTGTGTTGCGCAGCAGATGGCCGAACATTCCGATATCGGGAAAGAGGGCGGCAACACCTACGACGAGCAAGCGATCGATGCCGGCGCTTTGCATGGCCGCAATGGTTGCCCGCGCGCTATCGCTGGTGATGGTGTTTCGCGAGGGTCCCGGCGGCCCGAGCGCCGAAAGCACCGCGTCGTGGCCTCGAAGGGCTCGGCTCATCGCGTCCGCGTTGCGCACATCGCCTTGGATCAGGGTCAATCCGCCCCCTGCGGCGCCGAGCTTTTGCGGCGAGCGGACGAACGCTGTCACTTGGTGGTGCCGTTCAAGAGCCTGATCCACGAGTTGCCGCCCAATGCCGCCGGTGGCGCCGAGAATGAAGAGGCGCATCGATGTCTTCATGCTTGTCATAGCCATTGATCTCCCTTCAGCTCCGCATTTCGTATATCCGATAGAGATGACTCTAATGAATAAGAGTTGCTAAACTTTTTGAGAAATGCCGAAATCGACACGCCGTGCTTATAAGTCGCTGACTCGCCAACGCCAGGCTCACGAGACCCGTGGGCGGATTGTCGAGGCTACGCGCCAGCTTCTCGAAGCCGAGGGCTATGCCGGAATGACGGTTGAAGCCGTTGCTCGGCAGGCCGAGGTCGCCGTACAGACGGTTTATGCCGTCTTCGGGTCGAAGACCGGTATCCTCGCCGAACTCCTCAACCAGACCACTTTCGGGGCCGAATACGAGAACACGGTTCGGCAAATCCTGGAAGAGAAGGACCCCGAGAAGCGCCTCAGGGGAGCCGCCCGGATCGCCCGGCAGATTCACGATGCACAACGGGCAGGCTTCGACCTGTTGCGGGGCGCGGGCGTGGTGGCGCCGGAACTGGCACGCCTCGAACAGGAGCGCGAGCGCATTCGCTACGAGCGCGAGGAAGCGATGATTCTTTCTCTTCGCGCTGCGAAGAGGCTTCGCCCGGAACTAAGTTACAGGGCGGCCCGAGACATCCTCTGGACGCTGACGGGCAGCGACGTGTACCGGATGCTCGTGCGCGAGCGCGGGTGGAGTTCCCAGAAGTACCAGGACTGGCTGGCCGACACGCTGGTTCACTCCCTTCTGATCCAGTCTTAGTTTCCCGAACATCTTCTGAAGGCCTCGCCGGAGTTCCGACGGCTGTGCGGCAGACCCGCGCCCTGCCGGTCGACACGGCAGGGCTCCGTTTCGCGAGTAGCCGAGAGGCCGACTGACTTGCATGGCTAAACTCTGTCGGGCGCCCGTGGGATACACACATTAATTTACGGGAGGTTATCGTGGCATCGATAGCACAGGAACATTCATTGTTCGAAATCGACCGCGAGCTCGACACTCTCCTCGATGAAATCGAAGTGGAGATCGAGAGCCGCGGTGAGGCTTCAGTCGAACTGGTGGAGCGTTTCCAGCAATTCTGCGACGCTCATGGAGAAAAAGTGGACCGCATCGGGCGATTCCTTCGCATGATGGAGGCGCGAGTCCAGTACTGCCGGAGCGAAGCAAACCGATTGCAGGATCGCGCCCGCAGCAGCGAACGCAAGGCTGCCCAGACGAAATACATGGTCATGTACTACCTGAAAAGCCGCGAACTCAAAAAGATCGAAGGACGTGAATTCACTCTCCGGATCCAGAAGAACAGCCAGGATTCGGTACGGTTAACCGACGAGACACAGGTGCCCATGCGGTATCGAACCGTTGCCGCGCGCATCGACGGGGCAATGTGGGAAAGGTTGATCGGGAGCCTCTCAGAGGACCTCGGTCATACGCTCATGGCCTCAATTCAGGACGCATCACCCAGCAACGATGCCATCAAGCAGGCTTTCCAAAACCAGATTGCCGTTCCCGGCGCCGAGGTATACCGCGGCGACCACCTGCGTGTCGCGTAGTCCCAATTCTCCATTCAACAACTGACATAATGCCCAATTCTTGCCGTGAGGAGGCGGTATGTTTCTGTGCCAGCCACTGCTCGACGTCCTCATCGCTCGCGGGATCGAGGACATTGATTCCTTCATTCAACCACCGTGCTGGAACAATTTTCGGGATCCGGAATCGATTCCGGGGATGACCCATACGGTCGATCGCGTACTGGCCGCCGTTCGCGATAGGAAGCGGATCGCGATCTTCGGCGACTACGACTGCGACGGGATCCTCGGAACGCACATTCTGCGCTCGGTACTGGCCAGCCTCGGAGTTCAGGCGCGAGCCTACCTGCCCCACCGCGACGAGGGGTACGGTCTCAGTTCGTGTGCGGTCCACAAATTCTCACTCAGCGGCACTGACCTGTTGATCACGGTCGACAACGGCATCAACTCGGAGCGGGAGATTTTGCTGGCGCAGCGGCTGGGCGTCGATGTGATCGTCATCGACCATCACCGCATTCAGGGGCAGGCCAATGCGCTCGCCGTCTGGTCCCAGGAGTTCTGCGGTGCAGCTCTTGCGGCCCTGTTCGCAAGGACCCTGGCGCTGCGAGCCGGCTGGAAGGACGAACGTGTGGAACGCCTGCAGGCTGCCATGAGCCAGTATGCCGCGATCGCATCGGTGGCCGACTGTGTTCCGCTGCAAAATGGGACGCGACCGCTCACACGTCTGGGGATGCGCGAGTTCGCCCGTGCCGAAAACTGTGGATTGCGGGAATTACTCCGGGTCTCCTGTGCCGACCCCACAACTCCCGATTCGAACGACCTAGCGTTCGGCGTGGCGCCGCGCATCAATGCTGCCGGCCGGATTGACCATCCTGCCCGGGCGCTGTCAGTCTTCGAGGCCGCAAGGGACGAGGATGCCGCCCGCAGCAGCGTCGAGAGACTGGATGAGCTCAACCAACAGCGACGCCAGCTGGTTGCGGGCCACTTTGGTGCCCTATGCGCGGAGATCCAGCAGCCGGCTCCGGCCGCACTCGTGCTTTACCGAGAGGCCTGCCCCAAAGGCATTGCCGGCCTGCTGGCTGCCAAGTGTGTCGAGCGTTTCCGGGTGCCGAGCATTGTGATGGCACCGGCCCGCGACCCTGGACTGGCGGTGGGATCGGGCAGGAGCGTCCCCGGTTTCGATCTGGCGCAAGCGCTCGAACAATTTCGTCGATTCTTCAAACGGTTCGGCGGCCACGCACAGGCTGTCGGATTGACTATATCGATCGGCCAAACCGAAGCCTTCACAAAGGAATTCACCGCCTTCGTGGAGGGCCTCAAGCTCGAACGCAACCATGAGATCCGTGAGGATGGGGAATTGGTATTGGCGACGGCGGGAAAACACTTCGATGAACAGCTCGCGCTGCTCGAGCCGTTTGGCGAAGGAAACCCTGCCCCCGTATTCCTGCTGCGTGGAGTCGAAGTGGCTGGTCTCAGGAACCGATGGGTGCGGATCCGGCAGGGGAGGTTCAGCCTGGAAGCCCTCTGCTGGGAACTTGCTCCGCAAGCTGGGGTACGCGGAAGCTGCCTAATTGAGTTTCGCGGCAAGCGTCGTGTTTTGAGGAGCTTCCGGGAGGGAGATCGGAAGGGTTCCCGGGCCATTTGACGGAGGTTGGGCTCCGTGGGAAAACAGTCCCCAAGAGGGCGAAGTATGCAGAACCCAACCACGGACATTCAGGAAATGATCAAAGAGTTGAATCGATTTCAATTGCCGAGCTCGCTGATGGAAAGCTTCGACACTTGGCGGGAAGACGTCGTCGGGGCGGCTTGCCGCGAGTTCACTCCATCGCAGCTGAATTGGTTTCTCGATTTGTTGAACCGCTTTCGCGGCCCGGAGGACCGCAAGGATTCGCTGCTCGAAGTCTTCGATCCCGGCATGTACACCTCGAACCATCCGGCGTGGGGTGAGGCTCCGGGAACGGTGATTGAGCTGCCGGCGCTGACGTCCGATGTAACCGGGATCGCGAGCGCAGATTCAGAGCTTTCGGAGACCGCGCGGGAAGAAGTCAGCGACTTTCGCGAGCTTGCCGAATCCTTCGCCGACGAGGAGGTCGTGGGGCTTGCGAAGATCGCACGTGCGGCGCTTGCAGACCAGCAGAAGTCGGTCGGAGGAAGAGAGGATGCCCTGCGTTACCTCGCTCTCAATGCCAGCGCTCTGCTCGAAGACCTCTGGGCACAGGACGACACGCTTTGGGTGAAAGCGCCGAGCCGGTGGATTCACTTCGACGACATGGTGGCAAAGCGGAGGGCGGAGTTGTTGGCGACAGAATCGGATCGACCTGCGTTTCAGGAAAAGGACTTTGCCTGTTACACAGAGGACGAGATTCGCACGTTTGCATTTGATGTCCGCAAGCTCTTCCTGACGGAACGCGCAAAACATCTGGCGATCTGCTCTCGATGTCAGCGGCGCCTCGAACACTGGTCCGGCTTGGTCGAGAATTTTGACCGCGCTGCACCACCTCAAGAGGGGAGAGCGGATGCGTAAGCGGGGTTCTCGCGTTATGTTGCTCCGAATTTGAATTCTGGTTGAACGGGTGCAAATGCCTGTGGGCCAGTGGGGAAAAACTGAAGGCCGTATCCAAAGCGACAACGATCAGCCGATCATAGGCTTGACGTTTCGCCCGGCCGACCGAAGAGGAACTTCCATGATCCGTCAAGACATACCCAACGCTGCGCGCCAAACCAACTCGTTGGCATTCCTGGAATATGAAGTAGGACGTGTCCACGTTCGCAGACCAGTTCGGTTCCATTCCACGCAAGAAACGTCTGTGAAAGCTGTCCAACCTTCACGGGATGCGACAAACGGCGGAGGCAAACGGGGCATCGCCTCTGCTGATCGTGAAAGGCCCACCTCATGCCGAAAAAACAAAGAATAAAAGCAGTGGCCGCCTGCACTATGCCCGACAACTGTGAGAAGGGTTGCCCCAACGAACAGCCAATATCCACAGACCCGAAGTACGCAATTGCGAAAAGGAGAGCAATTTTGGAAACCAGGAAAGCCCAAAACCGGCATCTCCGGGCCAGCGATGGCTTGTGCGCGCCCTTGGTGTACTCCCCTACGGACGAGCGCATCATGGACCACATCAGTATTGCCAGTATCATTCCGACCAGAGAGAGGGCCCATCGTGGGCCCACCTGAAAGTAGCCAAATGGAGTCAGATGTCCAATAGCAAATTCCTTACTTCCCGGGGCAAATTGTGCCTCGGACCCTAATAGCCACGCGTTCGCCCCTCCCGGAAGATTGCTTGCGTCATCAGACGCAACTCCTGCAACAATGGCTTCGACAGAGCCGATGCGCAATTGAGTCCCAACAATGTTCTGCCTGCCGCCGAAATATCGAATCCATGTCTGTTCGCTTAATACAATTTGCGGCAAATTGTTTGGCACAATTCGAGTGTTTCCAATGGACCGTAGCGAAAGATGTGACGCGGAGAAGAAATTGATTGGAGCGTGCGCCACGATCCACCGAGCACTGGACATCGAACCGCCCTGAACTCCATCTTGGGTGATGTTGTAATACGATAAGCCGTCGAAATAGTGCTTTGGGAAGCCAAAGAGTCTTTGAACCTGATCCCCGGTCAGAGGATCGGACTCACAGTTGCACCCCGGCGTGATCTTGCCCGAGCGCCAAGGGGAAATGCGAATTCTCGACATCTCGTTGACGGCGACCACGCGCGATGAGGCGCGTGTAATCTCCCAGGTCGCGAAGAGCAGGCCCATCAAAAAGCAAATACAAACTATGGACGAACCGCGCACTCTTGTGAGTGTCTGTTGCTTTTGCCACCACCGTCTACGGACCCAAATCGCATCCCCATAAGCACCCATGCAAAATGCAGTGGCTTCTCTCACCGATCTGGGATGAACGCTCGATGCAGGCGAGCATTCCCGCAGCACGTACCACAATTCCGTGCGCCACTCTTCGAACCATTCTGAGCGCTTCGAAATTGGCACTAGTCGGGAGGCGCCCCACAGCATGCCCAGATGCGCATAGCGAACGGCGATTTCCACACGTGAAATCACGAAGACTTCTCCACTGCTTGCGGAGTCGATTGTTGTAGCAAAGGATAGCGCTTTCGTGAAGCTTCCAACACCGTCTCTCCAGATGTCGTTAACTGGAAGTACTTGCGCGGCGGCCGCTGCTCCCGAGTCGCAATAGACTGCCGTTCCCATCGTGATCGAATCAGTTGATCCTCTTCCATGCGTCTCATCGCCGGGTAAATGGTCCCGCTGGGAAGGCCCGTCACGTCCATGATCGAGAATCCATAGACAAAACCCGCTTCAATCGCTTGAAGGATAAGAGCGGTGATGTACGTCAGCCGCGTCCCTTTCGCCATACCCAATTCTCCTATGTAGAGGTCTACTTGACAATATGCTATAGAGAGGTCTACATAGGTATTGCCCACCTACCGCGGTGGGATGCAGCGAGGGAATTCATCGCGAAGGAGCCCGGAATGACAACGAGTGCTGAGATGGTATTGATGGACATTCGTTACGCCTTACGAATGATCCTCAAAAATCGCTGGTTCTCCGCTAGTGTCGTGTTGATTCTGGCTTTCGCGCTGGGACTAAACACCATGGTCTTCACTCTCGTCTATTCAGTCCTATTCAAGCCAGTACCCGTGCCCGACGGAGCGCGTCTCGTTGTAGTGGCTGGTGAAAACCTTAAACGCGGCGAGCGGAATCTCCCTCTCTCCTATCCCGATTTCGTAGACTTTCGTGCAAATACGACATCGTTTCAGTCTTTCGAGGCAGCGAACGATGAGGAAGGCATCCTCAGCGAAGGGGGTAGCCCACCACAGACCTTTCATCTTGAGCGCACAACTGTTGGCATTTTCTCGATGCTGCACGCGCAGGCCATATTGGGTCGGACATTCCTGCATTCAGACGGCATACCGGATTCCAATGCCGTTGTCGTCCTTTCATACAACGTTTGGAAAGAACGGTACGGAGGACAACCCAATATCATTGGCCGGACCATCCGAGTCAACGGAGAACCTGCCACAGTCATAGGGGTAATGGCGAATGGCTTCCGCTTTCCTACAAACGTGGACCTCTGGATACCACTCAAGCCAACGCCAGCGATTGAGGATCGCAATAATCGATCTCTCCAGGCGTTCGCGATTCTCAAGCCCGGAATCACCTTGCTCCAAGCACAAACTGAACTAAGCGAGGTTGCGCGCCGTCTCGAAATAGAATATCCCGCCAACAAGGGTCTAGGGGTTAGCGTCCTCACGTTTCAGCAACGATTTAACGGCGGGAGCATACGCATCATCTTCACCCTTATGTTTGCCTCTGTCGCTGTTGTTCTACTGATCGCATGTGCCGACATTGCGAACATGATGCTCAGTCGCTCGCTAGGTCGACAGCGAGAGATGGCCATCCGAACAAGCTTAGGTGCGTCGCGATGGCGGGTCGTGCGTCAGCTTCTTATTGAAAGTGTGCTCCTCAGCATCATTGGCGGCCTCGTTGGCTTGGCCCTGGCCGTCGTTGGGGTGCACTGGTTCGATCAGCTCACAAAACTGGCCCGTCCTTATTGGATCAGTTTTGCCATGGATTACTCCGTTTTCATCTATTTTGCATTGCTGTCCACTCTAAGCGGTATTCTCTTCGGCATTGGTCCGGCATTACATTCATCGCGGCGCGATTTACTTGGAAACCTTCAAGAGGGCGCTCGCTCTGTAGGCCGCCGCCGAGGCGGCTGGGTTCCGTCGGCTCTTGTCATCGCTCAGTTTGCACTCACGCTGGTACTTCTTGGTAGTGCGGGCATTTTAGTACGGAGCCTGCTGAGCAGCCTACGTGCCAATCCGTTTGTTCCGTCCAAACAACTTACGATGGCGCGCCTAGACCTGCCCGAGACGCAATTCAAAGACGCCGATGCTCGCCAACGCTTTTACGATCAGCTATTGGCGCGTTTACGTGCACTGTCCGGTTTTAGTCATGTGTCGTTGGTTTCCAATGCGCCTGGACTTGGAGCGGTGCAACAGCAGATCGGGCTTCAGAATACCCCTAATGTCGACGCGGCACAGCGACCTTGGATCTCATTAGTTGCCAACTCTCCAGGGTATTTCGACACGATTCAACTGCCGCTTCTCCGCGGTCGCAAGTTTAATGAAACCGATGGAACATCCCATCACAAGGTTGCGATTGTCACTCGCGGTGCTGCATCGAACTTCTGGCCTGGTCAAGACCCTGTCGGCGAGCGATTCCAACTGTTCGATGGTCAGAAGCAACTATCAGACTGGATCACCGTTGTCGGCGTTTCTGGAGATTTGGTTCAGAATCTGCATGAAAGCGACGCAAAGCCACTCATCTTTGTTCCAGTTCGCCAAGAAGATTGGAACAATTTGACGATCATCGCTCGGTCCGCCGGTAATCCCCTCCCAACCATGCGCTCTGCCGTCCAAAGCATAGATGATCGGTTGCCTCTGAATGATCCTTCCCGCCTAGACGAAGCTATCGAACACGATGTGTGGTTCCTTGGTCTGATCAGCAAGATATTCGCCACCTTTGGAGCTATTGCACTTCTCATGGCCTCTGGCGGCATCTACGCTGTGATCGCTCAAGCGACCAGCAACAGGACGCAGGAGATCGGGGTGAGGATTGCGCTCGGCGCTAATCTTCGTGACATTCTCCTTCTATTTATGGCACGAGGGCTATGGCAAATCGGTGCGGGACTCATGCTGGGCCTCATGGCGGCGTGGCCTCTCGGCCATGTGATGGCTTCGCTGCCAATCGGAATTTCTCATTCCGAACCCACAGTCTTCGTTGCGGTCTCCCTTGTATTGAGTTGTGTCGGAGTCTGCGCCTGCTGGATACCTGCACATCGCGCTACGTTGCTCGACCCTGTGAAGGCGATTCGCTACGAATGAGTGCACAATCCACTGGAGGCTCCAATGCTCGAGTTGAAACGCGTGTCAAAGCTGTTTGCGGGAATTCCCGCCGTGGATAACGTGACGTTCTCGGCATTGCCGGGGGAGGTAACGGGCTATCTCGGACCGAATGGCTCAGGCAAATCTACCACGATGAAGATGATCACTGGGTTGATCGGGCCGACAGTTGGAGAAGTTCTTTTCGACGGGCGCTCGATCCAAGAGGATCTTATTGGCTACAAAAGGCGTTTGGGATACGTGCCAGAGGAGCCATTTCTCTACAATCACTTGTCCGGCTCAGAGTACCTCACGATGGTGGCACAACTTCGTGGATTGCCCGTTCGAGCTTCGACTGAACGGATTGAGGGGCTGCTTCAAGCTTTGGCCCTCCATGGGGACCGACACGCCGCCATCTCAGGCTATTCGAAGGGAATGCGCCAGAAGCTGCTGATTGCGGCTGCTCTATTACATAGTCCGGACCTGGTTCTGCTTGACGAACCATTTTCTGGTCTGGATGTCAGCTCGTCGCTGGTGCTTCGGAGTCTGATTACAGAACTGGCGTCGCGGGGCAAAGTTGTCCTCTTTAGTTCTCATGAACTTGACACAGTGGAACGGCTGTCATCGCGGGTAGTGATCCTGCACAAAGGAAAGATTGTGGCTGATGACGCTATTGAACGGTTGCGATCGCTGTTAGAACTGCCATCACTTGAGGCGATTTTTTCACAGTTGACCGTCGAACAAGACCCATCATCCACTGCACGGCAGATCGCGGATCTGATCTATGCATAGCGTATTGCACAGCTTCCTTTGCCGCCTGCCGATTCAGTTCCGAGTACTGTGGCGGCAGTTTCTGCTTCGAGTAGTCGACGTCGAGGCACTTTCGATCGAGGCTGACATTCCGCGCTTTCTCGGACAGTTTGCTGGGGTGCTGATTCTCATTAGTGTTTTCCGATCTTTGGGCTCTTTGATCGCTTCAGGGAACCCGGACCTGACGAGAGAAGGGCTGCTGAGTATGGAAATGCATGCGGTGCAGAGCTTCTTGGCAGGCACAATGCTGATCGCTGGCCTGATTGCTATCGCTACTTGGGACAATATCTTTCCAGATCGACGCGATTCCATGGTGCTGGGACCGCTCCCAGTGCGATCACGGACAATTTTGGCGGCAAAGGTCGCAGCTTCCGGCTCGCTGCTGTTAATTGGCGTGATTGCGATCAATTGCGGAATGGGTATCGTTTTGCCGTTGTTAGGCGGAGGTCTGTTGCATTTTCCCCGAGTCTTTGTGGCGTACTGGGTTACCGCTGCGGGAGCGAGCTTCTTTGTCTGCGGCGCGGTGCTGACGCTGCAGGGCTTGCTCGCTTCGATCTTGCCGCAAAAATGGTTTCTGCGAATATCGGCGATCCTTCAACTCTGTGGATTCGCCCTATTCCTATCGGCTTGGCTCTTTCAACCAACCTTTGGCACTGTCGTCGAATTCGCTGCGGCTCATCAACATGGAGTTCTGATGCGATGGCCCATGTTTTGGTTCTTCGGCATTTTTTGCCAGATCAGCGGTATCTTTCCGATCGCGGCGCAGGCGCTTGCGTTTCGAGGATGGCTGTCTTTGGGTGGTGTCGCTATGGGCGCAGCGGCGTCGCTCATGCTCTGCTATATGCGCACGATGAAGAAGACGGTTGAAGAACCGGATTTGGTCCCGGGACATCGCGGTAGCCAATTGGCGCTCCCGCTAGGCAACGCACTGCAGACAGCGGTTGTCAGGTTTAGCTTGCGCTCTCTGGCAAGGAGCCGGCAGCATCGAGTCGTGTATGCCTTTTTTCTGGCGATCGCCTTCGCTGTAGCAATCTCGACGCTCGCAAAGGTGGTAAATGACCGTCATGCGCAGGTCATAGCCCCCGATTTTCTGATGAGCACGATGATGATGTTGTGTCTTGCCGTCGCAGGGCTGCGCAGCATCTTCTCGCTCCCTGTTTCACTCAAGGCGAACTGGGTGCTTCAGATGACGCAACTCAGTGCCCCGGAACATTACATCGCAGCAACCCGCCGCGCGATGTTGGTGCTTTCGGTGATTCCGGTCTGGCTGACCGTGGCCGCTCTTTCCCTGTGCTACCGGCCGTGGCATCAGGTCGCAGAACATCTGCTCATTTTGGCGATTGTCGGCTCCATCATGACCGATGCTGCCTTGATTAACGTGTCGAAGATTCCGTTTGCGTGTTCATATTTGCCTGGCAAGTCGAACGTCCAGTATGTGTTCTGGGCTTTCATCATCGTGTTCGTTCCATTAGCGACGATGTTCTCTCGTTATGAGTTAAATGTTCTTGATCACCCACAGGGATATGCACTGCTGCTTACCGGTCTGTTTGTCCCGGCATTGCTCTTGTGGTTCATTAACCGGCATCGAGCGCGGTTCGCTGTGCTCTATTACGAAGAATCGGAACCAGAAGTGATCACGACAATCGGCATTGGTAGCTGGAAGCCAATGGACGAATAGATATCCACTCAGAGTCGATTGTGGTTTCTGCGTCGATAGGTGTGAGAGGAGCCTGACAAGCAGCCCACCTGGGCGCACTTGACAATCGGGCCGCCATTCGCTCAGACTGGCATAGATAAACTATGCCATTGATCGGCGACATGCCATGAGCGCCCTGATCCGTCGAAAAAGCAGCCCCGATACGAGCCGCGACGAAATCCCGCCCGGCACGCTATATTTGCTGATTCTCAAAACGCTGGCGGCTCGCGGCCGTCTACATGGCTACGAGATCGCCGAATCGATCCTAAGCTGCTCCGATGAAGTGCTGCAGGTGGAAGAGGGCTCGCTTTATCCCGCTCTGCAGCGGATGCTCATTCAGGACTGGGTCAAGGCCGAATGGGGAGTGACGGCGGGCAATCGCCGTGCCCGCTATTACACCATCACCGACGCGGGCAAGAAGCAGCTCGGCCTCGAGATCTCGCAGTTCGAGCGCGTTATGGGCGCCATCGCCCGTGTTCTGGAGACTGCCTGAGGAGGAGCCATGAGGCTGGCGGGAGGACTGAAACGACGGCTCCTGATGCTCTTGCACCGGAGCGAGTTCCGGCACGATCTGGACGAAGAGCTGCGTCTCCACGTGGAACTGCGGCGCGAACAGCAGATGGCGGCTGGGGCCGACCCGGAAGCTGCGCGCCGGACCGCGCTGCGAAGATTCGGCAACACTGCGCGGATTCTTGAGGAGAGCCAGCGGGCATGGGGCTGGGAGTGGCTGGAGACCCTCCTTCAGGATGCCGGCTATGGATTGCGGTCGATGTTGCGCACGCCGGGCGTGACCGCCATCGCACTCCTGTCGCTGGCACTGGGCATTGGAGCGAACACCGCTATTTTCAGCTTCCTCAACGCAGTCATGCTCCGCGCGCTTCCGGTCAGAGCCCCGCAGCAGTTGGTGAAACTGGGGGTGGAAGACTGGACCGGCATCACGGACTACCTGGGTTGTACCGAACTGTATTCCTACCCGTTTTACCGCGAATTCCGAAGCCAGAATAAGGTCTTTTCGAACACAGCGGCTTACTTCAGCATGATGAACGACGTGTACGGCGTCGTGGATGACCGCAGCGAGCCGGAACAGCTGAAAGTGCAGACCGTATCAGGCACCTACTTTCAAACGCTGGGGGTGGATGCGCAACTCGGCCGCGTGCTTGACGAAGCTGACGACTCAAGCGAGGGCGATCATCCGGTCGTGGTCATCAGCAACAGCTTCTGGAAACGCGATCTGGGGGAAACGCCGGAGGTTCTGCACCATACCATCTCCCTGGGCAATGTGGTCTATCAGATTGTGGGCGTCGCGCCGCCGGAGTTTTTCGGGACAAGGGTCGGCGAATTGCCCGATGCCTGGGCGCCCCTTTCGATGGCCGGCCTGATTCCACCGCACTGGGGTCAATACAGGAGCGATTTCTCGGAATCGCTTTACATCATCGGACGGCTCAAACCTGGCGTGAGCATGGCGCAGGCAACTGCCAACACGAATGTGCTCTTCCGGTCGATTCTGCTGAGCTTTCCCGACGCGCGTCGGACGAAACTCAATCTCGCGAATCTCGACCACGCGCACGTGCAACTCGAGAGTATGGAGCGTGGCCTTTCAGATTTGCGCAGTGAATATTCGGAGCCGCTCAAAGTGCTCATGGCGATAGTGGCGCTTGTGCTGCTCATTGCATGTGCCAATATCGCCAACTTGCTACTGGCTCGCTCGACAGCGCGCGCCCGCGAACTGGCCGTCCGCCAGGCGCTGGGCGCCGGGAGGATACGGATCATTCGGCAACTCCTCACCGAGAGTTTTGTTCTGGCGCTGGCCGGCGGAGCACTGGGCATCGGCTTCGCGGTGGCCGCGAACCATATCCTGCTCCGGATGATTTCGCCGGGAGCTGACATGCTTCCGCTCAACGTGAGCCTCAACCTGCATCTGCTTGCCTTTACCCTTGTTGTCACTGTATGCACCGCGCTACTCTTCGGAACACTTCCCGCTCTGCGTGCGACTCGCCTGCAACTTACCGAGAGCCTGAAGAGCGGTCGTGGTGGGTCCGCGGGCAGCGCTCGTACGCCGGTCGCCAGAGTTCTGGTGGTTTCGCAAGTGGCGATTTCTCTTCTACTGATGGTTGGCGCTTGTCTGTTCCAGCGCACACTCATCAACCTGAGTCACGTGAACCCGGGGTTTAATCCCGACCATGTGTTGACGCTCAACATCGATACCGAGTCGAAGGGATACAAGGATGATGACCCACGGCTGGCTGCGTTCTACAAGGAGATCGAAGCTCGCGTCGAGACGCTGCCCGGTATCGAAGCGGCCAGCTTCTCCGCCTTCCGTTTTCATGAAGGGAGTTGGAACACAAAGATCACGGTACCAGGGATGCCGACGCGCAATGACGATGTGGATGTGAAGCACAATATCGTCGGCAATGACT
>Ga0335074_10002968_pt1 | contig 23131 bp, 22 predicted proteins | sample Lox_Sample_23_FD_206715 | JGI IMG/M metagenome (GOLD analysis project Ga0335074, IMG submission 206715) | Soil microbial communities from Loxahatchee National Wildlife Refuge, Florida, United States - Lox_Sample_2.3 | ecosystem: Environmental > Terrestrial > Soil > Wetlands | place: USA...
AAATGGGGGATTGGGCGCGGCGGAACCCAAGTACGGGTCTGAGTCTGCCGACAGATTTTGTGAGCGTGGGAACGAGTCCACGCCGGGTCGGGAGGACGCGTGTTCGTGCACCGATGGAGGTGGGCGCTCACCGCGCTGGCCCTGGGCATCGCCGCACCACTGATGGCGACCGGCGGCGCGAGCGCCGCATCCGCCGTTTCCGCTGCTTCGCCGAGCCGAGCGGGCGGCCCGTTGGTGCACGCGATCGTCACCGTCCGGCCGGGCACGAGAATGCCGCTCGCCGTCCCGGGTGGGCGCGTGCTCGACACGCTCTCGGCGGTGCACGCCGAATACGTCGCCGCGCCGCGCGCCGCATTGACCGGCCTCGCCGCCAACCCGGCGGTTGCCGGGGTGTCGCCGGACTGGCACGGACACGTGATGGGTTTGCGCCACTTCCATGGGGGTCGGGGCGGGCGTGACTGGTCGAACCCGAAAGACAGCGTGCTTGCCGCCCAGTCGGTCGGCGGCGACGCCGGCCAGCCTGGCGTCGGAGCCGGAGTGAACATCGCGCTGCTCGACACCGGGGTCAACGACACTCCGGCGATCAACCGGGCCTCCGGCCGGCTGGTCGACGGCATCGACCTTTCTCATCTGTCCGCCGGCGGCGCGCCCGCGACCACCGGCCCGTTCACCGACGGTTACGGTCACGGCACGTTCCTCGCGTCCCTGATCGCGGGCGGGCCGGTCCCGGGCTCGGACGGCTTGGGCTTGGGCGTCGCTCCCGCGGCGCACGTCGTGGTCGTCAAGGTGGCGAACGCGCAGGGGCAGACCACGCTGCTGCAGGTGCTGGCCGGGCTGAACTGGGTGGCGACGCACGCCCACTCGATCCAGATCGTGAACCTGTCCCTCGCGGTGCAGCGCCCGACCTTCCCGGCGTACGGCGCCGACCCGCTGAACTGGGCGGTCGAGGCGGTCCGGTCCGCGGGTGTCCTCGTCGTCGCCGCAGTGGGCAACACCCCCGGCCAGGTCGGCGACCCGGGTCTCGACCCGCAGGCGCTGACCGTCGGGGCGCTGGACTCGACGGGATCGCAGCCGCGGGTCGCATCCTTCTCCGGTAGCGGCGTCGTCGACGGCGTGACGAAGCCCGATGTCGTCGCGGCCGGCGTGCAGGTGCTCGGCGAGATGACCGGCAACACCCTGATCGCCAAGGAGAACCCGGGCGCGTGGCAGTCGGACGGCCTGTTCCGCGGCTCCGGCACGAGCGAGGCGACAGCGATCACGACCGGCGTCGCTGCGGCGTACCTCGCGCAACATCCGGGCAGCACGCCGTTGCAGGTCAAGACCGCGTTGCGGACCAGCGCCCGACCGCTGTGCAGCTGGGCCGCCGGAGCGGGCGCGGTGTCGATGTCGTGGACAACCGTGCACGCATCCTGTGGCGATGGCTGGCACCGCTGGGGCACGCCGTCGTGGGACCCGACCGGTGAGGCCCGCTTCGACGCCGCGGAATGGCTGCGTAACTCCTGGCTGCACGGTGCCTGGGTGCCGTGGATGGCCTCGTCCTGGTCCGCCTCCTCGTGGTCCGCTTCTTCCTGGTCGGCCAGCTCCTGGTCCGCCTCTTCGTGGTCCGCTTCCTCGTGGTCGGCGTCTTCCTGGTCGGCGAGCTCCTGGTCGGATGAGAGCTGGGGGCCGGCACCGTGAGCCCCGCCGCCCGAGTACGCCTGCTCGCCGTCACCGCGATCGTGGTGACGGCTGTCGCTGCCGGCATCAACGGCTGGGGTCACCCGTCGTGGTACGCCGTACCGGTTCTGACCGTCGTCGTCTGCGCCGCGGAGACCGCGGTCGTGCACCTGTCCTTCGGCCGGCAGCGGTGGACGTTCAGCCTGACCGAGGCGGCCATCGCGGTCGCGTTCGTGCACTCGCCCCGGGCCTGGACGGTGTTGTCCGTGACGGCGGGCGTCCTGGTCGCGCAGATGGTCCGCCGGCAGGAGCCGCTGAAGGTGCTCTTCAACGTCGCGCAGTTCGCGGCGGCGACGGCGCTCGGTGCGGGCTTCGCCGCGCTGGTGGGCGCGGGCGTGCCCGGAGCGATCGGCGGGATGGGCATCTTCTGGTTCGTCAACAACCTGCTCATTGCTGCGGCGATGTCGATGATGACCGACCAGAGGCTGCGCTCCCTGCTCTGGGCGAGCGCGCCGCTGGCCTCGATCCACTCGGTCGGCACGTCCGGCATCGGCATCCTGGCGGCGTGGCTGGCGGCCAACGCACCGCTCGGCCTGCTCGCGCTCGTCATTCCCTTGCTGCTGCTGTGGATCTCCTACGACGAGCAGACCACGGCGGCGGCCGAGGCACAGCTGTACGCCGAGCTGGCCCGGCTCCAGGAGCGCGCCAGTGGACGGTCGGTCGACGTGTCGGCGCGGGTCGTGCTGACCGCGGCCGCGCGATTGTTCAGCAGCGACGACGTCGAGATGGTGCTGCTCGCCGAGGACGGCCCGGTGCGCTACGCCGGCAATGTCGACGGTGTCGTCCGCCAGCGGGTGGATCCGGAGGCGCTGGACGTTCCGTGGGTGCTGCGCGCGCTCGGTGAGCGCGGCGCGGTCACCGGCAGCGACGAAGGCCGGCCCTGGTGCGCGACCGTCCTCGGCGGTCACGAGGCTCCGCTCGCGGTGCTGGTCGCCCGGCGACCGGTGGGGGGCTCGAGCTTCGGCCGCCGCGAGATGATGCTCGCCGAGGTGCTCGTGCAGCAGGCCGAGTCGTGGCTGTCGATCGCCGAGCTCGCCGCCTCGCGCGACGAAGCGCTCGCGCAAGCCGAGGCGGCGGAAGGCACGACCCGCGCGCTCGGTGACCTCGGGGCGGACACGGCGCCATCGCTCGTGGTCCTGCGGGAGTCGGCGAACCGGCTGGCCCGGCTGGCCGCCACCGAGGGTCCCGCGTCGGTGCACGAGATCGTTGACGAGCTGTACGCCGTGGAGCGGGCGGTCGCCTCGCTGCTCGGCGCGATCGCGCTTGCCGCCGAGCCGGATCTCGCCAGGTTCGCCGTCGACGACGACTCGATGTCGATGCAGGGCCGCTCCGCGGAGTGGACCACCACGGGCGTGCTGGCGTCATGAAGCTGATGCGGGGTCGGGTCGCGCCACTTGCGGTGGTGGTGTTCGTGCTCGCCTTCGCCGCCGGCTGCGCGGTCGTCGCGGCGTCCGCCTCGCTGCTGCGGGCCACCGGCCACGTCGAGGTGCCGATGTGGCAGGCGCTGATCGCCGGTGCTCCCGCCTCGCTCGTCATCGCGACGATCGCGATGCTCGCGAACGTGCAGGCGTCGCGCGCGATGCAACGGATCCAGTCCCGTGCCCGCACGGTGGAGGCCCTGCAGCGGAGGGTGCGGATCGCCGACGAGGTCGCCGAGCGGCACCGCCGTAGCGCAGAGACGGCCAGCGCCGGGATGTTCGAGCTGCTCTCCGGCCTGGTCGCGGCCGAGGAAGGTGCGCGCGGTCAGCTCGCTGCCGAGCTCCATGACACCGTCGCGCAGTCGCTCACCACCGCGCAGGTGTTGCTCAACGACGAGGACATGGTCAGCATCCGGCGCGCGCGCGACATGATCAGCGAGGCCGAGGAGCAGGTCCGCGCGGTGATGGCGCGCACCCGGCCGCCGGCGCTGCGCGAAGGTGATCTAGCCCGTGCGGTCTCGAGCCTTCGCGACGACCTGCGCAACCGCTACGGCCTCGAGGTCGATCTGTCCTGGCCGGCGGAGGCGTACCCGTTGCCATTGGTGACCGCGGTGACGACGTACCGGTTCTTCCAGGAGGGCCTGCTGAACGTCGTGAAGCACGCCGACGTCGATGCCGCGCGGGCGCAGCTGTGGGTCGACGACGACTGGGTCGTCGCGACCGTCGTCGACGGGGGTATGGGCTTCGACCCGGCGACCGTCCACTCCGAGGGCGGCCGGCATGTCGGCCTCGGCCTGCTGCGCGAGCGGGCCCGCCTGGTGGGTGGCTCGCTGGATGTGTCGTCCACGCCGGTGCGCGGCACGACGCTGACGTTGCGGCTGCCACGTGCGGGCAGCGGGGCCAATGGCGTGATGCCGGTGAAGGCGACGCTCCCGCCGATCGGGGTTACCGAGCGCGTCGGATGAGCCGCTTGGGCATGGCCACGACCCCGGGTGGGATCGGCGGCAGCCCGGCGGCCAGGCACAGCACCTCGCCGAACGCCACCAGGTGCGGTCCCAGGTCGCCGTTCGGCGACCAGGACGCTCGGATCTCGACGTCACTCGCAACCGGCTGATCCGTGAGCGCGCCGAACCGCTCCGAGGTGGTGCGCGTGACGGTGCCGCCCTCGGCGGTGTAGACCGCACCGGCCGCGTCCAGGGCCTCGATCAGCCAGCTCCAGCCGACGCCGGCGAGCATCGGGTCGCTGGCGATCTCGGGGTCGACCGCGGCCTGGACGTAGGCCACGCAGCGGGTGTCGCCGGCCCACACCTCTTGGCCGTCAGGGTCGTGGAGCACCACGAGCCGGCCCTCGGCGAGCTCCTCGTCGCCCGAGACGGCGGTTGCCTGCAGCGCGACGGCGTACGGCGCCAGCCGCTGCGGGGCGGGCAGCTCGTGGACGACGATCTCCGGGCGGAGCTCCACGCCGGTGAGACCGGCCAGCGCCTGGCGAAAGGCAGGCGGCAGGTCGGCCGGGGCGGACAGTTCCACCGACACCCGGCCACTGTAAGCGCCAAGATCCCGGTGATCCTCGCGACACGCGAATCGCGGTGGCGAACCGTGGTTGCTGCCGGCGCCCGCGGTTCACGGCGGCCGATCCATGGCGCCGGCACTAGCCTGGCCCGTCGTGGCCACCCTCCTCGCGCTGCTCTCGAGCGGCCTGTGGGGGACCGCAGACTTCCTGGGTGGCACCGCCAGCCGACGGTTGCCGCTGATCGCCGTCGTAGGGGTCAGCCAGGCCGTCGGGGCCCTCGGCATGCTGATCGCCGCGGTCCTGACCGGTGCGCTCGACGCCTCACCCGGGTACGTCGGTTGGGCCGTGCTGGGCGCGCTCAGCGGGACCGGTGGCCTGCTCGCGTTCTACGAGGCGCTGGCCACCGGAACGATGGGCGTGGTCGCCCCGATCGCCGCTCTCGGCGTCGTCGTACCGGTCGCCGTGGGCATCGCGCAGGGAGACCGGCCCAACGCGGTCCAGGCGATCGGCGTCGTCGTCGCGATCGCGGGCGTCGTGCTGGCGAGCGGGCCGGAGCTTCGGAACGAGGACGTCGAGCGCCGCCGCGCGGCGCGCCCGCTGCTGCTCGCGGTGGTCGCGGCCGCCGGCTTCGGCGTGGTGTTCGTCTGCGTCGACCACGGCGCCCGGACGAGCACGATCATGATGCTGTTCTCGATGCGGGCCATCTCGGTCGCGCTGTTCACGGGCTATGCGCTCGCGACCGGGTGGAAGCGGCAGATGGCGATCACCGCGGCTGATCTGCCGTTGCTGGCGATGGTCGGCATCTTCGACGTGAGCGCGAACGCGACGTTCGCGTACGCGACCCAGCACGGTCTGCTCTCGCTGGTCGCGGTGCTGTCGTCGCTGTATCCCGCGGTCACGGTCATCCTCGCTCGCTTCGTCCACTCCGAACGGCTGAAACCGGTGCAGCTCAGTGGTGTCGTCGCCGCGCTGGCCGGCGTGGTGTTGATCGCGTCGACCGGCACCGGCTGACGATGGCCGGCGCGAGCTGCGTGACACGATCGAGACATGGCCGAACCCGCTGACGGCGCATTCCTGCGCGCGTGCCGCCGCGAGCCGGTGCCGCACACCCCGGTGTGGTTCATGCGGCAGGCCGGGCGCTCGTTGCCGGAGTACCGCGCGTTGCGGGAAGGCGTCGGGATGCTGGAGTCCTGCCTTCGTCCGGACCTCGTGACCGAGATCACCTTGCAGCCGGTGCGTCGGTACGGCGTCGACGCCGCAATCCTCTTCAGCGACATCGTCCTTCCGGTCAAGGCGGCCGGCGTCGACCTCGACATCAAGCCCGGCATCGGCCCTGTCGTCGCGTCGCCGGTGCGGAGCGCGGCAGACGTCGCGCGGGTCCCCCCGCTCGACCCGGGCGCAGTCACGCCGGTCGCGGACGCGGTGCGCAACCTGGTCGCCGAGCTTGGATCAGTGCCACTGATCGGTTTTGCCGGAGCCCCGTTCACCCTCGCGTCGTACCTCGTCGAGGGCGGGCCGAGCCGCGACCACGCAAGGACCAAGGCGTTGATGTACGGCGACGAGGCGACCTGGCACGACCTGGCCGCGCGGTTGGCTCAGATCGCGTCGACGTTCCTTCGGCTTCAGATCGACGCCGGTGCGCAGGCGGTTCAGCTGTTCGACTCGTGGGCCGGTGCGCTGTCGGCCACCGACTATGAGCGCTATGTGCTGCCGCACAGCCGCGCGGTTCTCGAGTCGGTCGCCGACGTGCCACGCATTCACTTCGGGGTCGACACCGGCGAGCTGCTTGCGCTGATGGCTGCGGCCGGCGCGGACGTGGTGGGCGTCGACTGGCGGGTGCCGCTCGACGTCGCGTCCGGCCGGCTCGGCACCGAGGTCGCGGTCCAGGGGAACCTCGACCCGGCGGTTGTGTTCGCGCCGTGGGATGCGGTGGCAGCCCGGGCCCGCGACGTCATGCGACAGGGGGCGGCCGCGCCGGGGCACGTGTTCAACCTCGGGCACGGCGTCCTGCCCGACACCGATCCCGACGTGCTCGCCCGGCTGGTCGAGCTAGTGCACGAGGAGTCGGCGGCGGCGCTGTCATGAGCCGCGTGGTCGTCGCCGGCGGAGGGATTTCGGGACTGGCCGCGGCGTACCGGCTGGCCGGCGCCGGGGTCGACGTCATGCTCATCGAGTCGGCACCGGCGGTCGGTGGCAAGCTGCGGGTCTCCGACGTCGCCGGCGTCCCGGTCGATGAGGGCGCGGAGATGTTCCTGCGGCGGGTGCCCGAGGCGCTGGATCTGGTGAGCGAGCTCGGCCGCGCGGATGAGCTGGTCTCGCCGCGCACGAGCACCGCGAGTGTCTGGGCGCGCGGCGCACTCCGCCCGATGCCGGCCGGCACCGTGATGGGGCTGCCCAGCCGGGCCGCTGCCCTACGTGGCGTTCTCTCGGACGCCGAGACCGCCCGGGTCGAGCTCGACCGGCTGCTGCCGGGCTCGGCGCCGGGGGAGGACGTCTCCGTTGGGCGCTGGGTCGGGCACCGGGTCGGGCGGGCGGTGGTCGAGCGGCTGGTCGACCCGCTGCTCGGCGGGGTCTACGCCGGGCGGGCGGACGAGCTCTCGCTCGCCGCCACCATCCCGCAACTTCCGCGCGACGAGCGTTCCGTGCTCGCGGCGGCCCGGCGTGCACTGCCTCCGGTCTCCTCGACCGAGCCGGTCTTCGCGACGCTGACCGGCGGGATGGGCTCGCTGCCGGGTTCGGTGGCCGACGCGATCGGGACCCGGGGAGGCGAGATCCTGACCGGACGCGCGGTGCGGGAGCTGGCGCGCACCTCGACCGGCTGGCGGGTCGTGCACGGCGCGACGACCGACGAGCAGGCGGTCGAGGCCGACGCCGTCGTCGTCGCGCTGCCGCCGGCGCCGGCTGCCCGGCTGCTCGCCGAGGTCGCCCCGTCCGCGGCGACGACGCTGGGTGAGATCGACACCGCGAGCATGGCGATCGTGACAATCGCGTGGCGCCGATCCGACGTACCGTCGCTCGCAAGCAGCGGTTACCTGGTGCCCGCGGTCTACGGCCGACCGGTGAAGGCGGCGACGTTCGCCTCGGCGAAGTGGGCACACTTGGATCGCGGTGAGCACGTCGTCGTCCGGTGCTCGATCGGCCGCCAGGGCGATGTGTCGGAGCTTCAGCGTGCCGACAGCGAGCTGGTCGCCGCGACCACCGCCGAGCTGGTCGGGCACGCCGGTTTCCGAGGCGAGCCGGTCGATGCACGGGTCAGCCGCTGGGGCGGCGCGCTGCCGCAGTACGCCGTCGGGCATCGCGACCGCGTCACCCGGATCCGCGCGGCGACCGCCGCAGTGTCCGGACTTGCCGTGTGCGGCGCGACCTACGACGGTGTCGGCGTCCCGGCCTGCATACGCACCGCTTACGCGGCCGCCGACCAGGTGCTCGCCGAGCTCACGACCCGTGAAGCGCGGTGATCCCGTTCAGCGTCGGAACGTAGACCCACTTGCCGTCGATGACCTCGGACGGGAAGTGCGTGAGCGAACCGACACCGATCGAGGCGACAACGTGCCCGGTCGAGAGCGAGAGCACGTCGAGGTCACCGGAGTCGGGGTCGGCGACGAACACCCGCTTGCCGGCGATAACCGGTGAGGAGTAGTCACCCGAGGACCACAGCCAGTGCAACGAGTGCTTGGTTACCCGAAGCGCTTGCACGCCGCCGCGGCACGGCATGACGACCGTCCGACCGTCGTGTGCGGCCCCGCCGTAGGAGTCGCAGTTGTGCAGGCTGGCGATCGCGTGGCCGACGCCCTTGAACGTCGGGTGAAGCAGGTAGACCGTGCCGCGCTTGCCGGCAATGACGATCCGGCCATCGACCGGCACCGGCGACGACGAGCCGAGATCCAGGTCCTGGATGTTGTCCTGCTTCCACGTCTTCGGCGCATAGACGCTGATCCGGTGCAGCGACTTCGGGGACAGCTCGGTGACCGAGTCGCTCTTGTCCCACTTACCGCTCTCCTCGGCTCCATTGCCGCTCGCGACGTAGATGTTGTGGTTGGGACCTTCGACCGGCCCGGCGGGGGACCACATGCCGGCCTCTCGGGCGGTGGGCACGGCGTAGTGAGTGGTCTTGCCCTTGCCGTTGGTCGCGGTCGAGGTGATGTAGCCGACGTAGTTGCCGCAGTCGCCCGACAGGCCGCCGTATGTCGTGAAGACCCGACCGTCGGCGACCAGGAGAGCAGAGCGTTGCTGCTCCGCGATCCGGTCGCGTGACGGTAGTAGGTCCGTGCTCTTGTGCCAGCGCCGGGCGCCGGTTGCCGCATTGAGCGCCCACAGCTTGTGGTGCCCGCCGTTGGAGTCGGTCACCACGAAGACCGAGCCGGTGGCTGCGTCGTACGCGGGCGTTCCGGTGATCCCGAGCGGGAAGACGTCGCCGCATCCGGGCTGGTCGTGCTGGATGTTCGACTGCGACTCCGGGGTGGCGAGATGCGTCCGCCATTTGCGGTGACCGGTTGTCGGGTTGAGCCCGTACACCGAGTCGTTCTCGGTCGCGACGATCAACGTGCCGTTGACGACGAGCGGCTCGCCGTAGACCGCACCGTCGAGGTTCGCAGTCCAGCCGTGATGCAGCGGGAGCGAGATCGATGCGCGCGCGACGCCGGACCGTCCGGTGGTCCGGTGGTAGGTCGGCCAGTTGGTGAGTGCGGTGCCGGCGTGCGGGGTGGATGCCGTGCCGGCCGACTGCGATGGACCGCCCGAGTCGGTTCGCAAAGTGGTGGGACCCGAGCTGCCGGAGGACGAGCAGCCGGCCGCGACCAAGGCGAGGACGGGGAGGGCGAGGGGGAGAGCGAGACGGCGCATGCACGCAGTGTCCCCCCTGGGGTGACAATGGATGTCATGGCTGACCGTCGAAGTTCCGGCAAGCGGGCGAAGTCGCTCAACGAGACGATCAGCTATGTGATGTGGGCGGTCTTCAAGGTCCGGACTGCGCTGCCCGCCGACGGCCGTGACGAGCTCGCCGCCGAGCTGTCCCAGCTGCTCGACCAGCTGGCCGAGAAGGGGATCGTGACGCGCGGGCTGTACGACGTGGCCGGTTTCCGCGCCGACGCCGATCTCATGTTCTGGTGGGTGGCGCCGACGTCGGACGATCTTCAGGAGGCGTGGTCACGGTTCCGGCAGACCGGCCTGGGACGCGCCTGCGAGCCGGTGTGGTCGGCGATGGCGCTGCACCGGCCGGCCGAGTTCAACAAGAGCCACGTTCCGGCGTACCTCGCCGGTGAGGAGCCGAAGCGCTACGTCAGCGTCTACCCGTTCAACCGCTCCTACGAGTGGTACCTGCTACCCGACGACGAGCGGCGCGACATGCTCGCCGAGCATGGCGTGATGGCGCGCGGGTTCCCCGATGTCCGGGCGAACACCGTCGCGGCGTTCGCCCTCGGTGACTACGAATGGATGCTGGCCTTCGAGGCCGATGAGATGCACCGCATCGTCGATCTGATGCGGCATCTGCGGGCAGCGACTGCGCGCCGGCACACCCGGCTCGAGACGCCGTTCTATCCAGGCGCTCGCAAGTCGGCGGCCGATCTCGTGGCCGCGCTGCCGTAACCACCTCGCCGGCTCAGAGCAGCGACGTCACCGAGCCCTTCTTCTGCGCCGGTCCCACCGCGAGGGCATGGTGGGGTCCGGGCCGTGCAACGCCGACGTAGGTCTTGCTGGCGGCCACGGTCTGCGTCCCGGTGATGACGCCTGCGGACAGCTTGACGACCAGCCCGACGTCGTACGGCTCGTGCGCGGACGGCGGTGGGTTGGTGATGCCGACGGCGGTGCAGGCGTTGCCGCTGCAGGCGATGCCGTAGAGCGTGCCGGTGGTCGAGGCGACGGCCGCCTTCTTGCCGTGCGACAGCGTCACGATTACTGGGTTGGAGTCGCGGTTGGCGGTCGCGTAGCAGCGCGTCGCCGAAACGCACTCGACGGCACTGAACTCGTCGCCCGACAGCCTGACCAGATGTCCAGGGTGACCGTCATGGATCGGTACTGTGATGCCCGCCACGGACGTCGCTCCCTCGGCGGCGCCGACGAGCAGGCAATGCGATCCGTGGCAGCTGACGAGCACGTTGTCGACGTCCTGGTTCTTCTTCAAGCCGTGGACTCGATGCTCGGAGATCGAGTGCCCGTTCCAGACGCCGACGTAGAGCTTGTTGGGTTGGGCTTCGAGGTCGTAGCCGACGAGGATGCAGTGCTTGACCGCCGTACACGAGATGCCGGACATCGACACGTTGGCCGGCACCGAGGGGATCGCTCGGCGAATCGGCTTGCCGCCCCTGCCGAACGTGATCAGGAGTGGACCCGGCTTGGTGATCGACTGCGCCAGCGCGACACAACCTGCAGCACCGGCGCAGCTGATCGCCTCGAGCGAACCGGAAGTCCCGACCTTCCGCAGCTTGCCGGGCACCCCATTCTCGACCACGACGTACTCGCCGCCGTCGACCTTGGTGTTTCCGACCGCGACGCAGCGGTGTGCGGTCAGGCAGGAGACGGCGTCGATCTCGCCGGTGACGTGGTGCGTGATCGGCGCTGCGGTCGACGGGTCGTGCGAGGCGGCTTCGCTGGTGCCACTACCGGTCAGAGCCAGCGCAAAAGCGACGGTCGCGGCCGCCGAGGCGGCACCGATCCTCGAACTGCGGCGCGCTGCGCGCAGCACCCCCATGAGCGGGCATGGTAGCGGCGTACCGATAGGTGCGCGAGAGGTCGCGGTCAGCCGACGGTGACGACCGAGCCGGCGCCACCGGCCTCGCCGACCGCGACGTAGCCACCGGAGTGCTGAGCGACGCCCAGGAAGAGCCGGCTCGTGCTGACCCCAGTGGTGCTGGTCACCTTGCCCGAGGCGAGTCGGATCACCGAGCCGACGTCCTTGGTCTTGGCGGAGTTCAGCTGCTCGCCCGCGGCGGTGCAGTGCGCGGAGGTGTGGCAGGCGATGCCGTAGAGCTTTGCGCGCACCTCGATCAGCTTCGTCACGAGCACATGACTCAGCGTCACGATCACCCCGGACTGCGCACCGGAGCCGTAGCCGGCGGCAAGGCAGTGACTGGCCGACGTACATGCGACCGATGTGAGGGTCTCGTTGTCGAGCGAGTTCAGCGCTCCGGGGTGCCCACTGTGCACGGCGATGATGACGCTGTCGTTCTTCTTGTTCTTGGTGTAGCCGCCGACGACCAGGCAGTGCGAGTCGAAGCAGCCGACGCCCTGGATCGCGAGGCTCTTGCCGCTGCTCTTGACCCCGTGCGTCCGGTGCAGCGTCAGCGCGTGGCCGTTCCAGGTGCCGATCTCGATCGCACTCGGGTTCTTGAACACATCGGTGCCGGCGACGATGCAGTGGTGCAGCGTCGTGCAGGCGATGTGGTCGAGGGTCACGCCGGCCGGCGTCTTCGGCGTCGACGTCTTGGTCGGCCGGCCGCCCTTGCCGATCGATACGAAGCTGACGCCCGAGCTGGCGCTGCCGATCGCGACGCAGCCGTTGTGGCTCGGGCAGCTGACGCCATAGAGCTGGCCGCCGCCCTTGACATTGGCGATCTTGCCCGGCTTGCCGTTGTGCAGCGCGACGACGTCTCCCTTTGCTGCCGACCCGTGGAAGCCGACGACGACGCACAGCGACTTCGTCAGGCAGGAGACTGCGGACTGGACCCCGTTCACGTGATGGCTGGTCACCGCCGCCGACGCCGGCGCGGGCGTCGCGGCGAGGACACCGAGGCCGATCGCGATGATCGAGCCGAATCGTGCACAGCGGCGGAAAACGGGCCTCTTGCTCACGGGACGCATGCTAGCCACGGCACACCTCCGCAGCCGGTTCATTCGCGGCGAGGGCGCGTCGCATGCACACCCGTGGCCAGGCGTCCAGCCCGAGCTCAGCCTCGTGCCGGCGGATCTCGACGAGACCCGGAGTGAGCTCGTCGGTGCCGATCTCCATGAAGCCGAGCCGCGTGTAGTACGGACCGTTCCACGGCACATCGACGTACGTCGTCAGGGTCATCGCCGGATAGCCGCTGTCGCCGGCGACGTCCGCGACATGGTCGATCAGGGCCTTGCCGAGCCCCTTGTGCGCCTGGCTCGGATGCACGGAAACCTGCTCGATGTGAACGTTGTCATCGACGATGTCGCTGAGGATGAAGGCGATCGGTACGTCGTGCGCGTCCGTCACAACCCATGCCCGCTGACCGTTGATATAAGGGATCAGCTCCTCGTCCGAGGGCAGCTCGGCGTCGGCCACCAGGTCCATTCCGACGCTGTAGAACTGCGTGCCGGCGGCAGCTTCGATCGTGCGGATGTGCGGAGTGTCGGACGCGCGAGCCGGCCTGATCACGTGGTCGCGCACATCGATCAACTGCGCGTCGTCGCGCGCGGCAGCCCACCGATCCGGATCGTCCACCTAGGCATGGTCTCGCAGGATCACCCGTTCGGGCGTGCGGCGTTCGGGTGGTTCACGGTTCAGTCGGCGTCCTCGGTCGGGCGGAGACCGACCGCATCGTGTTCCCAGAACTCGTGCCGATAGACCAGCGTGCCTGACATCCACGGCTCGTACGCCGGTAGCAGGCGGACCTGGCAGGCCGCGTCGGGGATGCGCAGCGATGGCCGGCGAAACCCATGCGCAGCTCCAGGCGCGAGCGCGATGGCGACTCAGGGGTCTTCTATGACCCCTAACCGGCCATCGCGGCGCCATCCGACGCCGTGATTACTCCCCGGCCGGCTCGAAGGTCAGGCTGATCGAGTTCATGCAGTAGCGATCGCCGGTGGGCGTCTGTGGGGCGTCGTCGAAGACGTGGCCGAGATGGGAACCGCAGCGCTTGCAGCGGACCTCGACCCGGCGCATGCCGAGGGTGTTGTCGGGGAGCAGTTCGACCGCGTCGGAGTTGGTCGGGTCATAGAACGATGGCCAGCCGCAGTGCGACTCGAACTTCGTGTCGCTGCGGAACAGCTCGTTGCCGCATGCCCGGCAGCTGTAGACGCCGATGCGGTCCTCGTTCAGGAGTGGACCGGTCCATGGCCGCTCGGTGCCGGCCTGGCGGAGTACGTGGTACTCCTCAGGGCTGAGCTCCGAACGCCACTGGTCCTCGGTCTTCTCGACGTCGTGGGTCATCTCTGAGTGCTCCGGGGTGTCCTTGGGGCCGAAGAGCTTTCGCGTGAATGTCACGCTCATTGCAACACGCGGCTCGCCCCGGGCGTTCCCGCCCCACCCGGCGGTACGGTCCGGAGTGTGGCTTCCCCTTTCGTCGAGGTCGAGGTCGGCGACCGCACGGTCAAGTTGACCAACCCGGACCGGGTGTACTTCCCGGCCCGTGGCGAGACCAAGCTCGACCTCGCGCACTACTACATGTCGGTCGGCGAAGGCATCGTGCGCGCGCTTCGCGACCGTCCGTGCATGCTGCATCGCTATCCCGAGGGAGTCGGCGGCGAGAAGATCTACCAGAAGCGGTTGCCGAAGGGCGCACCCGAGTGGGTCGAGACCGCCGAGGTCAGCTTCCCGTCCGGGCGCACCGCGGATGAGCTGTGCGTCACCGAGCTTGCATCTGTGGTCTGGGCGGTGCAGATGTCGACCGTCGAGTTCCATCCCTGGCACACCCGCAGACCCGAGGTCGAGATGCCCGATGAGCTCCGCATCGACCTCGACCCACAGCCGGGCACCGACTTCACGGATGCCAAGCGGGTAGCCGTTTTGGTTCGCGAGGTGCTTGCGGACATCGGCGCGAGCGGCTGGCCGAAAACCTCCGGCAACCGCGGCGTACACGTCTACGTACGCATCTTGCCGGACTTCGGCTTTCGCGAGGTACGCCGGGCCGCACTCGCCTTCGCGCGCGAGGTCGAGCGGCGCTCGCCGGAGGAGGTCACCACGGCGTGGTGGAAGGAAGAACGTGGTCCCCGCATCTTCCTCGACTACAACCAGAACGCGAAGGACCGCACGATTGCCGCGGCGTACTCGGTGCGCGGCTTCGACTACGGACCGGTGTCCGCGCCGGTCACCTGGGACGAGCTCCCGGACGTCGAGACCGCGGACTTCACGATCGCGACGATGCCAGAGCGGTTCGCACGCCTCGGTGATGTCCACGCCGGGATCGACGACGTACTGTTCGACATCCGGCCGCTGCTCGAGTGGGCCGAGCGCGACGAGCGTGACCGTGGACTCGGTGACGCGCCGTACCCGCCTAACTACCCGAAAATGCCCGGCGAGCCGCCTCGGGTGCAGCCGAGCAAGATGAACCCGGCCAACTGGCCCAAGGACGCGCCGCAATGACGTCCCTGCCGTCCTCGCGCATTCCCGACCCGCTCGATGCACCCGCGATCCGATGAGGAGTGCTTGCGCCCGGCGGCATCGCGCGGGACTGGACCGCCGCCCTGCACGCGCGAACCACATCGCGGGTGGTCGCGGTCGGTTCGCGCTCGCTGGTACGTGCAGAGGCTTTCGCGTCCGACTTCGACGTGCTGCGTGCGCACGGCAGCTACGAGTCGCTGGTTGCCGACGACCACGTCGATGCGATCTACATCGCCAGCCCGCACTCCGAGCATCACGCCCACGCGCAGCTGGCACTCGACGCCGGAAAGCCGGTGCTGGTCGAGAAAGCTTTCACGCGCAACGCAATCGAGGCGGAAGCGGTCATCGATTCGGCGCAGGCACGCGGGTTGTTGGCCGTCGAGGCGATGTGGACCCGGTTCCTGCCACACGTCGATGTCGTCCGCCGGTGCCTCGAAGATGGTCTGCTCGGTCAGGTGAGAGCGGTCGACGCCGACCACGGCCAACGGCTCTACCCCGACGGCCCGCGGCGGCTCGCTGATCCTGCGCTCGCCGGCGGCGCGTTGCTCGACCTTGCGATCTACCCGGTCTCCTTCGCGCATCTCGTGCTCGGGGGCTTCACCGCGGTCCAGGCGCTGGGCGTGCTTGCCGAGACCGGCGTCGACGCAAGCGAGACGGTTGCGGTCACCGGACCGGATGGCGGGATCGGCACCCTGTCCTCGACGATGCTCGCGAACACTGCGTGCGCTGCGTCCGTCTCGGGCACGTCGGCGCGGCTGGAGATCGACGGCTGGTTCTACCAACCCAGCACCGTGCGGTTGATCGACGGCGATGACCGAGAGATCGACCGGTACGAGTCGGCGAGCCGCACCCACGGGCTCGCCTACGAGGCCGCGGAGTTCGCGCGACTCCTGGCCGAAGGCAGAACCGAGTCCGACTTGCTTCCGCTCACCGAGACGCTGCGCATCATGCAAGCCCTCGACGAGGTCCGTCGCCAGCTCGGCGTCCGCTTCCCCGGCGAGGACTGATCTCCCGGCAGTCAAATTCACCCGCTCGGGTCAGCCGCAATGCTTGACTCGTCGTTCAGTCAGTGTGAGGGTTGCGCGTTACGCCGCCTTGCCGCCGCTCAAGCGTTGCGGCAGGGCGGCCCCGGCCGCCGCGCATCCAGTAGCAAGCGGCCGGGGCCTTGGTCGTTCACCGAGAAGGACTGGGCGAGCGACCCGCGACCGACGATAGCCCTGCCTCATCCGGTTACTGATAGTCAAACGACGACTCGCCTGCGGCGGAATCAGTCGTTTTTGCATGGAGTGGGCGACACGCGACACGGATCCGCGCGCATTGGTGTGAACGTGCCACGATGCGGGTACCAGCATAAATGTCACGCCCTGGACCTTGAGTGCGACGTTTCGGTTCCGGTTGGTTGTGTCTGACCGACCGGAACCGTCATGTCTGGGGGTCCTGCGCGTGCGCTGTCGTTGCCCGTTGCGTGCACGCCCGGGAGGGGCCGGCTGTGGTGGAGTCACGGGATAGGTTGCTGACCCCCGGTGAGGTCGCAACCTTGTTTCGAGTTGATGCGCGAACGGTGACCCGATGGGCTGCCGAGGGTCGGGTGAAGAGCATTCGTACCCCAGGCGGCCGGCGCCGCTTCCGCGAGTCCGACATCCGAGAGCTGTTGCGCGAGGACGGCGCGGGCAGCTTCCGGGCCGACGACGCCGAGGCCGCCGGCGGCTGAGCGCCGGCACCGGTGCGCGGGCGCGAGCCCGCCACTCGGGCTACTGCGCGCATGCCGCGCTTCGCCGCCGAGGCGGAATCTCGTGACTTTTGCGGGCGAATGGGCCCAAACATGCGGCAGGGACGCGCTCGCCAGGTCCAACCTCCGGGGGGAGGGGTTGGACGAGCCGGATCGGTAGCTACACCGACGAACGCGCCCTGCAGCGTTAACTGAATCGGGTGAACCTGAAGAGCCGCTGAAACTGCGGTCTCAGGATTGCAGCACGTCGCGGAAGGCGAAGGTCAGCGGGCGCTCGAGCTGCTCGAAGGTGCACGAGCGCGGGTCCCGGTCGTCCCGCCAGCGGCGGAACTGCGCGGTGTGCCGGAACCTCGACCCTTCCATCTGGTCGTAGGCGACCTCGATCACCCGCTCAGGGCGCAGCGGCTCGAACGACATGTCCTTGCCGGCGTTCCACCGGTTCGGGACGCCACCCGGACCGAACTCGTTACCCGCCCACGGGTGGTCGTCCGCGGCGCCGGCGCGCAGCGGCGCGAGCTCCTCGACCAGCTCTGCGCGCCGCTTCATCGGGAACGACGCCGCGACCCCGACATGGCGCAGCTGGCCACTCTCGTCGTACAGACCGAGGATCAGCGAGCCGACGATCGGCCCGCTTTTGTGCCAGCGGAAGCCGGCGAGGACGCAGTCCGCGGTCCGGTCGTGCTTGACCTTGAACATCACCCGCTTGTCCGGCTGGTAGGGCAGCCGCAACGGTTTCGCGACGATGCCGTCGAGCCCGGCACCCTCGAAGCGGACGAACCAGTCACGAGCCACCTCGTCGTTGTCCGTTGCCGGCGTAACGTGCACGGTCGACGTCGAGGTGATCGCCTTGAGCAGCTTGGCCCGCCGATCCGAGAACGGCGCGCCCATGAGCGAGTCGTCGCCGATCGCCAGCAGGTCGAACCCGATGAACTCAGCCGGCGTCTCGTCGGCGAGCCGGCGCACCCTCGACTCCGCCGGATGGATGCGCTGCTGGAGCGCCTCGAAGTCGAGCCGGCCGTTCTGCGGAACCACGATCTCGCCGTCGACGACGCATCGCTCGGGCAGCGCCACCTTGACCGCGTCGAGGATGTCGGGGAAGTAGCGGGTCATCGGCCGTTCGTTGCGTGAGCCGATCTCCACCTCGTCCCCGTCGCGGAAGATGATCGAGCGAAAGCCGTCCCACTTCGGTTCGTACAGCAGCCCGCCAGGAACGTCGGCGGCCACCGGCACGGCCGGCACGGCCTTCGCCAGCATCGGCGCGATCGGCGGCATCACCGGGAGGTCCACGGCTGCCATCCAAGCAGGCTTTCCGAGCGGTCACGACGATCAGAACCCGCTCGTGCCGTCCGGGGTGCCCCAGCCGGTCGGACCGTCCCAGCCACGGCGCGCCGTGCACCACTGCTCGGTCGAGCAGGTCCCGTTGCTGCCGCCGGTCACGTCGTGCAGCCCGGAGTGGTGCGACCACAGGTAGCTCGCGCCGTCGCCGGTCTGCGTCTCGTTGCCGGCGAGGGCGTAGACGCCGGCGATGATCGGGGACGAGGCGCTGGTCCCGCCGAAGGTCAGCCAGCCGCTCGTGTTGTCGAACGCGTAGCTGTCGTAGACCGCGACCCCGGTCGCCGGGTCCGCGACCGCGGACACGTCTGCCTCGGCCCGGCCGGAGCATCCGGTCGTGGCCGCCGGTTGCCAGCTCGCGATGTTCAGCGTCGAGCATCCGCTGCCGGAGTTCGACCAGGCGCTCTCGCTGAAGCCGCGTGCGGCGCTCGACCGCCTGAGCGTCGTACCTCCGACCGCCGTGACCCACTTGGACGACGCCGGGTACGCGACGCCGTAGCCGCTGTCCCCGGCCGACGCGACCACGGCCACGCCCGGGTGGTGGTAGTACCTGCCGTAGCTGCGGTCGGAGGCATCGGGCCCGCCGTAGCTGTTGCTGACTGCGCTTGCCCCGAGCCGTACGGCGGTGTCGACGGCAGCGCCGAGGTTCGCCATGGAGGCGCTGTCCGCCTCGACCAGCAGCACGTGGCAATGCGGGCAGACGGCGGACACCATGTCGAGGTCGAGCGAGATCTCCTGACCCCAGCCGCCGTCCGGGTCCGGGTAGTCGTGTCCGCCGGTCTGGTCGACCTTGCGGAAGCAGCCGTTGCTCGTGGCGCACGCGGGCAGTCCGTACTGCGCGCGATAGGTGGCGAGGTCTCGTGCGGCATCGGGGTCGTCGTAGGCGTCAACCACGGCGACAGTCTGGCCGGAGCCTGCGCTGGCGGAGGGCAACGAGTACGCCGCCTGCAGGTCGGACGGCCCGTACCCGATCGGTGAGCTCTCATGGCGCACCCGGCCGCGGTGCAGGTGGTCGACCCTGATCGCGAAGCAGCGCGAGCGCGCACGGTGCGCGTGTTTGCACACGCTGTGGTCCTTCGTCGTCGCCTTCGCCGCGACCGTGCGCGACTCGTGCGGTGCGGGTGAGGCACCAGCGACGGCAGCCGACAAGAGTCCGGCTACGGCCAGAAAAGGGATGAGCAGAAGTTTGCGTCGGTGCACGACAACGACCTCCGGGTGGGACAACATGACCGGACCACGGTCGCGGCCGGTCCGGGAGCCCGGGCCGGAAATCGGCCGGCGGTGGATATCGGGCCAGCGGGCGTCGGCTGTGGGGGACGGAGGCGCCGAACAGCGTGGGAAGGACAACAGTGAGCAAGCAGCATCGCTTGAGCGGTCGGCAGGTCACGGTCATCGTCGTCGCGGTCTGCGCAGCGGTGGTGCTGGCTCCGGTCGGCGTCTTCGCCGCGAGCCACTCGACGTTCTCGCTCGCCGACGGTAAGCATCCGTCCCGCCTGGCGACCGTCACGAAGACCGGCGCGCAGGTGGTGACGGTGAGCGGCACTCCGAAGGTCCACCTCAGTGGTACGTCGACCGTGACCGCCGTACCCGGCGTGCCCGGCAAACCGTTCGCCGCGAGCGCCACAACCGCGAGCGACACGGTCTCGGTCGATGTCCCGTCCGGGTCGCACGCGGTCGTGCAGACGGTGAGCGTGAAGATCACGGTCGACAACAGCGTGACCGTTGCCGGCGCCGAGCTCACCTACACCCAGGGCGGCGTGCTCGAACGCATGGACTTCCCCACCACGATGATCGAGAAGGGCACCGGCTCCGACGACAACATCTTCGGCACGACGATCCCGGTCGCGATCTACCCGGATCCCGGGTCGTCGGTGAGCGTCCTGCCGCAGTACGACTCCGCCGATCTGGCCGACACCCAGCTCACCGTGAGCGGCTACACGACCTCGTAAGGGTGTGAACCGCTCGGGCTCAAGCGACCTTCGGCGTCGCGCGTTCGACGATCGCTCGCGCGCTCACGCCGGTCGGCATCGTTCCGAACGTGTGACCCCAGTCGCCGCCCAGTCGTGACGCGCAGAACGCATCGGCAACCGCCGGGGGAGCGAAGCGCACCAGCAACGAGCCCTGCAACGTCAACGCCATCCGTTCCACCAGCCGTCGCGCTCGGGCCTCGATCTCGGTCGACTCGGCGAGGTCACGGTCCAGCTCGTTGATCGCGTGGTCCAGCCGCGGGTCGGCTCCGACCGCGAGCGTGAGCTCGTCACGGAACGCCTCCCACACGCCGGGCTCGCGACCCAGCGCGCGCAGCACGTCGAGGGCGTTGACGTTGCCGGACCCCTCCCAGATCGAGTTGAGCGGCGCCTCGCGATAGATCCGTGCCATCGGGAAGTCCTCGACGTACCCGTTGCCGCCCAGACACTCCAGCGCTTCCGCAGCGACCGCGGTCCCGCGTTTGCAGACCCAGTACTTGCCGACCGCGAGTGCGAGCCGCTTGAACGCGGTCTCATCGTGGTCGATCGCGGCCGCCAGGCGCACCATCAACGTCGTCGCGGCCTCCGACTCGACCGCGAGATCCGCGAGCACCGCGAGCATCAGCGGCTGGTCGACCAGGTGCCGGCCGAAGGCCATCCGGTAGCGCGCGTGATGAGTGGCGTTGGCTACCGAGGCCCGCATGATCGTCGCCGACCCCAGCACGCAGTCGAGCCGGGTCATCGACACCATCTCGATGATGGTCGCGACGCCGCGCCCTTCCGCACCGAGGCGCCAGCCGACGGTGTCGTCGAACTCCGGTTCGCTGGACGCGTTGGACCGGTTGCCGAGCTTGTCCTTCAGCCGCTGGATCCGGAACGGGTTTCGCTCACCATCGGGCAGAACGCGAGGTACGACGAAACACGTCAGGCCGCCCGGCGCCTGCGCGAGCACGAGGAACAGGTCGCACATCGGCGCCGAGGTGAACCACTTGTGTCCGCTGAGCCGGTAGGTGCCGTCGGCGACCGGCGTCGCGACCGTCGTGTTGCTGCGAACGTCAGAGCCGCCCTGCTTCTCCGTCATACCCATGCCGGCCAGGCAGCCGGCTTTGTCGGCGGGGACTCTCAACAGCGGGTCATAGTTCAGCGACGTCAGCCGCGGGATCCACTCGGCCGCGAGTACTGGATCGGCGCGCAGGGCAGGCACCGCAGCGTGTGTCATCGAGATCGGGCAACCGTGGCCGCCTTCGGTGTGGCCCCACACCGCGAAGCCGGCTGCGCGCGCGACCTGCGCACCCGGACGCGGGTCGCGCCAGGGCGACGCATGCAGGCCCGCGCCGACCGCCACCGACATGAGCGAGTGCCAGGCGGGATGGAACTCGACCTCGTCGATCCGGTTGCCGTACCGGTCATGCGTGACGAGCCTCGGCGGGTTGGTGTTCGCGAGCCGGCCCCACTCCTGCGCCTCCGGCGTACCGGCGCGGCGGCCCAGGTCGGTCAGCTGCTCGAGCGCCCAGCCGGCCTCGTGCCGCTCCACGCCCTCGACCAGCGCGAGGTCACTGCCGAACACGTCGTACTCGGTCAGAGGCGGCGGCTGGTTGGCCACGTCGTGCGTCGACGCCATCCCTCCAGTGAAGCGCAATTAACGTATCGAGGCGTTGCCCACGATCGCTGAATGCCCGCCCGTCTGTTGCCGGACCTCTACGGTTGCCGGGTGAGATCGCTGCCGCGGCTGTTCTGGGCCGCCGCACGACGGTCCTGGCAGGACCGTGTGCTCGGTCTCGCGGCCGAGGCCGGGTTCTGGCAGCTGCTCTCGCTACCGTCCGCCCTGCTCGGGATCCTCGGCGTGATCGGCTTCTTCAACGGCCTGCTCGGCCGGGGCAACCTCGATCACCTCCAGCGCTCGATCGACAACGCGATGGCGAGGGTCATCGTCCCGAGCGCGGTGCACTCGACGATCGAGCCTGCCCTGCACCGCATCCTGTTCGGCGGACGCGCCGACATCGTGTCGATCAGCTTCGTCGTATCGCTGTGGACCGGGTCCTCGGCGATGGCGACCTACGTCAACACGATCACGATCGCCTACGGCCTGCGCAACCGGCGGAGCGCGGTGCGCAGCCGGCTGCTCGCGCTGAGGTTGTACGTCGGCTTCGTCCTCGCGACGATCGTGTTGCTGCCACTACTCGCCCTCGGTCCGTCCGAGATCGTCGACATCTTCCCCGACCGCTGGCACCACGTCGTCCACCTGATCACGGAGATCGGCTACTGGCCGGTCGCGGTGCTCGTCTCGCTTTCGTTGCTCGCGACGCTGTATCACCGCGCGGTCCCGCTGCGCATGCCGTGGCGGCGGGCGCTGCCAGGAGCGGTCACTGCGGTGGTGATGTGGGTGGTCGGTTCGATCGTCCTGCGCGCCTGGCTGGAGTTCGCCTTTCGCCGTACCGCGACCTATGGTCCGCTGTCCGCCCCGGTCGCCGTGCTCGGCTTCCTGTACCTGACCGCCCTCGCGATCCTCTTCGGCGCCGAGCTCAACGCCGAGATCGACCGCACCTGGCCAAGGCCGGAAACCGAGGCCCTGCGCGATCCGGAGACGCTCCCGGCTTAGGCTGACCCGTCGACGGAGTACGTCGTCGAGATCGCAGCGACCTGGAGGTTGGAATGGCCGGCGAGTCCACCGGTGGGCACGGCGCCACGCCCGTGGTCTGGGTCGCGACCGCGATGATGATGGTCGGCGTCGTTGTCGGCGGCATCGCGCTGATCGAGTGGATCTGGCCGATCTTCTGGATCGGCGTCGGCATCACTGTGGCCGGAGGCGTCGTCGGCTACTTCGGACGGATCATGGACATGGTGACCGAGTACGCCCCACCCACGCCGGAGACCACCGAGCCTGGCTAGAGCCGCCGGTACATCACGTGCAGGCCGACCAGCCCGTGCGTCGCGTGGTCGAACGCGTCCGGCACGGTGCCGATGATGTCGAAGCCGAGTGCCTGCCAGAGCGTGACCGCGGCGATGTTCGTCTCGACCACGGCGTTGAACTGGATGCCGTGATAGCCGGCTCGCTCCGCCCACTCGACGACGTACTCGCCCAGAGCCCGGCCGACGCCCCGGCCGTGCACGTCCGGATCTACCATGAAGCTCGCGGTTGCGATGTGCGCGCCGCGGCCCGGCCGGTTCGGGCCCATG
>Ga0335074_10002969_pt1 | contig 23114 bp, 23 predicted proteins | sample Lox_Sample_23_FD_206715 | JGI IMG/M metagenome (GOLD analysis project Ga0335074, IMG submission 206715) | Soil microbial communities from Loxahatchee National Wildlife Refuge, Florida, United States - Lox_Sample_2.3 | ecosystem: Environmental > Terrestrial > Soil > Wetlands | place: USA...
TCGTCGGGCTCGTCGTGGCGGCGCTCGGTGTCGGCACCCACGGTGAGACCTGGGGCAGCGGCTACGATCAGGCGCGCCACCTCCTGACGGGTGCGGCGCCGCTTTCCGAGGGCTATGCGATCGCAAAATGGGGCGCGATGGTCGTGACCTACATGGCCGGCATCCCCGGTGGACTCTTCTCGCCCTCACTGTCGATCGGCGCGGGCCTCGCGCAATGGGTGCACGCGGCCTTCTCCTGGGCGCCGATGGCGGCGGTCATCGCCCTCTGTATGACGGGCTACCTCGCTGCAGTCACCCAATCGCCCATCACGTCCTTCGTCATCGTGATGGAGATGACCAACGGCACCGGCATGGTGATCCCGATGATGGCGACCGCGCTCGTCGCCTCCCGCATCTCGGCCTTCTTCACCCCGCCGCTCTATGAGGCGCTGGCGGAGAGCAACTATTTTGGAGTGGCGGCCCTTCCCCCAGGGGGGTTCCTACAGAAAAAGCCGGTGCCCCCTCCGGGAGCGTGAGGCTCGTCATGGCGATGATTCTGCTCGCCATGGGCGTCGGGAGACGAAAACCGCCCTTGAGGGGGTTAGGGCAGTCTCGTCTCCCGGGCCCGTTTCAACTTGTCAGCTCTTCGGCGCCGGCGCGGCCGCCAGCGCCACCGTGGCGTGCACCTTGAGCGCAGTGAGATTCTTGGCGACGAACTCCGCGTGCGGCGACAGTTTCTGCGCGGCCGCAAGATCTCTTTGCGCGGCTGTCTGGTTGCGCCACAACCAGAACATCACGGCGCGATTGGCGTATGCCACAGCCAGGTCCTCGTCAGGTGACGGGGTCGCCCAGCTCAACCACGCGGGCGCCGCGGCCCGCTCCGCCTCAGCCGCACGGACGGCCGCGTCGCATGCCGCGCGCGCCGGCTGCCATTGAAGCGTCATCGAGTACGCCACGCAGCGGTTGCTGTTGATCGCAGCGGGATCCAAGCTCATGACAGTCGGCTGACCCTGCAGTTCCTCGAGTGCGGCGCGGTAACGACCTGCCATGACCTCGGCGCCGCCGGCCGCGTCGCTGTAGGCCGTGAAGACGAATTGGTGCGCTCCGGCCAGGGCGGCTCCGCTCAGCAGCGACAACGCGATCCCGGCGCCGAGCGCCCGCGAGCATTGGGCAGAGTTTGCACGACGGGTGTTGCGGGCAAATGACGACATGACTGCAGTCTCCTGACGGGTTCCGAACTGATGGTGTCAGGATATGAGGCGCGCCGCGCTACAACAAACGAAAAGAATTGCGGCGACGCGTGAGCGATGCTCATCCGCTTACCGCATCAACAGGGCGCGGTGAAGACCCCGCTGTGTCGCTGAACTGCGTCAGGGCCCACTCGGCGAGAGCCTGGATCTCCGGCCGGCATGCATCTTTCCGGCGGCTCACCAGGAAGTAGGTGTCGGCAGTGACGAGCTCCGTCGCGAAGATGCGCACCAGTGAGCCGGAGCGGAACCATGCCTCACACAACCGGTCGGGCACGAGTGCCACACCGATGCCGCGCTCCGCGCCCCGCACCACTGCATGCATGGTGTCGAGCTCGATCACGTTCCTGGGTTCGGGCGCCTCCAGACCGACTTGCTCCGCCCAGCTTGCCCAGGCGTAGGGCCGCGGCTTGTGCACGATGAGCGGCATTTCCCGCAGCACCATGCTGCCCAGACGGGCCACTTGAGCGGCATGCTGAGGCGCGCACACGGCCGTCAGCGACAGCGTAAAGAGGCGCGAGGCGAGCACTCCCTGCGGCTCCGCATCTGCAAGCAGGATAGAGACGTCGGCGGTCGGCGGATGAAGCGAGGGCCGCGGATCGCGGGTGTCGATCTGAATGTCGATCTCGCGATGCTCGGCGCAGAAGCCCGCGAGCCGCGGAATGAAGAGCTCGCTGGCGAAGAAGGGCGGCAGCACGATGCGCAAGGTCCGCCTGTCACTGCGACGAGCGACTTGCGCCAGGCTGCGGTCGAGAGCCGCGAGCAGCGGCTCGATCTCGGCGAGCAGCGTCGAGCCCGCCGCGGTGAGCTCGAGGGCGCGCGATTTGCGCACGAAAAGGTGCACGCCGAGCGCTTCTTCCAGCTCCTTCATCTGGTGGCTGACCGCGGAGGGTGTCAGATACAACTCGTCGGCGGCGAGCTTGAAGCTCCGGTGGCGGGCGGCGACGCAGAATACCCGCAGGCTCCTGGTCGGCGGCGGGCGGGATAGGCGCATCATGCGGGCGGCGGCACCGGTGTCGAATAAGAGTCCGTTTTGCAAGAACCGTGCCCCGTCCCTCCATCGCGAATTTAGCGCGGTTCGTCATGCTTCAGCGACCGCGGAACGGCGCCGTTGCATCGTAATGGGCAGCGGATGGTAGCGTTCGCACAGGCGCGGCGCACGCGCCGCCGCGACGGAACTCTGCGAGCCATGTGCCGAACTCCCATCTCATGGAGAAGCAATTCGGTCATGTGATCGTGTCCTTCGACGTCCGCTTACCGAAGCACAGCGACGCCGACGATCAAATCGACACTGTAAGCCGTATGTCCGGTACACGGGGCGTCAAACATCGTCGCGGTCAGAAACTCGACATATGTCGCCGCCTCGATGCCCCGTGCGAGACCAAAGCAAGCGCGTCGCCCAGTGACTCGAGCACCGACGCGGACAGGAAATTGCCGCATAGCTTCGCCAGGTTAGCGGCCTCCGGCTTCTCCGAAATGACGAAAGTGCGCTGTCCGAGCGCATTGAGCAGCGGCATTGCCGCCTCTCGTGCAGCCGCCTTTCCCGCCACCAGGACGTAGAGCCGCGCAGCGGCCGCAGCGTCGGGGCGTCCAAACACCGGCGCCGACACGAACCGCTGCCGTTTACTCCGGTGCGCGTCGGCGAGACGGCGACTCAGAGCGACGCTGATCGTGCTGGATGAGATGTGAAGCGCCCCGGCCCGCAAGTGGCTCACGACCCCATCCGGTCCGAGCACCACTTCTTCCACCGCAGCGTCATCTGCCAGCATGGTGATCAGCACAACGACGCGGCAAGCCTCTGCCACAGTCGCCGCGACCTTGGCGCCGTCAACTGCGAGCGACCGGGATCTCTCAGGGGTTCGGTTGTATACCGTAACGTCGTGGCCGGCCTTGACCAGATTACGAGCCATGCCGCTGCCCATCCGGCCAAGCCCTATGAAACCTACTTTCATGGCACTTCTCCTCAGCCTCTGTCGAGCGCCGACCGTCGGCCATGAGGGAAGGGTGTCAAGCCACGGTGACTGCGGCATTTCGAATTCCGCTGCCGCCGTTACAGCCGAAACCGTCCGAATCCTTCAGGTCGTCACGACCGAGCGGGAGCGGCAACTGGCGGAGATCGGCCTCGTACGGGCGAGCACTCGGAGACTGGCTGATACGGCGGCTCTTCTCCTTGCGTCTGGAAGCGGCGCGTGACGATCACGCGGATTACAGATGAAATCGACGGCGCCGTCCGCCGCAATCACGGCGCGACGCCACGGTATCGGAATTCCTGGTGACGGGATCAATGGGCCGAGGAGATCCGATGAAAAGCTTGTCAAACCGGTGGCGGACAGAGGGTGTGCGGGTCATCCGCCCCGCGCAGTTCGATTCCAGCATCGCTCAGACTCCGGGGTTGCACCGCCTCGCCGCGGTTACGACGGCAAATACCGGTGCCACAAAGCTCTGGGCCGGCGCCTTTACGGTGGACGCCAAGGCCACGACCGGTCCACATCACCACGGCGACCTCGAAACGGTGATCTACGTGCTCAACGGAGTCGCACGGCTCCGCTGGGGCGAGCGTCTGGAATTTGCGGCCGATGCTGCTGCCGGTGATTTCATCTACGTGCCGCCGTACGTTCCTCACCAGGAGATCAATCCGAGCGCCGATCTGCAGTTGCAGTGTGTTTTGGCTCGTGGCGGGCAGAAGGGGCTCGTGTTCAACCTGGACATCGAGGGTGTCGAGATACCGGAACTGGTCCGATGGATCGACGACCTGCATACTTGAGTCATTCAGCTCCGATCTGCGCGTTGATGCACATTACTGATCGGGCGGCGTGAGGAGTCTCACCTTTAGACCACGAAATGATCTGAATCCACGATCGAAAGTCGTCATCTCGTAATCCAGTGACAAGGCCAGCGCCGCGAGCCACGCATCCGTCCAAAGATTAGGCGTGGGGTCGCGCCCCGTGACCAGCGAGGCGAACCTATGCTCGTGCCTCGCCGGTTCGGAATCGATGTGGATCGAGCGCGGATCCTCCTCGAGCCTTTGCCAGGCTGCGAGAGCTTCCTTCGGCCTCACCGCCTTACCGTTCATCGCGACGCGGTTGCTCAATAGCCGCAGCACCGCAAGACGCGTGAGAAGGCAAGTGCCGACGGTCCCGTCTGACTGCTCGTCCCACCACCCCATAGCCACTTCGTGCGCGACGTGACCCTGAACCAGTAGCGGGAAGAGAACGTTAGCGTCCGCGATACACGTCATTCAGATGCGCCACGTTTTCTTGCTCGAAGAGCTGCTCGATTTCGGCATTGGAACGGATCGGGATCGTGTGTCCGGGCGGAAGCTTGATCGGAGCCTCGTTCATCCGCCTGCGTTCCTGGGAGCCTTGGTCTGCCAGCAGTCTTCGCAGAGCCTCGGCAATGAGATCTCGCAACGTCGAACCGCGCCTCACCGCCGCAATCTTGGCGCGTTTCATGAGATCATCCGGGAGATCGAAGGTGCTTCGCATAAATACATCAATATGCTTTTACGTCCGGCATTCTCTCGCAATAGGATGCACCGGTCAAATTGCCGGTGCAGGAAAACTGGCGCTTCTTGACAAAGAGCTCGACCTTGGACCAGGAGGCTACGCAATCACCTCCTCGAGTAACACGCGAGCGGGCGTGCGAATGGCCCTGAAGCGAAAGCATGGAAGATGATTCTGGTCGATACCGGTTCCACATTCTCGAGCCCCAGAGCACGGGCTCCAGTCGCTTGCGCGACTTCATCGCCCAACGGGGCGCTTCGGTTTGGGACTTCGATCGTGGCTCGCTACTGCGCGCGTTCGAACTGATGGAAACCTATGCGGACCGGCCGATGGATCTCGCCGATGCATCGCTCATCGTCGCCGCCGAGGAACTGAAGACATGCAAGGTGCTTACCGTGGGCCGCGATGACTTCCAGACGTATCGGGTACGGCGCGGTCACCGGCACCTGCCAGTGCAGATAATCGAGTGACCTAGTTCCCTGCGGTTCCGGTGGGTAGATCAAAGTGGTGGAGCGGAAGGGGATCGAACCCTCGACCTTCGCATTGCGAACGCGACGCTCTCCCAGCTGAGCTACCGCCCCACGCAAGGCGCGCGATTCTAGCACCCGAGGCCAGCCCGTCCAATCGAGATGCCCTGCCCCACCCGCCGCCGGCGGGCAAGCCGCCGGCGCCCCTAAGAGCCTGTCCCGGAACAGCACATCGGAGGACTTCCCGGCCCATTCGAGCCGCGCCTTGCCCAGCTACCCCACCCCCCGGCTATGATGCTGCCGGAGCGAAACCACCCTGGAGAGGCCCATGCTGACAATCGGGGCGCGGGCACCCGAGTTCACCTTGCCGGACGCTGACGGCCAGGCGACCTCGCTCAGCAATCTGCTGCGCGACGGCCCGGTCATCCTCTACTTCTATCCCGCCGATTTCACTCCGGGCTGCACGCGCGAGGCCTGCCAGATGCGGGACCTGTACGCCGAAGTCGATGCCGCCCGCCTCAGGCTCGCGGGCATCAGCCCGCAGAGCCCGGAGAGCCACCGCACTTTCCGCGACAAGTACAAGCTGCCCTTCACCCTCCTGGCGGACGTCGACCGGTTCGTGATCAAGATGTACGGCGTACAGGGACCACTGGGTTTCGGCGTACGTCGCACGACGTTTCTCATCGACCAGACGCGGCATATCCAGGACGCCGTCGTCGCCGACTTTCGCATCGGCGAGCACGAGGCATTCGTACGCAAGGCGATCGCGCTCAGCGCGCATTCGCGTTAGGGCTCAATAGGCTATCCGCAGCACGCTCGCAGGCCCGTAGCTCGGGACGCTCACCACCCACGCGGCCCGCTCCCCGTCAGGAGGCTTGATCTGCTGGCCGCTGAGCTCCTGGACGAGGTCCGCGATGACCGCCTCCGGGCAGACGACCAGCACGTTGTCTCCCGCATGCTCGCTCATGATCTGTCCGGCGATTCCGTCCGCATCGCCGCTCGTGAGCGGCACTGGCTGTTTGCCCAGGGACTGCGCCAGCGGCGCCGCTGTCTGCCGCGCGCTGCGGCTGGCGCCCACGTAGATCGCCTTGAGACCGTCCGCTCCGTTGGCCGCGGCAAATTGCTGCGCAAGCTGCTGTGCCTGCTGCTCGCCGGCGGCCGAGAGCGGCGGGTCGTCGATCGTGCCCAGCTCCTTGCTCGCGGGCGGCACGATGACCACGATGGTGTTCGAGGCCGACTGATGCAGGAACAGCCCGACGCCCAGCACCGCCAGCGCCGCCAGCAGGATCAGCCAGACCGGAGTGAGAAACGGACGGCGGCGGCGGGTGATGGCGGGAGGACCCATGGGCAGGACAAGGATTCGAATGTGGCTCGGCGGATGCTACGCCTCGCATATGGTAGCGACGTGGCGCCCCCCAGGGGAAACGTGCACGCCGTCACATTTACCCTCCTGAGGGGCAATGGAGGAGCCACTCATCGCGCGCCGGCTGTCCAGCGGACGATGCCGTTGCGCCGGGCTCCACAGTTTTCGCCCGCCAAAATCCGTAACATGCCGGCCAGTCGCCAGAGCTAGAGAGCCCTTGGGGGGCCCAATGCGCACGGGTGGCCAGACCACCGTCATCAAGCGAGTCCTGGAGCGTCGCGCACAGCAACCTTCGGCGATTCAGGAAGACACCACAGCCACGATCGCAGTCATGCTGCGCGTGCTGCCGCCGCCGCGCGCCCTGGTCGCGATCGCCGACGCGGGAATTCTTTCTGATTTCGCCAGGCGCATTCCGGCTGACATGCTCGACGTCGAGACCGCCACCAACGAGAGCGAAGCGCTCGTCAGTCTGGTCACGGAATTCCGTCCCGTGATCGTAACGGACAGTCTCGAGCTCATTCGCAGGATACGCGTGCAGCAGACCGCTCGCGCACCTTACGTCGTTTACGTTCCACCACTCGATGATTGGCGTGAGCGAGAAGCGGGCCTCACAGCGGGCGCGGACGACTGCGTCGGCCGACGCGTTTCGGATCGTGAGGTGGCCGCTCGACTCGGTGCGGCGCGTCGCATCGCGGAGCTCGAAGCCGTTCTACGCATCGCGCTCGTCGAGAATCGCAAGCTCTCAACAACCGATGATTTGACGCGCGTCGCCAGCCGACGGTTCTTCAGCAAGCATTTCCCTCGTGAGGTGGAGCGCGCGGCGCGCTACGGCAGACCGCTCTCGCTCATTCTCTGCGACATCGATTACTTCAAGAACGCCAACGACACCCTGGGCCACGCCGGCGGCGACGAGATTCTGAAGCAATTCGGCACACGGCTGCAGGAAGGCCTGCGCCGCGGCGTCGATTGGGTGGCGCGCATCGGTGGCGAGGAGTTCGCGGTGGTGCTGCCTGAGACGGCATACGATCGCGCGCTCGATGTCGCGCGCAAGCTGCGCGCAGTCGTTGCCAACAAGTCCTTCAAAGTGAATGGGCGCGACGTCGAGGTCACGGCAAGCTTCGGCCTATGCGGGCTCGATCGCGTGCCGGTCGGCGAGCGCAAGCTCGCCGAGCAGCTGCTCAAGGTCGCCGACGCGGCGCTCTACCGCAGCAAGAACTCCGGACGCAATCGAGTCACTGCCACGATGCTGCCGGCGCGATCGCGTTGAGCCTCGCCAGGGGGCGCACTGCGCGACGCGGCCCCCTCTGTCCCGTCCTGCGGCTGGTCAATCGTTGTCCACGCTGACGCAAGCCCTTGCTGGCGCAACGGCTTTGGCCCGGCCAGACGGCCCTTTGCACAGGGTTATTCACAAAATCTGTGGATAAAATCACGGTGGCAAGCCCGCAGCCATTGTGTGACACTGGCCGCCCTTTGCCACCTCCCGCCTTTTGCATGGGGAAGACAGCAAGAAAAAAGCGATCGGCCGGCGCGGGGCCGTCCGGCGCGAGCGGTAGCCCGAGCGCTTCCGCTTCAAAGACACCTTCGGCGGCTGAGCCGGCGGAGCCGCTCGAGCGCGCGCGGCTGCAGGCGGAGGTCGCCCGGCAGCGCGTGCGGATCGCCAGAGAGGAGCTCAAGCGCGCTCGCAAGCGGGTGAAAGAGGCCAAACGCGAGGCCAAACGGGCCCGCAAGCAGGCCGGCGCCGCCCGCAAGGCCTGGAAGAAGGCGCGCAAGGCGCACCGCGCAAAAGGCAGTCCCGAGGCTCCGACTCGCCAGCGCCGGCGCACCCCTCGAGCACAAAAGGCCAAAGGCCCTACGCCCCCCCGGACCAAGCGCCGCAAGAGCCCGCGGCGGCGCCAGCTCACACCCCCGACGCCCACCGCATCCCCTGCGCCCGAAGGCCAGGTGGACGGCGGTACCACAATAACCCCTTCATCCGAGGCCTGACGCATGCAAGAGCAGTACGCATACCAGATCACGCCTCCCCCGGCAGGACAGCCGCGACGCTCCATCTCACCCTCGAGCTCGCGCATGCTCGCGAGCTATCTGTCGGATGTCGAGCTGCTGCTGGAGGATCAGCGCTGGGAGCAGGCGCTGCGCGAAGCCTTCGATCTCCCGCAGATCGCCGCGGCATTGAGCGATCCCCGCATGCAGATCTCAGTGGAGCGCGTGCAGGAGTGGTGCGAGCAATGGGTGGAGCATGACGAGGACGGCCCGGTGGACGCTGACGCGGACGTTGGCCGTATCGTTCAGCTCGTCTGCGAGCGCGCAGACCGCGCGAGTCTTGCCAATGAGTCGGTGCCTGCACTGGCATTGAGGCGGCTGCGGCTGCATCGTCTGCAACGCACGCGGCATCGCGGCTTCAAGGCGGGCCCGCTCGCGCTGTTGGCCCCGGAAGCCGCCGACACAGTGCAGATCTGCACGACGCTCGTCCAGGCAGCACGCCGCTGGTACGCACAGAGCGCTTGTCACGACTCCGTCGTGCAGGCGAACCTGGCACGGCTCGCGGTGTTGCGGTAGCAAAGCCTCAACTCTCCGACTTGAGCGCCATGCCGCCCGAGGCGACGAGCCGTAACTGCTCGTCGCCCTCCAGCGCCTTGCGCAGCGCCTCCAGCATCTGCTGATCGATGCGCGCGGATTTCTCGGGCACTACCGGATAGCGCACGACACACTCGAGGCCGTTGTCCGTCAGGCGCACCCGAACCTCCGGCACCGGCGCGGCAGTCTCGAATTCGATGAAGCGCTGCGCGAGATCGTGTTGCCGTTGAATGGCGGCGCGGTAAGTGTCGTACACCTTGTTGGCGGCCGCATCCAGTGCGCTATTGGCCTTCTCGACGTCGGCCGTGGCGACGATCGTCAGCGTCACGCTGTGCCAGAGATACTCCGCGCCCGGAATCTGTTTGAAGAATGCGGTAGGCTGAAACAGCACCGCATTCGAGAGCACCACCATCCGGCCGGTCGAATGCAGGTCGGGACCGACGAGCTCCAGGAGATAGATCCGGAAGAGCGACACATCGACCACTCGTCCCGTGACGCCTGCGATCGTGACGCGATCTCCCACCCTTACGCCGTAGCGTCCGATGAGGAAGAAGTAGGCCACCACCGCCAGGATCACGTTCTGCAGCGCTACCGCCAGGCCCGCCGTCACGAACCCCGCGTAGGTAGCGACCGAGCCGAACTCCGAGATGAGATTGAAAGTGACGACCAGGATCAGGGCGATGGTGATCACCATCCGCCGCAGGATCAGGAACGGGCGCCGGCGCCTCGCGTCCGGGAGGAATCGGAATGTCACCCGCCGCCAGATCTCGGCGAATACGAGCACGGCGACGACCCAGGCCAGCAGGATGCCGAAACGCAGGCCGAGATAGCTCGCGACGCTGGACTCCTGCGCGGCCACTGCGTGGCTCCAATCCTCCAGCGTGGCCTGCGCGTCGCTCAGGATCAGGCCCTGCTCGCTGAGCGGGAGGATGGCGCTCGAGAGCTCCGTCAGCTGCCCGGTCGCGGCCTGGATCGACTGCCGCTGTGCGGCCAGCTGCGCCGTGCTGCCGGCCGCGATCGATGCGAGTCCGCTGCCCACGAGCTGGCGCACGGTGGCCAAAAGCCGCGAGCGCGTACCGGTCAACTCAGTCTGGAGCGCCGTCGTGTCCTTCATCGCGGTCCCGAGCTGCCCTTTGTAGCCATGCAGCGTGAACCACCGCCCGATGAGGCTCAGGATGCCGGCCGACTGCGGTTGGAAGTTGGCTGCGGCAGGCGTCGCGGTTGCGGCTGTCGCAGGTCCGGCGGGCCCATTGCCGGACGGCGCCGCCGCGGCGCCTTTCCCCGGTGCCTCGCCCGCCGCGAGCTCGGGAACCGAGCGCTCGAGCGCCGCGAGCTGCGCCCGCAGTCCTTTGGGCGCCCTGCCCTCTGCGGCGACCGCGCTCTCCTGGAAATGGCGGAGCTGGTCGACATTGGATTCGATCTGCCGCACCAGCTGCAGTGCCGCGACCAGGCCTGCGCGCTGCGCGGCAAGCGTGGCGCGCGCGCGCGCGCCTCTCGCCCGGCGCAGCTGGACATCGATGTCCGAGATCTTGGACTTGAGCGTCGTCTCCTGGGCGGAAAAATTCGCGGCCGCCTGCTGCAGCTGCGCGCTCATCGTCGGTGGACCGGATTGCGCTGCCGCGCTCCCACTCGCCGCGCTCGCAGCCTGCGCTTGTGCCTCCCGGCCCAGGATGTCCGCGGTGGCCTTGCCGAAATCCAAGGCCAGGTGGACCGACTCCAGCGCCTGCTGCTGCAACGCGCTGCGTGCTCCCGGATCTACGCCTGGCAGGTTGATCTGCTCCACCGAGGCCAGGTCGTGATACCAATCGACGCTGCGCCGCACGTGCGTCAGGATGTCGGTCGACGCCAGGGGCAGCAGTGAGCTGGGCTTTGGCACAGCGGGCTGCGCCGTCGCTCCACCCGACTTGCCCGTGGCCGGCGCGGATGCCTTTGTCGTCGCCTTCTGCGCCGTCGCAAGCGGCGTCCCTTGCCATTGGAAGGCGAGCGCAATGGCGACCCCGGCAGACAGCCAAGCCCGCCTCTTAATAGCGGTCGATCTCATCCGCGTAGAATAGGACGTCGGCAAGCGGCTTGCATTGCTCGCGTGCAACCTCATCTAAGGCGCATGACCGGATACACATGACCGGATACACATGACCGGATACACAGACCTGAAGCTGTACATCGATGGCGAATGGATCGGCACGGAAAAGCGCAGGACCCATCGTGTAGTCAATCCCGCGACCGGTGGCTCCCTGGGCGAGCTGCCGCTGGTCGACGCCGCGGACCTCGACCGCGCGCTCGAGACGACAGATCGTGCCTTCCGGCAGTGGAGGCGCTCGGCGCCGGAGGAGCGCTCGCGGGTCCTCAAGGGCGCCGCACAACTGCTGCGTGAGCGTGTGGAGCACATTGCACGCGTGGCCACCCTGGAGGAAGGCAAGCCGGTGCGCGAGACGCGTGCCGAGGTCATCGCCGTCGCCAATCTCTTCGAGTTCTTCGGTGAGGAATGCCGCAGGGCCTACGGCCGCGTGTTGGTACGCCCGACCGGCATGCGCTCTCTGGTCGTCAAGGAGCCTGTCGGGCCCGTGGCTGCCTTCGCTCCCTGGAACTTCCCGCTCATCAATCCGGGCCGCAAGCTCGCGGCGCCGATCGCCGCCGGCTGCTCGGTAATCCTCAAGCCCGCCGAGGAATCCCCGGCCTCGGCGATCGAGGTGGTACGCACGCTCGTCGATGCGGGTCTGCCGGCCGGTGTCGTGCAACTCGTCTTCGGCGTACCGGATGAGGTGTCGCGGCACCTGCTTGCCTCTCCCATCGTACGCAAGCTCTCCTTCACCGGCTCGACGGCTGTTGGCAAGCATCTGCTCGCGCTCGCGGCGGCTACGGTCAAGCGGACCACGATGGAGCTCGGCGGTCACGCGCCGGTCATCGTCTTCGACGATGCGGACCTCGAGCGCACGATCGAGCTCCTGGCCACCGCGAAGTTCCGCAACGCCGGCCAGGTATGCGTCTCGCCGACACGCTTCTACGTACAGCAGGGCATTTACGATCGATTCGTTGCCGCCTTCACCGAGCGCACCCGCAAGGTCGAGGTGGGTGATGGGCTCATCGAGCGCCATCACATGGGCCCGATGGCCAACCCACGCCGTCCGCAAGCAATGGAAGCGTTGATCGGTGATGCGGTGAGCCGCGGTGCAAGACTGCGCGCCGGCGGCGAGCGCCATGGCAAGGAGGGATTCTTCTACCAGCCGACCGTGCTGTCGGATGTGCCCGGCGGATCGCGGATCATGAGCGAAGAGCCGTTCGGTCCCGTGGCAGTGATCGCGCCGTTCGCCACGTTCGACCAGGCTGTCGAGCAAGCCAACCGCCTGCCCTACGGCCTTGCCGCCTACGCTTTCACGGAGTCAGGCAAGCGTGCGATGCTGATCGGCGATGCGCTGGAGGCGGGCATGGTCGGCATCAACTCCGTCGCCATGGCCGCTGCGGATGCGCCGTTCGGCGGCGTGAAAGAAAGCGGCCACGGCTCCGAGGACGGGCTGGAAGGTCTGGAGGACTGCCTGATCACCAAGGCGATCCATCAGGCTTGAGGCGGCGACATGATGGCCTTCACCTCGCCGCTCTCGGCGGGGTCGTAGGCCACCACGCAGTCGCGCCCCGCGCGCTTGGCCCGATATAGTGCGGCGTCGGCATGCGCCAGCAGGCGCGCCAGGTCGTATCCGGACGTCCCGGTCGATGCGATCCCGAAGCTTGCCGACGCCGTAAGCGTCGCGCCGCGATGCTCGACCTGAATCCCCTTGATGGTCCGTCGCAGCTCCTCCGCCTGCTCGCGGGCCTCATCCATCCGGCAGCCGGGCAACAGCAGGCTGAACTCCTCGCCACCGAACCGCCCGAAGACATCGCTGCGGCGCAGGTATTGCAGGAACAGCGTCGCGGTCCGTTTCAGCACGAAATCCCCGCTGGCGTGCCCGAAGCGGTCGTTGATCGACTTGAAGTGGTCGAGGTCGAAGAGCACGACGCAGACATCCTGCTGCGACTTGCGCGCATACGCGAGCGCCGCCTCCGCCTGCTCGAGGAAGTGCACGCGGTTCGAGATGCCGGTGAGTCCGTCGATCCGCGAAAGACTCCTGAAGTGCAGCTGCGAGCGCTTGGTCAACAGGGCCCACAGTACGATGAAGATCAGGATCAGTGTCAGGATGACGCCGTAGAGGCGAGTCGCCTCGACCCGCTTGGCCGCGAGCCTGTGCTCGAGCTCGAGCAGGCGGTTCTTGCGGCTGAGCGACTGGATCTGAAGCCTCCGGGTCGCGGTCTGCCGCCGCACCTCGGCGTAAGCCGAGCCCCTCGCCGCGCGATCATTCAGGTAGGAGATCTCCGCCGCCGCGTAGTGCTCGTGAAAACCCAACGCGGCGCGGTAGTCACCGCGCGACTTGGCCAGCTGGTAGAGCACGTCGTAGGCCTCTGCCAGCGATTGCGAGAATTCAACGCCCGCGGCCGAGACGGCGATCGCGGCACGTGCGAAATGAGTTGCCGCAACAGGCGCGTGCGCTTTCAGATAGCCCAGTGCCAGCAGCGCGTCGTAATCTGCGATCAGGCGCGAGTATCGAGTCTGCTGCACCTGATCGTCATGGGCGAGCAGGACCGCAAGCCCGTTCCTCACCTCGCCATGGTCGAAATCGACTCGCGCGGCGTAGGTCTCGATCGACTCGGCAAACAGCGGTTGCCCCTCCCTGACGCACGCAGCGACCACCGAGCGCAGCTCCGGATCCTCCGTCGCGAGCTTGCCGCTGCGGTATAGCGCCCGAATCTCGATCATGCCGCCCTTGCAAACCCCCACGCCACCCCAGTTCTCCCGCATGACCCTGCGGGCGTATGTCAGGCTGAGGTCATACTGTCCGACTTGTTCATAGAGGAGGCCCGCAACCAGCAGAGCCTGCTGCCTGGCGGCCTGATCGGTGATGTCCGGGAGCATGGCGATCAGGCGCTCGACTCTCGTGTACGCTTCCTTGTACCGACCCACCACTGCAAACAGATTCACCAGGGTAACGCCCGCGCGGAATCCGACGGTCTCGCTCCCCTCCTGGTCCGCGATCTGACTCAAGGTCGCAATGGCTGCCGGATAATCCCCCCGATAGATCTCATCCCAGCCATGGAGGAATTGGAGATAGGCGCGCTGTTCGGGCGAGAGCTCTCCCACCCGTTGGTCCAGGGAGTCGACGATCGCCTCGAATCGCGCATGGTCCGCGAGCTTCAACCCGTCCGCCAGACTGAGTAACGCGGCGGGATCCGTGGCAGCGGCTGCGGCAGAAGCGACCCGAACACCCGCAGACGAGACCAGCAGGCACAGCGTCATGCCGACACCGCAAAACAGACTTCCCACGCGGCTCACGCGCCCCCTTGCGTCCCGTCAGGTCACTCGGTTTGCCTGACGATTCTCGATCTCAAACTTCACATGAGACTACGCGCAACGGTGGCGCAGCGTCAACTCCAGGCTCCGCTTTCAAAGCCTTGGAGTCGGGGTCGTGGCGTGGTCGTACTCGTACGCACGCTGACAGGCCGCGCAGCGGTTTGCTGTGGGATGGGCTTCCAGACGCTCACGCTCGATCGGCTGCCCGCAGCTTACGCAGACGCCGTATGTGCCTAGCGTTATGCGCGTCAAAGCGCGTTCGATCGCACGGATCTCCTGCACGTCGCGCGTGACTTCCGCCAGATTGACATCGACCAGAAGATCCGCGAGGGATTGATCCTCGAGATCAGTGACGCGGCCGGCGATATCGGCATAGGTCTCGTTGTCGGAACGCGACAGAGCCTCGCGCGTCTCGTCGCGCAGGTCGCGCCATCTCTCCCGCAGCTTGAGCTCGAAATGCGAGTACTCGCCGCGCCTGGCGGCGCTCCCGGCTCGAGCGGAATCGTGTGTTCGCGGTGCCATGCCAGCTTACAGCAACCGGAATGCCCGGCGGGCCGGCCGCATCGCCTCCGGGCGCCCAATCGGGCCTGAGACCGCCGCCGCGGCCGCCCGCCACCGGCGCCATGGCGCGACCGCAGACCCTGGCTCGGGCTCATCGCAGGTCACGTGCTATGATTGGGGGATGTCGCCGCTCGTGACGGACCTGCGCTACCTGCTGCCCTGGCAGTTCTCCCCGACCATCTTCATCCTGACCGCAGTCACCGTAGCCCTCTACGTGCGCGGCCTCGTGACCCTGCGGCGCGGCGGCGGTCGGGTTGGCTTCTGGCGCGTCTTCACCTTCTTTCTCGGCCTCGCGCTCAACTACGCGATGCTGCAGACCTACGTCGACTATCTGTCGGCGCACATGTTCTGGATCCACAGATTCCAGCACCTCGTCCTGCATCACATCGGTCCGGTGCTCATGGTTCTTTCCGGACCGGACCGCATCCTGCGCGCCGGCATTCCGGCCGGCCTGCGGCGGGTGTGGATCCCGCCGTGGATTGGCCGCCCGATTCAGGTTCTCTTCCGAGTCGTGCAGCATCCGCTCATCGCACCCGTTCTCTTCGTCGGGATGATCTTCTTCTGGCTGACGCCGTCGATTCACTTCACGGCAATGATCGACACGCGACGCTTCATCCTGATGAACTGGAGCATGCTCGCCGACGGTCTCCTCTTCTGGTGGCTGATGCTCGCGCCGCGCCAGGTACAGGGACGCGCAGCGATCGGCTACGGCACGCGCCTCGTCATCCTCGCGCTCGTTGCCATTCCGCAGCTCCTGCTCGGCGCCTATATCACGCTGCACACCACGAGCCTTTACAAGATCTACGCCGTCTGCGGCCGCGCCTGGGCCATCAGTCCGCTCTATGACCAGCAGATCGGCGGCCTCCTCACCTGGATTCCCGCGGCGATGATGTCCCTGGTCGGCATACTGGCCGTACTGCATCACATCCTCCACGACCCCGACGCCACGGAAGTGCGGCGACGCGGGCGGTTCGCATCTCCGGCGCAGCCGGCTGGCTAGCGCATGATCCGAACGCTCCAAAAGTGGGCGCCAGCCGCCCTCGTCCTGGCCGCGCTGGCGGCCTGCGCCGGCAACGATCCGCATTACACCCTGACGAGCATCAGCGGCCTCGTATCGCCGCTCGAGTTCAAGATGACCAATCAGGACGGCCAGCCGGTCACGGCCGCCGATTATCGCCACGATCTCGTGCTGCTTTACTTCGGCTACACGGAATGCCCCGATGAGTGCCCGACGACGCTCACCATGCTGGCCAACGCCCTGCACACCCTTGGGCCGCAGGCATCCGAGGTTCGGGTGCTCTTCGTCACGGTCGATCCGAGCCGCGATACCACTCGCGTACTCAAGCGCTACGTCAGCAACTTCGGGCCGGAGTTCGTCGGACTGCGCCCCGACCCGGACGAGCTCACCGCTCTGAGCAAGCGCTACCGCATCTCATACCATTACGAGAAGCCGGACAAAGACGGCAATTACGAGGTTGACCACAGCAGCGCGGTCTTCATCTTCGACGGTGGCGGTCGCGCGCGTCTGCTCGCCCTCTCGGACAGCACGTCGCAGCAGGTAGCCTCCGACCTGCATCGCCTGCTCGCAACCAGCTGACCGCGGAGACCGCCTCGATGCGCTTCCTCGCCACGCTCGTGGTGCTCGCGCTTGTGTTGCCAGCGTCCGTCCTGTCGGCCGTCCCCGATGCGCAGCTCACCTCTCCGGCGGGTCTCTGGGAGCCGCTCGACAGCTCCGGCAAGCCGCTCGGCCTGATTCGCATCTTCGAGGTCAACGGCCTCTATTACGGTCGCATCGAGCCGAGCTCCCCGACCGACGACCGCAGCGCCAGATGCACACGCTGCACCGCCGACCGCCACAACAAACCGATCATCGGCCTCGAGCTGCTGCGTCACCTGCGGCCCGAGAATGGCGAATATGTCGGCGGAGACATCCTCGATCCCGACACGGGATACATCTGGAGCTGCACGCTGCGGCTGACCGCCGGCGGCCGTCAGCTCATCATGCGCGGCTACCTCATCATTCCCCTGCTCGGACGCTCGCTGACCTGGCAGCGGGTGGGCTAGCCGACTTCACCGCTAGCGCGCGCCCGCGGCCTTCTTCAGCGCCGTCGCCTTGGAGCCGATGACGCCCATCAGACTGTCCCAGGACGCGACGAAGGAGTCCGCCCCGTCCTTCTGCAGCTTCGCCGCCAGGGCCGAGAGATCGACGCCCGCCTTGGTGTATTCGGCGAGAACGGCCTCGCTGTCACCGCCGTCGGCGCGGATCGCATCGCCCACCTTGCCGTGATCGGCAAACGCCTTCAGCGTGTTTTCCGGCATGGTGTTGACGGTGTAGGGAGCTACCAGCCCCTCGACGTAGAGTACGTCCGACGCCTTCGGGTCCTTGGTGCCGGTGCTCGCGAAGAGCAGCCGCTGCGGTCGCGCTCCGGCGTTGAACACCCGCAACCAGCGAGGTGAAGCCAGCAGCTCGCAGTAGGACCGGTAGGCGCGGCGCCCGACGGCAAGTCCCAACTTGTTGCTGAGCGGCGCCGGCACCTTGCCCACGGTAGCGACGTCCCAGCGGCTGAGGAAGATCGAAGCCACCGAGGCGATGTTGGGATTGAGGCCCGCGGCGACGCGGCGCTCGATGCCGCGCAGCCAGGCCTCCGCCGCCGCGACGTACTGGTCCGCCGAGAAGAGCAGCGTCACGTTGATCGGCACGCCCGCGAAGATGGCCGACTCGATCGCCGGCAGCCCCTCCTGGGTGCCCGGTATCTTGATGAAGAGGTTGGGCCGCGCCGCCCGGGCATGGAGCTCCCGGGCCTCGGCCAGCGTGGAGTTGGTGTCATAGGCCAGGCGGGGCGAGACCTCGAGCGATACCCAGCCATCGACGCCCGCGGTACGCTCGTGTACCGGCCGGAAGAGATCGGCCGCGCGAGTCAGGTCCTCGACCGCCAGCTCGAAGAAGAGCTTCTCGTCCGCGAGGCCCGTCCGCGCGAGCTTGCGGATGTCCTCGTCATAAGCCGAGCCGTGGTTCATGGCGTGATCGAAGATCGTCGGGTTCGAGGTGAGCCCGGTGACCGTCAGCTCCTCGATGTAGCGCTTCAGGGTGCCGCTCGTCAGCAGCTCGCGCGTGATGTTGTCCAACCACAGGCTCTGGCCCGCGCGGTTGAGGTCTAATGTCGGATTCATCTTCAACTCCTCAGACGGATTTCAGCGCATCGCCGACGATCCGCTGCGCCTCTTCGACGATGGTCGCGAGGTGGCGCTCGCTGCGGAAGCTCTCGGCATAAATCTTGTAGAGGCTCTCGGTTCCGGACGGCCGGGCCGCGAACCAACCGCCTGCCGCGACGATCTTCAGGCCGCCGATCGGTGCATCGTTGCCCGGAGCGCGCGTCAGCTTGCTCGTGATCGGCTCGCCAGCCAGTGTCGTGGCGCGCACCGATTGCGGGGAAAGGCTCGCGATGCGTGCCTTCTCCTCCGAGGTCGCGGGTGCATCGATGCGCGTGTACCAGGGCGTGCCGAATTCCGCGGTAAGCTCGCGATAATGCTCGCCCGGGTCCTTGCCGGTGCACGCGGTGATCTCCGCCGCGAGCAGACCCATGATGAGCCCGTCCTTGTCGGTGGTCCAGACCGCGCCGTCGCGGCGCAGGAAGCTGGCGCCCGCGCTCTCCTCCCCGCCGAAACAGATCGAGCCCTGCAGCAGGCCGGGCGCGAACCACTTGAATCCGACCGGCACTTCGCGCAACGGCCTCTCGAGGCGCGCGACCACGCGGTCGATCAGGCCGCTCGAGACGAGCGTCTTTCCCACAGCCGCGCTGCCGCTCCAACCCGGACGGTGGGTGAGCAGATAGCGTATCGCCACGGCGAGATAGTGATTGGGATTGAGCAGCCCTGCCGAGGGCGTCACGATGCCGTGTCGATCGGCGTCGGTATCGTTGGCAAAGGCGACGCGGTAGCGATCCTTGAGCTGCAGCAGGCCGGCCATGGCATAGGGACTGGAGCAATCCATCCGGATCTTGCCGTCATGGTCGACCGTCATGAAGGCGAAGGTCGGATCCACATTCGGATTGACGACGTCGAGCTCCAGGCCATATTTCCTGTTGATCGGCTCCCAGTAGTGCACCGCGGCGCCGCCCAGAGGATCGACTCCTACGCGCAGCTTCGCCCCACGAATGGCTTCCATGTCGACGACGCTGGCGAGATCGTCGACATAGGGGCCTATGAAGTCCTCCAAGTGAGTGGTAGCGGCGCGCGATGCGGTTTCGGCCGACACGCGCCGCACGCCGGCGTTGCCCTCGCGCAGCAGAGCATTGGCGCGGTTCTGGATCCAACCCGTGACGTCGGTATCGGCAGGGCCGCCGTTGGGCGGGTTGTACTTGAAGCCGCCGTCTTCGGGCGGATTGTGCGACGGGGTGACCACGATGCCGTCCGCGAGCTGGTCCGTCCGCCCGCGGTTGTGCACCAGAATGGCGCGCGATACCGCCGGCGTCGGGGTGACTCCTTCGTCGGGCTGGATCACCGTCTCGACCTCGTTGGCCGCCAGCACCTCGAGCGCGGCGCGCTGCGCAGGGCCCGAGACCGCGTGCGTGTCGCGACCCATGTAGAGCGGTCCGGTGATGCCTTGCCCCTTGCGGTACTCACAGATCGCCTGCGTGATGGCGAGAATGTGCGCCTCGTTGAAGGACCCCTTGAGCGGGGAGCCGCGATGGCCGCTGGTGCCAAAGCTGACCCGCTGGGCGGCATCGGCCGGATCGGGCTGGCGGCGGTAGAACTCGGTCTCGAGCCGCGCCGGATCGATCAGCAATGCCTTGGGCGCTGGCTTGCCTGCGAGGGGGGAAAGGGCCACGATTCGCTCTCCGTGGGGCGAGGCTCGCATTATATGACGATGCGCGGGCCGGAAATCCGCTTCGAGCGACTTCCGTTCGAGGCGTTGCGCCCTTCGCCGGCGCCGGCGCATTTCGGTAGACTGCCGCGCCCATGAAACTGTACTCGTGGAACGTCAACGGCATCCGTGCCGTCATCAAGAAGGGAGTCTTTCAAAGCTTCGTCAAGGCGCACCGGCCGGATGTGCTTTGCCTGCAGGAGACCAAGGCCGAGCGCGGCCAGATCGAGATCGATCTGCCCGGCTATCACGAGTATTGGCATTCCGCCGTCAAGAAGGGCTACTCCGGCACGGCCATCTTCTCCCGGGAGCCGCCGATCAAAGTCACCAACGGGTTTCCGGGCACGTTCGCCAAACGCTTCAGGTTCGCCGATGAGCTGGAACGCGACAGCAGCGCGGAAGGCCGGCTCATCACCGCGGAGTTCGCCGGATTCTACGCCGTCACGGTCTATACACCCAACGCCAAGGACGACCTCAGCCGGCTCGCGCTGCGGCACAAGCACTGGGACCCGGCGTTCCTCGCCTACGTGAAGCAGCTCGAGAAGAGGAAGCCCGTGGTCTTCTGCGGCGACATGAATGTCGCGCACACGGAGCTCGACCTCGCCAATCCCAAACCGAATCGCGGCAAGAAGGGCTTCACCGACGAGGAGCGGGCGGGTTTTCAGAACCTCATCGCCGCCGGCTTCATCGACACGCTGCGCCTCTTCAAGGAAGGCAACGGGCACTACACGTGGTGGAGTCATTTCGCCAACTCGCGCGCCCGTAACGTCGGGTGGAGAATCGATTACATCCTGGTGTCGGCGGCGCTGCGCAAGTCGGTCAAAGCGGCGCAGATCCACGCCGATGTCATGGGGAGCGATCACTGCCCGGTGAGCGTCACGCTCGCCGTGTAGCCGCCCCAGCCCGCCGCGATCAGAAAATCCCGGGCTTGCCGCCGCTTGCGATGAAGGTCTGCATGGCGCGCAGCTTGTCCGGTGGCAACACGGAGCGCGGCTGCATGGTGCGCCTCAGCACCATGACCGTGGGAGCTCGCGACCCCATGGCTGGCCAATCCGGCAGTCCCGCGCCGTTGGGATTACCACTCTTCACGAAGTCGACCCAGTAACGCATCAGGCGCGCGGAGATCGACCTGTCGAGGGCGGTGAAGTGCCGCTCCGGAGCCGCATTGAGGGTGCCGAAGACGTACGGCAGTTCCGACGAATGGAACATCCCCCAGCGGCTCGATTGCGGACCGGGCTCCAGGTGATCGAAGAGATATCCGTACGCCGGGCTGTGCGCGTGAGCGCTCCATAGTTGGCTCCAGGCATAGAGTGCGGCGAGCCCGAGGTCCTGATGCAACTGCCGCGCAGAGCGCGCCCGCTGCGCGTCGGTGGCCGCGGGATACAGAGTCGCGAAGCGCGGCGCCAGAGCGCCAAAGGTCTTCTCGAGCAGCGTCCGCCAAGCTGCCTGACTCATGGACTTGACGAGGTGGCCCGAGAAGGCCGACGCTTCGTCACCGTCGATCCCCGTGAGAATCGGAACGTCGGCGAACGCGCCCGGAATGAGGAGAGTCTCGGGTGCAGCCGGGAGCAGCACTCCATCGACGATGGGCACGGGCAGCGGCCCCGTCAGACCGGCCGACGCGCCCGCGGCCAGCTCCTGCGGTCGCAGCGCTCGAAGTGCCGCCAGCGATACGGCGCCCTTGGAGCGTGCAAACCTCTCCCCAGCCTTCTCGGCCTCGGCCAGCGAGGGCGGTGGTAGGGTGTCAGGCAGCCCGCTCTCCGCAATGGCGCGCTGAAACAGCCCCGTAGCGAGGGGCGACACCATCAGGTCGTGCACCGCCATCGCACCGGCCGACTGGCCGCCTACCGTGATGGCGTCCGGATCGCCTCCGAAGGCCGCGATGTTGCGCTGCACCCATTGCAACGCCGCGATCATGTCCTGCAGGCCGTAGTTGCCCGGGGGCTCGTGCTCGCGGGCCGCCTCCGCGGCGAGTGCCGGCGTCGCAAAGAAGCCGAATACGCCCAACCGGTAGTTGATCGTGACCACCACGATCCCCTGGGCCGCGAGGCTCGCGCCGTTGTAGACGGCCACCGATCCCGAGCCGGCGACGAAGCCCCCGCCGGGTATCCACACGAGCACCGGCAGGCGATGACGGAGGTCCGGGGCGGGCGTCCAGATGTTGAGATAGAGGCAGTCCTCGCTGACGCGGCCGTGGGGGACGTATTCATGCGTCCACGGTCCGACGCCGCCGGGGGTCATGAATTGCCAACAGCTTGCCGCGAATCGCGTTGCGTGGCGCACGCCCAGCCAGTAGGGCGCGGGTTGCGGCGCCCGCCACCGATAGCGTCCGACGGGTGGCGCGGCGTAGGGAATTCCCAAATAGGCATCGGCTGCGCCCTGCCCGACGCCTGACAACGAGCCCTGCGGGATGCGAACCACGGGCGCCGTCTGCGCCGCGCGGCATGGACCGGCAAGATAGAACGCCGACACCGCCGCGACGGCGAGCATTCCCCCAGCCCAACCTCTCACAGCCAGCCGGCCGCAGACTCGTCGCGCCATGGATCTCCCGATGCAGCGAAATGACTGGCGGCCGATTATACCGGCCCGGCCCGGTCAAAGCCGGATGCAGCTTTCGCTCTCATTCTCGGGTCATCATGCGGGCGCAGGAGACGCGTCAGCATGAATTCGAGATGCGTGGGGGAGAGGCCGGACGGTGGCAGCGAGATTCTGACGCTCGCGTCGCTGATGATGGAGTTGGTGTGAAGCACCGCCAGCGCGCCCGCGTGGCGGCCGAAGCGCAGCGAGCGCCCGAGCGGCGTCGCAGGCTCGGACGAGGCCATCTGCTCCTCGAGAGCCGCCAGCAGTTCTGCCGACAGCCGCCAGTCGGCGCCGATGTGCCAGGCGAAGGCCGCCGAGTGTGAGTCGAGTATGGAGTCGATCACCAGCGGGTCGACCCGGTCCCGCGAGAGTGAAGGCGGGCAGTGATCGAGCACCGCCCGAAAGAGCACGATCTCCGCGAGTCCGCTGATGAGGCTCAGCAACTCCGCTGCGAACGGATTCGCTCTCTCCACCAGCGCCGCGTGCGGAATGGCCGCGTGAGAGGAGCGGACCGCATGCTCCCACACCAGCTCCGGGAACCGCGCCGGCCCTCCCGCTGCGGAAATCTGAAAGATGGGCTGCATCAAAGCCGCCGCCAT
>Ga0335074_10002970_pt1 | contig 23111 bp, 15 predicted proteins | sample Lox_Sample_23_FD_206715 | JGI IMG/M metagenome (GOLD analysis project Ga0335074, IMG submission 206715) | Soil microbial communities from Loxahatchee National Wildlife Refuge, Florida, United States - Lox_Sample_2.3 | ecosystem: Environmental > Terrestrial > Soil > Wetlands | place: USA...
ATTGAGGCGGACCGATCCGATCCGCGTGTCGTGTCGGAGCTCCAGGCGCTGCGGTCGCTGTGGCGCTCGCTTTCCGACTGGGAGCGGGCGGACGCCGCGCCGGCTGCGTCCGCGCTCGCAGCCGCCCAGGCCCCTCGGCCACCGCAGGCGGCACTGTTCGACGATGACGCAGAGGCCCGTCGCGCGCTGTCGGGGCTCGATCGGATCGACGACCTCGAAGCTGCGCTCGAGTGCCGCTACTCGGGGCCGCGCGACCCCGACGCGTTGCTGGCGCATTTCGGACTTGACGGGTTTCGTCCCGGGCAGCGCGAGGCCGTGGTCGCGGCCCTTGGGGGCCGCGACAGCCTGGTCGTGATGCCGACGGGCGGCGGCAAGAGCCTCTGTTACCAGCTGCCGGGGATTGCCTGCGACGAACTGACGGTCGTCGTTTCACCGCTGATCGCCCTGATGGCCGACCAGTACCGCCGCCTGCGACTCGGAGGGCACCCCGTCGCGATGATCGCGTCGGGCATGGACGGTGCGACCGTGGCCCAGGCGCTGGCCGATGTCCGCGGCGGCCGGGCTCGAATCGTCCTGTGCTCGCCTGAGCGGTTCGCCTCGACCTCGTTCCTGGCGGCGCTGGCCGAGCGCCGCGTGGACCTGTTCGCCGTCGATGAGGCGCACTGCGTATCGGAGTGGGGTCACGACTTCCGCCCGGATTACCTGCGGCTCCGTGGCGTGATCGACCGGCTCGGCTCGCCCCCGGTGATGGCCTGCACGGCGACCGCCACCGAGCAGGTGGGTGAGGAGATCATCAAGCGCCTCGGCCTGCGAGACCCCCACGTTCTCCGGGCGGGCTTCGACCGGCCCAATATCTCTTTCGATGTCGTGGCGCTGGAGGGGACGGGATCGAAGGCCCGTAAGGGGATGCTGCTGTCGCTGGCTCTGTCCGAGGCTGAGATGCGCCCGGCCATCGTCTACTGCGGCACCCGTCGCGAGGTCGAGGAGGTGAGCGAGGCGCTGCGGGGCGAGGGCCTGCTGGCGGTCGGCTATCACGCCGGCATGGCGGCCGACGAGCGCGCCGCCGCCCAGCATCGGTTCATGGAGGGCGACGCCGAGATCGTGGTCGCCACCAACGCGTTCGGCATGGGCGTCGACAAGGCGGATGTCCGCACCGTCGTCCACTGGGCGATCCCCAAGAGCGTCGAGGCCTACTACCAGGAGGTCGGCCGCGCCGGACGGGACGGCCGGCCGGCGCGGGCGATCCTGCTCGCGAGCCGCGCGGACCTCGGACGGTTGATCAACTTCATCAAGAACGACGCGGTCGAGCCGGGAGACGTTCTGTCGTTCGTGCGGCGGCTGGAGGGGATGGCGGGCGGGCGCGGTCCGATGGTGATCGAGGGGCCGCGGGATGATCGCGACCGGGTGTGCTTGGGTGTTGCCGAGCGGGCCGGGCTTTGCCGGCTGGAGCCCGCGCCAGGTGGGCGGCTGTCTGTGGAGTTGACTGGGTCCGATGGGGCTGGGCGGGTCGCGGCCATCTGCCGTGAGGCTCGCGATCGGGCGTGGCGCGCCTACCGTGCGGTGGAAGCGTTCTCATCTGCCTCAGGCGAATGCCGGCGCCGGACACTGCTTGACCACTTCGCTGACGCTCGACTGGGAGCGCCGTTGGGACGCTGCTGCGACGTCTGTGACCCGGACACCACGGGGCTGCCCGACCCGGCCTCGCTCACGCCGGCCTCACGTGGCAAGCGCGGTCGCGGGGCGACCGCGGCCGTGATCGATCCGGCCGACGCGGGGCTGCTGAACGTTCTGCGCGAGTGGCGCACCCGCGCTGCCGAGGGCAAGCCGGCCTACACCGTGGCGCACAACAGCACGCTTGAGTCGATCGCCGCCCTGCGGCCTGCCTCCATAACCGAACTTGCTCAGATCAAGGGCGTCGGCCCGGCCTTCGTGGAACGCCACGGAGCACAGGTTCTGGCTCTGGTTAGCTCCCCGTCAGACGGGTAGGCCTTAACCCAGACTGGAAAGGGTTGGGAGGCACAGGTGGACGACGTGCAGACAGAAGTGCAACCGCGCGCTGGCTCGAGCGATGCCAGCGGCGCTGAGCGCCGGCGGCAGGCACGGCGTCATGCCGAGGAGACGAGGCAGAAGGTCGAGCGCCGCCGCCAGAAGCAGTCCGGGGCGGCGGCCTGGGTTGCCGACCGCGCGGGGCAGTGGCATCTGGACGGTCCCGACTGGGCGTTCATGGAGCGCCAGAAGTACTTGTGGAATCCACTGATGGACCTGTGGTTCCGGATGGAGATCGAAGGCTGGGAGAACATCCCCGAGCCCCCGGTTCTGTTGATCGGAATCCACTCGGGCGCCCCGTTCGTCTGGGATGCGTGGACGATCGGGGCGGCGTGGTGGCGTCACTTCGGCACCACGCGGACGGTGCACGGAACGGCGCATGACGCACTGATGGCGTTCCCCGTCCTGGGCAGCTACTTCCGGCGAATGGGCGTGCTCCCCGCTGCGCCGGACAGCATCGCGGCGGCGCTCGCCGCCGGGCACGATGTGGCCCTGTGGCCCGGAGGGGAACGTGACTCGCTGCGGCCATGGATTCAGCGTGACGAGGCGATCCTCGCGGGACGCAGCGGCTTCGTGAAGCTGGCGATCCGCAGCGGCGTACCGATCGTGCCGATCGCCACCGTGGGCGGGCCTGACTCGATGCCGGTCCTTGCCACCGGCCAGCGGCTGGCCAGGCTTCTGAAATTGGACAAGCTCGCCCGCCTGAAGACGTTCCCGATCGCGCTGCAAGCACCGTGGGGCATTTCGCCGGCCCTTCTGCCCGAGATCCCACTGCCCACCAAGATCCGCACCGCATTCGGTCCGCCCATCCAGCTCGACCGTGATCCCGACCGGGCCGAGGACGCTGAATACGTTCAGGCTAGCTACGAACAGGTGCAGAGCTCGATCCAGAGCGAGATGAACCGGCTGGCGCGCCGCAGGCGCTTCCCCCTCTTCGGCTGAGCCCCGGACCTGCGCAGGGGCTGGTGGTCGTGACCCCGCAGCACATAGCCGTGTCTCGCGGTGTCAGGTGGTGCGGGTCAACCGTCCTGGATGGCGCAGAGCGATAGACGAGGTCAGGAAGATCTCGTCCGCTCGCTCGAGGCGGTCCAGTTCGATGGCCTGTTCACTCGCTCTCGAGTCGTCGGCCAGGAGATCCGCTCGCGTCACCCCTGGAAGGATCCTGCCGTCCGCCGGCGGAGTGATCAGCCTGCCCCCCTCGACGAGCCAGATGTTGGCGTAAGCGGCCTCGAGCACGAGGCCATCCGTGTCGATCAGCAGAGGCACAGCTCCTCCCGCGCGAGCCCCAAGCGCCTCCAGCAGCCGGCGGTCACGCCACTTGTGCTCACCCAGCCCGCCCGGCAGCACGAACGGCATCAGTCCGGTCGCGACGCCGGGCCTGGGCGCGGCGGATGAGATCGTGACGGCCACCGAGCCGTCGCGGTCGGCCACGATCCGCAATCGCCAGCGGTCTGGGCCCGCGCTGGCGGCAACCTCCAGCGCACGGGCCTCGGTGCCAGGATCAAGCCGCGATCCGTACAGCCTGATCAGGGAGTCGGACAGCCGGGCGAGATGCTGTTCGAGCCGGTCGGGCCGGCCGCCCTCTACCAGCACCGTCTCGAACACACCGCAGGCTGGATCCGGGCGGGATCCGTGCGCCAGCGCGCGCTCGGCCGCAGGGCTGCTGACACCGCGGCCCCGACGCTGGCCTGGGGCCAGACGTCCGCCGATCGCCGCGATCGGACCCGCCGCCTTGGCCAGCGCCTCCTCCAGCTCCGACTCTGGCTCCGAGTCGGCCACGATCCCACCGCCCGCCCCGAACCAGATCCTTCCGCCGGCCATCTCGAATGTGCGGATCGAGACGCTCAGGTCGAGGCCGGCGATCGGACTGGCGATCCCAATCGCGCCGGTATAGAGCTCCCGGCTGGTCGCCTCTAGAGCCGAGATCACCTTCATCGCCTGCACCTTCGGCGCTCCCGTCACCGAGCCCGGCGGAAAGGTTGCGCGCAACAGCGCTCCGTCGCCCGCATCCTCACGCAAGTGACCCGAGACCGTCGAGACCAGATGCCACACACCCGCGTGGGCCTCGACGCGCGACGGCTCGACCTCGATAGTTCCGTAGGCACAGACGCGGCCGAGATCGTTGCGCATCAAATCGACGATCATCACGTGCTCGGCTGCGTCCTTGCTCGACGCCAGCAAGGCGTCGCGCGCCGCCCCACGCTCTCGCGCCTCGCCCGTCCGCGGGCGCGTTCCCTTGATCGGCTCTGTCCACACCGCTCGCCCCACCCGGCGAAGGAACCGCTCCGGAGACAGACTCACGGCCCCGTCGACCAACGCTCCGAACCGGGGCCGAGCCCGCGGCAGGGCCCGCGTGAACAGATCCACCGGGTCACCGTCGAACCGCGCTTCCAGCCGTACGCACAAGTTGGCCTGGAACAACTCGCCGGCGGCGATCCGCTGCCGGCAATCGGCAACCGCCGCCAGATGACCGGCTGCGCCGTTGCCGGTCAGCGCGAACGGCGTCGGCGCGGCGGCTTGCATCGGAAGTGGCTCCGTCTGCAATCGAGACTCCCACACTGCCAGACGCTCGCGCAGAGCGCCGTTCCGCTCATCGCTCCACAACCCCTCGAACCACCACCGCTCGCCATCGAACAGGATCACATGGTCGTAGAACGACAGTGAGAACGCCGGCCGTGGGACCGGGGCCGGCGGCGGTGGCGGCAACCGCTCCACCGTGGCGCCCAGTCGGTACCCAAGCCACCCCACCCAGCCCCCTCCCACCCGTGCCTCGCCTCCGTTCACGACCGGCTGATCGTCCAGCACCGCGAACGGGTCTCGGCCGGCGTCAGCCGTCATGATGGGTTCGGATCCAAGCACGGTCGCCCCACCCAGCCAGTCGCCGGACAGCGCGAACGGCCGCGCGTCATCCCGCAGCCATAGGACCGCCTGCTCCACGGTCAACGGCGACGGCAACGGTATCCGAACACCGTGGAGAGCCTTCGTCGGCGGCGATGACAGCGGCAGCGGCAAGCCAGCCTAAAGATACGAGCCGAAATCGCCAACCGGACTCCTTCCGGCGGCCATTGCGCTAGCGTCGGGCCGCGGACCGAGGGCTTTTTTGTGGCTTCCAGCGGCTCACTGATCCCCGAACTGGCTTGAGCGTCCGATCACCCCGCAACCCCGATCCCGCCGCTCTGACCCGGCGCGCACTGCTGCGCGCTGGAGCAGTTGGTGGCGCGACGCTCGCCCTGGGAGCCGGTGCCGGGCGAGCGGCGACGATCAGACGCGCGACGAGCCTTTCGCCGCCGTCGGTCACCGCCACCTACGACTTCAACCAGGGCTGGCGCTTTGGCGGCGTCTACCGGGCCGGCGCCCAGAACCCGGGCTACAGCGACGCGGGCTTCAGCCGCGTCAACCTCCCCCACACGGTCGTGGATCTGTCCTGGGGCAACTGGGACCCGACGAGCTGGGAGGCGCTGTGGATCTACCGGAAGCGGTTCTCCACCGCGTCGCTGCCTCTCGGCCGGGTGTTCCTCGACTTCGATGGGGTGATGACCAACGCCACCGTGTATCTGAACGGAGTCGAGCTGGCTGAGCATCTCGGCGGGTTCCTGCCGTTCACCGTCGAGCTGACCGACCTCCTCGTGCCCGGTGAGAACGACCTCGGGGTCGTGGTCGACGGGCGGCTGCTCGACGTCCCGCCGCTGGGCAACGCCAACGGAGCGAGCGCGATCGACTACCTGGTACCGGCCGGGATCTACCGCGACGTCACTCTGCGCGTGGTGCCGGATGCCTACATCAGTGACGTGTTCGTCAAGCCGGTGAACGTCCTCACCTCGAGTCCGGGCCTCGATCTCAGCATCACCATCGACTCCCTGGCAACGCTCCGCCACCGCATCGACCTGACCGTCGAACTGCTCGATGGGGGCCGAAAGCTGAAGTCAAAGACGGTCAAGGAGAAGATCGTCCGTGGGACGAACGCGGTCGCGGTCGACCTCACCGGCCTGCACGGAATCGGGCTGTGGTCGCCCACCTCCCCGCAGCTCTACACAGTTCGGGTCACGATGAGCGCCAGCAAGGTACCAACCCACACCGTCGAGGTGACGACGGGTTTCCGGCAGGCGGTCTTCGAGCTCGATGGGTTCTACCTCAATGGCCAGCGGCTTCAGATCTTCGGGCTCAACCGCCACCAGCTGTTCCCCTACACGGGGATGGCGGCGCCCGCGCGGCTCCAGGCTTGGGACGCGCAGCTGATCAGGAGCGACCTCAACTGCAACATGGTCCGCTGTTCCCATTACCCGCAATCGCCGCACTTCCTCGACGCCTGTGATCAGCTCGGGCTGATGGTGTGGGAGGAGCCGCCCGGCTGGCAGTACATCGGCGATGAGAACTTCGAGGCGATCTTCCTGCAGAACGTCCACGACATGGTCCTCCGTGACCGCAACCGGCCGTCGGTGATCGTCTGGGGCACGCGGCTGGACGAGACGGCCAGCTATCCGACGCTCTACGCCGAGGCCCGGCAGCTCGCCTACCAGCTCGACGGGACGCGCCAGACCACCGGGGCGATGGACACCCAGTCCACGACGGCATGGGCCGAGGACGTGTTCGCCTACGATGACTACGGCTCCTCCGACGGCAACGCCGCACCCTCTCCCCCGGTTCCCGGCGTCCCCTACCTGATCAGCGAGGCCGTGGGCGCGATCACGGGACCTCCGCTGTACCGCTGGATCGATCCCTCGGCGACCCTTCAGGATCAGGCCAAGCTTCACGCGCAGGTCAACCAGGTCGCCTGCGGCAATCCGGAGTACTCCGGCGTGCTTGCGTGGTGCAGCGTCGACTACGCCTCACTGATCGGCGGCGCCCGTGTCTGGCAGAACCTCCGCTGGCCGGGCGTGATGGACACCTTCCGCGTCCCCAAGCCGGGCGCCTCGTTCTACCGCTCGCAGATGAGCCCGCTGGTGGCGCCGGTGATCATTCCCGCGTTCTACTGGGACTTCGGCCCAAATTCACCGCCCACCGGCCCCGGCGAGGACGCGATTCTCGCCACCAACTGCGACCAGCTCTATATCTACGTGGACGGCCAGCTGCTCACGGTCGCCACCCCCGATACGACCGACTACGGCAACCTCGCTTACCCGCTCGTGCTCGTCAACCTCACCGTAGCCGGCGCGACGCTGCCCGAGCTGACGGTCCTCGGCTACTACCAGAGCACCCACGTCGCCACCCTGCAGATGTCCTCGGACACCTCGACCGACCGGCTCGGCCTCGACCTCGACGACACCACCATCACCGGCGACGGCACCGACGCCACGCGGCTCACCTTCCGCGCGCTCGACGCCTACGGCAACCAGCGCCCGTACGTTTCCGGCGACGTGAAGCTTTCGGTGAAGGGGCCCGCCGTCCTGGTCGGGCAGAACCCGTTCGCGTTCGAGCTCTACGGCGGCGTCGGGGGAGTGACGATCCGCTCGGAAGCCGACAAGACCGGAACCGTCACCGTGAAGGCGAGCCATTCGACTCTCGGGTCAGCCAGCGCGAAGCTCACTGTCGTTGCGCCGACCGGACTGTATCTCTGACTACTTCGCTCGACGCGCCTTGGGTGGGTGGCGGAAGGTGAGCTTCTTGACCTGAGTGACCGAGCCCGTGCTGGCGGCAAACGTCGCGGTCGCGGTGACGGTGAGTCGTCTGGTCGCGGCCTTGAACAGGGCCCGCCCGGCGGGCGTGAGCCGCAGCGTGAGGATCGCGGTGCCGGGCGTATTGAACGCGTGGCTGGTGGAGGCGACCGTCACCGGCGTTCCGGCCGTTCCGGGGAGCGTCCACGTGAGCGTCACCAGGGAAGCGATCGGGCTCGTGAAGGCAAGCTTGTCCGTTTGTGTTTTGTCGAGCCGGGCGATCGTCGGAAGGTGGCGGGCCGAGAGGAGATCGGCGCTCAGGCCGATGGTGATCGCCTGCGTGGTCACGCCGGCGGCGATGTTGCCCTCGTCGTCGGCGGCCAGGCACACGGCCGGTGCTGGGCAGGCGACGGAGTTGATACCGCCGAGAGTGCTCAAGGACCAGGTCGAGGCCGGGGCGGCGGGGTCAAAGGAGCCGAGAAGCCCGGAGATCCCCCCGGGGGACTCGACCGAGGCGAGGCACAGCGACGTCGACTCACACCAGATCCCGTAGAGCGAGTAGGGCAGGGATCGCGAGGTCTGCGCCGCCGGGTCAGCCGGGTTCAAGGTGATCGCACGTCCCGCGTCCCCGTCCACCGTCGCGCAGAATCCGAGCTCCGGACACGAGATGCCGTACAGGGAGCTGAGCCCGCCTCCGTCGGTCGGCGTGCTGGACCACGGGACGGTCGCCGTCGGGGTCGTGGTGGTCAGGAGGTTGCCGGAGAAGTCGACCGCCGCGCATAGGGTCGTCGACGGGCAGGAGATGCCCGTCAGCGGGGGCTGGCAGGTCAGCCCGGTGCCCGTGCAGTCGTAGCTCGAGTTGGTGTCGATCTGTGTCGTCGTCCAGTCGAGCGCGGGCCCTGTCGGGTCGCTCGAGACGAGCGCATTGCCCGCGGCATCGACCGCCACGCACAGCGTCGTCGAGGGACACGAGATGCCGCGTACCAGCACCGAGCCGGCGTTGTCGGTGTTGGTCTGGGTCTTGCTGGTGTCGACCTTGGTCACGGTCCACGTAGCCGGTCCGCCCGCGGGGTCCTGGGAGGTGATCACGTTGCCCGAGCCGTCGACGGCCACGCACAGGGAGGTCGACGGGCACGACACGCCCGTCATGTCGTTGCCGCCATCGACGTCCGCCGCGGTCCACCTGCGGGGGACCGCAGCCGGATCCGTCGACCACAGCACGTGGCCGTCCCGGCCGACCGCCACGCACAATGCCGCCGACGGGCACGCGATGCTGTCGATCGGCTGGGCGTCGACCCCGCCCGGCGCCGTCCACAGCAGGGGGCCGGGGCTGTTGGTGGTGGCAGCTTGGGCCGCCGAGGCGGCGGCGAGGCTCACCGCGAGCACGGTCGCGGCGATCAGGAGGCCGAGCGTGAGGCGGGCGAGACTGGGCGTGCGCGGGAACGGATGGACGAGAGCGGCAGGCACGATGGGCTGAGTCAATACGGCGAGCGCCGCTGGACCGGAACGAGGCAGGCTAACGGGTCGGGTCCAATCGTCGCGCGGCTACCGCCACGGCTCGGATGGTCTGCGCCGGCGTCTCAGCATCCCCGGGGCGCAGGCTCTGCGGAGCCAGCACAGGCAGCGTGACGCCGAGAGCGCGCATGGCTTCGAGGCGTTGGAGCACGTCGTCGGGCGAACCGATGGGGCACAGGCGCAGAACCGCCGCGTCAGGCACGAGCGTCAGCGCCTCACGGCGTTCGCCGCGGCTCCAGAGCAAGGCTGCGCGGTCGAGATCCGGAATCGAGCCGGCAAAGCCGGCGCGGTGCGTGGGCTGGACCGCGTACTGCAGAACGAGCCGGCGAAACCGCTCGAGCGCGGCGTCCGGCTCGGTCCCTGCGTAAGCGCTGACGTAGCCGGCGACCTCGAGTTCCGCCGGGTCACGGCCGGCCTCGCGCGCCCCCTCATGAATCGCCGCAATCCGGCCCGCGAGCTCGTCGAGCGGGCAGAAGGCGAGGATCACCCCGTCGGCGATCGCCCCGGCAAGCTTCAGCATTCGCCGGTTGAACGAACCGAGCATGATCGGAACCGGCGGCTGCGGAGCGGCGATCTGAAGCCGGAAATCGGTTATCGAAAAGGTGGCGCCCCGGTGGTCGATACGCTGGCCATCCAAGGCACTGCGCAGTACCGAGACGAAGTCCGTCATACGCGCGCGTGGCTCGACCAGCTCTCCCCCGTGCCAGTCGTCCACGACAACGCGGCTGCCGGTGCCGAGCCCGGCCACGATGCGCCCGGGCGCCGCGGAGGCCACGGTGGCGAAACCCATCGCGGTCAACGACACCGATCGCGTGTAGATCGAGATCACGCCGGTGGCCAGACGAATCCATCGAGTTGCCCCAGCCAGGAGTCCTAGCGCCGAGAACGCTTCCAGCCCGGCGATCTCTCCGACAAACACGGTGTCGAGTCCCTCCCGCTCGGCCACCTGGGCGAGCTCCACATAGTCGGCGGCCGTGAGCCGCTCCTGCACGGGTAACGAGAGTCCGATCGGCTGGTCCAAGCGATCAACCACAGCCATCGGCGCTCATCATCTGCGCGCGAAGCTCGCTCTTGGCAATCTTGCCGAGGCCGGTCCGAGGGAAATCCATCACCAGCTCGACCTGTCGCGGGAGCTTATAGCCGGCCAGAAGCTCGCGACAGAAGGCCCGGATCGCCTCGAGCTCTAGCTCCGGGCCCCGGTCGGCGTCGTCCCGAGGACGGATCACCGCGACGACCCGTTCATCCCAACGCTCGTCGGGCAGACCGATGACGGCGGCTTCCGCAACCGCCGGGTGGGTGAGCAGGACCCGCTCTACCTCGGCCGCGTAGACATTCTCGCCTCCCGAGCGGACCATGTCCTTGAGCCGGTCGACGATCGCGTAATCCCCGTCCTCATCACGGATCGCCAGGTCACCGGTGTAGAGCCATCCCTCGTGGAGCGCCTGCGCCGTCGCCTCGGGATCACGCCAGTAGCCCGACATCACCCCAGGTCCCCGCACCACGATCTCGCCGATCTCCCCAGCCGGGACTGACGCCCCGGTGTCCGGCGAACGCAGATCCATTTCGACCCCCGGCACCGCCCGACCGACCGACCGAGGCTTGCGAGCGACTGTTTCATTGGGTGCGACGGTGACGAACGGACCGCCCTCGGTGAGCCCGTACATCTGCTGGTAGGCGATATCGCTCCGGCCGACCGCCGCCGCGAACTCAGGAAGGACATCAAGCGACCCGATCGCACCCCCAAAGAACACCATCCGCAGACTCGTCAGATCGTGCTCACCAAAGCTTGGGTGGTCCAGCAGCCGCCGCAGCACGGCCGGCACGCCGAACAGCACGGTCACGCGATGGGCCGAGATCGCCGACAGCACGATCTCGGGGTCAAAGCGGGGAGTCAGCACGGCCGAGCCGTCGCACACGAAGAACAGCTTCATGTGATCCCATGACGCACCGTGGAAGGAGGGGGCGTGGACGACGTAGCGGTCGTCGCGGTTGAGCTCGTAACCCAGGGCGGCGCCGAACCCGTCCAGGTAGTGCGCGAGATGCGTATGGCACACGCCCTTTGGCCGACCAGTCGTCCCACTCGTGTACATGACGACGTGGACCGAGTTCGGATCCACCGTGGCGATGGACGCCGCCGGGTCGGCCTGGGCCAGACGCCCCGCCCACTCGTCGGGGCCCGTCCCGAACCGGACGCGATCGGCCGTCTTCGGAGCGGCATCGAAGACAACTTCCTCGAAGCCGGACCCGGCCACGACCAAGGCGGGGTCGAAGTCGCTCAGCATGTAGCGAAGCTCGTCTGGCGCGCACAGGTAGTTGAGCGGGCAGATGATCGCCCCGAGCCGCGCTGCGCCGTAGTAGAGCGCCAGGTATTCCAGCGAGTTGAAGTCGGCCGCGGCGATCCTGTCGTTCGGCTTGATACCTAGCCCTCGCAGCGCGTCGGCGGCGCGTGTCACCTGCTCGTCGAAGTTGCCCCAGGTCCACGTCGTGTCTCCCTGGATGACGGCGACCCGGTTGGGATGGACGGTCGCGGCCCGGCGCACGACGAAGTCCAGAGTGGCCGTCATCTCGGCATTCGGTAGGTCAGTCCTCGGGCAGGACGGCGGTTCCGCGGAAGTTGATCCCGACGCCGACCGAGTTGCCACCGTCGAGTGCAATCGAGGCGCCGGTCAGATAGTCGCTCATCGAGCTGGCGAGGATCACCGCCCAGGCGCCAACCTCGTCCGGCCGCGCCCAACGCCCTGCCGGCGTCGAGCTGGTGATGAAGGCGTCGACCTCCTCGCCGTACATCTCGGCGGCCCCCGGCGTCATGTACTGCGGCGCGAGTGCGTTGACCTGGATGCCGAACTGGGCCCACTCCACCGCCAGCGTCCGCGTGAGGTGCGCGACGCCCGCGCGCGACGAGCCGGTGCCGACGATCCCCGCGGCCGAGCGGTCCCACGTCCCGACCACGATGTTCACGATCTTCCCGCCCTCCCCGCGCTCGATCATCCGGCCGCCGACGGCGCGACAGCAATAGAAGGTCCCGTTCAGATTCAGGTCGACGAGCGCGCGCCAGCCGTTGAGCGAAAAGTTCTCGGCGCGTGAGGGGAACGTCCCCCCGGCGTTGTTGACGAGAACGTCGATGCCACCGGTCTGCTCGACGAGGAGGTCCACTACACGTTCGACCTCCTCGGCGTCGCGCACGTTCAGGGTCCGCCACGAGGCATCCGCTCCCTCGGCACGCAACTCCTCGGTCGCCCGCACGAGCTTCTCCTGCGTGCGTGACGCAATCACCACCTGCGCTCCCGCCGAGCCGAGCCCCCGTGCCATTTGAAAACCAATGCCGGTCGCACCGCCCGTGACGAGCGCGACCTTGCCCTCCAACAGTCCGGGCGCGAAATATGACCGGGCCAGATGCTCCAACGAAGCCACACTACCGGAGCGGCAGCTCTGGCTCGGAGGCCGTTCAGCGGTGCGCTGGCAGCGCCGGTGCGGGGACGGTCACCCGGCCGCTGTACAGCGTGTGCTTGCCCTTGAGCACACGCAAGTCGTAGCGGCCGGCCCGGATCCGCTCGTCGCTCTTGATCGCTCGCAGCGTGACGTGTTCGACGTGCGTGCCGACCCGGGAGACGCGACCGCGCGCCAGCACGCGCCCCTTGTCGAGCAGCTCGACGACCAGGTCCGACAGCGTGCCCTTGCTGAGCGACAGGCCGACGAGATAGCTGTCCGTCGGCTTGTCGCGCCGTCCATAGAAGCGGACGGTCAGCTTCGAGGCGACGGTGTTCGGCTTGGTCGATGCTTTGTGGACCGGGAACGGTGGGTCGTCCGCGGTGCAGTCCTGTTCTGACTTGGCGATGTTCGACGGCGCGGCCAACTTGGGCGGCTCGGGGAACGACGGCGTCCGCTGGAGGAAGTCCTCGAGGGTCGCCGCGTTGGCGTCACGGTAGGTCAGGGCTGGGATGTTCCACTTGGCCTCGATCGTGGCCAGGACCGAGGTGTGGTCGTGGACGACGTTCGTGACCGAGCCTCGCTTCGCATACCCCGATACGACGACCGCCGGCACCCGGGGGCCGTAGATGTTGTAGCCACCCGGCTGGTCGCCCGCTCCGAGCACGGGCTTGATCGAGTCAGGGGGAATCGCGGCGGCCGGCGGGACGTGATCGTAGTAGCCGCCGTGCTCGTCGAACAGCCAGACCACCAGGACCCGCGGCCACAGCGGCGACCTCATCACCGCATCGACGACATTGCTGACGAAGTTCTCCCCCAGGCTGATGTCGGCCGGGTTCTCCTCGTCCTGGTTGAGCGAGTTGAGGAACTCATGGACCGGTGGGTAGTAGGGGACGTTGATCGGGCCGATCGAGCTCGCCACCGTCTCAATGGCGCCGACGCCGGAGTCGACCATGCTGACCGCCGGGAGAGTTCCCGCCGCGCAGTCGGCGTAGAACTCCGCGATGTGCTTCATGTTCTGCGGGTACTTGACGCAGGTGTCGAGGATGATCGCGGCCGTCGGCACGTCGACGAAGTAGTCGGCCCAGCTGACCTTGTGCTCGGTGAGGCGGTCCCAGATCGTCCCGTTCGGCGGGTACTCGGTCACGCTCGAGGTGTCCGTGCTGATCAGGCCGAATGCCGTCCCGGCCATCAGGAAGCGGCGGTTCGGATACGTCTGGCACGGTGCCGAGCAGAACCACCGATTGGCCAGACAGAACGTCTTGGCCATCGAGTAGTAGAAGGGCAGGTCGGGCTCGTCCCAGTAGATCATCGAGCCTCGGCCGGTGGCGGCGAAGCCGTTCATCTTGCCGCCGTTGATCTGCTGATGGGTGTCGTGCCAGCTCTGGCTGCCGGCGTCGCCGGGCTGGCACAGAGACAGGTTGCGGGCGATCGTGATGTAGCCGTTCTCGTACGGGTTCGAGTTCGTCGGCAGGCCGTCCTTGCCGATCTTCAGGCCGTCCGCCAGCGGCTGGCCGCGGACCGACAGCATCCCGAGATGGTTGTCGAACGAGTGGTTCTCCATCATCACGAAGACGATGTGGTCGAATGGCAGCTCGTCGGTCGGCTCGCCCGCCAGCCGGCGAAGATCCGGCAGGCTGTCGGGCTTGCGACGGCCGGACGCCAACGCGTCGTCGTCGAGCACCGGGACGTAGGGACCGAGTGCCGCCCCGAGCGCCAACCCGCCCCCGGCGCGGAGCAACCTCCGCCGAGTTAAACGGCCGGAACCACGGCCGGGATCGTCGTCGCCACCCGCTGGCACACGCGCAAAGCTACATACCTCCGGACCGGACGTGTTGCACACCTGTGAACGGCAACAGGGGCAACACCGTGCTGCATAGATTAAGTATGCAATCGTGCAGACTTTTTGTATGCGCTTTCGCCGACCTTCAGCATGCCGACGACCATGACCCGAGGCACCGCATGGCGGGAAAGCCGGCCACGGCGGCCGGGGCGCCTGCACCTGGCCGTGCTCAACCCGCAACCCAACCACGACAACTGGGCGACCGACATGAACGTGTTCCCGACCGTCCCGCGCCGACTGGTGCACTTGATCGGGCACATCTCCAGGAGCCCGCACGTCGACAGCTGGCTTGAGGCGGTCGGACGCGAGGCCGGCATGATGGTGAGGGTGCCGATCACCATCGAGCACGATCGTGCTGACCTGACCGGCGACAACGACGACGCGGTGTATCGCGCTCGGGAGTACCGGCGCGAGGAGTTCCACTCCCACCGGATGCGCAGGCTCCGGGCCAGGGACGTTCGTGTCGTTTCGAGCTTCCTCGACGCCCATCCAGATCAGCGCCCATGAGAGTCGGGTTCGTGGGGCTGGGCAAGCTGGGATTACCCGTAGCGGTCACGATGGCGAGCCGGGGCCACGATGTCCGAGGCTGGGACACCAACCGGGAGGTGCGCGAGCGGATCGCAGATCGGCGTCCGCGCTCCCACGAGGAGCCCGCCGCTTGCGAGCTGCTCCTGCACAATGGGCTTGAGCTGGCGCCGGTGGCGGACCTGGTCGAGCACGCCGAGCTGGTCTTCATCGCCGTCCAGACCCCGCATGAGGCTCGATTCGACGGGTCCGTGCCGCTGCCGGCCGAACGGCGTGACTTCAACTACGACGCGCTGGTGGGGGCCGTCGCCTCCGTCGCCGACGTGGCCGGCAGAGTTGGGCGTGAGGTCACCGTGGCGATTATCTCGACGATCCTGCCAGGCACGATCGCCCGCGAGATCCGCCCGCTCCTGCCAGCCAACGTCAGCCTCGTCTACAACCCGTTCTTCACGGCCGACGGCACAGCGGTGGCGAACCTGCTCGACCCCGAACTGGTCCTCGTCGGCGCCGATGACGAGCGCGCGCGGGAGCTGCTCCAGGCTTTCTACGCCACGCTGCACGGGCGCCCGCTGTTCTGGACCGACGTGCGAACAGCCGAGGTCATCAAACTGGCCTACAACACCTTCATCGGCCAGAAGATTGTGTTCGCCAACGCCATGATGGAGGTGTGCGAAAAGGTCGGCGCCGACGTGGACGATCTGACCGAGGCGCTGTCGCTGGCCGATGACCGGATCATTTCGCCGCGCTACCTGCGAGCTGGCATGGGCGACGGCGGCCCGTGCCATCCGCGGGACAACATCGCGCTCAGCTGGCTGGCCGAACGGCTGTCACTGTCGGCCGACATCTTCGGGTCGATGATGTCCGCGCGGGAGCACCAGACGGCGTGGCTGGCGGATCTGATCTGTGCCGAGGCTGATGGCGAGCTCCCGATCATCATCCTCGGCAAGGCGTTCAAAGCGGGAAGCAGTCTGCTGGACGGCAGCCCGGCGATGCTGCTGGCGGCACTTCTGCGCGACCGGCGCGTCGAGTTCTCCCAGTACGACGATGTGGTCGAGGGCGGTCCGACGGGAATCGGTCCACACCCAGCGCTGTTCTTCATCGCCACCCGGCATCCGCACTACGCCGAGGCAAGCTACCCGCCTGGATCGAAGGTGATCGATCCGTGGGGCTTCGTACCCGACCAGGACGCTGTCAGCGTGATCCGCGTTGGCCGGCGCGGGCCAGCGCGCACGCGTACAGCTCATCCAGCGCCTGCAGCTGGCGATCGAGCCCGAACTCCGCCACCGCGCTTGCCCTCGCCGAGCGACTCATCCGGGCCCGGAGCTCCGGATCGAGGCACAGTCGCTCCAGAGCCTCGGCCGCTGCGCTCGGCTGGCGGGGCGGAACGATGAACCCCTCACGCCCGTCGCGCAGAGCTTGGCCGATGTCGCTCACATCGCTCGCCACGACCGGAAGCCCGCAGGCCATCGCTTCGAGGATCGTGACCGGCAGTCCCTCCCTGAGCCCTGAGTGCAGGAGCGCGTGAGCGCTCCCGTAGCAGCCCACCAAGTCAAGGTTCTTGACGAAGCCGTGCATCGTCACGTGGGTCCGCCAGGGCCTTCAACACCTCGGATCAGCCGTCGCGGTGACCCCACGGCCAGCGTCGCGGTCTCAGGGCACGCTTGGACGACTAGCTTGGGAGTGTCACGTCCCAGCTAGGGGCCTGGAGGTGCTCGACGCCAGGAATCGCGTGGTCGGGGTCATACACGTCGACCGAGATCACCGTGATCGGCCAGCCTCGCCGAGCCAGTCCGGCGAGCCTCGATGCCACGAACGATTCCGGCGGCCAGGAAATGCCGACCTTCACGAGGTGCAGGTGGCGATCACCCAGCCGCGACCGTCCGAGAGCCGGGGGTGAGAGGGTCGGTTCCTGGTCGGCGGCGAGGACGCCGGAACTGTAACCAGAGGTCGCGCCTGAGTAGCGGTGCAGCGCCGGATCGGGACGGCGCCCGCAGGGCTCGAGCTCCTCGGGATATCGATCGAGACGCTACTGACTGCGCCGACGGCGACGGCGCCTCGCGAGGACGCGGACGGCCCCCGCCGCGATTGCTGCTGCGAACGCGGTCCCTGCCTGGGCCGGGCGGATCCGGAACCGCTTGGTCGGAGAAGGCACGGAGGCTGGTGGCGCTTGGTGCGCTGGGTGCGCTGGAGCAGCCGCGGACACCGGGGCGGCGGTGGTAGGCGTGGCGGGCGCCGGCGCGGGCGCAGCCGGCGGGGCGGGCGGAGCCGGTGGCGACGGTGACTTTTCGGCGGTCGGTGGTGGCGACGGCTGCATCACGGGCTCGGAACGGGAGATCGCGGGTGCCGTCCCGGCTGCACCGGGCCCCGGCGCTGCCCCAGTAAGAGCCCCGATCGTCCGGCCGTAGCGCAGACGGCCCGTGATGAGCAAGGCGCCAAGGACCAACAACCCGAGAAGTACATACACCCAAGCGTCGAACAGCGGGCCTGAGTGCGAGGGCAGGGGGAGCGCGCTCTCGGCGACGCTCTTTTCCTTGGCGGACCGAGCACGTCGGGCGCGAGTGGAATCTGACCGGGCGGAGCGACTCCGCTGCTGGGCCGATCCGCCAGTTGGGGTGCGCTGGAAGGCCTGCGTGAGTTCGGTATTGATCGCCGATGGGACCGTCGTAATCCCGGGCGTGATCAGGAGTGCGCTCCATGGGACCGCGTTCGGCGTTCGGCTGCACCGCCCGTCATAGGCGTTGGCTTCGAGCCTTCCCACCGCGGCATTCTCGAGCCTCGTCACTGCCGCGCGGCGTATGTGGAGGACGCGCGCCACGCTGGCGGCGCTGTTCGGATGCCCGATCCCGATGCCAGCGGCCACTACCAGCAGGCGATCCTGGGAGGGTGTCAGAGAGGACAGGCAGGATCCCAGCCGCAACACCTCTTTACGGATGTATCGCTGCAGCGCCGGCCCTCTTCGTGGGCGAGCGCTTTGGGAAGCTCGTGCCGCGAATTGCGCCGCCTGCTCCGACGGCGAACCGGCTTGGGCCCCGTTTGCTGCTGACGGGGCATATGGCGGCGCTGCCGTTCCGTCGCTTGCCGTGCCACCCGTGTCGTTGAAGACAGATGAGCCCGAGCTCGAGCTTCCAGACGTCAGCGAGGGTGTCGACGCAGACGGCGTCGAGACCGGCAGGGGTGGAACCGGGAGCGAGGGGGTCGTCGGCAAGGGTGGAACCGGGACCGATGGGGTCGAGATGGACGGGATCGTGACCGAGGGAGTGGTTACAACCGGGGTCGTAACTGACGAAACCGTCACAGAGGGAGTCGTGACCGACGGCACGCTCAGCGCACTGCTTGGTACCGCTGCGAAGCTGAGAACGACCACTGCCAGCAGCGTGCCCCCGCCCAAGCAACGGCTCGCAGCACCGAACGTTCTTGCCCTGACCTTGACTCCGTCCGTTCGCACTGCAGTCGATTGGCCCACGGGACCCCACCTCCAAGGGACCCCACCGTCGCCCAAAAAACCGAGTCTAAATACCCGTACGGCATGTTGCAAAACTCGATTAGTCGAACGCCACTTGGAGGGCTCTCGCAGCGAGAGGATCCCGTTGCGGGCCGGGCTCAGCCCGGCTCCCCGCTCACGGCTCGTGCGGGTTAGTGCTTCTTCTGCTTGGCCTAAGGGCGGAGCGTGAGCGTACGCGTGGGGACCCCCCGGAAATGGCCCTCCCGCCAGGGTCTGGGTGCGCCCGGCCTCGTGGAAGGCCGGTGGAGCCGCTTGATCAGTGCCGGCGCCGCGTTGTTGAGCGACGGCGTGAGTGTCGTCAATTTGCCGCGCGTCATCGGCCAACGCACCCAGAGGACGTAGCCAGCGTCATAAGGACTTAGCAGGAGCAGCCTTCGAACCCGCGACCTTCGGGTTATGAGCCCGAAGGTAGGCGTGCGGCGTCACGGATCGGGCCCGTGCTTCCTGGTCGGCTCCCTAGCGCAGTCAGTGTCGTCGCGGCGCGTGGTGGAGATCCCGATCAGACGCTCGGGATCCCCCACGTGATGCCAATCAGACGCTCTGCCGTCGTCGGTCGCCGGCGCCGCTCGAAAGCCTCAACCGGGTGCGTTACATGAGTCCTGGTGACCCGGACCAGCGGAGTTATTCGACGCCGAGAGCGGCGGCTTGTCGTTCTGGAGCTGGCAATCGCCGCTGGCGCCATTGCCCGCAAGCGTTCCGCCGCCGCTGTTGTTGCCGACCTGGATATTGCCGTTCGCGGTGTTCCCCCCGGATGAGACGGTTCCAGCGTTGTTCTGAACCTGCAGGTTGCCGCGGATCCTGAGGCCGTTGACACCCTGGCAGGCACCGAGGTCTCCGATGTCGATCGGCGATCCAGAGCCGTTGTTCTGAACCTGGACGTTGCCCTTTACGACCGTGTCGCAGCGGTAGGTGTCCGTGCCGCCCGGGATCCCGGTCAGCCCCTGGACCTGCACGTGCCCCTGATCGTGGCTCGCCGGTCAGCTCGATCCAGTCGGAGTTGTTCGTCTGGAGGTTCCCGTCGATCGTGGCGCCCTGGTCGTCGAGCGCGCCACCCTGTCGGCGTCCGCCCTAAGTCATTTCAACGAGGCGAACCCTCTGAGGTCCCATCGTGCGGCTCATCTACGCCGTCCGAATCCTCGTGTGACGGCGAACCAACTCGATCTGGGACACATCGGGGGCGACCTCCTTCACGGCGACGATCCTACGTAGCGGCCACGCCGAGTTGCTTGTCGTGTCGGCGTTGGTGGTCTAGCCACCCGCGGCCTTTGCGGCCCAATCCGGAGCAGCGGGTGGATTGGGGGGTTCGAGCTGCCGGAGCGTGTACTCCTGCGCGCGCCGATACCGCAGGCTGATGCCGGCGTATGCCTCGTACTCGGCCAGCGTCCGCTCGGCGCCGAGACCGTAGTGTCCGACGAAGGGCTCGGCGAGAAAGCGTCTGATCCTGGCGCGGCTTGCCGCATCGCGCTCGTGCCACTCGACGGCGACGCCGCGATCACAGACGTGGTCCTCCCAGTGCGTCCGCCGGCCCGCACGCGAGTAGTCATGCCAAAGCAAGGCATCAGACGGCTGGTGGAGGTCGTAGCCGTGCGTGAAGGCGCGGAGAGTTAGCATCGCCTCCTCCCCGTGGAAATAGAGTTCGGGGTCGTAGGGCACGTCCTCGACGAATTGCCCTGGTGCGAACAGGAACGCAGCTGACAGGAAGCGGCTGCGGCGCGGAGTCGAGCCCGTCTGCCACCCGTTGCACGGCAGGCCGATGGGAAGTGGAATCCCGTCCTCATCGAACCGATCAAAGCCGGTGAGCAGGGGGCCGCTGTCCGGGGCTCGGCCCGGCGTGAACGCAGGGGGGAAGGCTGACACGATTGGCTTGGGGCTGCCGGTGGCGGCGGCCTGTTCAAGGAGCCGGGTGTCCCAGCCGGGCGCGAAGCGGTGGTGGGAATCGAGTTGGAGGTACCAGTCTTCTCCGTCCCAGAGGTCCATGATCACCGAGCGCGCCCAGCATGCGCCGCGGCTGTGCTGCCAGGGGACGTCTATAACGGTGAACTGCTCGCCGGTCAGCCAGCCAGGCAGCTGCTCGTCGCCTGCGTGTTGCCAGCAGATGCAGAAGCGCAACTGGTCGGGATTGGCGGCTTTGTCCAGACAATCACGGACGGTCGGGGCAAGCTGCGGGTCCCGATACGCCGCGATCGATACGAAGATGCGGCTCAGACGACGGTGGAGGTCGGGGTAGGCGTCGGGGTAGGAGTAGGCGTCGGGACCGGAGGCGAAGCGGCCGCGGCGGCCGTCGGTATGACGACTGCCTCGACAATCGGGAGCGCGACCACCGCGGCTCCAAGCGCGCTGGACTTGCGCATGAAGCGCCGACGGCTCACGCGCTCGGTCTCTGGGTCCCGGATCGCGTACCCGGATGCGAGCAGGTCTTTGTCCTGGAGCCGGTCCAGGGTGACCAGGACGAGATCGGCGTCGACCAGGTCACCGAGCTGCTCGGCCAGCATCGCCTCGAGGTCGCTCACCGTCCGCGTCCCGTCGCAGGCTTGCCATACGAGCGCGGCGGTTCGGTTCAGACGACAGGCCATATGGCTGCGCTCGTCGTATATGACCAGTTCATCTCCGATCTCCTCGGTCACGAGATCACTGACGCGGGCCAGCGGTCGATCGACAGCCATGGGCACGAGTTTATCCACCGTTTGTGGGGCTCGCGAGCGATTTTGTCCGTGAACTCGCGTAGCTCCGCCGGGTGCCCAATGCGATTATCTCGGCCTCCCCCCAGGTCAAACGTCGTCAAACGCCGTCAGAACCACAAGGAAGGACCCCCGATTGCTCGGAGGTCTCAGTTTCCAGCTATTCCTGAGATCATAAGTTGATAGCGGGGGCGGGATTCGAACCCGCGACCTTCGGGTTATGAGCCCGAAGAAGGACTCGACGCCCGGTTCATGGCAGGCGCGGCGAGGTGCGAACGGACGTCGCCACCGCCAGCAGCAGCAGCGCGGCGGCCACGATTGCGACATCAGCGGTGATGTCCCGCTTGCGGCTGACCGTGCTGAGCCGGCTACCGAGCGTTTTGTAGATCGAGCTGAGCTGGTCCGTGGTCTGGGCGTCAAATGCGCGCGCGCCGGAGGTACGCGCGATCGCATCCATCAGCTGCGGGTCCGGCGGGACGGCGACGATCGGGCCGAGTGGGCCCTCGTCGAGAACGCCGCTCGGCGTACCGAGCGCGACCGTGTAGATCGGGATCCGGTCCTGCTTGGCCTGCGCGGCAACGATTACGGGATTTTCCCCCAGGTTGGCGGCGCCGTCGGACAGTAGGACGATCGCCGACGGCGGGTGGTGCTTGTCGCTTCCGTTTAGCAGCGAGAGCGCGAGCGCCAGCGCGGGGCCCGTGGCGGTGCCCCCATTGGCGACCTGGTTATCGATGATGTTCCGGGCTGCCGCGTGGTTGGCCACCGGCTGCTGGACTGCGTCCGGCGTGGTGGAGAACGAGACCGCTCCGACACGGACGCTCGAGGGCAGCTGGTCGATGAACGTGTTCGCCGCCTTGATCGCTGCCGCCAGTCGGCTCGGCTGGACGTCGTCGGCCGCCATCGATCCAGAGTGGTCCAGTACCAGCATCAGCGACGCGTCTCCGATTGGAACTCGGTGGGTGAGCTGCGGCCGCGCAAGAGCTGCCGAGGCCGCGGCGAGCGTGGCGATCGCGAGGACTGTGGCGGCGGTTGGGAGTCGCCGCCGCCAGCGCCCGCCGCCGGTGGAAATCGCCTCCTGCACCGTGCTGACAGCGGTGAAGCGGACGGCATACTGGCCGGCTCGACGGCGGGCGCGGCGCTGGGCGAGCAGCGCCAGCGGGATCAGCGCGAGTGCCAGCAGCCAAAGCGGGTCAGCAAAGCTCATCGGATCCGGCGCCCCAGTTCGACCAGCCAGTCGTGATCGGTCCGCAGGAGGACGTGGTCCACGCGCAGGCGGCGCAGCTCGGCCGCGACCGCCGCCTGGCGCTCCTGCTCGAGCGCCGCGAAGCGCTCACGGACCCGCCGCCGGGAGGTGTTGACCTGCACCCGGGCGCCGGTCTCCGGATCGACCAGCGCGAGGTGGCCGACGGCGGGCAGCTCCGCCTCGCGCGGGTCGGCGACCTCGATCGCGACGGTGGCATGCCGCAGGCGCAGCGACCCGAGCGGGCGTTCCCACCGCTGCTGGTTTCGGAAGTCCGAAATCACGACGACGAGCCCGGGCTGGGTGGCGAGTCGGACCGTGCGGCCGAGCGCATCGGCCAGCTCGTGGGGGTCATGACGCCCGTCCGGCGCGACCCCCTCAGAGAGCAACTTGCGCAGCGCGATCATGCCCGGCTTGGAGCCTCGCGGCGGCAGCACCCTCGGCTCCCCAACGCCGAACGCGACCACGCCGACGCTGCCGGCGCGGCGGACAGCGAGGCGTCCGAACACGAGTGCGGCGCCCTCGGCGACGTCCGCCTTCAGCCGGCGGGCGGTCCCGAACGCCATCGACGGGGAGATGTCGAGGACGATCCAGGTGGTGAGCGCCCGCTCGGGCACGTGCAGGCGGACGTGCGGGGTGCCGGTGCGTGCGGTGGCCGCCGGGTCGATGTAGCGGACGTCGTCACCCGACTCGTAGGGGCGAAGCTGCGTCAGCTCGATGCCGGAGCCGACCCCCGTCGCGCGGC
>Ga0335074_10002971_pt1 | contig 23089 bp, 20 predicted proteins | sample Lox_Sample_23_FD_206715 | JGI IMG/M metagenome (GOLD analysis project Ga0335074, IMG submission 206715) | Soil microbial communities from Loxahatchee National Wildlife Refuge, Florida, United States - Lox_Sample_2.3 | ecosystem: Environmental > Terrestrial > Soil > Wetlands | place: USA...
GAGGCGCTGAGCGTCGGCGACGGCCGCGACGCCGGGCGTCAACGGATCGCCCGGATAGATTTGGGTATAGAGAATCGAACCGCGCTGAATGCCGCTCATCGGCCGCCACGGCCCTTGGGGATACGTGTCGCCGGCCGCGTAGCCATCCTCTTCCGGATCGGAGTAGATAATCAGCGCGGCGGCATGATGCTCCTCGGCAAGTTTCGCTTTAATGCCTCGATAGCCCTCGCCGTAACGCGCGAGAACAACTTTCCCTTCGACGCTTACGCCGAGTGAGGCTAGTTTGCGGTAGTCATCTGGAGCGCCATAATTGACGTATACGACAGGAGCTGTGACTTCTCCCGAAGGGGAATAAATGTTGAATCCGCGGACGGCGCGCTGGTCGTATGTATCGGGATCGCCGTCGAAAGGCGCCTCGGGAGTGGCCAGTTCCCGGCGTATGGGCTTCACCAATTCGAGTTCCACATCGCGCGGCTGCGGGAGCCACGCGCTGTAGGTGACGATTTGGGCGTCGAAACCGAAGCTCTCGTACTGGTCGCGCAGCCACTCGGCCACCTGGTGGCTTGCCTCCGTGCCGGCCAGGTGAGGCTGGCTTGTAATGTGGCGGAGGTCGCTCTCGGCGTGCGCGGCATCGGGAATGAGCCGAAACTTGCGCTCGAGCTGCCGCTCCGCCTCGACATGCGATGGCAGGAAACCCGAAATATAGCCGGGAGCCTGCGCGCGGCTCGACATCACGACCGAAAGCAGGAGCAAGCCCGCAGCCAGCACGACAAAACGGACTTGTCGCTTTGAAACTTTCATCTCAAATCCCCGCACTCGAGCTCGATTCTATCGCACCGCGACCTGGGCCGGCGCACTGAGAGCGATTTTGTGCGCGAAGGAACAGCGGGCTCGTTGCAGGACCTTTTGTATACTTGACGGGCTGAACGCAGGCCCGTACGTTAGATAGCCGCGTGGGCGCGGCGCTCGAACTGCAATCGAACAATACAATGAAAATCCTGATCTCGGGTTCCTCCGGGCTTGTCGGCAAAGCGCTTTCGAAGACTCTTCGCGCGGAGGGGCATGCGGTTGCGCGGCTCGTTCGCCCCGGCGGCGAGATGTCTCCCGGTGACGTGTCGTGGGACCCGATGGCGGCGACCATGGACACGACAGCAATGGAAGGTACGGATGCCGTGGTGCACCTGAGCGGCGCGAGCATCGCGGACGGCCGATGGACGCCAGCGCGAAAGGCCGTGCTTCGCAGCAGCCGCATCGATACTACGCGCGTGCTCGTCGATTCCCTTTTGAATCTGCGCACGAGGCCTTCCGTGCTGGTGTGCGCTTCAGCGACTGGTTACTACGGCGACCGTGGCGACGAAATCCTGACGGAATCGAGCAGCCCCGGCACGGATTTTCTTGCGCTGCTTGCCCGCGACTGGGAGGCCGAAGCTGCGCGAGCGGAAATGAATGGCATCCGCACGGCGATCCTTCGCTTTGGCTTGATACTGGCGGCGGATGGCGGAGCGCTTCCGCAGATGCTGCTGCCCTTCCGGCTCGGCCTGGGTGGCCGGTTCGCTGCGGGCGCGCAGTGGATGCCGTGGATCGCGCTCGAGGATGCGATCTCGATTGTCCGATTAGCGATTGCAGACGCACGGTTCTGCGGGGCGTGGAACACCGTGGCACCGAATCCCGTGCGCAACTCCGAATTCGCGCGCATTTTGGCCGGCGCTCTACATCGCCCGGCGATTTTGCCCGTGCCTGCCTTCGCGTTGAGGCTCGCTCTCGGCGAGTTGGGCGAGGCGCTCCTACTGGCGAGTCAGCGAGCTGTGCCGGCGCGACTGCTCGGCATGCAACATCGGTTTCGCCTCGAGACGCTCGACGCGGCGCTGGAATCGGCCCTCGCGAAAGCATGACGCGCCCAATCCGGCACTGGCAGGTTCCGTTGTGGCACAGGGATTTGGCGCATGCTCAAATCGAAACGGGATTTTCGATGCGTCCTCGCGGTACCTGCAAATGAACTAACTTCCGATCAAGATAGAACTTAACTTTGGCCAGCCTGGCCGAGCAGGTCTGCGAAGGCGCTGTTCTGGCAGGCTGAACCGCTCTGGCACATCTCTTGCCTCGCTGTCTGCATGCGAGGGGCAAATAATCGAGAAGCAACCGGCCGAGCGGCTGCGCGCCGAGCGACGCGAAACCGGGTACCGACCGTATGCTTGGTGGTGCTGTGTGTCTCGGCGATCTTCGAATCAGCCTGCGCCGGGACCGCAGGGTCGGCATCCTCGCCGCCGCCGCCAAATATTGTGGTGAATGTCTCGCCGACCGCGCCTAGCGTGCCGACCAGCGGCGCGCAAGTATTCACGGCGACGGTAACCGGGGCGGATGGCGCGTCGGGAAACGTCGCCTGGAGCGTGAACAACAGCGAGGGCGGCAATTCAACAGTAGGCACAATCGTGGCGACGAGCGCGACGACGGCGCTGTACACGGCCCCTGCCGCAGTTCCCTCACCCCCCAGCGTCACAGTGACAGCTACCAGCACAACCGACACTTCGGCGCATGGGAGCGCGAGCGTCACGATCACCTGTACCGCGACGAACGCGATCTCGCCTCCATCGGCAAGCCTCGCGCTCGGCCAACCGCAATCATTTACGGCATCTTTCTGCCTCGGCGCCGGCGCAAGCGTGGCGTGGGACGTGGATGGAATTGCGAACGGCAGCTTGAGCCTCGGCACGGTGAATGTGACGGGCGACGAGACCGCGATTTACACGGCGCCGGCAAGCCTGCCCGCAACAAATCCCGTGACGATCCACGCTACTGCGAGTTCCGTGACCAGTGGAGCAACCACCGAGTCGGCGGCGGTGACCATCACGAGCAATGTCTCGGTGGCGGTTTCACCACCCTTCGCAACGGTGCCGACGGGCCAGCGCCTTTCGTTTACCGCAAGCGTAGCGAATGCGTCCGACAACACCGTCACCTGGTCGGTGAATGGCGTGCCGAACGGCGATGCGAGTATCGGCGAGATTTGCGTCTTCGGAACGAATCCGTGCGCCGCGCCCGCAGGGCCTGCGGCAGGCAGCATCGACTACCTCGCGCCCACGGCCGTGCCATCTTCGAATCCTGTCTCTCTCGTGGCTACCAGCCACGCCGATCCTTCCCGAATGGGAATGTCCGCGATCACAGTTTCCGCATCCTCAGGAAACGTGGGCGTCACTGTCTCGCCCACCTATGCGTTCGTACCGGCTTCCGGCGGCTCTGCCAGCACGTGGCAGTTTTTCGCCGGAGTCAGCGGCACGGGCAACACGAGTGTGACGTGGAGCGTGCGGAGCGCCGTGCCGGGCCAGGGTTGCGCAGGATCGGCATGCGGCTCGGTGAGCGCCACAGGTCTTTACTCCGCCCCGAGTGTCGCTCCATCTCCGAATGCGATCTCCGTCGTCGCAACGAGTGCGGCCGACCCCACGAAATCCGGCTCCGCAAGCGTCGCCATCAGCAGCGGGCCCACGATCGAGGTGATCCTGCCATCGAGCGCGATGGCCCGCGCGATCGAAGGCTTTCCGCTTTCGGTACAAGGCACCCATTTCGTCGCGGGCAGCGGCAGTGCCGCGTCCACGATTTTGGTCAATGGCGCAGCGCGGGGCACGACGTGCGCGACGACATCGGCCTGCACTACTGTGTTGAATCCGTCCGACGTAGCAACCTCCGGCACGTTCACGGTACAAATCCAAAACCCCGGCAATCCGCCCGCGCTTTCGAATCTCGTCCCGTTCGTTGTTGTTCCATTCGATGTCTCGATCGGGTCCATCGCGCTGACATCGGGTCAGCCTGCCGCAGCCGGGAACGATATTGTCGTCGTCGAACCGACGACCGCTGCCGCCTCCTCGCCGATCAACGTGGACTTCATCGGTTTGCTCACCGGCGGAAACACGTGTGGCGTGGAAGGCTCGCCCCTGACTGTAACGCGGCCTTCCTCGGGCACAGCAACGGTCAGCATTTGCGTTCATGGCACGGGACTCGATCCGACGTTCACCTACGCATTCAGCGGGCCGAGCTCGCCTCCGAATGCCAGCGACATCGGCATTACCGCTTCCGCAGTCACGGGGCTATTTCCGAACATCATCGGACTCAACTTGCAACTCTCGAGCACAACCGCGCCCGGTGTCCGCACGCTATTCATCACGACGCCCAACAACGACCGGGCTGTGGCGACGGGCATGCTTGAAGTGAAATGAAAGCAAATCTCGAGTGAAATTTGGAGATGAACTCAATATGCGCAACTCGCGACAACCCTTTACCGAAAGTTTCCGCTGGATTCTCGCACCATTCATCCTGTTGCTCGTCTCGGGCGCAAGTCTTTCCGCGGGCGCCACGACTCTCATGCGAATGTCCCTCGCTGAAATCTCACAGGCAGCCGAGGTGATCGTGCGCGCACGCTGCACCGGCGACTCGACCGGCTGGGACGCGGGCGAAATCTGGACGTTCACATCTTTCGATCTCGAGGAAACATGGCGCGGCGCGGCGCCGGCGCAGATTTCGGTGCGACTGCTCGGCGGCCGCATCGGGAACATCACGTCCAGCGTCTCCGGCGTGCCGCGATTCTCCCCGGGCGAAGAGGTGATTCTATTTCTCGTACGCACACCGCGCGGCGATTTTTCAATCGTAAGCTGGGAGCAGGGCACTTTCCGCATTCGCCGCGACGCCCGCACCGGCGAAGAGATCGTCGCGCAGGACACCGCTGCCTTTCCTGTCTTCGAACCGGGCACGCGGCGCTTCGAGACCGGCGGAATTCGCGATCTTCCGGTGGCAGAGTTTCGATCGCGCGTGGAGGCAGCCATGCGCGATGAAACAAGGAGGCAGCCGTGAAGCGCGGACTCGCAATCGCCACGACGGCTTTTTTCTTGCTGAGTGTACTTGCCGCGCCTGCCGCGGACGCCTACCTGATGGATTCGACCGTGCCTGAATCCGGCGGATGCCCCGCGCTCGACCGCTGGAATCTCTCCGTATCATCTCCGCTCGACCGCCGGTGGAGCACCTCGCTGCCATCTTCGCCGCAAACAATTCTTACGGCCGCCGCCGCCGGATCGAACGCCCAGCTCACCGAGATCGAGCAGGCAATCTCGGATTCGTTCGCAGCATGGTCCGGCGTTACCGGCACGATGTTTAATTCCACGGCCTATCCGGGATTGATCGGTCCGCTCGGGCGCGTGGCCGCCGCCAATTCGTGCACGAACGACTCGGAAACCAACGTCGATGGGCTGAATACCATTTGCTTCAACCAATCGAGCTTGGCTTTCACGAGCGGCGTCCTCGCATTCACAAGGGTAATCACAGCTAACGCGCCGGGCGCTTCGATCGGCGCCGGCCCGCCCGCCTTATTTGCCGGGCAGATCCTCGACGCGGACACGCTCTTTCGCAACGACGGGCAGGCGACTTTCGCCACTCCCGCCGCGCTCGCAACCTCACCGGGCCAGGGCGCGTACGATCTCGAATCGCTGCTGATCCACGAAATCGGCCATTGGTTCGGCTTCGATCACTCAGCGGTCTGGCGAGCCATCATGTTTCCGTTCGCTCCCCCACCCGGACAGTTTCTGGGTGACCGGCCGAGCATGCAGGTTCCCGACGGCCCGCTTTCCGACGACGATCGCACCGGGATTCGCTCGCTGTATCCGGACCCGAACGACACCGTCAACGTCGGCGCTATCAGAGGGCGAATTGTTCCTGCGAATCCATTCGCGCTTGCCGCTCTGGCCCCGGCCGCGCCGGGATCGTTTGTGACGGGAATCTTCGGGGCGCACGTCGTGGCCGTCGACAGCGAGACGGGAGCCGTGATCGCCGGGACGCTCGGGGGCTGGACGTGCAACTCGTCGACCGCCTCGCTGCAATTTGACGGATCGTACGACATCGAACGCTTGCCTATCGGTCACAACTATCTGATCTACGCTGAACCGCTTGTGGGGCTCGCGGTGCCCGCCGATTTCAGCATCGCGCTGGGTGATCTGTGCGAATCCGCCACGACGTCGGCCTGCACCACACCCGCCGTGGATACGAATTTCAACCCGCTGATTCTGCCGTCGGATCCGTAAGACAATTTCCATCGCGCATAAAAAAGCGGCTCCCGGGAGGGTTCGGGAGCCGCTCTGCGTTGCACGTGCGAACCGACCGCTGCTATTGAGTGGGCAGGAGCTCTTGCGTGAAGCCGACCGTGTTAATCGAGCGCAGCGTCGGCGTTCGCGGCGGCAGCCACTGCGGACCTTGCGAGAAGTCCGCGTCGAAGCTGTATCCGCGGCTGGGTGCGCCATACACCGTGTTGCAGCACTTGTATTCGCCGATGGCCTGCCGGTTGGCGTAGAAGCTGACGAGCGAGCCCTTGTAATAAAGGGTTCCGTTCCAGCTTTCCAAGAACCGCAGGAAGTTGTGCAATCCGCCGTCCGTCCCGAAGTCGGGGCCCGAGTTGCTGATATTTCCCTGGGCAAATGGAATTCCCTTGCCCGCGATGATGGCGACGCGATAAGCCGTCGTCGTGCCCGTCCGGCTGCCCGGGCTGTAGGGAGAGATGAACGAGTTTACGTCGTTCCAACTATCCGACAGCATCGTGACAGCGTCGGCCATCACCGAGGCAGCCACGCCTACAGGATTCCAGCTGCCGTTATTGGGCGCGTTGTAATCTCCCTGGATGTAGACAGGGTTTTCGCTGGCGATCGTCAATCCGCATGGCGGATTGGGAGATGCGCCGTAGCACGCCGTCCCGAGACTGAAGGATGTGCCATCGACGAGCTTGAGAGCTCGGCGGAAAAAGACCGGCGGATTCTCTCTCGCTTCCTGAGTGTAGGTGTAGACATAGTTTGGCCCTGGGGGTGCCCCGGCTGGCTGGGTCGCGGCAGCGCAGTTCGGATTCTTGACGAGGTTCGGCGTGCCTGTTAGGAACCCAGGCAATGGTGGATCGTCGGTAACTGCGGGACCCGCCGAAAGGGGCCGGCCGCCATAGGTGCGAAATACTGCGTCACCTTCCAGATCCTCGCCGCCATCCATCACGTTGTTCGGGCAGCCGTTCGTGGCGTCACTCGGATTTACGATATCGTTAAATCCGAACGAACCGGTTTTGATGTTGATGCCCGCGGTTGGGTCGATCTGGTTGCCGCGCCGGTCGGAGAAATAAATGGAATATCCGCCGACGTTATCGGCGTTGGTACCGCTGGAACCAATGTTTCCCATAAACCAGCGTGCCAGATTGTTAACGTCGAGTTCGATGTAGTCCACCACTCCCTTGGACGTAATGTACGGATTGCTGTTCGCGTTGCTCGCGTCGTTCCCGAGCGCGACATCGCGGTTGATTCCTTCGCGGGTATCATAGAGAGCCAACGGCCAGTAATCGTAGCCGTTCGCCGTTGCCGAGCCACAGCCGCCGCTCGTGGCGTTGGACGGATTATCCCGCAACCGCGCGAGACGAATGATCGCGTTGGGGTTGGGATCGGGGCCGCACAGCCCGTTTCCTGGAGGGCCTTGTGCACCCACCGCCGTGCCGGAAACCGGCAATGCGACCAGGCTCGGCGCCACGGTGTTGGTGCAATGCTTGGTCGTGCACGCCGCCTGCGGATAAATGTTCCGGCCGATGAAGCCTTCTTTGAGGATTTCCTCCGTCACATCAGTCCACGCAGTGCCGGCGTTATTCTGGTATTCGATCTTGATGCATCCGGTGATGATCGGTTTCCCGCTCGAGAGCCAGTAGCCGTTCACGTTGGAATAGGTCGTTCCGCCGCCCGATGTGGGCAGGGGGTAGAAAGTCGCCGCTGTTCCCCACCAGGTGGGTTTGGAGGTGAGGGTAGTGAGATCGATGGGATTGGTTCCCGTTGTAACGGTGTCGAGGGCCATCATGTCAGAGCTTTGGCAAGTGCCATCCTTGCCGTAATCATCGAGCAGGATTCGAAGGCTCGCCTCCGAGAACTGCCGCTGGTTGAATTGCGCCGGATTGGCGGCTTGTTCGCCGACCACCGGCCTTCGGATGATGTTAATGGGCGATTGCAGGCCCCCTAACGCGGTGGCCACGAGGTTCAAAGGTTGCACGCCGTTTTGGAGCATGCCCTGGTAGGCAGGCACCACCGTATTGGACCAGGTCGGATTGTTGAGCGAGGTGCTGACGGCGCCATATACGCTGTTACCGGTGACGCTGCCCTCATTCAAGCCCAGGGCCCGCCACTGAGTATTCGTGTAGCTCGGTGACGGAGGATAAGCCGTCGTAGTGGGCAGCTCGGCCGGGTCTGCAATCGTGACGGCGCCGCCGTAGGATCCGCTGTTGACCGCGACCCCGTTCTCCAGATTCGTGCGGATCACCTGTCCGGAAACGGTTACCTTGTCTCGCATGTAGAGCGGGCCGGAATTCGCGGCCAGCCAGAGGTTCCCGTTGGTGTGGACGCGCCCGCCGAAGTCAAACGGAGGGCCGGCAAAGAAAGCGAGGTCGGTCTGGGAGAAGATTCCGAATTGGAAGACGGGAATCGCGACGACTTGAACGGACCGCTCGAGCTTCACTTCCGAGCCCGTACTGGTGAGCGCCGAAACGCTTAGCGTGAACGGAGTGATGAGTCCGCTCATTCCCGCGTACGGGCTAGGCGGCAGGATCGTCGCACTTGCCGACGGCGACGGACACGCTCCGCCGCCAGTACAGACGACCTGGTAGGTCGATTGACCGAGAGAGTTTACATACGAAATGCCGGGAAGCACCGGTGGGTCCCCTTCGATGGTCGCGATATTGGCGGCGGTGAGGGATCCCTGGGTCGCGAAGGTGTTGCCCATCTCGGCCGTCATCCGTTCCATGCCCGCTTCGGCCCCGTAGAAGGCGGTCTCGCGGGACATGTTGTTGCCGCCGAGATGCTGGTCGGTCATGACCATCCAGGACATGCCCACCACCATCGCAGAAACCAGCAGCAGCACCAACAAGGCGGTGATTAGGGCCACTCCGTTTTCGCGTTTGCTTCTCACAGCGGTTCTCCTTGTGAAAGTCCGGGCGGAATCGTGATTCCTCATTGCGTGGCCGAGGTCGGGAATTGATTGACGAAGGCCAGGCCTCGAATACTCACTTGCGTGCTCAAGTTATTGCGGAAATACGTGGGCGTAGCCGTTGAATGGAACGGCTGTTCGGATCTCCCGGCGAGCGTGACGTTGACAGCCCGAATGTTAAAGGGCGTGTCTGGCGCGAGCGGCTGAGCCGCGTCTCCCGGTCCGACAGCCCCATAATTGCCGGGAGTATTTGTGATCACATCGTAGCTAAACGAGAGGTTCTCGATACAGTCGGCAACCTGCTGCGGCGGGTTGTAGGCGTTCGCGACCGACGGGAAATTCGGATAGTTCACCTGCCGGATCAACTGAGGATCGAGGGCATTGGTGGAGTTGATATAGTAAGTGACCATCCATACGCGCGTGATAGTGGTTGGCGTTGCCGCTACGTTCAACTGGGCGACGGTGCCGCCCGGCAGGCCGGTTTGATTCAAGCCCGCCGGGTCGCCGGCGGCAAATGTGATCACATTGCCCGCGACGCCAGTGACGTATTCGAGAGCCGTTCCGTTGCTGTTTTGAAACATAATCAGGTTGCCTTGCGCGATGGGCACCGGCCCTCCCGGCATGGTGAAGCACGTAGGATCCATGGTCACGGTGAGCCCCGTCGCATTGATCACGCCCTTGCAGACCGGGGTTGCCGGGAGTGCTTGGGCAACAGGAAGACCGCTGAGCGCGCAGGCGCTCGCAGGGCCCAGCGCGCAAGCAGCGCTCGATATCAGGCTGTTGTCGGCATAAAGTATGTTAATCACGTCGGTCTGCAAGCCGCCGCTTAGAACCGCTCCGGTAAGCGGATTCACAGTGAGGGCAATCTGTCCAATTTCCCAGCCGGGAGTGACTTGAGGAAGCACTGTGTAAGTTGTTGGGAACGTGCCGGTGATGCCCGGGCGATTGATCGTGGAGGCCCCTCCGGCGGTCACGGGAATGCTGATTCCGGCTTGCGGAATTCCTTCTCCCGCCTGGGTGAGGTCGCGGACCAGGAAGTGCATTCCGGCGCGGAGGTTTTCCTGCGTGTTCGCCTGCAGCGAGATGCCATCGGACACGCGCTGTGCCTGCATCAGGGCGCTCGTCACTGCCGCCACGACGATCAGCAGGATCACAAGAGAAACCAGCAATTCAATCAATGAGAATCCGTTGTCCCGCTTCATGCGGTGCTCCTCGCCTCGTTCTAGTTGAATGCCGAAATGTCCGTGTTCAGCACGTACGAGCGGGTGAAGCGCCCGACCGTGTAATTGATCGTTATCTTGATCGTGCGCAGGTTCGAATCGTTCGGATCGTTCTCGATGTCGATGGTGCGCGTGTAGTTCGTGAGCGGAATCTTAATGTCGTCAGGCGTTCCCAATTTGCCGTCGGGTCCGGGAAGTAACGTGTACTCGGGGCTGGAGCCCGTGTCGTTGATCGAGCCCACCAAGCCATCGGGGCCAGGCTCCAGAAGGGGCTGCGGTCCCGTCATAAAAAGTCCATTGGGATTCGGGCCGGTATTGTTCGATATCTGCGCCCAGTTGTTCGGGTTGTTGTATTTTGCTGTGAAGATCGCTTCGGCGGCCTCTTGTGCTTTCTGCTGGGCGATGAAATCTGCCTGCGATCCCTGCATGTAGCTCAGCGAATCGGCGAGCATGGCCGCGAGACCCAGCACTCCGATGGCGAGCACCATCAGCGCAATCATTGTTTCGATCAGGGTGAAGCCCTTTACCGAATGCTGCCGTTTTGGTCGAGGCATCGCTTCTGGCTCCATTAGAATTGAACCCAACCGGTCTTGGACGGCGCTTTCCAACCACGCACTCGTCCCGTGGTTCCCAGCACGGTTACCGCGCGCGATGCATACGGCTCGCCCACCACTCCCAAAAAGACGGTTCCATTGATGGGAGATAGAGTCGCGAGGTCGACAAGCTCACCGTCACTCTGAAATCCCATGCCGGCAACCGGGCCACCGGCTATGCCTTCGAACTCGATCTTGTTGGCGTTCCCATACCCGTCAGGCGTGTCCGGCAGCGTAGGGTAAACATAAAATGTCATCGGCGACTGGATCGGTACCGCGGGCATCACGACGTTTGCACCACCCGGCCCAAGCGGCGCCGCGTTTAGCTCTGTCATCTGCACCTGATATTGCGTCTGACCGCTGACCACCTTCACGGGAAACGTGACCTGAATGTATCGACGATTCGAGATCGCGTACTCGCGAGCCTGGCGAAGTTGATCGACCACTTCCTTCATGGCCGAGTCGGCTCGAGCGTTCGCCAGTGCCGGCTGTATCTGGGTGATCGCCATCGCTGTGATAATTATGCTCACGGCCACGACGATCAGCATTTCCACGGTCGAGAAGCCTCGCCCGCGACCGTGCGCATTGATTGAGTTCACTTTCTGCTCTTTCACGCTGACACCCTCATTCGCTGGCCCGAGAAGCCGGTGGCCGGCGCTTTGTCTAGCCCTGTTTGTGCATTTGACAGGCCAGCGTCGGAGCGAGCTAAGTTATTAACGCAGAGGTAGTTGGGGGCGATGACGCGGATTGTCCATGCGACTGGCCAGCCGGATGGGGTAGAAACGTAACCGATCCAAACTTCGTGTACAGGTTTCTCCCGATCGGACCAGACGATGCAAATGGGCGGGGTTTTACTCCCTGCTCAACCTCCCTGCGAACAGGGGTTGCCGCCTACCGGCTGGCGGCATACTATTCGCAGCTAGCGAATCGTGATCGTTCGCGGCTTTATGACGTCCCTTCCAACGCGCGAGAATCGCCGCAACCCGCGAACCGAGGTTTCGAAAGGGATCTGGGTTTCCTGGCAAACGGCGGGCGCGAACGCGAGCAGCGTTTCTCGCGTGCGCGATCTCAGCATTGGCGGGGTCTTCGTCTCAACGCCTTCACCGCCGCCCGTTGGTACCAGTGTGAAATTGTTGTTCGCTCTGCCGGAGGGAGAGGTTCGCGTCGAGGGCGTGGTGCGCTACGCCGATTCAAAAAAAGGCATGGGAGTTGAATTCACGCGCATGGGAACCGGAGACAGCGCGCGATTCCGCGAACTTCTCCGCCGCCTCAATAGCTGACTCTGATTCGCGCCTACTTCAGCGATTTATTCAGGAATGCAACGCTGCGCGCCCACGCATCAGCCGCCGCTTCGGGCCGATAGCCCGTCACGTTTGTTGAATTCTCAAACGCATGACCCGCGCCGTCGTAAATCTTGACGTCGACGCGCTTATCGAGGCCGGTCATCGTCTTCTCGAACGATTTCACGTCGTCGGGCGTGATGCCGCGATCCAGCGCGCCGAAATTACCAAGCACCGGCGCAGCGATTTGCTGAAGCTCCGTGGGATCGGTGGGCAGCGCGCCGTAGTTCACGACGCAGGCCGCCAGCCGCGGCTCGTGAATCGCAAGCTGCAATGAAAATCCTCCGCCCATGCACCAGCCGATCGAGCCGATGTGCCCGCGCTCGACGTCCTTGCGCGTATTCAAGTAATTGAAAGCAGCCTTCAAATCGCCGATCGCGCGGTCGTCCGGCAATCCGCGCATCAACTCATGCGCTTCCTCAGGATCGTTCGTCACCTTTCCGCGATAGAGATCGACGGCCAGAGCGACGTATCCCTGCTGGGCAAGCTTTTGCGTTTCGTCCTTTACCCAATCGGTGAGTCCCCACCATTCGTGGACGACGACGAGCGCGGGATATTGACCCGGCTTTTCCGGCGTGGCGAGATACCCGCTCAACGCCTCCGGGCCGTTCGGAATCTGGATCATTTCGGTTTTGGGCGCGTCGCCTTGCACGGTCAGGAGGGCCGCCGCAACCAAGGCAAGCAGCATCGCTCCCGCGACAATTCTCAGTCCTTGCCTCATCGTTCCTCCGTCACTCGGAAAGGCCGCGCTTCTAGACCGCGCGCTCCACCTGAACCGCCGTCCCGTATGCGATCACCTCGGTGACTCCCTGCATCACCTCGGTGGCGTCGTACCGCATACCGATCACCGCATTCGCGCCGCGCTCGAGCGCATGCTGCATCATCAGCTCCAGCGCTTGCTCCCGCGCCTTCTCGCACATCTCCTCGAAGAGCGTGATATTGCCGCCGACAATCGTCTGTAGCGATGCTCCCATCGTCCCCAGGACGCTGCGTGACCGCACCGTGATTCCCCGGACGAGTCCCAGAGTTTTTACGATGCGATATCCCGGCAAGTCGAACGCCGTCGTCACCATCCCCGCATTCACGCTCACATTCATTCAGGCCCGCCTCGCTTCTATCGCGCCGACGCGCTCTGCTGCTGCACGGGCGCCTTCTGCCGCAAAATCTTGATGAACTCGCGCATCCACACCGGATGGTCCGGCCACGCGCGGGCCGAAACCATTTGCCCGTCGATCACCGCCTCCGAGTTGACGAACTCCGCGCCGCCCGCCCGCACATCCGGCTCGAGGGCAGGATACGCCGCCGTCCGCTTCCCTTTCAGCGTGCCCGCCGCCAGCAACGCAAGCGCTGCATGGCATATCTGCGCCACCGGCTTATCCTGCTGAAAAAAATGCTGGATGATCCGCTTGCAATCCGCATCGTTGCGAATGTATTCGGGCGCTCTGCCGCCCGGGATCACAATCGCCGCGTAGTCGGCGGGGTTCACGTCCTCGAAAGCGAGGTCTGCATCCCAGCTGTAGCCGGGCTTTTCGGTATAGGTGTCATATCCCGGCTCGAAATCATGCACCACGAAATGCAGCTTCTTTTTCTTGGGCGCAGCAATCTTTACGTCGTAGCCCTCTTCAATGAGGCGCTGATACGGATACATCACTTCGAGCGATTCCGCCGCGTCCCCCGTCAAAATCAGTATCTTTGGCGCCGCCATGATCCACCTCCCATCGAGTCCAAGCGGCGAGGATATCACACCTGCCTCTGACGATCGTGATACCGCTGCTATACTCGGCGGCGCCGATCCCAGGAGAAGAAACGCCATGGCGGAACTCGCGCACAGTGTCACGTCCACGCTCGCGTCTTATTACGAAGAGGTTCGCGACAGCGTCCACGAGTGGGTCGCACCGATTTCGACCGAGCAACTCTGGGAGCGGCCTTATCCCTACGGCAATAGCATCGGCCACTTGCTGCTGCATATTACCGGCAATCTGAGCCACTACATCGGCGCGCGCATCGCGGCCACCGGATATATTCGCAATCGACCGCTCGAGTTCAGCGACACATCACGCCGGCCCAAGGAAAAGGTGCTCGCCGATTTCGATCGCGCCATCGACATGGTCGCCGCGACAATCCGAAAGCAAAGCGCCGACGATCTCGTCGCGCCATATTTCGACGAGACGCAGCCGGATTGTCCCGACCGCTTCAGCGCCTTCATGCGCATGGCGGCTCATGCATACCACCATACCGGTCAAATAATCTATCTGGTGAAGGAACTTACGAAGGCCGCGTAGGGAGAGCTATCTTCGAAGAAGAAATAGCAGCAGAGGCGTCAGCAGCACCACATCCGCGGTGACTCTCACCGCGTAAGACGAAATCTTCCGCCACTTCCAGCCGAGCACGCCGAGCCCCAGCGCGCTGATCCCCTCCGCCAAAAGAATTGTCCGCGCCAAAGGAAACCACCGGGTGGCTATCGCTCCGAACGCCAGCACAGCCACGCCAGCGCCGAATGCCGCCAGGTGGCGGCCCACAAGAATCGTCGACTCGTGCGGGCGATCCGTATCGCGGCCCCGCAGCGTAATCCATTCCGAGTATTCAATGATCAGGGTGTTCATCCACAGCACAAGAAAAAATAACAAGAAAGGCAGGAGGAACCTGAGATGGAGCTGTTGCACACGCACGCCGACCGGCATGAACGTCCCTAGGCCAAACAGAATTGCCACGGCGATCTCTTTCGGGAACCACTTCTGCGCCCGGCCCCCCAATAGGTGAACAACCGCAAAATATCCGCCCACGATGGCCGCCAGCACGGATCCATCGCGCCACGTTCTTAGTCCGAGATCGGAATGTGCCATCCAACCCGTCACAAGGAGAACGGTGAAAAATGCCGGAAGGAACGCCATGCGGTGAGCCCGATAAAATCGATGGCGCAGCGCTTCCCCCGGCCCCTCCTCTGACTGATAGCTATCCAGAATCCGATCGCCGACGTAGATCAGCCAGATCACCAAGGCCGTGATGAGGGTTACGGCCGGCGCTAGACGCACGCGCAGTGCCTTCGCAAAGAGCAGCTGCCACAAGATGCCGACCAGGGGCGCATCCATGCTCAACAAGTGAAGCCACGCCCAGGAATTCCTGGCCAAATGCCAGAGGAAGTGAGCGGGGGAAACGCGCTTTTCTACCCAAGCCTGGATCTGCCCCGATGAGCTCTCACTCCATTCCGTGACTGTCGGCGGGCCCGCCTTTACCATTTTCCCAGCGATGTCGACTTGTTCCACCTTACAGAATACCGCATTTCACCCGCGCGCCCACACGCGACGTCTCCAGGAGCCGGTTCATTTATGGCCGAAATCTCCAAGTAAATTTCCCGTACGCGCTGCGTTTGACCTGGCCGGACTGCATGCTGCCGAAGTTGTCTTCGAACTCGAGATGGTGATCGCTCTGGAGGTTCTGCCCAAAAGCGCCCAGCGTGATTCCTTCCCGGATTTGCCAGGTGAGTCCGGTATCGACGCGAGTGTAGGCGGGGATCGGCTGGTCCGCGTATCCCTGGTTGGTCAAGCGATCGACGAAATAGACCGATGCCTCCCACGCCAGCCCCGGACGAAACTCGAAATGAGATCGAAGCTGCGCGCTTTGGTGGGGCGCGGCGCCCTGAACGAAAGGAACCGTGTCGGCGTCCTGGCTGGCCGGGTCGAGATGCATGTGAAGACGTTCAAACGCATATCCGGCCTTCAGTGTCCAACGATCGGTAAGCTTCCAGTCGGCAGCGATTTCGATTCCGTGCGTCTCACCATACATCATGTTCTCATATTGGAAAGGCTGAACTTCATGAGGCGGAGCCGGGCTCGGCTCGGAAAACGGAATGCCGGGTTCGATGGTCTCCAGATTATCGTAATCGTTGTAATAGGCGGCGACGTCGATCGAAACCCGGTCCGAAATCATGTTGCGGTAGCCCCATTCGTAGGCTACGAGCTGTTCGTCCTGAAAATCAGGATCCGCGACGAGCCGATAAAGAATCGGAACATCGCCAGGTCCAGGCGCAGATCCGAAATTCACGACCAGGTTCGTATCATTGCGCGAGGGCGTGCGGAGCGCGCGTGACACGGCGCCCCACAGCGTGCTGCGATCGTCCAACATCCAGGCCAGGCGTGCGCTCGGCATCACCCCGAAACCTGTGTAATCGTTGTGTTCGAGTTTGGTACCAACCGTGAGATAGAGCTTGTCGGGCGCGAGAGCGATTTCGTCCTGCACGAACGAGCTGAAAAGTTGCAAAGCGCGGCTGGGAGGATCGAAGGATACAGTGAAGCTTCCCCCGAACCGGTCGGTTGTGTAACGGTATCCCAGGCCCCAGACGATGTCGTTTCGCTCGCCCCATGCAATGTGATTCTGAAAATCGAGGTCGAAAGTATCGCGTGTCTCGGGCTCCAGCGGGTCGTCGCGCTCGTAACGCGTGAACGCTGCCTGCAGATTGAAGTCCGACCGCGGCGAAGAAACGTGGTTCCACGTCGATTGAACGAACCCGCCGCCCATATCGATCTGCTCGCCGATCGGAACCAATTCCGGGGAAGTGACTGACGGCAGCTCATACCCGAATTCGCCTTCCCGGCCCGTATACAGGTTCCCCTGGACTGTGAGCGTATCGTTCGATGAGAGAGCGCTGTCCGATCGGAATCCTCCGCGGAGCATATGCCAGCCGTCGGCTCCGGTTTGCTGGCCCGTAATATCGAATATCGGATTCTGATCGAAATACTTTGTGAATACGCGGTAGTCCGTTTTCTTGCCGAGCGTTCCGCCGTACTGAATGGTGCCGGTTGCCGCATCCACGTTGCCCGCACTTGCCTCGACCATTGCTCCTTTTGTTTCCGATGCCTTCTTCGTGAAGATGCTGATGACGCCGTTCACCGCGTTCGCGCCCCAAATCGTGCCGCCGGGGCCGCGAATCACCTCGATGCGGTCGATATCCTCAAGAGGAAGATCGAGGGTGTCCCAATACACCCCGGCAAAATTCGGCGTATACACAATCCTCCCGTCGATCATCACCAGCAGCTTGTTGCTGAACTGGCCGTTGAATCCGCGGGCGCTGATCGCCCAGGTGCTGCCATTGATCTCGCCGACATCCAGGCCGGGGACCATCCGCAGGAGGTCTGGAATATTCGTTGCGCCGGACCGGACGATATCTTCCTGTGTGATTACGAAGACGGCGGCAGCCACTCGCGATAGCTTTTGTTCTTTTTTGGAAACGGAAGTCACCTCGATATTCATCAGGTCTTCGAGGCTTCGGGTGGTGAGGTCGTCCGCTTTTTGCTGCGACCACGCGGGAATCGCCAGAAACGCCGCGATTGCCGCGGCGAGATAGGCTCGCTTGAGGAGCCGCAGACTCTCGCGGTGCGTGAATACGTTCGCAATCCGAACGGTCGAGACGACCAGGGGCTTCGAGGAGTTCATCCGATACCTCTGAAATGGGATTTTGCGGTCTCGTTTTCGCGCACCGGTGCCGAACGAGGCCGCTTTTGGTGCTTCCGTGGAAGGGGGCTGTTTGAATCGAGATCCGGTCGTCAGCTCAAGCCGAGTCGGCCGAATCGAGAGGGACTTCCTTGCCTAACACCACACTATCATTCTTCGGCATAAGCTTCCTTAGGATCAGCCTGCCGTTGCTTCATGAGCTACCGTCTGGCCGGGCATTCTATGCGAGCCTGATATAGCCGAATGAAAAGGCGCGAAATCGACTTCGCCGCAGAGAGTTCCGCGCGATTGCCCTCTTGCGCGACCGCGCGCAACGTGCCAGCCTGAAAGAAGTGCCGGTTCCCAACGGCGAGGGGATGCGGCCGCTGCGCGAGAAATGACACCCGACGCAGTTTTGGTGCATCCAACGTTGGGTCTGTGGGTATGCACTCTCGTGATTGGAAAGCGCTGGAATTCACAGCAGGCAGCAAGGCCGGTGACCATTCTAATCGACATCGTAAAGGGGGCTGCGGAGTCGTCCACGATTCTTCGCCCCATCACCTCCCGAGATGCCGCATTCGGTCTCGCGGAGCAGGTCGGAACAGGGTAAACTTCCTGTCTCGAACCCCGCAAAGGAGCCATCCCGATGAGCGTTACTTCCACCGCAGGACCATCGGCTTCCACGATCGATGCCATCAAGGAAAAAGCGCGAAGGCTCGCGATCCTTTCGATGATGTCCACCACGGCAGCAGGATCGGGCCATCCCACTTCGTGTCTTTCCGCCGCCGAGCTGATGGCCGGAATTTTCTTTTACGCGATGAAAATCGATCCGAAGAACCCCAATTCAAACGATTCGGATCGCTTCGTGATGTCCAAGGGGCACGCCGCTCCCATTCTTTATGCGGCGCTGGCTGATGCGGGCGTTTTCCCCGAATCGCGCGTGATGACGCTGCGGCAATTCTCAAGCGAGCTCGAAGGGCATCCGACGCCGCGCATTCCCGGCGTTGACGCCGCTACGGGCTCTCTCGGACAGGGAATGTCGGTTGGCGCAGGGCTTGCGATCGGCGCGCGCATGGACAAGAGCCCGACGCGCGTCTACGTGATGCTCGGCGACGGCGAGATGGCCGAGGGCCAAGTCTGGGAAGCCGCCGAATTCGCCGGGTACTACAAGCTCGACAACCTGACCGTCTTTGCGGACGTGAATGCGCTTGGCCAGAGCCAGCCCACCATGTATCAGCACGATATGGAGGTCTATCGCAAGAAGTTTGAAGCGGAGGGATTTGCCGCGGAGGTGGTCGACGGGCATGATGTGGCTGCGGTGCTCGCCGCCATCGACCGCGCCAAAGCGACGAAGGGGCGCCCGCAGGCGATTCTCGCGCGCACCATCAAGGGCCATGGCGTGAGCTTTGCGGCCGGCAAAGAGCACTGGCACGGAAAAGCATTCTCGAAGGACGAACTGGCGATCGCCCTCAAGGAAATCGGCGAGACGATCAACGTGCCGCCCGACCCGGGAAAGTCCTACGCCAGGACTTCGCTGCCTCAGCCGCCCGACTTCCCTGCGCCCGCGGCGCCGGACTACGCGGACGGGAAGCCCATCGCCACGCGCGAGGCATACGGGTATGCCCTCAAGCGGCTGGGCGCCGTGAATCCGCACGTGGTGGCGATTTCGGCCGATGTGAAAAACTCGACATTTTCCGAGATTTTCCAGAACGCCTTTCCCGATCACTTCTATCAAGGCTACATCGCCGAACAGAACATGGTCAGCGTCGCGGTCGGGCTGGCGGCGCGCGGCAAGGTTCCATTCGCCGACACCTTCGCCTGCTTCCTCTCGCGCGCCTACGACCAGGTGCGGATGGCGGCGATCAGCCGGGCCAACATCAACCTTTGCGGGTCGCACTGCGGTGTTTCGATCGGCGAAGATGGACCGTCGCAGATGGCGCTCGAGGATTTGGCGATGTTTCGAGCCGTTCATAGCTCGGCCGTCTTGTATCCGAGCGACGCCATCTCCGCCGAGCGCCTCACCGAAGCGATGGCCCGGCGGCCGGGAATCAACTACATGCGCACCTCGCGACCTAAAACGCCGATCCTCTATTCGAAAGACGAAAAGTTTCCGATACCCGGATTCAAGGTCCTGCGGCAAACCGCGCAGGATAAAGTGACGGTGATTGGCGCCGGGATCACATTGCACGAGGCTTTGAAGGCCGCCGAGGAATTGAAATCGCAGGGTACGGCCATCCGCGTGATCGACCTCTACTGCGTGAAACCGATCGACGGCAAGGCGCTGGCGCGGGAAATCGGCGCCACCAACGGAAAGCTGGTCACGGTGGAAGACCACTGGCCCGAGGGCGGGCTGGGCGAGGCTGTGCTTTCGGCTCTGGCGCAAGCCGGTGTGGCGCCCTCGAAATCGAGGCTGCTTGCCGTCAACGGCATGCCGCATTCCGGCAAACCCGAAGAGCTCGTCGACGCATTTGGAATCTCGGCCCGGCACATCGCCGCCGCGGCGCGAGAAATCGCCTGAGATTTAAGACAGGAAAAATGAGTGGCCGCTGAAAAAATCGTGATGGTAGGGGTGATTCCTGAAGTAGTGGCGCTCGACGCGGGCGATCAGGTGACCTGGTTTTCGAACGCGGGAAACATTAAGATCGAATTCGATCCGCAGCGCTGCCCTTTCGCTTCGAACGTATTCCAGGCGCCCCCGGGGGTCCGGCTTTCGAGCGGCACGCCTCGGGCGGGACTGAACCCCGGTTCCTACAAATATCGGCTTTCACTCAACGATGTAGTTGTGGGCCACGGCGAAGTTCTCCTGCGCAGCAAATAAGGAGTCGCCCGATTGCAAAGCAATCAGTCGCCGGCAAGCGCGGCCCGGTCGTGGAAGTGAACCGGCCGCTCGTCCGCAACGGAATCCGCGAGAGTACGGCGCAACGAAGCAAGAACCGAGGCAGGCACCGCTCGGCCGCGAGCGACGCTAAGCTCGGCCATCTTGCGCGGAAACTCGCGGCGGCGATCCAGCCATAAACCGGACTCCTGCAGCAGGTCCCCCGCGACGTTCGGATCGTCGCTGCGCTCAATGCTCCAGAAGCGCAGGCGCTCTTCGTTCTTCTGCAGAAGTTGGAGCGATTCTTCAAGCTTCTTCATCGCCGCATTGAAAGACGAGGCGAGGAAGTAGAGCGCGATCGTCCACTCGCCCTGGCCCCCGAAAACTGCCCGGATGCGCACATTGTATTTGCCGTTTTGGTTCCGCTCGATGGCACACCAGTAATCACTCGTTCCGGCCGGGCTCTTCATAGATATCGTGCTCCTCACCTTAACGCTGCCCCCTGAGACCCCAGACGCGGCCCTGCGAGACTGGCGCCGGGCACCCTCTGGTACAGGCAAAATTTGAAGCCTGCGCGATTTTGATCTCTTCACCGGCATCGAAGTTCTCCTCAGGAAAGGGCTACTCTTGTGCGGCCAAGTATTCAACAGGTCGGGGAGGGCTCCGGCCTTGCGCATCAGAACCCCGCTGGCTTCGGGGTAGGCTCTGCGGAAAGATCAATTCTAGCTGAGTTGGCGGAGGCGGGCAATACCGTACTTAAGTGCTTATATTACAGCATATTACGTGATCGGAAGCGGCTAGCTTGCGTGAACGATGCGGTTCATCGCATCGGTATTGATGATGAGCTTCCCTTCCTTCTGAAGGCGATTGACGAGAGCCGTGTGGAAAGCTTCGAACGCGGCGTTCTGTTTCGTTTGCAAGAGCTGCTGCTCGATGGTGGCTTCCTGCTTTGCGAGTTCCGCGGGATCGGGCGCATCGTGCGACGCGACACGATAGACGACCCAGTTGTCCTCAATCTTTGACGCGGGACTTACCTGCCCCACCGACATGGCGAACGCAGCCTCCAGCTGCTTACCGGTGCCCACGTCTGGAATCGAACCGGAACGGGCGAACGGATCGGAAGTCTTAACAGTCAAACCGAGGGCTTTGGCTGCCTGATCTAGGTTCTCTCCGCCTTGCGTGCGCTTAGCCAGTTCCTGCGCCCGCTGCCCCGCGAGTTCGACCGATTTTTCGTGCTGATAGTCGGCGAGAACCCGGTCGTGCACCTCGGCGAGGCTGGCCTGATGCGCTGGAAGGATGCTCTTTACAGTAACAATTACAAAGCCTTTATCGACCTGAATGGGTTCGCTAATTTCGCCAGGGTTCATCTCGAAAAGCGCCTGGTCCACTGCCGGCGCGCTGCCGAGTGGGCCCACCGGCTCGGTTGAAGCGATGGGAGGAATGTCTCCGGTTTCGAGATTGAACTTCTTTGCCAGATCATCGAGGGGTTGGCGGTCGGACTGGCGGACGGCAGCAGCCATCTGATCGGAGATATTATTCGCCTCGTTGTTCACCTTCTCATCGAGCAGCGGCTGCAGGATCGAGTCGCGGACCTCTTCGAAACTCTTCGTGTGGGCATTCTCGTGATCGAGAACCTTGATGATATGGAAGCCATACTGCGTCTTTACGAGATCCGAGATCGCGCCTTTGGGCAGGCTGAAGGCGGCCTGCTGAAACTCCGGAACGGTCTGCCCTTCGACGATCCAGCCCAAATCGCCGCCTTTGGCTTTGGTTGCGTCGTCTTCCGAGTATTTCTTGGCAAGATCCTCGAAATTGGCGCCGTGCTTGGCCTGTTTCAGCACGTCTTCCGCTTTCTTTCGTACCTCGGCCACTTCGGCATCCGTCATGCCGACGGTCTTGAACAGGATATGCTCGACATGGACGCGGTTTTCGACCTTGTACTGGCTAATGTTTGCATTGTAATAGGCGCGCAGGGTATCGTCGCTTACCTGTGTGTTTGCGCGAAGCTTCGCAAGATCCAGCAGAGCGTAGCTTCCGGAGCGCTTTTCGGGAATCTGGTAATGCGAGGCGTTTTTTGCGAACCAAGCCGAAAGATCGGCGTCGGACGGGTGGATCGTCCCGGCAAGATCGGACGGCTTGACTACCACGTAGTCGATCGCCACTTTTTCGTTGCGCCAGCGAAATTCCTGCGCGACCTCGGCGGGGCTGACGGTAATGCCGTCGGTGATCAGCTGACGGAATTTCTGCTGCAGCATATCGTCGCGAATCGCGTTTTCGAACTGCGGCACGGACATCCCGGTCCGCTGTTCGACTTCATCAACGTAGCGATCCTTTTGCCAAACGCCTCCCACCCAAGCCGTGGGGAGGATTTCCTTCAGACGTTCGGTTTGCTCTTCGGGAGTGACCTGGAGGCCCAGACGCGTCGCCTCATAATCCAGGGCCTGCTGGAAAATCATCTGATCGAGAATCTGTTGCGCGTAGATGCCGCGCATCATCGTGGGGACGGACTGGTTCTGGGTGGCCTGCGCAAACTCACGCTGGAAATCATCCACCGTAATGGAGTGGCCGCCGATCGAAGCAACCGCATCCGGGCTCGCGCCACCAACGGGGCCACTCATCAATCCCGGGATCAGATAGGTCAACATGCTGAGGCAGATCAGACCGAGAAAGATGGTCATGGCGATCTTTACCCAGCGCTTCCCATCCTTGTCCCGTTGCTGAATCGTTTTCAAC
>Ga0335074_10002975_pt1 | contig 23063 bp, 18 predicted proteins | sample Lox_Sample_23_FD_206715 | JGI IMG/M metagenome (GOLD analysis project Ga0335074, IMG submission 206715) | Soil microbial communities from Loxahatchee National Wildlife Refuge, Florida, United States - Lox_Sample_2.3 | ecosystem: Environmental > Terrestrial > Soil > Wetlands | place: USA...
AGGATGCATCCGAAGCAGGTGAGCGTGACGAACATGGCGCACCAGGCCGTGTGTTGTCGCGCGGTGCAGGTGGCGGCGGCGCGGAGAAGCCGCGGGCTGGCCGACCCGCTGGATGGGATCGAGGAGATTACAACGGAATTTGTGCGCGGGTTGGGAGTGACGGACGAGCAGCTGCGGCACGACATCTCGGGCGGATATTGCTACTGGGTCTGCACGTTCGCGAGCTTCAGGCCGGACGAAGCGCTGGCGATGCTCGCAGAGCTGGAGCGGATGAGGGAGTCCGGCCCGGTGCCGCGGAGATATCTGGCGGATGCGTATTTCGTGGCGGCGAGAATTTACTTGCGGCGGGGGCAATTGGGCGCGGCGTTGGGATATGCGGGACGGGGACTATTGGCGCAGCCGCTTGTGGCTGGGCGGGTGGCGAGGATGGCGGTTGCGAGGCGCGTGAGGGATATGAGCGGGCGGGCGATGCATCGGAGTCCAGCGTGAAAGCGGCAACCGCGGGAGTGGAAGAGCGCGAAGTTGCGGCGCCAGCGACGACGAAGCCGCGCGTGGTGATGCTTAGCTCGACGGATTATATGGGCGGGGCGTCGCGGTCGGCGTACCGATTGCACGAAGGACTGCGGCGATTGGGATGCGAGTCGCGGATGTTTGTGGGGGCGAAAGTACGGAGCGATGCGGATGTGCAGATGTATCAGCCGTCGACGGCGATGCCGGTGCGGCTGGCGCGGACTTTGCGGCATCTTCGATTGCAGCACGAGGCCAAGAAATACGGGCGGACGACGCCATTTGAGAGCACGTCGTATTCAGACGACCGCACGCGTTGGAACGCCGATCCGATGGGGCAGATACCCAGAGCGGACGTGGTCCACATGCACTGGGTGGGCGGATTTGTGGATTACGGCGCGTTTTTTTGGTGGCTGCCGAGGACGATGCCGCTGGTGATGACGCTGCACGACATGGCGAACTTTACGGGCGGGTGCTGCTTCGATTTGGGCTGCGGAAAATTCACGGGCGAATGCGGCGCTTGCCCGCAATTGGGATCGCATGACGACAGAGATTTGGCGAGGCGCGTGTGGCGGAGGAAGCGGGGGTTTTACGAGAGATTGCGGCCGGAGCGCGTGCGAATCGTGGCGCCGTGCGGCTGGATCGCGAAAGAAGCAAAGGGGAGCGCGCTGCTGGGACGATTCGATTGCCGCGTAATACCGAATGGGTTGGATACGAATGCGTTCCAGCCGCGAGAACGGCGTGCGTCGCGCGAGCTGGTGGGCATTCCGATGGACGCGACGGTGGTGTTGTTTCTGGCGGACAACATCAACATGTATCGGAAAGGGTTTCACGTTCTGGCGAAGGCGCTGCAGCAATTGGAGGCAACGCGACCGGTATTTTTGCTGTCGTTGGGTAAGGATCCGACGCCGGAGCTGGCGCGGTTCAAGCACGCACATTTTGACGACATCACGAATGACCGGACGCTCTCGTTTGTCTACAGCGCGGCGGACGTGTTTGTGTTGCCTTCGCTGGCGGATAACCTGCCGAACACAGCGATGGAGGCGATTGCGTGCGGTACGCCCGTCGCCGCGTTCGATACGGGCGGGGTGGCGGACATGGTGAGGCCGGGAGTGACGGGGTTTTTGGCGCCATCGGGCGACGCGGCAAAACTCAAGGAAGCTATGGTCGAGCTGCTCGATCATCCGGGAATGCGCGCGGAGATGAGCGAGAATTGCCGCCGGATCGCGTTGGCTGAGTACGATTCGGCGATACAGGCGAAGAGATACATCGAGCTGTATGGGGAGCTTTGTGCGGCCTAGGCGGTGTTCGCATCACAGGCGACTTTTTTGCTGGTAGCGTGAAATGAAAATACCTGCCGTTACAGTGCTGATCGATACGTTCAACCACGAGCGCTTCATTGAGGAGGCGGTCGTCAGCGTGCTGGAGCAGGATTTTCCTGCGACTGAGATGGAGATTCTAGTTGTAGACGATGAATCGACGGACCGCACACCGGAGATTCTGCGCAAATTCGCGCCGCGCGTGCGCGTGCTGACGAAGAAAAACGGCGGGCAGGCGTCCGCGTTCAATGCGGGGATTCCCGAGTGCCGCGGTGAGATTGTGGCGTTTCTGGATGGCGACGACTGGTGGGCGCGCGAGAAATTGAGCCGCGTGATGGCGGCGATGGCCGAAGACCCGGCGGTGGGAATTGTCGGCCACGGAATCACGGTGGTTCATCGCGATGGACGCGAGCAACAAGAAATTTTGCGCGACGGCTTTCTTTTCCAGGCGAACAACGTGGAAGGGGCAAGGCTATTTCGCGTGCGCCGCAGCTTTATGGGCACGAGCCGGATGACCATTCGCGCGCCGCTGCTCGCGAAGATCGGCCGGATTCCTGAGATGATGCCTGTCGGCGCGCAGAACGCGAGATTCTTATGCGCGGACATATATCTCTTTACGCTGGCGGCCGTGCTCAGTCCGGCGCGGATTTTGGCCGAGCCATTGACTTATTATCGGCTTCACGACGCGAACCTGTATCAGATGTCCGAAATGGATCGAGCGAGGGCCCTAGGCAAGCAGGCCGCAATCGCCGCGCTCGCCGAAGCATTGAGTGCAGAACTTACGCGGCGCGAGGTTTCGCAGCCAGTGCGTGAGATATTGACGAGAGCTGTCCGCAACGAAGCGGATCAGTTGCGCCTGATTTTGGGAAGCGGCTGGCCATGGGAAACGGTGCGAACGGAATGGTCGATCTACCGCATGCTGCACCCGGACGCAGCATTCGCGCACCGCGTTTTTAAAGTGCTGACGCTGCTTCCGGCGCTCGCCGCGCCGCCGGGCCTCTTTTACAAAGTGCAACGGAAATTTGCGAGCAGCGATTGGTATTTGCGCGCGCGCAAGCGCGTGCTGCCGATTCCGCAGATGACGCACATTGAGAAGCCACTTAATTCCAACCGATGAGGCGCGCGGCAGCAGCCGTGCGTCAGGCGCCAACGAGCGAATGAGCCAGATGAACAGCAGCGAATCGATGCGCCGGGATTGGGACAATCGCGCGCGAAAGGACGCGTTTTTCTATATCGCGTCCTGGCGGCAGGATTGGGATGACGATGCGTTTTTTCAATCCGGCGAAGAGGACTACCAGCGGCTGGTTGCGAACATTCTGAGCGAGCGCGGGTTTCTGACTACGGGCAAATCAATGCTGGAGCTCGGTTGCGGCGCCGGACGAATGACGCGCAGCTTCGCGCGACGCTTTCAGAACGTGCTCGCCTTCGATATCTCTTCGGAAATGCTGAGCCGCGCAAAGGCGTTACAGCCAAATGTGGAAAATATCCAGTGGATTCCGGCGAATGGCGCCGACCTTGCGGATGTGGCCTCGGATTCGGTGAATTTTGTCTTCAGCTACCTCGTGCTGCAGCATCTGCCCAAAGAAGAGCTGGTGCAGAAATATATTTCGGAGATGCTGAGGGTGCTCGCGGCAGGCGGGCTGTGCCTTTTTCAATTCAACGGCACCGTGGAAACGAACATGAATTGGAAGGGCAAAGCTGCCTGGAAGATGATGGATGTTCTTTGGACGCTGCATCTTCGCAGAATGGCTGAGGCTGTGGCTCGGGTCTTCGGCCTGGATCCGGCGATGGCGGGAAAGAACTGGCACGGCGTCGCATTGAAAACACAGCACATCGTTGAAATGGTGCGCGCGAGCGGGGGCGAAGCTATCACGACGTTCGGCGAGAACACGCCGATGGCGTGGTGCTGCGCATCGAAGATTGGCGGAAGCGGCGGCGAGGCCAAAGCATGATCTCGCTGGGGATCAATTATTCGCAGATGCATGACTCGTCGGCGTGCATCGCGCGCGACGGGGAATTGCTCTTCGCCGTAGCCGAGGAACGGTTGAGCCGGTTAAAGCACGACGCGCGATTTCCGACGCTGGCGATCCAAGCGTGCCTCGATTTTGTGGGAGTAAGCGCGGAGGAAGTCGATTTCGTGTGCCAGGGCTGGCCGCGCCCGCGAACGATGTACCTGCATGACCTGAAGAGCTTCACGCTTGGCAAGCAGCCGTTCGATTCACGCGCAGTGCTTAATTCGACGCGCTATTTCGTGAGCATGTGGCATCAGCGCAGCGGCGAGAATCGGTTCCGGCAAAAGTTCGGAACTTCGAAGCCGCGCTTCCGGCTCGTGGATCACCATTTGGCGCACGCGATCAGCGCCTACGCATATTCCGGATTCGACGATACCGCCGTGCTTGTGCTCGACGGACGCGGGGCATGGGAGGCCACGTCGCTTTGGCGCGGACGTGATGGCCGGCTGGAGCACATCTGGACGATTCCGTGGCCGAATTCGCTTGGACTGTTTTACGCCCAGTTCACCCACTACCTCGGTTTCGAGCCCTACGCCGACGAGTGGAAGGTGATGGGCCTGGCGCCTTATGGCGAGCCCGGAATCGATCTGGGCCAGTTCATCGAGCCCGAAGACAGCCCGTACCGCGTTGCTACGCAACTGCTGATGGGCTCGGATTCCGCGCCACTGGCAAAAATCGAAAAGCGGCTGGGTCCGAAGCGCGAGCCGGAATCCGAGATCGGCGCAACACACAAGAACCTGGCGTTTTCGGTGCAGGATGCGTGCGAACGCGCAATGCTCGTGTTGGCGCGGGCTGCCGTGGCAAAGACGGGCTGCCGCAATTTGTGCCTCGCGGGCGGCGTGGCGCTCAATTCGAAAGCGAACGGGAAAATTCTGGTTTCGGGAGTCGTCGACCGGATTTTCGTCCAGCCGGCTGCGGGAGACGATGGAGTGTGCCTGGGCGCCGTGCTCGTGCCTCATCAGGATGCCGGCGGGAAGCTGCGGGTGCGCAAAATGCGGCACGCGTATCTTGGACCAGAGTCAACGGAAGGAGATATCGCGCGCACAATCGAAACTTACAAGCTGCGTGCCACGCGCGTGAACGATCCAGCCGGCGCGGCTGCGCAGATGCTGGCCGACGGGAAAATTCTGGGGTGGTTCCAGGGCCGGATGGAGTTCGGGCCGCGCGCGCTGGGTGCACGCTCGATTCTGGCAGACCCGCGCGACCCGGAAATGAACGCGAAGGTGAACAACGCGGTGAAATTCCGGGAGTGGTGGCGGCCGTTTGCGCCGTCGATGCTGGCCGAAGCGGCGGGAGATTATATTGAATCGGCGACGGATTCGCCGTTCATGATTCTTACCGCGCAGGTGAAAGCGGAAAAACGCGGCGTGATTCCCTCGGTGACGCACGTGGACGGCAGCGCACGGCCGCAGACGGTGGAACGCGACGTGAATCCGCTTTACTGGCGATTGATTCAGGAGTTCGGGGAGAGGACGGGCGTTCCGGTGGTGATGAATACCTCGTTCAACTTGCGCGGCGAGCCGATCGTTTGTACGCCCACCGATGCGGTACGCACGTTTTTCAGCTCAGGAATGGATGCGCTGGTCATCGGCAATTTTGTGGTGGAGAAATAGAGCTCGTGGAAAAGTGGATTGCGTTGATGGGAAAACGCAACATGCCGACGGACGGCGTGGAGGACTACTGCACTTTTCTGGCGCAGGCGCTTGCGTGCCAAGGGATTCAGCTCGAGCAGGTGCGCGTCTCGTGGGACGAAGACGGCTGGGATGCAGCGCTCGGAAAACTCAACCGGCGCGCGGTGGATTGGCACGGCCGCTGGATTTTCTTCCAGCATACGGCGCTGGCATGGTCGCGGCGGGGATTTCCTTTGGGCGCGCTCAGAACGGCCAAGCTGCTGAGGCGGCGAGGCGCACGCGTTGGCGTGGTGTTTCACGAATATTGCGCACAGGATGAGGCGGCGTCTGTGGTGAGACCCGTGCGCGCGGCCTGCCAAAATTACGTGGTTCGTGCGCTGCACGCGCAATCCGAGCTTTCGGTGTTTACGATTCCGACCGGCAAACTTCGCTGGCTCGCGAAAGATTGCGGAAAGGCGATATCCATTCCGATCGGCGCGAATATTCCGCCTCCGGCGATTTCCGATTCGAAGCCGAGTCCCGGCGGCGATGGCGATGAGAAGACCGTCGCCGTGTTCTGTTTTTCTCCCGGCCACAATCAACAACTGGAAATCGGAGACATGGTGCATGCGATGCGGACCGCCGAAAGAAGCGGGCAGCAGTTGCACCTGATGATTCTTGGCCGAGGGTCGACGGAAGTTCGGCCGCAAGTGGAGGCGGCGCTCGCAGGGAGCGGCGTACGCGTGTCAGCGACCGGAATTTTGCCGGCTGATGAAATTACGCACCAGCTTTCGCAGGCGGCCGCGCTCCTCTTCGTGAGTGGTTCTGTTGCGCAGACGCGCGGCACAGCTATTGCCGCGGTGGCATGCGGAATTCCAGTGGTCGGGTATTCCGGTGCGGCCGAAGGGTCCGCTCTCGCGGAGGCCGGGCTGGAACTCGCGCCATATCGTGACAGGGAAGCGTTGGCCGCGGCGCTTGCACGGGTATTAGTCGATGCGAACTTGCGAGGCGAGCTTTGCAGGCGGAGCGCCTCGGCCTATCGCAAATATTTTTCCTGGGATGCGATTGCGGAAAGATTCGCAATGGCGTGCAGCGTGCGGCCGGAGCGCGAAAAGTCCGCCAGCAGCGCCCGGGATCGCTCAGCGGAAACGACTGGAGTGGCGTAAGCGGCGGGTTTCTGCAAAATGAGCATTAATCCACAAGCACCGAGATGAAACTGCTCATCTATTCCAGTTCGTTTTTCCCGGCGATTGGAGGAACGGAACGAGTAACGCTCGACTTGGCGCGCGGAATCGCCGAATGGCCGCGAAATGAGGCGAACGGGGAATCGTTCGACGTGACCGTGGCGACCGAAACGGCCGGTGTTACTGCTGAGGATGAAGGGTTGCCTTTTTCAATTGTGCGGGGCCCGAGCTTGCCGCGGCTTTTTTCGCTGATGCGCGCGGCGGACGTGATTCACCTGGCAGGTCCAGCAATGGCGCCGCTGGCGCTTGGATTGATGGCGGCGAGGCCGGTTGTCGTGGAGCACCACGGATTTCAGACGGTTTGTCCCAACGGCCAATATTTTTATGCGCCCGGCCGGAAGCTTTGCGACGGTTACTATATGTCGGGGAAGCTCGGGAAATGCGTGACGTGCAATTCGGGTGACGCGGGCGCATTGGCGAGCTTCAAGCTGCTTTTCAGCACGCCCTTTCGACGCTGGCTGAGCAATCGAGCCGCGGTCAACATCACGCCTACCGATTGGCTGGCTTCGGTTCTGAAGCTTCACCGCATGAAGACTGTGTGTCACGGGATATTGCCTCTTGGCGAGATGCGAAATACGAAAGCGCCGGTGCACACATTCGCTTTTCAGGGGCGACTGGTTTCAACAAAAGGCGCCAGCGTGCTCATCGACGCCGCAATGCAGCTTCAAAAGCGCGGAGCAAAATTCGCGATCAAGATCATCGGCGATGGTCCGGAGCGCGAGCGCTTGACGAAGCAGGCGCAGCCGCTCGGGAGTGCGGTCGAGTTTCTCGGGGCGGTTCCCGATCAGCGGCTGGCCGAAATATATTCTGAAGTGTCCGTCGTCGTCGTGGCGTCATTGGCCGGGGAGGTGTTTGGGTTGGTTGCCGCGGAAAATATGTGGCGCGGGAAGGCGACGATCGTTTCCGATTTGGGATCGTTGAAAGAGGTTGTGGGCGAGACCGCAATCGTTGTGCCTGCTGGAGACGCTTCGGCTCTGGCGGATTCGATGTATCGCGCGATGGAAGAGCCCTGTCGCGTGTCTTCCATGGGCAAAGCAGCGCGCGAGCGCGCGGCAAAGATCTTCGATGTGGAAGCCATGATCCGCTCGCATATTTCGATCTACCGCGAGTGCGTGCAATGACCAGCGAAGCGACGCTCAAGCGCGTGGTGCGGAGCGTGACTCCCCGAACGCTGCGCAACTGGCTTCGTTCGCCTGCTCGCTCCACCGTTTTCTCGGCCGGATATTTCAAGGTGTGGCCCAATGAGCCTGGCAGCGAGCTGGCGCAAATCTGCAGCCTGACCCTCGACGACATCACGGAGCGCTTCGGGCGGCCGACGCACATCAAGATAGACGTCGAGGGGCACGAGGCCGCGGCGCTTGACTTCAACGGCCGGCGGTTGGAAGCAACGGAAATCCTGGCGCCGCCGATCGCGCGGTTTGTGGCGCGCCGAGAAAACAGATCGTGAACGAGGCGAAATCGAGGAGGGGCAAGCTTTCCTTTTTTGTCCTGTGCGCGCTCGGCGCAGCCATGCTGGCCACGAATCGGTGGTTCACGGCCGTCGATGATGAAGTGAGCATCATCGATCGCGCGTCGGTGCCGGTGGCGAAGACGGTCGATATTTTCTTGAGCGGCGTGGGGCAGCATGAACATCCGCCGCTTTACGATATCTTGCTGCACGGGTGGCTGCGCCTGACCGGCGGGAATATTCATCTGCTGCGATTCCCGGCGACAGTTTTTTATCTTGTTGGCGTTTGGCTGATGGCGCGGATTGCCGGAGAGATTTCGGGAAGAAAAGCGGAACTGACCGCGCTGCTGTTGGGTGTGCTCTCGCCTTACGGTTTTCATTTTGGCCGGCTCGCAGCGTGGTATTCGTTTTGTTTTCTGCTGGTCGCGCTAGAGACGCACCTATACTTGCGGTATTTGGCGCGGCGAAGCTCTGCGAATTGGATTTGGATGTTTCTTTGCTCGCTTGCGCTCATCTATTCGAACTATTTCGGCTGGGTGCTGCTGGCGCTGCTCGCGCTGGACTTTTTTCTCTTAAATCGTCGCGTGGGATTTCGGCCGTTTGCACCTATTCTCGGCATGGGTGCGCTGCTTTTTGCGGCGTTTTTACCGATTCTGCTCGCCTTCCTAAGGGAGCTGCACCGGGGCGTGCAGCTTGACCAGAGCCTGCTAGCGAGAATGCTGACGGCTGCTTACGTTGTTTATTCAATGCTGGTGAGCGAGTCGGTTGCGCCCTGGTTTTGGCCGCTCGGCGTGCCTGCGGCAATTGCGGTCGCCGCGGTGGTCGCACTTGCGATTCGATACTCGCCTCCCGTCGGCAGGCGATTGCTGGCTTGTTTCTTTGTGTCGCTGGCCATCATGACGGCGATTGGAGTGGTGGAAACCAAGCGTGTACTGATGCTCCTGCCGTGGCTGGCGCTACCGATCGCGCTAGCGTTCGCGTCGATCAGCGTTGCCACAGTCCGCCGGGTGTTCGGCGGTTTGCTGATCGTCGTCTTCGGGATCGGCTGGTTCGGCATCTTCGACCGGAAGCTTTACGCCGCGCCGCATTGGGTCGAGCCGTGGGCAAATGTGGCGCGGGAGGCCGCGGCCGTGGTTCGCGATGGGGGCATCGTAATTGGAAATAACGAGTCGTTCTTTTTCTATCTGACGTATCTGCTGCCGCCGGAAGCGCCGGCTGCGCCGCACGATTTTCGAGGCTTTTTGCCCAATTCGGTCACTCACCGCGGCGTTTACGGGCCGGAGCAGTGGCTTGCCGGCGGTTCGCATCCCGTGGCGCGGGAAATGTTGCTTGTGAAGGGTCTCCATTTCGGCACATCCGCAGCCGCAACGGATGAAGCACAGCTCTGGTTGGATCAGAATTGCCGCATTACGTCTGACCGGCTCATGGTTCACGATTTGGGCGCGGCGGTAAAGATGCGGCTCGTGCCGGCGGATAATCAATTGCCTTGGCGGGTCGAGGTCAGGTCGTATTCGTGCCCGTGAGCGTCTCAGCGCACGGATTGAGATAGAATGAAACTCCTGGGACGCGGGTCGTCTTACGTTCCCGCGAAGGGGTCCGAAGCGAGATGAGGCTGTTGCCGGCAAACGCGCAAGTCCCCATACTTCGCAATCAGGCGCTGATCGGCGCGGCGCTATTTCTAATTGCAATTCTTGTCGGCTGGCAGGTTGCGGGACAGATCGTCAGCAACGACACGCTGATGCTGATACTGTTCGGAGTAGGTTTTGCCGGATGTTTCATTGCTTTCACCATTCTGCGGAACTGGCGCGTGGGACTCTATTGGTTTCTGGGCTGGCTGACATTCGAAGACTTTGCGCGGAAGTATAGCGGCAACGGCCTTGTTCTCTTTTTCGGCAAAGACGTACTGGCGGCGCTGGTTTATATCGCGCTTTTCATTGCGATCCGACACAAAAAAGAGAAGCTCTTTCGTCCTCCGTTTCTGATATTCCTGAGCCTGTTTTTCTGGCTCGGCGTGCTCCAGGTGTTCAATCAGTATTCGCCCAGCATTTTCTACGGCCTGCTTGGAATCAAGACTTACTTCTATTACATCCCGCTGATGTACGTGGGTTATGCGTTCGTCCGCTCCGACGAAGACCTCCGAAAATTTCTAACCTGGAACATGGTGCTTGCCGGAATTGTCGCCGTCGTTGGCATCGCGCAGGCCATCTTGGGCAATAGCTTCATGAACCCGACAACGCTTGCGCCGGACTTGCGGGAATTGGGAGATCTCGAAAAGGTTACACCGATCTCGGGGCAGGTCTTTAACCTTCCGGATTCTGTATTTGTGAGCTCGGGCCGATACGGCGAGTACCTGACTCTTGCGGCGATCGTCGCCTTCGGAGTCGCAGGGTACCTTCTACTTACATCGAAGCGGGGCAGAATGCTCGCTTTCATAGTTACAGGCCTATTGGGGACGGCCGCTCTGCTCAGCGGCAGCCGCGGCACTTTCCTTTGGGTATTTGGCTCTGCTGTTATTTTGCCGATGGCTTTTCTATGGGGCGCGCCCTGGCGCTACCGGCAGGCGCGTCGAATGGTCAAGGCGATTCGATGGTCGGCAGCGCTTTTCTGTTTGGGGCTGGTGATATTCTTTGCCGCTTTTCCTGAAGCGATGGGTGCGCGAATGGATTATTATTCCGAGACCCTTCTGCCCAGCAGTTCTTCCTACCAGCTTTCAAACCGGACCTGGAGCTATCCGATCGCGAATTTGGAGGCGGCATTCACGCTGCCCAATTGGGTCGTTGGCGATGGGATTGGCACGGCGTCATTGGGAGGGCAATACGTCGAGAAACTAACCGGGAAGCCGATGCAAAACGTTTGGGTCGAGGAAGGGTACGGCGAGCTGATCGTCGAGATGGGCATTTTGGCCCCATTCTTGTGGCTTTTGTGGACCGGCGCGCTGCTCTACTACGGCTGGAAGGTGGTGCGGGGGCTCCGGCAAACCCGTTTTTTTCCGATTGCTTTCGCGATTCTATTTTACGCATTCCTGCTTCTTTACCCTCTTACGTATGGGAATTTGGACGCGTTTGAGAATTACACGAATAACGCATATCTGTGGCTGCTGGTAGGCGTGCTGTTCCGTCTGCCCGAGCTCGAACAAGCGGTCCCCACGGTTGCCGTGTTTGGCACGAGGAAACGGTCGAGCGGAGGACTCCAATTCTAGGAATCGCATGAGCATCGGCGCGACAGACCGCTTCATGCCCTCTGATTAGAGGGCCGCGGTTGAAATTGCCAGCGTCAGGCAGCGGAGGAAACTAATGGAAGTGATTCCCCAGTGGAAAATAGCGCAGGTCGGGGAAAAAGGGCTGTGGGATGGACTTGTGTACCATGACGAATACATCCTGCGCGTGCTCACCGATAATGCCGCCAGGGCTGCGAGCGTCCGCAAGGCGCTTCCTTCGATGCCCAGCACATGCGTCGAGATCGGCATTGGGCCCTTTGGCCTCGGAGTGAGTGCATTCCTTCCGGAGATTGGCAGCCGTTTTGCGGCAGACCCGTTGACGCCTGTCTCGTTCACGGAGAACGGTCGGGCAGTTCGCGAGTCGACCAAATCTGTCTACCAGTATATGTCGCAACTGCGCGAGGGTATTCAGTACGTGCGGACATTGGGCGAAGAGCTACCCTTCCGGAGTGCGTCGTTCGACTTCGCTGCTTGTTGCAATGTGTTGGATCACACCTCCGACCCCGATGCGGTGCTTGCGGAGATTTTTCGAGTGTTGCGTCCGGGAGCATGCTTTTTCTTTGACGTCGACACCTTTTCCCTTATGGGCCTGTTGAAATGGCACGCCTACACGAAGCGCGTCCACAAAAAGGAGATTCTTGTAACGACCCATCCGTATCGAATGCTTGAGCCGGATGTTGTGCGCCGATTGCGGTCGGCGGGTTTTGTCCTGCGTAAGCTGGATGGCCACTCGGGCCTGAGCGCGTGGGTCGGGCACGCGCGCTTATCAGCGTTTCTGGCGACCAAGCCGGCATCCTGAGCAGGCTGAGCAGCCGTTTGCACCCTAATGAGAACGTCTCCGCCAATTCGCTCAATTAAACCGGCGACACCAAAGCCTCGGGTTGCGATCGTATCTCCGTTTCTCGACAAGAGCCACGGCACGGAGCGAATTGTGATCGAGTGGCTCGCGCCGCTGGCTTCGAATTTCGAGTTTCACATCTACAGTCAACGCGTTGAGGACTTCGACCCCTCGACATTTACATACCACCGAGTCCCCGAATTGCCAGGGCCTCATCTGCTCAACTACCTATGGTGGTTCGGAGCGAATGAGGTGCGGCGCGCTTGGGACGCGCACGTGCGTGGGTTGAAATACGATCTGGTGTTTAGTCCTGGCATAAACTGCTTCGACGCGGACGTTATTTCCGTGCACATCGTGTTCGCTGAGTTTGTGCGCCAGGCCGGGCGGGAACTGGAGTTTTCCTCAAACCCGCTTCGCCGCTGGCCGCGTTTGCTCCACCGGAGGCTCTACTATTCTTTGATCATGTGGCTGGAGAGAATCGTATATCCGAAACGCCGCACGCAACTGGTCCTCTATGCCAAAAAGACCGCGGCGGATCTCGAGCGATTCTACGCGCGCGGCGAGGAATATCCGGTCCTTTACCTTGGCCTGGACCATGCGCGGTTCAGTCATGCTCGCTGCCTTGAGCTGCGCGATGCGGTGCGCGAATCGCTGGGGCTTGTCAAAGCGGACTTCGTGCTTCTGCTCGTGGGAAATGACCTGCTGAAGAAGGGGATTGCGGCGCTCTTCGAAGCGATGTCGCGCTTGCGCGATCTGCCGCTCAAGTTACTGATCGTGAGCCGTGAATCCGGCAGCGGCTACCGACCCCTGCTCAGTGAAAGAGGGCTGAACGAACGCGTGATATTTTTGCCACCGCGAAAAGATGTGGAGTTCTATTTCGCGGCAGCAGACCTTTACACCGGCCCATCCCTCGAGGACACCTTCGCCTTGCCGCCGGAAGAGGCGATGGCTTGCGGACTTCCCGTCATCGCGTCCGTGCCCAACGGCGTATCCGAGATCATCGTTCACGGCGAAAACGGCCTGATTCTCGATGACCCGCGCGACGCGGAGACTCTTGCTGCGCTGATCCGCCGCGTCTATGAAGAAGAAGCCTTCCGGACGGCGCTCGGCAGGAATGCCGCGAAATCCGTGGCGCAGTTCACATGGGAACGCAACGCGCACGACCTGCAGGCAATCTTTAACGAAGTCCTGCGCGAAAAGGGAGCTACGCCGCTCGGGGGCAAAGCTCTGGAGCCCGATCGATGACGCTGCCGCCGTGCGACGTGCCGCAGCGACGAAATCTCCTGTGAACGACGCTGCTGCGAAATCCATTCACATCACCGGATTGTTTCCCGAACTTCTCGGCATCGGGGGCGTGCAGGAAGCGGGCCGACTGACCGCGCTCGCCATCGATGAAATCGCACGCCAACGTGGGTGGTCAGCAGCTTTTGCAGGTCTGAATGACCCCGCAGGGCCGCAGCAACTCTCGATCGCCGGCCGCGAGCTTACTCTGCAGGGGTTTGCGCGCGCAAAGCTCGGTTTTATTCGATTCGCGATCGCAGCGGCGCGCGCCGCGCACAATCGCGAGGCCCATGTCATCGTTGCCGGTCATCCGAACCTGGCGCCCATCGCCGTGTGGATGCAGAAAATGTCTCGGCGCGCGAGCGCTATTGTGATGGCGCACGGCGTCGACGTGTGGCATCCGCTCCCGCGCGTTCGGCGCGCCACGATTCGCCATGCGCACATCGTCACGGCACCCAGCGCCGACACGATTCAAAAATTAATTCAGGTCCAGCGCGTTCCGCGCGCGAACACACAGTTGCTTCCGTGGCCGCTGAATCCAGATTTTCTTGCACTCACCGAACGAGATGGCCTGCGCCCGCCAGCCGGCTTTCCTGACGCAACGACGATTCTCACGATTGGCCGCGCTGCCAGCGCCGAACAATATAAGGGCACGGACGATCTAATCCAGGCCGTCGCAAAACTGGAATCCGCGATGCCCGATGTGCACCTTGTTTGCGTCGGGGCCGGCGACGATCTTCGGCGCTTGCAATCGCTCGCGAGAGGCCTTGACGTTGCGGGGCGCGTGCATTTTCTGCAGCGATTGTCAGGTGAAGAGATCGCTGCGTGCTACTCGCGAGCCCGGATCTTCGCCATGCCCAGCGCCGGCGAAGGTTTCGGCCTCGTCTTCCTCGAAGCGATGGCATTCGGTAAGCCGATAATCGCGGCTGCCTGTGGAGGGGCGGTGGACTTGGTCGAGGACGGTTTCAACGGCTTGCTGGTGCCTCCGCGCGATCCTGCGGCACTCACGCTGGCGCTCACTCGACTGCTCGAGAATGAGGCTCTTCGATCGCGGCTCGGCGCAAATGGAACCGCGATCGCGCGGGGAAAATACCGCTTCGATTCGTTCCGGTGTCAGTTGGAGCAACTGCTCGAACGATGCATCGGCAGATGTTGAATGTGTCGTAATATAGCCCTGTCTCCCCTAGGCGAGCAGCGGGCGTTATGCGAGTGCTGAAGACAGTCCAGTCCTATTACCCCTTTCAGGACCGCGGCGGGCCTGTCTTCAAAGTGCGGGCGCTGGCCCGGAGTTTGGCACACCGCGGGCACCGCGTAAGCGTCCTTACCGCTGATCTTGGCCTGCGAGGCGGCACGTGGGATAACCTCCATCTCGAGCACTGCCCCTGGGGCTGGCGCGCCGAAGAGGAGGGCGTCGAGGCTATCTACCTGCCTACCCTCGGCCACTATCGTGCACTCACCGTGAATCCGGGCGTGGCGAAATTTTGCCGCGCAGAGCTCTCTCATTACGACTTGGTTGATTTTTACGGGTTATATGATCTGCTCGGCCCTGCGGTAAGCTATTTTTGCCGTCGGCGCAGCGTACCTTACGTGATCGAGCCGATGGGAATGTATCGCCCGATCGACCGCAGCTTCCGCCTGAAGCGCGTCTGGCACCGAACGGTCGGCAGAAATTACGTCCATCATGCAGCCCGGATCGTGGCGACTTCTGAAATGGAGCGGCAGGACCTGCTCGAAGAAGGCGTGCCGGACGAAAAAATAGTTATCCGTTACAACGGAGTAGAAATCGACTGTACGGGCACGAACAGCAAGCGCGGCGCGTTTCGCGCCAAATGGGCGATAGCGCCAAATGATCCCTTGATTTTGTTTCTGAGCCGCATCATCCCGCGCAAAGGTGCGGATCTGCTGATCGAAGCTTTTGCGAAAGTATGTCCGCAGATGGGTACTCTGGTCATTGCGGGACCCGAGGGAGAAACCGGCTACGTGAACTATCTGAAAAAGTGCGCGGAAGAGAATCGCGTGGCGAATCGCGTGATCTTCACCGGGCCCGTTTACGGCGCAGACAAAACCGCAATGTACGCCGATTCGGACATTTTCGTGCTTGCTTCGCGTTATGAGAATTTTGCAAATGTCGTTGCAGAGGCTGTGGCTTGTGATATTCCTGTAGTGGTTTCCAATAAGTGCGGCATCTATTCGCTGATCGACGGGCGCGCCGGAATTGTGGTCCCGGTGGGGCTCGATCCTCTGGCGGCCGCGCTGCAGCAGTTGCTCGCGGACAAAGTCCTGTATAGGCGATTTAAGGTGGGCTGCAAGCAAGTGGCGGAAGAACTGACTTGGGGAACTCTTAGCGGCCAAATGGAGAATTATTATTCTCAAGTTGTTGCGAGCAAGGACGAGGCTCGATAATTTGAATGCGCGGACCGATTAAAACCGGAACGCACAACTCCATGCGAATACTGATTTTACTTTTGCCGTACGGTCGATCGGAGGCGCGATGACCGCTGCACGTGCTGGAGGCGTCCCTGCTCGAGTTGCAGAGTCCGCCCAAAGATCAAGCCGATCAGACGCTGTAAAGGGTTCCCGGACAGCGCCGCCATCCTCACGGGCCAGCCACACTGTTTTCCGCGCCACATGGTACTCGGTCAATATTCTCCTGTTCTTTTCAGTGCTCGCGGTCATCTGGTCTTCGGCCTGGGAGTATTCCACGCGGCGTTATTTGAAGGGCTTTTCGGACGCAATCATTCCGTTTACCGCGCCCCCGGTGCAGAAGGTCCAGGCCATCCTCAACTGGATGTCGCACACGCCGGCGCGGTTCGGGCAGGCCCCGGCTGCCGATAATGACGATCGCAACCCCACCGACACTCTCAATTACGCTTCACTCCTCCGCGTTTGCGGGACTGCCACGAACGCGTTTATCAACCTGGCCGATAGCGGGGGTCTGACTGCGCGCAGGCTGCTCCTGCTCGACGCGAATCGCACCACTGTCCATGTTGTCGCTGAGGTTCTGATCGACGGGCGATGGGTTGTAGTGGACCCCACTTTTCACACGATTTTCCGCGGTGCCGACGGAAGCATGCTTACCAGGGCGCAGCTAGCCGTGCCGGCAACGTTCAATTACGCCACGAGAAACGTGGCGGGTTATGATCCCAGTTATGTATTCGATCGCGCCGTACACGTCCGGTTGTCGCACCTAGGATTTGTGGGGCGGTATTTGAGGCGGATACTCGATCGGTGGGTTCCCAATTGGGAAAGTTCAGCGACTCTTAGCCTATTGATGGAACGCGAGTCGCTTCAAATGACCGTCTTTTTTACGATTGCGGCGCTACTTCTTCTGCCCTTCCGCACGCTGCTTCGCTGGTACGGCGAATCCCGGCTCGGCGTTCATCCACAACATATACGCAGCAGGCTTCGCCGCCTCGGCCAACTGCTGCTCGAACCGGCGGATCAAGTGGCGCGCCTTTAATCGGACGGCAACGCTGGCTTTCAATCCGACCACGATCGATTACTCTTGGATCGGCGGCAATACCGGACTCCTTGCGAGCGGTAATGTAGAGTATGACGAGTGTGCAAGCACGGGCGCGACGCCCGATGCCGCCATCTATGAGGTGACACAGGCCTCAACCCCCCAGACTATCTGGAAAGCGACAATCGCAGGGCAATATGCTTATCGGGGCTTTCGAATGCCCAGTCTCTATCCAGGCGTGCAATGGTAGCGGTAGATGATGGGCCAAAGCAGGTCAAACTTAGGATCTAGCTCGCGGGTTCTCACATCTGAAGCGTGCAAGGCGCGAACGCCGCCAGAATCTCTAGCACGCTTGACTCGCAAAACGGGGACAAGGAGGACTGCCGAAGAAGCGAGTCCCTCAGGTGATCCTGCGAGGAATGCGGCCGAGTGGAACTGTAGTCTACTCGACGGTGACTCGGGTGCCGTGGGTTTGTGCTTTGGACATGCGCTCGATGCGCTCGTCCAACACCGTGCGGACTGCCTTCAGAAATTCGATCCGCGAATTCTTCAAATGCTGGCGTACCTCGGGCGAAACACCGAAGAGGTCCTGCACGTGGCCGATGAATTCTTCGCAGACACAACGGCCGCCCGCGTGCTCCCCCGCGCTCTGTTGACCCGCCTGTTGCTCGCTCATACCGCCTCCTTCATTTCCACCGTCAAGACGTGACTTTCAAGCCGCGCCCGTCCCGGCGTCAGCATCGCCATGGATCGCGGCAAGCCGATGTGCCGACGGAGCGTCCCGATTTCGACGACGAGTTCGTCTCCTTTTTTGAAGAGCCCGACGTCGCCTTTGGCCGCAAACGGCAGCAGAATCCGCACTTGGTAATGCCCGTTTGCTTTGTCGAAAGTATATGGCTTTTCCGTTCGCGTTACAGCCGCGGGATCCTCGCTCGCAGGATACAGCAAACTGGCGAGCCGTTCGAGTCGTTCCTTACCGAGCACTTCCTGTTCGAAAAGGGGTACGCGTTTCACCGGGACTGGGGCGAAGTATTCTTCGATTTCGCGCAGGATGCCGTCCTGCGACTTGTGCCACGCGGCGAACCATGCGTCCTTCACGTCCGCAGGGAGCAGTCGGTTCACGACCACGGTGTCTACCGTCAACCCGTGCAGCGAGAAGTAAACGAATGCCCGCTGCGTCTCGCGCAGCACCATTTTCTCGGGATTTGTCACCAGCCGCACGCTTGTCACATTCGGGTCTTCCATCAGTTCATCAACGCCGTCGAGCTTTTCGAAAAGATTGCGGATATTCACGAAATAGTTGTCGGTGGGCAGTTCGAATGGCGCCACACGGTTGGCGATCGGCCGCACGGCTTTCAACAGGTTCCGCTGAAAAGGGAAAATATGCTTCATGTACCAATCGAGCGTTGTGGGCATGCTGATGAAGCGCATCGATTCCGCCGTCGGCGCCGCATCCAGGACGATGGCGTCATAGGTCTGCTCACGCCGGTATTGGTTGATGTACATCATCGCGCTGAGCTCTTCCATGCCAGGAAGAATCGCCAGTTCTTCAGCCTCGACGCCGCTGATTCCTGTGGTCCGCAGCACGGAGGTGATATAGGCCGAAATTTCCTGCCAATGGCGCTTGATCTCTTTTTGGATATTCAATTCGAAGATGGAAAGCCGGTCGGTGATCGCCAAAGGATCCGAGGTTTGCGCGTGGAAGAGATCGGTATTCAGGTCGAAGGAGTCCGCCAGACTGTGTGCCGGATCGATGCTCATCACCAGCGTCCGGTAATTCAGCTCTGCCAGCTTGAGGCCTGTGGCTGCGGCGAGGCTCGTCTTGCCCACGCCACCCTTCCCGCTAAAAAGTAAGATTCGCATCCTGGATCCATTATAAAGCTCACTGCGGATCAGGCGAAATAAACGAGCCGCGCAGGCGCAGAAAAACGTGTCTCGACCAGCGTGCGAGCGGTGTTTAGCCCCTGCAAACGCGCGGCTCCTCGCCATTGAGCCGCGCTGTAAGTTGTGTGATTCTGGAATCGAGCTTGCTTTAAGGAAGGCTGTAGCATGTGCGGGATTTGCGGAATCATCGGATGCGATTCGCGCGAGGAAAGCGCCGCCGCGCTTTCGCGCATGCTGCGCTCGATCTTCCATCGCGGGCCGGACGAAGAAGGCGAACTCTTGGCGCCGCGCTTCGCCGCCGGCATTCGCCGCCTGAGCATCATCGATCTTGCCGGCGGCACGCAGCCCATCTGGAACGAAACTCGCACGCTCGCAATCTGCTTCAATGGCGAGATCTACAATTTCCGCGAGCTTTGCGACGAACTGATCGCCGCCGGACATAAATTCGGCACCCACTCGGATACCGAGGTCATTCTCCACGCCTACGAGCAGTGGGGCGCGCGCGGCTTCGCGCGGCTTCACGGCATGTTCGCCTTCGTCCTTGCCGAAATGCCTGAAGGCAGCGCCGGCCCCGTAAAGCGCGCCATTCTTGCTGGCGACCGCTTCGGCATAAAGCCTCTTTATTATTCCGTCGTCGATGGATCCCTCGTTTTTGCGTCGGAAGTTCGCGCGCTGCTTGCCAGTGGCGTCGTTCGACAGCAAATCTCGGCCGAGGCGGTTGCCTCGTATCTGCTCTTTGGATCCGTGGGCGAACCAAACACCCTTATCGATGGCGTCTATTCGCTCCCACCCGGCCATTTCGCCGAAATCGATGTTCAGACGCCTGGGGTGAATCTGGAATCCAAGCCATTTTGGAAAACCGAGTTCCACGGGCCAGCCTCCGGCGGCTCCACATCGCGCCCGCATCGCGCCAGCCCCTCTGCAGTATTCAGCCGAGTACGATCCTACCTGGACCAGGCAGTGCAATCGCACCTGATCGCGGACGTGCCGGTAGGGATATTCCTGAGCGGCGGTTTGGACTCAACGGCCATCGCCGCTCTTGCCGCGCGCTCCCATCCCGGCATCCATACTTTTACGGTGGCGTTCCCCGATTTGGAGTTCAGTGAGGCCGGGGACGCGCGCCGTACTGCCGAACGCCTGGGAACGCAACATTGCGAATTCGTGCTTTCCGGCGACGAGATGCTGGCGCGGCTCGATGAAGCCGCCGGAGCATTCGATCAGCCCAGCATGGACGGCATCAACACGTATTTCGTGTCCTGGGCGGCGCGCCAGTCCGGGCTCAAAGTCGCGCTTTCCGGCCTCGGCAGCGATGAAATTTTCGGCGGCTACCCCACTTTTCGGACTACCGGGGCAGTCGCGCGCCTCTCGACGCTGGCTTGTCTATTTCCGCGCGCGATGCGAGGTAGCCTCGCCGCGATGGCGCGAGCTATTCGTCCCAAGTCCAGTTCAAACCCTGCCTTCGAGAAGGGGATAGCGGCGTTTCTCGACCCGCAAGCCCTCCCTCATCCCTATTTCTTTACGAGGGCGCTTTTCACCTATCAGCAGCTCGCGTCGGCGGGTGTCCTCCCGGGAAACGGACCCGGGTCTGCGCCCTGGTGGAATTGGCTGGCTAACTCCGCCTCCGAAGCGGCGCAAGCGGACCCCTTCACCGCCATTTCCTGGCTCGAGCTACGCTCTTACATGTTGAATACGCTCCTGCGCGACACCGACGCAATGAGCATGGCCCATTCCCTGGAGGTTCGCGTGCCGTTCCTCGACGTTCCGCTCGTTGAATACCTCCTGTCGCTGCCGGGGCCGGAAAAGACGGGCCCTCATGGCCCCAAGTCTCTGCTGATAGGGGCGCTAGGCGATCTCTTGCCGGAAAATGTTGCGAGCCATGTCGGCGGGCGAAAACGGACGTTCACGTTCCCCTGGGAAAAATGGCTTCGCGGCCCCTTGCGCAGCCGAGTGAGCGACGGGTTCGCCGATTGGTCGCCCGCGCTCGCTCCAATCATCGGGCGCGACTTTGCCATGCGCGTCTGGCACGAGTTTCAGCAGGGGCGGACGACCTGGTCGCGGCCCTGGAGCCTTTACGTCCTAAACGAATGGGCCAAGCGCCATCTGCAGCATGGAAGTGCGGACCGCGTCCGGGGCAGAGCTAAAACGCCGCCAGTGTCCGTCTGATGCGATCTTTCGCCTTTTGTGCGCTTTTGCGCCCTCGAGAAGGGCTGTTTTTCTATCGATTAGAAATTGGCATCTATTGCAAATGCGCTACTTACGGCGATTTCTAATCGTGTTTACTATCGATTAGAAATTGGCGGTTTCTCGTGGTCCTGGGACAAGCCCAGGGCGGCCGCGAATTTTATGCATTTCTAATCGCAACGCTCGTTTACCCCCCTTCCTGACCGCGATTAGAAATTTTTTCGGTCTTTGTTTTCAGTGACTTAGGCCGATTTTTAATTTTATTCATTTGCGATTAGAAATTTGGGAATTTTATGCATTTCTCGCGATTATCCACCTAGCCAGCCAGGCGCTCTCCTGCGGCGGCTGCGCTGGCAAAAAGCCTGCATGCTGCCTCGGGGCCCGTCACCTTACCCCCTTCCGCCTCCGCGGAAACACGGGCCGTCCGTGTTCAAATCTCGGGAGAGTTTAGCACGGCGTGTACTCATTTGTCAACAATTATTAGGGTACTGGGACTCTATTTTCCCGATTTGGGAATGGTTCAGGCATGGTGCGGATGAGGCGGGTCGAAATTGTGCGCTTAAAATGGCCTCAAATGTGGCGTTTTGCGCGCCAAATACGGCTATTTGCGCGGTATGTTTTCAGCATGAGGATCGGCGGGCCGATCCCTTGCGGGTGGTTCTAGAACTACTAAGACGATAGGCGGTTCAAGTGGAATGGAAGACCCGCAATCACCTACGGACAAAGCGAAAATCCGCACGTTTTAAAACCCAAAATGCGCGGGACCCTCCTATCGTGTGGGAGGCCGCGGGAAATTCCGGTGTGGTATCATCCGCCCGCGCCGTGTATTAGGAGAAAGGCAATTCACGCAGATGCGATGTCTCGGCCACCTGCCAAAGGGGGAACGAGGCCGGAAAAGCCCCACGCTCATACACCGAGCATGGGGCACCCGCAAGATCAAAGGCAGGAAACGCTTCGATTGGGTGGGGCACCCGGCGACCACGTTCAAGTGTGGTCCGGCGGCCGAAATGTCAGTATGGACGCAATCACCGACGCAGTCGGTGGCATGGAATACATGGACCATCCTGTGATCAATCGCACCGGGCTCGCGGGCGACTTCGATTACACAGTCGAATGGGACAGCCGGACCGACACAGAGGATTTTTCCGCCGAGAGCGTTGTCTTTAGAGCTAGGGAACTTCGGAATCGAATGGAAAATTCAATAGTCGCGGCGTTGTTTCTTCAAGCGGCGGCAGCGACGCCCCCGGAGAGTTACCTCCATCGTCTATTTTCTCCCGAAAATCTTCCGAATATCGGACTGCTCGTAGCAGGAATCTTCGGAATCGTTGTGGCGATTTGTACCCTACTAGTTATCAGGCGTCAGACAAAAGCGACCGAAGTAGCGGCAACTGCGGCACAAAATGAGATTGCAAGTCTCGATAGGCAGTTCTCAATATCTCATCGGCCTTGGGTGAGCGTGTCGGGAGAAATTAAGAACAGTCCCTTAGTTTTCAGTGATCGTGGCGCTCACGTGACGGTCTCTTTCACGATTAAGAATGCTGGGAGTGCGCCCGCATTAGGGGTAGGTACTATGAACGGTGGCCTGATCGTCGGTCCTATGCCGCGAACGCCGGAACAAGCTCGGACAGCAATCGGCCTCAGACTCATTCCGCCGAACGTCAGTGATATAGCGGGAATCCTAATCCTTCCAAATGATTCTTACGAGATCAAAGCCCTTCAGTTGACGACACCCAAAGAACAGATCACAAAAGAACCTCAAGAGGTGTGGTTCACTCTATGCATCTGGTACAAAGACGAGATGGGGAGTCCGCACGGAACGGGCTTGCTTTGGAGATTCGACTCCGACCGTGGGGAGTCTTTGATTCGGCCAGTCGAGGCTGTGCTGGGTTCGTTTACGCGGATCGGTATTGGAAATGAGAGCTACTAGAGGCGTCAGGCTTCGCTTCTGCTTAGTTGAGTAAGCACGATGATTGCGCATTGACCTGCCCCCCGAAATTTAGTCCAGCCAAAACTTAGCTTCTCCGGGTATAAGACCGCGAGAGGAGAAGCGCCATGAAAGGAAG
>Ga0335074_10002977_pt1 | contig 23054 bp, 21 predicted proteins | sample Lox_Sample_23_FD_206715 | JGI IMG/M metagenome (GOLD analysis project Ga0335074, IMG submission 206715) | Soil microbial communities from Loxahatchee National Wildlife Refuge, Florida, United States - Lox_Sample_2.3 | ecosystem: Environmental > Terrestrial > Soil > Wetlands | place: USA...
GGAAATTCTGCTTGTGCAGCAGCCGACCGGCCAGCGCTTCCACCGTCCGCTGCAATTGCAACAGAGTGAACTCCGGCGGCATCAGCTCGAAGACCACCGGGCGGTACTTGATCTTGGCGCGCAGCCGGGCGATCCCGGTCGCCAGGATGCGCCGGTGATCATGCATCATCGGCGCGCCAGGCAGGGTCGAGGTACCGCCGCCCGCCTCCGGCACCAGTCCAGCCTCCCACAACAACTCGTAGCGTTGCAGCACCAGCTCGTCGTTCCAACCCTCGCCGTCCAGCCCGAAATCCACCGCTGCCCGCAGCCGCCGCTCCCGTCGGGCCGCGCCGTTGGCAGCCCGCGCCCAGGCACCCAGCAAAGGGGCGACGGTTTGGCGCACCACCGCGGGCCCGTCCGCGCGCCAGTCCTCCCACGGGAAGAAGCGATACCAGCTTTGCCAGCCGACGCCCTGCTCTCCGGGCGGGCCCGCTTCCCGGGTCAACGCCACATAGCTAATCGAGATATGCCGCGAACCGCCCCCCGTGCGGCCGCGGTCGGCGAAGGTATAGAGCTGCTCGACATAGCCCAGCGGATGCCGGGTCTGTTGCTCCACCCAGGAGCGCAGCCCGCTTTGCAGCGAGCGATGCCCCGGCTCGAGCGGACCGGCGGGAAGCGCCTCGCCATGTTCGATCGTCAGCACGCGGGGTTTGCCGTCGGTCACCGCCACCAGCACCGCGATCAGCTCGGCCGCGAGGCTCTCGGCCGAGGCCGACGGTGCTTTGCCGGGTTCAGAGAGATCCATCCGTTCCCTTGCGTGGCGGGAGACCAAATGCCTGCTGATATACAGGATTGGTGCCGATCTCCGGACGGTCCAGTCCAGGACCCCCTGACCGAAGACGTCATCGGCTTTCGGTCGAAGGCGGGGCCGTGCGCCTGGCACTCCCGTGGCCCTCTGTGCCACCCTCCGCGGTCCTCCGTGTGAACCCCTTATCCGCGATGCCCCGCACAGCTTCAGCTGCCATACTGTTGGGTGTCGCCATCGCGCTTGGCATCAGCACCGGCGCGCCCGCCCGGGAAATGCCTGTCCCTTTCTCGCCCCTCGGCCTGTGGCTGACGAACAACGGCGGCGGCGTGATCGAGATCGGGTGGTGCGGCCGGGCTCTGTGCGGCTGGATCGTCGGCATCAAGCGAGCACCGGGTGAGCCGATACCGAAGGACTCTCAGGGCCGCTCGCAGTGCGGCCTGGCTATCGTCACCGGCGAGCGCCCGACAGATGATGGCGACTGGCTGGGCCACGTGACCGATCCGCGCGACGGCAAGGAGTACCAGGCAGAGATCCGCGTGGATGACCAAGATCGGCTCCATCTCCGCGGCTTCATAGGCATACCTCTCCTCGGCCATACCGAGATATGGCACCGCTTCAGCGGTCATCTGCTGCCCGGCTGCGAGATGACCTGAAACACGTTGCCGCCGGTAACGCGCACGTGATCCAACAGGTGCGAGCTGCCAGGCGATTGCCAGCATCGCCGAATCCGCGGCGAAATCAGGGGGCTATCCGCGGCCTGTTGAGACACTGGTTCAGCAGAACCGAATAGCTCCACAACCGATCGGCTCTCTTACGTCGCGGCGGAAACTCCGATTTAGTTTCGGCCACCATCCATGAAGCCCGAGGGAGGGCCGTAGCATGGCACAGCGTCCGATCTGGCGAGGTCACCTCCGGCTCGCCCTCGTCTCCTGTCCCGTCGCCCTGTTTGCGGCGAAGCACGAGCGCAACGCCATCCGGTTCAACATGATCAACCCGGAGACCGGCAACCGCATCCGAATGCTCACGGTCGATGCCGACACCGGCAAGGAGCTGTCTCGCAGGGACCTGGTGAAGGGATACGAATTTGCGAAGAACCGCTATCTGCTGCTGTCGGATGCGGATTTCGACTCGGTCAAGGTCGACAGCTCATCGATCATGACCATCGAGAAGTTCGTCGATGCGGACTCGATCGACCCGGTTTACTATGACGAGAGCTATTATCTCGCGCCCGACGGTGATGCCGGCGCCGACGTCTATGCGGTGCTGCGGGATGCCATCGCACAGACCGGACGCGTTGCCCTGGCTCGGGTCGTCATCTCGCAGCGCGAGCGGACCATCGGCATTCGGGCCACCGACCAGGGCCTGGTGGCGCAGACCCTCTCAGAGCAGCGCGACATGAACAACGCATCCGACATCTTCACTGCCAAGTCCGGCGAGAAGAGCGATCCGGAGATGGTGAAGCTGGCCGTCCAACTGATCGATCGCCAGACAGGCCGCTACGACCCCTCGGACGTCGAGGACCAGTATGAAACCCGGCTCCGGGCCATGCTAGACGCCAAGCTGAAGGGCGAGGGCATCGATCGTGAGCAGCCTGCCGCCGAAGACCGTGGCAACGTCATCGACATTATGGCGGCGCTGAAGAAGAGCCTCGGGCAGTCACCGGAAAAGCTCCCGGCCAAGGAGAAACCCGCCGGCAAGGCGCCGGAGAAGGGATCGCCGGCTCAGGCCGCCAAAACGTCTCGCAAGCGGGCTTGACGGCCGGGCTGTTGATCCAGCCAGCGCTGGAGACGGACGCTTACCCCCCGCTCTTCCGTGCAGACGAGGCAGTACGCCTCATCGTCGGTGCCCAGCCAGCCTAACTCGACGTGCCCGAACCCACACTCCGGACACTGAAACGACCACACGCGAGACTGCGACATCGCACCCCTCGATCCGCTGCGGATTGACTCGCTGCCACATGCGCCCGATTCGGAGGAAGGGCTGGCCGCGCCACGACCGTAACGTACCGCTGCAACCAAGGGTTGTCAATCAGTTTATTCTCTCGCGCCATCGACAGGGGGGTAACCGCTGGTGGTAGCCGGCGGCGCAGAGCGATTTGCCCGTACCGAATCCCAGTAACGAGCAGCCGCCCACAGCCCGTCATGGCCGGCCTCGTGCCCGCACCCCGGCTCGCAAGCCACACACCATAGGAGCCAGTAATGAGCGCCATCTCGGCAATTGAAATTACCGCGGCGGTCGCGGCGCAGCGCGACATGGCGGCGGCGCTGTTCGACGCGCTGCGCCGGGATGGCCTCGACGAGCCTGGTGTCACCCGCGACCCCTACGGCCCCGGCGAGCAGCGCGCGCACGCCACGGTGGCCGAAGCGGCCGGGCGGATGGGGCTGGAGATCACCCGCGACCCGGCAGTGAATCTCTACATGACCTTGCCTAGCCGGGACCGCGCGGTGCCTTCCGTTGTGCTCGGCTCGCATCTCGATTCGGTCCCGCATGGCGGCAATTTCGACGGCGCGGCGGGCGTGCTGGCTGGCCTCGTCTCGATCGCGTCCCTGCACCGTCTCGGCGTGACGCCCGCCTGCGATGTGACTGTGATGGGCATCCGCGCCGAGGAGAGCATCTGGTTCCAGGTCTCTTACATCGGCAGCCGCGCCGCGCTCGGCACGTTGCCCGACGGCGCCCTGGATGCACGCCGCATCGACACCGGCCGCACCCTTGCAGAGCACATCACCGAATGCGGCGGTGACCCGGCGCCGCTGCAGCAAGGGCAGCGGTTCCTCGATCCCGCCCGGCTGCGCGCTTATCTCGAGTTGCACATCGAGCAGGCACCCAGCCTGATCGAAGCCGGCAAGCCTGTCGCCGTCTGCACCGGTATCCCCGGCAATTTCCGTTACCCCGATGCGCACATCGAAGGCAGCCACGACCATGTCGGCCTGCCCCGCCGCTTCCGCCGCGACGCCGCCGTGGCGGGCGCCGAGTTCGCCGTCGCGCTCGACCGCCTGTGGGACGAGCATGACGCGCGCGGCGTGCCGATGGCCTGCACGTTCGGCCGCTTCCACACCGACGCAGCGCTGCACGGGATGACGATCGTCCCTGGATCGTTCCACTTCAGCCTCGACGTACGCGCCTATGACGAATCGGTGCTGGCTGAGCTGGAGCGCCGCATCGATGCAATCATCGCCGGGATCGGGCAGCGGCGTGGCGTGCGCTTCCATCTCGGCGCCAAAGCCCGCGCAGCGGTCGGCCATGTCGATCCGACGATCCGCGCTGCGTTGCTGGGGGGCGCAATCGAACTCGGCGTACCCGGCCTGGAGCTCGGCAGCCCGGCGTCGCATGACGCCGCTGCCTTCGCGGCAGCCGGCGTGCCGATGGGCATGCTGTTCGTGCGCAACGCCAATGGCAGCCACAATCCGCACGAAGCGATGAACCTCGACGATTTCCTGGCCGGCGCATCGATCATGACCTGGTGGCTGGCGACCACCCTGGGAGGATGACACGCTCCTGGCTCGTTCCGCCGGTTTGTCGGTGGCATCGGCTCAATTCCGTTGCCGTCAGTCAACCGTCACGTCAACGTGCACCACACCATTGGCTGACGACGAATCGTACTTGAATGCGTCGGAACCCGGACTCGTTCTCGTGTAGTAAACGACCCGCCCCACCCCACTACTCCCGCGACACTTATCGCCGCGCCCTAGTTCCGGATCTGCCGATTTTACCATTTCGTCGCGTATCGCGAGTGTTCCGTGGCTCGGAGCCTGCACGACCATTATGGTTGTCGGGATTACAATATCGCAGCGACCGTAAGGTCGCCTGCGGTCGTAATTGACATGCCCCCCGAGCTTCACTGTCTGCCCCATAGCGGCGTGACGTTGAATCTGACGTTCAGCCCGCTCCTGCGCCAAGGTTGAGGCCGTGACCGCAAGCAAGCACGTCAGCACGATGCAGCCAAGCCAATCAGGACGAAAATACACCAGACGATTCTCCCTCTAAGATCGCCTCTCCACGACGAGGTGCCAGGATGTCGCTCATAGCGCATTCGTCTGGGCTAGCACTCGGTTCGCGAATTGGCGACTCGAATCAGGCGGCACCGGCCGCGAGACGGCAGTGGTCTGGCCGCTACCACCAAGCCAGAAGGAGCTCGTACGCGCGGGAGAAACGGACGGAGATCACGGTCAAGGTCACACGGAGTTACACCGAGGCCCGACGGAGTTCCACAGAGGCAAAATTTATGCCCTTCGCGGCGGCGGCTGGATGACCCGTTTCCAACAAGCATTTCCGTAAAACTCCGTCGGGCCTCGGTGTAACTCCGTGTGACCTTGACCGTGACCTCTCGTACGCTCCATTCCCGAACTGGTGGCTCCTGGGGCATGCGCCGATCTCTTTCAGACCGCTTATTTGCGAAGCGACTTGAAGCCCGCACGAAGTTCCTTGGTGAAGAGCTCGGGCTGTTCCCACGCGGCAAAATGACCGCCCTTTGCGACCTTGTTATAGTGGATCAGCTTCGGATAAGCGCGCTCCGCCCAGGCCCGCGGCGTCTGGTAGAGCTCGTCCGGGAACACGCTCACGGCAGTCGGGACCTTGACGCCTTTGGGGCTGAAGAAGGGGAGCTTGTTCTCCCAATAGAGCCGAGCTGACGAGACCCCCGTGTTCGTCAGCCAGAACAGCGTGATGTTGTCGAGGACGTCGTTCGGTGTGAGTCCTTCGGTCTGCCCGTCGAACGAACGCGCGATGAGCTCCAGGCTGCGCGCGTCATGGTCGAGCAGGAAGGTCGCGAGGCCGATAGGCGAGTCCGCAAACCCGGTCAGGGTCTGCGGGCGCGATCCCATCCAGAACGCGTAATACACATGCTTGTAGAAGAACACGAGCTGTTCGTACGAGCTTTTCTCCTCGGCGGAGAGACCGGACGGTGCCGGCGTACCGGCGAAAGATGCCTGATCGATCTCGGCGGGAATGGCGCCGGGCATGTTGGTGTGAATGCCGAGCAGCTCCGGCGGCGCCCGCACACCGATCATATCGGTGACGACCGCGCCCCAATCGCCGCCCTGCGCGACGAAGTGCTCGTAGCCAAGACGCCGCATCAGCGTAATCCAGGCACTTGCGATGCGCTCGGGGCCCCAGCCGGTAGTCGTCGGCTTCCCGGAGAACCCGTAGCCGGGCATCGACGGAATCACCAGATGGAAGGCGTCCGACGCGCTTCCGCCGTGCGCTGTGGGGTTGGTGAGCGGCCCGATGATCTTCAATTGCTCGACCACCGAGCCGGGCCAGCCGTGCGTCACGATCAGCGGCAGCGCATTCTCATGCTTCGAACGGACATGAATGAAGTGGATATCCAGCCCGTCGATTTCGGTGATGAAGTTCGGCACGGCGTTGAGTCGCGCCTCGACGTTGCGCCAGTCATAGTCGGTCTGCCAGTAGCGCAGAACCTGTTGCACCGTCTTGAGCGGCACTCCCTGGGAGTAATCGCGAACGGTTTCCCGTTCCGGCAGGCGTGTCTCTGCCAGGCGCCGGCGGAGGTCGGCGAGCGCCGCCTCCGGAACATTTACATGAAACGCCCGGATAGCCGTTTTGTCGCTGTATTCCGGTTTTCCGACAGCACTCATAGGTGGACTCCTTTCTAAAGAAAGAAACCGAGAAAACCTGACGGGGCTTACGGCAGCACTTGCAGCCGGACCCGGCGGACGTCGAACGTCGGTGCCGAGTTCAGGGCGACGATCAGTCGGGCCGCGTATCCGTGTCATCGTCGTCCGCCCGCCCCAGCGCCGGGAGGTACCGGCCGAAGTTCAATTCGAAGTCGCTCGGAACGCCGTAACCGATACTACGGATCTTGGCACGGCGCGCCTGCGCACCGGGCAAGGCCAGGGTTGAGAAGAACATGTCGTTGCTCGACCGAAGCTCGGTAGCTGTCGGCGTCCCGAACCGATTGATCTGGGCCTTCGCCGCTCCAAGCGCTTCACGGTCGAACGTGGCCAGACGCCGGACGAGCGTTTCGACAAAGGAGTCGAGGTCGTCATCGTCCAGCGTGCGGTTCACCCAGCCATAGCGTTCGGCGACATCAGCATCGAAATCGTCGCCGCTGAGCACGATCTCAAGTGCGCGCGAGCGGCCGACCACGCGCGGAAGCCATTCCAGCGCTCCGCCGCCCGGAACCAGGCCGACGCCGATCTCGGGGTTGCCGAATAGGGCGCCTTGCCGGCTCGCGAAGCGCATGTCGCAGGCCAGCACGAACTCGTTGCCGATGCCGCGCGTGCGGCCGCGAATCTTGGCGATGCTCACGACTGGCATGGACGAGAGGCGCAGCACAAAGTCGCGCCAAACATCCAGCACCTCCGGCCGTTCAGCCGCCTTGGATACGTCGAGATGGGCGATGAAAAAATCGGGATTCGATGACTGGAACACTACGATCTTCACGGACGGGTCCGCCTCGAGGTCGGTCATCAGCGCTCCCAATTCGATGATCGTTGTGGGAACAAACATGTTGATCGGCGGGTTGCTGAAGGTGACCGTCCACCGGCCCGGATAGGTGCGGTCGATATTGAACTGCGAAGGGTCAGGCATGGCGCATCTCCTACCTCGATTGGCAGATCAGCTTTGCGTTCAAGCTGACCTCGTACGGGAGAGGTTCGTAGCGCGGCGGGCGAGGGCCTAGGCCCGCAGATCAACCACCATCACCCGCTGCACTCCCTCGGCCGATTTCGCCACGATCCGCAGCCGCGGCGGAACCGCGGCCCCGTGGTCGCGCACGAACACCTTCAGCGCGTTGCAGTAGAACTCATTGCAGAGATCAGACCTCAGCTCCCGCGGCAACCGGCAGCCTTGCGCGTCATGAAAGACGCAGGATCCGGCAAAGCTCTCTTTCCCCAGCCGCGCCCGGTACAGCGCCGCAATGCCACGCGCCCCCAGCCCAGACCGTTCTCGGACGACGCGGCGGATGGTATCCTCGTCGAGGTAGGCGTGTTCGCCGCCATGCGAACAGCACTGCCCGCGACACGTGGCGCACGCGGCCTGCGTCGCCGCCACCGGCGTGCTGTTGGATGAACTCGCCCGGACCCTGGGCGACGGTTCGGCGAGAGCCTCGGCAATGATCTTGCGCAGATGTGCGGCGAAGGCCCGGCGGCGTGTCATGGGCAATGGCTCGACCCGGCCGTTGTAGGCCGGCACCATCAGCTCTGGCGTCGTCCTCTCGCCGCCTGCCACCGCTTTGCTCCCCCGAGCACCATAGCCTAACGCAAGACACCAACAAGCGCCGAAACGGTCATCGCCGGGCTGGAGCGGCCGTTAGCAGACACCGAACGCCGCGCGCCGGACGCCCATCGATCGCGGCAAGACCAAGCCCGATCAACGCCATGCCGCCGAACGCCGACGGAGCAACCGTCTCGCCCAGCACCGACCACCCCAACAGCAGCGAGCTGACCGGCAGCAGGAAGGTCACCAGCAGCAGATTGGTCGCGCCCGCGGCCGCCAGCAGGCGGAAATAGACGATGTAGGCCAGCGCCGTGCACAGCAGCGCGATGCCGACGATGGACAGCCACACGTCGATCCCCGGCAGTGGGAGCGTCCAGGGCCGATCGACAGCCGCCACGACCGGCAGCAGCACGACCGTGCTGGCAGTGATCTGGCCCGTCGCCACCTTCAGCGGCACAAGCCCGCTGAACCGCCGACCATAGATTCCGGCAAATGCGTAGGAGATGGCGGCAAGCAGGCACGCGCCCTCGCCAACCAAACTCCCCCAGCCCAGGCCGCGCATCGCAGCCGGCCCCACGAGCACCGCGGTTCCGGCAAAACCGAACAGCACTCCGACCAGCCGGCCCGCGGTCGCCTTCTCGTTATCAGTCAGGCCATGCGCCGCGATCACCGTGAAGATCGGCGTCGTGGCATTCAGGATGGAAGCGAGCCCGCTGGCAATCCGCACTTCGCCGAACGCGACAAGCGAGAACGGAATCACGTTGTTCAGCAGCCCCATCGCCAGGAACTGCGTCCAGAGTCGCCGGGAACGCGGCATCGGATCGCCCCGAGCGAGCAGCCAGGCATTCAGGATCAACGCCGCTACCCCGACCCGTCCGAGCACCACCGTGAACGGCGGCAGCACCGCGACCAGAACCTTATAGAAAAAGAACGACCCGCCCCACAGCACGGACAGCAGGATCAACAGCGACCATTCGGCAGTCCCCATGCGAAGCGGCGGCGCCATGTTCCCTTCGAGCCCTGATTGTCGCTGCTCGTATCGATGCGGCGAGCCGATCCGCCATCCGGTCCTTGCCGCGATCCTCGCCACCCGGTGCAGTGGACGCGCCGCCCCAAACCCGCTCCTATCGCCGTCATGAGCCGACATCCGCCCGGTCGCCGCGCCGACTACCACTGGTTCCACGACCTCACCACCCGCTGGATGGACAACGACGTGTTCCGGCATGTCAACAACGTGGTGTATTTCTCCTGGTTCGACACTGCGGTGACGTACTGGGAAAGCACGACCGGCGCTGTCGATCTGTTGGACGGCGCGGTGCACTGCGTGGTGGCGGAGGTGATGTGCCGCTATCACAGCTCGGTCGCCTGGCCCGATCGCATCAGCATCGGCGTGCGCGCTGCAAGGATCGGCGGCAGCTCCGTGCGCTACGAGCTCGGGGTATTCCGCAACGACGATGACACCGCTGCCGCCGAAGGCTATTTCGTGCACGTCTTCGTCGAGCGCGGCAGCCAGCGGCCGGTGCCGATCCCGGCCGCCGCGCGCAAGCTGCTGGAAACGATCATGGTCTGAACGGGAAGGAACACAAAATGGATCTGGGCATCCGCGGCCGCAAGGCGATCGTCTGTGCCGCCAGCAAGGGACTCGGTCGCGCCTGCGCCACGTCGCTGGCGTGCGAAGGCGTCGATCTGGTCATCACCGCCCGCACCGCGCACGAACTGGAACGCACCGCCGATGAGATCCGCAAGACGACCGGCGTCAAAGTCACCCCCGTTGCCGGCGACATCAGCACCGAAGCCGGACGCGCCGCCGCGTTGGCCGCATGCCCGAAGCCCGACATCCTGGTGAACAACGCCGGCGGCCCACCGCCCGGCGATTTCCGCGAATGGGACCGCGAAATCTGGCTCCGCGCGCTTGACACCAACATGCTGGCGCCGATCTTCATGATCAAAGCCGTGCTCGACGGGATGATCGAGCGCAAGTTCGGCCGCATCGTCAACATCACCTCGGCCTCAGTGAAGTCGCCGATTCCGCAACTTGGCATGAGCAACGGCGCGCGCGCCGGCCTGACCGGGTTCGTCGCCGGGATCGCCCGCCAGGTCGCGAAGCACAACGTCACCATCAACAACATTCTGCCCGGCCCGTTCCTGACCGATCGGCTGCGCAGCGGAGCAGCGCATCTCGCCCAGCGCAGCGGCCGATCGCTGGACGAAGAACTCGCCGCCCGAGGGCGAGAAAACCCCACCGGCCGCATCGGTGATCCGGCCGAATTCGGCGAAGCCTGCGCGTTCCTCTGCGCCGCTTCCTCCGGCTTTATCGTCGGCCACAACCTGCTGCTCGACGGTGGCGCCTTCAACTCCTCGATCGCCTGATGGACCCGTCATTCCTGCCGGCACATCGGCTGGCCGAGCTCACGCGCAGCGGCAAGATAGGCTGCCGTGAGCTGCTCGATCATTTCATCGGCCGCGTCGAACGCCACGACCCGAAGATCAACGCGGTGGTGGTGCGCGATTTCGATCGTGCGCGAGAGCGGGCGAAGGCGCTCGACAACCAGCCCGACAAATCGGCACCCCTGTTCGGCGTGCCCATGACGGTGAAGGAAAGTTTTAACATCGCCGGCCTTCCAACCACCTGGGGCGTGCCGACCGAGCGTGACTCGATCGCCACCCATAACGCGCTCGCCGTGGACCGACTTCTGGCGGCCGGCGCGGTCGTGTTCGGCAAGACCAATGTGCCGCTGCTGCTTGCCGATTGGCAGAGCTACAATGAGATCTACGGCACCACTAACAATCCGTGGGACCTGCGGCTTTCACCAGGCGGCTCCTCCGGCGGTTCGGCGGTGGCGCTCGCCGCCGGAATGACCGGGCTCGAGATTGGCAGTGACATCGGCTCATCCATCCGCAATCCGGCCCATTACTGCGGCGTGTTTGGCCACAAACCGACCTGGGGGATCGCGCCGCCGCTCGGCCAGGCGCTGCACGGCAATGTCGCGCAATCCGACATCTCGGTCATCGGCCCGCTGGCCCGCTCGGCCGACGATCTCGCGCTTGCGCTGGATGCCATCGCCGGGCCCGACGAGATCGAGGCAGCGGGCTGGAAGCTCGATCTCGCTCCACCGCGGGCGACGCGGTTCGACGGCCTGCGCGTCGCCGTCATGACGCACCATGAGCTGTCCGAAGTCGACGCCGCGATCACCGACAAAATCGAATCGCTGGCATCATTCCTGTCGAAACAAGGTGCGCGCATCAGTACCGCCGCCCGGCCGGACTTCAACCTCGCAAAGGCGCACCAACTCTACATCGAGATGCTGCGCGCCACCACCAGCGCGCGCATCGACAATGCAGCGATGCAGCGTTGGCGCGCCGAAGCAGCGCGGCTTCCGGCCGATGATGCCAGCTATTACGCGCTGATGGCACGCGGCAATTCCATGCTGCACCGCGACTTCCTGCTGGCCAACGAGCAGCGCCAGCGCATGCGCCGCGCCTGGGCGGCATTCTTCAAGGATTGGGACCTGTTCCTCTGCCCCGCTGCGGCATCCGCCGCGCAGCCGCACGACCACGAAGGCGAACGCTGGCAGCGCACGATCGAAGTGAACGGGCACCGCGTGCCGGCCACCGATCAGATGTTCTGGGCCGGCATCTCCTGCTTTTTCCTGCTGCCCGCCACGGTGGCGCCGCTCGGCTTCACGTCGGCGGGGCTGCCCGTCGGCGTGCAGATCGTCGGTCCGCAATTCGGCGATCGCACGACCATCGAATTCGCGCGACTGATGGAACAATCCTGGCAGGGCTTCGTGGCCCCACCCGGCTGGAACTGAGAGGCACACATGGATCCGACCTTCCTGCCGGCTTGGCGCCTCGCCGAACTCACGACCAGCCGCGAGATCGGCTGCGTCGAGTTGCTCGACCACTACATCGCCCGCGTGGACAGGCTGAACCCGCGCCTTAACGCGGTGGTCGTGCGCGACCTGGAACGCGCCCGCAAGCGCGCCCGCTCTTTGGACCGTAACGGGACCGACAAAAGCCCACTGTTCGGCGTGCCGATGACGGTAAAGGAAAGCTACGACGTCGCCGGACTGCCGACCACGTGGGGCTACACAGACCGCAAGACGCATCGCGCCGAGGCAGACGCGCTGGCCGTACAACGGCTGGAGCAGGCCGGCGCCGTCGTGTTCGGCAAGACCAACGTGCCGGTCGCCCTTGCCGATTGGCAAAGCTACAATCCGGTGTACGGCACCACCAACAACCCCTGGCAGGAGGCGCACACGCCTGGCGGCTCGTCAGGCGGCGGAGCCGCGGCCTGCGCCGCCGGCTTCGGCGGACTCGAGCTCGGCAGCGATATCGGCGGCTCGATCCGCGTGCCGGCGCATTACTGCGGGCTGTTCGGCCACAAGCCGACCTGGGCGCTGTGCCCGCCGCGCGGCCATTCGCTGATGAACGCGGCCGCCATCACCGACATCTCCGTGATCGGGCCGTTGGCCCGTTCCGCACGCGATCTGACGCTCGCACTGAACGCTATCGCCTGGCCCGACCCGTTGGACAGCGATCTCGCCATCGCCCTGCCGGCCCCGCGCACCACCCGCCTCTCAGAGCTTCGCATTGCCGTCTGGTCGCACGAGCCGTGCCACGAAACAGATACCGAGGTTGTCGCGCTCATCGAGGAGGTGGCACACCATCTCGAATCCGAGGGAGTCGAGGTCAGCCACACCGCGCGACCGGATTTCGACGTCACCGAAGCCTACCGGCTTTACATCACGTTGCTCGACGCTGCGCTCAGCGCACGCGCGCCCGAGGATGCGCTCGCCCGTAAGCGCGAGGCGAAGGCGAAACTACACACGGACGACATGAGCACCGGCGCCCTGTTCAAGCGCGCGGTCGATCTGACGCATCGTGAGTGGCTGCGGCTGAACGAGCGGCGGCATCAAATCCGCCGCGCCTGGCAAGCTTTCTTTCGAAACTGGGATGTGCTGCTGTGTCCGGTGATCGCGACCCCGGCGCTGCCGCACATGCAGGAAGGCGAACTGTGGGGCCGCACGCACACCGTGAACGGCCGCACCATCGGCTATGAGGACATGCTGTTCTGGCCCGGCATCACCTGTGCATTCCATCTGCCGGCCAGCGTCGCGCCGATCGGGCTGTCGCAGTCCGGGCTGCCGATCGGCGTGCAGATCGTCGGGCCGATGTACGGTGATCGCACCACCATCGCCATGGCGGAACTGCTGGAGAAATCCTGGCGCGCGTTCGTCCCCCCGCCCGGGTGGAGCTGAACAACGATGCGCATCCTGGTCCTCGGAGCCGGCGGGATCGGCGGCTATTTCGGCGGCCGGCTGGCGGAGGCTGGCGCCGACGTCACATTCCTCGTGCGCCCCGGGCGCGCCGAACAGCTCGCCCGTGACGGGCTGGTGGTGAAGAGCCCGCTCGGCGACATCCAGCGCGCCGTGCGCTTCGTTACCACTGAAAGCCTCGCCGACGACGGTCGCTACGATGTGTTGCTGCTGACCTGCAAGGCGTACGACCTCGAAGCGGCCATCGCGACCATTGCACCCGCGGTGGCGGCCGGCGCCGCGATCGTGCCGCTGCTGAACGGAATGCGCCATCTCGACCGGCTGGATCTCGCCTTCGGCCGCGCTGCCGTGCTGGGCGGGGAGTGCCAGATCGCCGCGACCCTTACCCCGAGCGGCGAGGTGCAGCATCTGAATAAGTTCGCCGCCTTGTTTCTTGGTTCGCGCGCCCCCGGGCAGGATCGCATAGCCACCGAGTTGGCAGCGGCCGGTGCGACCGCCAAGTTCGATCTGCGCCTGTCCGACGATATATTGCAGGACATGTGGGAGAAATACGTCATGCTGGCGACCATGGCCGGCATGACCTGCCTCATGCGCGGCAGCGTCGGCGACATCATGCAAGCCGACGACGGCGAGGCGCTGACGCTGGAAATGCTGGAGGAATGTGATCTGGTGGCCCACGCCGCCGGCCACCGGTGCCGCGACGACTTCCTGGCCCGCAGCCGTGCGCTGTTGACCGAACGCGGCTCGAGCTTCGCGGCCTCCATGTTGCGCGACGTGGAACGCGGCGGTCCCACAGAGGCGGCTCATGTGGTCGGCGATATGCTCGCCCGCGCACGCGAGGCTGGGCTGCCGTCGCGAATGCTGGGCGTGGCGTGGTGCCACCTGCAAACACATGAGGCACGACGACCACGCGGCTGAGCACACCAAGTCACTCATAATTGCCAGACACCGCATGAGCGTAAGGCGGACGCGCCGACCGCCATCATCAACGCCAACGGCTCCACCTATGACGATTCCTTCACCGACCAACTCGGCCCGGTGGTCGCCGTCAACGACGCGGGGCAGGAGCACTTTTACCTCTCCGCTCGGCGGGCTCGGACTGCGAAGCAGACCGAGGTTTGCCGGGGCGCCGCGCCGCCGCCCTCAATGACCGCCGTTCGATTTCCGCGGTAACCAAGCCTATGATCCACCATCAGGAGCAACCGGCGGGGGCATCGATGACCGAGATCGACCAGATCCTGCGAGACGCCGTGGACGCCGGCACGGTACCAGGCGCGGTCGCGATGGCCGCCACAAGAGACGCCATCGTCCACCAGGGAGCCTATGGGCGCCGCTCCATTCCGGACGGCGCCCCCATGACCCCCGACACCGTGTTCCGCATCGCCTCGATGACCAAGGTGATAACCGCCACGGCAGCCATGCAGCTTGTCGAGCAAGGTCGCCTTTCGCTCGACGCCCCGGCCGGCGAAATCGTTCCGGATCTCGCCGCACCCCAGGTCCTGGAAGGCTTCGGCGCCGCCGGCAAGCCCCGGCTCCGGCCAGCCCGGGGCGCCATCACGCTGCGCCACCTCCTCACCCACACCGCCGGCTTCGGCTACGACGTCTGGAACCCCGATCTGCAGCGCTACCACAGCGACACCGGCCTGCCGTCCACACGCACCGGCAAGCTGGCCAGCCTCCGTGCACCCCTGACATTCGATCCGGGCTCACGCTGGCAATACGGCATCAGCATCGACTGGGCCGGACGCATGGTCGAAACGGCGAGTGGGCTGGATCTGGAGACCTATTTCCACACCCACATCTTCGCCCCGCTCGGCATGACAGATACCAGCTTTCTGGTGCGCCCGCACATGGAGCCCCGGCTCGCCACGGTACATGCCCGCACCGCGGACGGACTGGAACCGATGCAGTTTGATCTCAATCCACCCCGTGAGTTCTTCCCCGGCGGTGGCGGACTATTTTCCACCGCGGCCGACTACCTAACGTTCCTGCGCATGTTGCTCGCCGGCGGGACCCTGAACGGGGCCACCGTCCTGCGTCGCGAGACGGTAGCCGAGATGGCGCGGAACCACATCGGGCCGCTGCTGGTCGAGCCGCTGCGCTCGGTGGTGGCAGCCTCCTCCAACGATTTCGAACCGTTCCCCGGCTCGCCCAAGAAATGGGGCCTGAGCTTCCTGATCAACACCGAGCCGGTGCGCGGCGGTCGCGCCGCCGGCAGCCTCGCCTGGGCCGGACTTTACAACACCTATTTCTGGCTAGACCCGACCGCCGGTGTCGCCGCCCTTCTGCTGACGCAGATCCTGCCCTTCGGCGATCACACCGTGCTCGACCTGCTCGATCGGTTCGAGACCAACCTGTACGCCGGCTTAACAGCAGGACACATTTGACCGGCACAACCCCCGATCCTGTAAGTTGGGCCAACGACAAGATGGGGGCAGGAATGGGCGGGGCACCGGACCCCGATTTTCGCGCGGTCTTCCGCACGACGCCGGGGCTCTATCTGCTGCTGACGACGCAATTCGAGATCATCGAGGCGACCGACACCTGGCTGCGGCATACCAACACGCAGCGCACCGAGGTGCTGGGACGCCCCTTGCTCGACGTGCTGGCGGAAAGCCCCGACGAGCGCGCCGCCAGCGGCCCGCGCGAGCTGCGCGAGTCCCTGGAACGGGTGACACGGCTCGGCCGGCCCGACGCCATGCCGGCGCGCCGCTACGACATTCGCCGCCCCGACGGCAGCTTCGACGAGCGCTACTGGACGCTGCTGAACTCCCCGCTGCGCAACGAGGCCGGCAGGATCACCGGCATCGTGCACCGGGTGCGCGACGTCACCGAGTTGGTGCGGCTGCACCGTGAAGGCGACGAGCGTGACGAGCTGGCGCGCGACCAGCAGCTTCTGATCGACCGGCTGCGCAGCGCCAACGAGGAGCTGGCGCAGCGCGACCGCTCGCTGTCCGAAAGCGGACGCCTCTACACGATCGCGCTCGACGCCGGCCGCCTCGGCTCCTGGGAATTAAGTCTGCCCGACCGGCGGATGATCTCCTCGGCGCAGCACAAGGCCTATTATGGACGCGGCCCCGAAGATCCCTTCACCCACGACGAGCTGCGCGCGGCGATCCATCCCGACGACCACGCGACGCGGCAGGCAGCGCTCGACCGTGCATTGCTCGGCGGCGCCGATTACGACGTCGAATACAGGGTGATCTGGCCCGACGGCAGCACGCACTGGGTACAGGTCCGCGGCCAGGTGATCCGCCGCCGCCCCGACGGCACGCCCGAGCACATGGCGGGGGTCACGCTTGACGTCAGCGAGCGCAAGCGAGCCGAGGAAATGCTGGAAGCCCGCGTTGCCGCGCGTACCCGCGAGCTCGCCCAGGCCAACACCCGTCTCACCGACGCCGTCGCCGAGCGCGACAAAGCAGAGCGCGCGCTCATCGAAGCCCGGCGACTGGAGGCGATCGGCCGGCTGACCGGCGGCGTCGCCCACGATTTCAACAACCTGTTGGCCGCGGTGATCGGCAACCTGGAGCTGCTGTCAGGCGCCCTCGGCGAAGCGCCGACGCGCCGCTATGCCGAAGCGGCGTTGTCTGCCGCTTGGCGGGGCGGGCGGCTGACTCAGCAGCTTCTCGCCTTCGCCCGCCAACAGCGGCTCGAGTCCGCCTCGGTCGAGGTGAATGACCTGATCGCCGGGATGGATACGCTGCTGCAGCATACGCTGGGTGGATCGGTGCAGGTACAAATGGCGCTCGAGTCCACGCTCTGGCCTGCCTCCACCGACGCGACGCAGCTCGAGCTCGTGTTGCTCAACCTCGCCATCAACGCCCGCGATGCCATGCCCGAGGGCGGCACGCTTCGGCTTGCCACCCGCAATGTCGAGCAGACCGGCACGACCCTTCCCGAGGAGCTGGACCCAGGGGAATACGTGCTGATCAGCGTGACCGACACCGGCACTGGGATGTCACCGGAAGTGGCCGAGCGAGCGTTCGAGCCGTTCTTCACGACCAAGGAGGTCGGCAAGGGCAGCGGACTCGGTCTGGCGCAGGCCTACGGCGTCGCCCGCCAGTCCGGCGGCACTGTGCGGCTACAGAGCAGCCTGGGCGGTGGCACGCTGGTCGAGCTATTCCTGCCTCGCGCCCGTGCCGCCACACAGGCAGAACCGAGCTGGACCTCACCGTCCGATCGTGTCGCCTCCCGCCGACCTGCTGTGCTGGTCCTGGACCACGAGCCTGTCCTGCGCCGCGTCGCCGGCGAATTGCTGGCCGACGCCGGCTATCAGGTGCAGGAGGCATCGAGCGGGCACGAAGCGCTGGCGGTTCTGCGCGAGCGGCACTTCGCCGCCGCGGTGGTCGACGCCGCAGTGCCGGGCATCAACGGTACCGAATTCGCACGCCTCGCCCGCCAGCTCCAGCCGGCGTTGCAGGTGTTGTTCATCATCGGTGGCCCGGACACGCCGGAACCGAACCGCCTCGCCCCGGGGGAGAGGGTGCTCAGCAAGCCGTACGGGAGGGCCGAACTGCTGAGCGCGCTCCGCCGCTTGGCCGCGGCCTGGGCCGAGTAAGCCGCCGCACCACCCCTCTCCCGTCGCGGAAGTCCGAAGGCTGTCGCGAAGTCTCGTCTGATCTCGCCTCGGTCAATGGCGTATCAGAAGCGCCCGGCCCAGGCTCCGCCAAACCCCACCGATCGATGACCATCGGTCCGCTATGAGCCTCGCGGCCGGCGTAATGGTCTGCTTCGCGCCGAATGGCAGCCTGAAGGACCACCGCGGAAAGTGAATGCTCCTTGACCGTGCGCCGACGCCTCACCTATGAGCATACAACTGTAGGTTGGTCGCTGTCAGCTCAGGAGCCGCATACGTGGAAATCGAGATCATCAACGACAACTCCCAGACCGCCTATATGCGGTTTGGGGATGCCACACCCAGCGGGACCTTCAACGGCGGATCGATAGACAGCTCGACCATCGTCACCATCGCGGCCGCGGGCACGGTGACAGGCGTGGACCTGACGCAGTTCATCGGCGGCAAGCTGTTGTTCTCCCTGGGAAGCCCGCTGAGCTCTGTTGATAACACCAATTTCCAGAACGGAAGCGGTCCGGACTCGCAGCTCCGTTGGGACAAGGTGGAGCTATCGCTGTTTCCTGCCTCGAATACGGTCGACCAAAGTGTTGCAGACCTCAGCGCGACCGACTTCTTCGGCCTCGAGTTCAATGTAGAGGCGCTCAACAACGGAACGGTCGTCGGCAATCCGTTGACGTGGAACATGTCGCCCACCCAGGCCTTCGCCGATCTGGCGGCGACGGCGACCAACGCCCCCGGTGGCACGATCTCGCCCTATGTCGTGGTGACCGGAACCAACGGCCTTTATGTGCCGGCGCTCAATTAAGACGTACTGAGGATTATTGCGCCCTCAACCGTGCCCCCGTCCTACGAATCGGACTACGCCTCACCGCAGGACTACATCAACTATGTTCAGAGCCACGGCATCACCACCGATGTGACCGGCACGTACTCCCATATGGGCACGACTACGGCGACCGAGACGCAGGCGTACGACTTCATCGCAACCATCCCCACCGTCGCCACCGACGGCGCGCAGCCCGACGACCTGCTCCTGATCGGCGGCGGCAGCCTGGTCGGCATGGGACACACGATCGACATCCCCGCTGCCGATCTTGCTTCCGGCATCATCAACGCCAATCCGCCCTACACGGTGGATGGCGTGGCCGGGGACATCGGGCAGAACGACGTTTACGCCGCTGCGGTGACAAACATCCTGGGCGGCTTCAACCTGGGCTTCGTCGGCAGCAACGCGATCAATCCGAATACCGGCTCAGCCTACGACGCAACCTCCACCGCCTCATGGTATGATCCGCAACTGACCGCGGCGGACGCGTTTTCCTACGCGCAGCCCGACCAGCCGACCTTCTATAACTAGTATGCGGCCGAAGTCTCCGCGCTGGGCGATGCATATGGCTTTCCCTTTACGGATCTGCTAGCCGGACCACAGCTCGACGTGACGAATTCCGACACGCTCGTCATCACTGTCGGCGCCGACGATTCCGCCCCTTGTTTTACGGAAGGCACGCTGATCACGACGTCATCCGGCGAGCATCCGGTTGAGCGGCTTCAAATCGGCGCCACGGTCCCGACTGTCGTCGGCGGACGGAACGCGCCGATTGTCTGGATCGGCCATCGCACCGTCAACTGCCGCCGTCATAAGGACCCGAAATCCGTCTGGCCGGTCCGTATTCGCCGGCGCGCTTTCGGCCCGAACAGGCCGCACGCCGACCTGGTATTGTCGCCCGATCATGCGGTGTTCGTTGACGATGTGCTGATCCCGGTGCGCTACCTGGTCGATGGCGTGTCGATCGTGCGGGAGCGGGTGGACAAGGTCACCTATTACCACCTGGAGCTCGACACCCATGACGTGATCCTGGCCCATGGGCTTCCAGTTGAGAGCTTTCTGGATACCGGCAATCGCAGCGCGTTCGCCAACGGTGGTTCCGTGGTTCAGGCCCATCCCGATTTCAACAGCCTGCGGTGGGAGGCGGCTGGCTGCGCACCGCTGGTGGTCACCGGGGAGATTCTGGAGCGCGTGCGGGCCAGGCTGAGGGGCGCGGAACGCCGGCGGGATCTGGATTCTGGCCGCGCCAGGGCGGAGCAGCAGACCGGTCAATCGCGCAGGCAACGCAGGCGATCCCGCTCCGCCGCGTAACACTGCAAAGGCCGAAGGGTCACCGGACGCAGCAGGGTCGCCGCACCGGGCGCGGCGGCGCACAGTGCTTCCTGCGCGGCGCGCCAAAGCCCCCTCTCGCGCGATATTACGTTCGGCTGGTATACGCCCCCTACGAAAGGGGGCCGCCGTCAGTTCCACATGCGAGTCCAGTGTCCCGACTGCACCATCGCATACGATGTACCCGACCACCTGCTGGCTGGCCGGAAGACGCTGCGCTGCGCCCGCTGCGGAGCCGAATGGACGCCCGGCGAACCGGCGGCGAAACCGGCCGAGGCCGTCTCGATCCACCCGTCACCCCCACTCGCGCCACCCCCGCCTCCTCTGCCTGCCGCCTTCGCAGAGCCCCTGCCAATTCCACACAGCCTGCATGAGGAGCCGGCCGAGAACCACCCACTGTCCGCCATGGAACGGCTGGCCCGGCCGGTCGAGCCGCCGCGTCGCACCCCCTGGGTCGGCCTGGCCTGGGTCGGCAGCCTGATCGTCGTGGCAGCCCTCGCATGGGGTGCGGTCAACTGGCGCGCCGACGTCATGCACGCCTGGCCGCCCAGCACCCGTGCCTACGCCGCGCTAGGACTGGCGCCGACATCGCCATAACCCAACGGAGCCGCGCCTTGTACTTGCCCCCTGCCTTCCGCGAGGATCGCATCGACGCCATCCATGAGGCAATCGCGCACAGCGGCATCGCCACCTTGGTGACGCTGACCGCCGATGGGCTGATCGCCAGCCACGTGCCGATGCTGCTCGACCCCGAGCCCGGCCCGTACGGCACGCTGCTAGGCCACCTCGCCCGCCCCAACCCGCAGGCGAAAGGCGCGCTCCCCGGCGTCGAGGCGCTGGCGATCTTCCAGGGGCTGGACGCCTACATCACCCCCTCCTGGTACGAAACGAAGCGCCGCACCGGGAAGGTGGTGCCGACCTGGAATTACGAAACGGTCCACGCTTACGGCCCGATCTCGTTCTTCAACGACCCCGAGCGGTTGCGCGCGATCGTCACTCGCCTGACCGACCGCCAGGAGGTGGCGCGGGCCCAGCCCTGGGCCGTGACCGACGCGCCCGAAGATTTCGTCCAGATGATGCTGAGGGGGATCACCGGCTTCGCGATTCCGATCACCCGCCTCGAGGGCAAGCGGAAACTCAGCCAGAACCGCCCCGCCGAGGACGTCGCCGGCGTAGTCGCCGGGCTAAACGCCGACGGCCGCCCCGACATGGCCCGCGAGGTCGCCCTGGCCAACCCACCAAAAGCCCCCTCCGCTTGCGGGAGGGGGTTGGGGGAGGGGGCCGGGCCACCCACAGCGCCCTCCCCCGCACAACGCGAAAGCTGAACACCCCGGAATGGACACGATCTTCCGCGGCGACCTCGCGACCCGACGTGGCCGGGCGCTGGCCTGGCTCGACGCGCTCGTAGTCGATCACGCGATCTTCCGCCTGGCCTGGAGCAATTTCGCCACCGTCGCTCCCGCCCGCCTCTACCGCTGCAACCACCCAACACCCGCCCGCCTGGCCGCCCTCACCCGCCGCCACGGCATCCAGACTCTGATCAACCTGCGCGGCCGCACCAACAACGGCTCCGACGCGCTCAGCCGCGACATGGCAGCCCGCCTGGGACTCGATTTCATCGACATGGCGTTCGAGAGCCGTGGCGCCCCGCACCGCGATCGCATCCTGCGCCTGCACGACATCTACCGCTCGATGCGCGAGCCCGCTTTGATCCACTGCAAGTCCGGCGCCGACCGCGCCGGCCTCGCCGCCGGCCTCTTCGTCCTGTTCGAGGGCGGCACGGCAGCCGCTGCCCTGCGCCAGCTCTCGTTGCGTTTCGGTCATCTGCGCAGCTCGCGCACTGGCATACTGGACGCCTTCTTCCTGCACTTCGCCCGCGAGGCCGAGGGCCGCAAGCCCTTCCTCGACTGGGTACGCGAGGACTACGATGAAGCGGTATTGCGCCGCGACTTCCACGCCAACGGCCTGACCAGTTTCATCAACGACTGGGTGCTGGTGCACGAATAGGGTGAATCGCATGGACGCCGCCCAGGTCATGGAACATCTGCCGATCCACGAATGGCACGGCCCATTCACCCCGGAGCTCTGCCAGCGTGCAGTGCGAGCGCTGGAAGAAGGCCGTGTCCTCGTCCTGCCGCAGCTTCCATTTCAAACGGAACCGGATGAAGCGCCATTCCTGAACGCCGACGCCGCCGGCGGCGAAAGAAAGAACATCAGCCTTGATCCGGCGACCGGCCGGATCGGCAACACGTCGTTGCCGTCCGATGCGGCCGCCCGCCTCGCGCGGATGATCGACCGCTTCGGCCGCTCAGCCGAGCAACTGCTGCACGACCTGCTGCCCGGCTACGCCCCGTCGCTGGAGCGCGCCCGCACCAGCTTCCGCCCGGTCGAGATTGAAGGCCGTCCCACCTCGCCCAGGCACGACGACCGCCTGCTCCACGTAGACGCCTTCCCGGCGAGGCCGTTGCGTGGCCGACGGATCCTGCGTGTGTTCAGCAACATCGCCCCCGACGGCGCGGTGCGGGCATGGCGCGTCGGCGAGCCGTTCCCCGAATACGCCCGCCGCTTCCTGCCGCGCGCCGGGACACCGCTGCCCGCCAGCGCCTGGCTGCTGGAGAAACTCGGCATCACCAAGGGCCGGCGCACCGCCTATGACCACATCATGCTGCGGCTGCACGACGCCGGAAAGCTGGACGCCGCCTACCAGTCTGCCGCTCCAAAAGCCGACGTGACGTTTGCGCCCGGCACCACCTGGCTGTGCTTCACCGACCAGGTCCTGCACGCGGCTCTGTCCGGGCACTGCGCGCTGGAACAGACCTTTCACGTGCCGGTCGTGGCAATGGCCGATCCGGCGCGCGCCCCGCTGTTGGTGCTGGAGCAACTCGCCGGGCGGAAGCTGGCGTAAGCCGGCCGTCATCGCTGTTGCAGCCGCTCATCGCCTGCAAGCTGGTATAAGTCGCGGTAGGGACGCGCATCACTGCGCGCCCCCCGCACAGAACCGTACGTGCGGCATTCCCGCATACGGCTCCCACCTCGGGTGTCTGACGCGGAAGCGCTGGAGCGGCCAGGGGTGGGATATGC
>Ga0335074_10002978_pt1 | contig 23052 bp, 15 predicted proteins | sample Lox_Sample_23_FD_206715 | JGI IMG/M metagenome (GOLD analysis project Ga0335074, IMG submission 206715) | Soil microbial communities from Loxahatchee National Wildlife Refuge, Florida, United States - Lox_Sample_2.3 | ecosystem: Environmental > Terrestrial > Soil > Wetlands | place: USA...
TCGGTCTTCACGTCCCTGTCCCGCACCGCGTGGTGCAGCAGCGCCTGGCGGGCCTCGTCGGCCATGCCCCGCGGGCCGCACAGGAACCATTCGTCGACTCGGCGGGGCAGCAGCGGGGAGCTGAGCAGGGACCGCACGGTGCCGAAGTCGAGCCTGCGGGCGGGCAACCCGGCTTCCTGCGACTCCCGCGAGAACAGGTAGAGCGGCTGGAACCGGGTGCCGAAGCGGTTTTTCAGGTCGGCCAGTTCGTCGAGGAACATGGCCGACCGCACGGTGCGATTGCCGTAGAGAACGGAGAAGGTGCTGGCCGTCTCCGTCGTCAGGGCCTCGGTGATCAGGGACAGGACGGGTGTGATGCCAGCGCCCGCGACGACCGCCGCGTAGTGCCGTGCCCGGCCCGGTTCCGGTGACGTGGTGAAGCCGCCCTGCGGGGGCAGCACGTCGAGGGTGCCGCCAGGGCATAGCTGGGACACGGCGAAGGTGGAGAACCTGCCGTCGTCTAGCCGCCGGATCCCGATACGCAATACGCCGCTGCGCTGGAGTTCGCGCGGGGCCGAGCACACCGAGTACGTGCGGAGCACCGCTACGCCTGACACCACGGCCCGCACCGTGACGTACTGCCCTGGAGAGAAGGCGAACAGGCTCCTGTGGATACCGGGAACCCTCATGGACACGGCCACGGCGCTCGCGTCGTCCGCCGCCGCCGCCACCGACTCGACCGGCAGCGGCACGAAGCGGGACTGCTTGTTCCTCATCGGTGCCCTCTATCAGTGTCTTTTATCAGTGTTCTTTGAAGTGCTCGAACGGCTCGCCGCATGCTTCGCACCGCCACAGATCGATGCACGGCGATGGTCCGAACGGGCTGAGCTGACCGGTGGCGGCGTTGCCGCACACCGGGCAGCGGGGGCACCGCGGCGGAACACGCGGAATCTCCAGCAGCGGTGCCGCGCGGCCATCCGGGCGCTGCGCCGCTTCGTCAGCAGGCGGAGCGATGCCGCACGCTCGCAGTTTCGCCCGGCCCGCCTCGCTGAGCCGCCGTGAACTCCAGGCGGGAGCGAGAACGGTGCGGATGCGCACGCCGGGCAGGCCGGCCGCGTGCACCGCGGCGCCGATATCCGCGCGGATGGTCTCCATGGCGGGGCAACCCGAGTAGGTGGGCGAGATGATGACGACCGCGTGGCCGTCCGCGTCGATCTCGCAGCCGCGCAGGATGCCGATCTCCGCGATCGTCAGGGCGGGAATCTCCGGGTCGCACACTCCGGCCAGGGCTTCCTCGAGCCGCCGCTGAGCGTTGTCTCCACCGGGACGCGTCACCCCGCTCACCACCGTGCCCCCGGATACGCACGATGCAGTGCCTGCATCTGAGTCAGCAGGAGTCCGAAGGATTCGGTGTGCTCGCCCCGTCGGCCGTGCAGCGGAACCCAGTCGCCTTCGGGGAGGTCCAGTCCGGCTTCGGTGAACACCGGCCGCACGCGATCCAGCCATGGCGCCCGCAACGTGGCCGGGTCCACGCCCACCCCGCATGCGGCCTGTGCCGCGGTGGCCGCATCCGCGATGAACAGCGCGTGTGTATACGGCCAGATGATGTCGACGGCGCGGCTCATCCGCGCGTGGGATTGCGCCGTTCCGTCGCCGAGCCGCAGCGTCCAGCACACCGCGTGGTCCACGTGATACGCGCATTCCTTCACGGCTTTGCCCGCGATACCCGCCAGCGCGCTGTCGCGCGACCGGAGGAGCCCGTCATAGAGCAGTTCCTGATACACCGAGAAGAACAGCAGCTTCGCGATGGTGACCGCGAAATCGCCGTTGGGCAGCTCGACGAGCTGCACGTTGCCGAACTCCTCCGGGTCGCGCAGGAACGCCAGCGCGTCCTCATCGCGTCCGGCTCCCTCCCGCGCGCCCGCGTACGACAACAGCGCTCGTGCCTGCCCGAGCAGGTCCAAGGCGATATTCGCCAGCGCGATGTCCTCTTCCAGCTCGGGTGCGGATGCGCACCACTGCGTCATCCGCTGAGCGGCGATCAGCGCGTCATCGCCAAGGCTCAGCAGGTAACCGGATCCGGTCACAGGTGATCCGCTCCCTCCGGCACGTCGTAGAACGTGGGATGGCGATATGCCTTGTCTCCGGCCGGCGCGAAGAACGGGTCCTTCTCGTCCGGGCTGACCGCGGTGATCGCCGCGGACGGCACCACCCACAGGGAGATCCCTTCGCTGCGGCGGGTAAACAGGTCCCGGGCGTTCCGCAGCGCCAGGCACGCGTCCGGGGCATGCAGGCTGCCGGCATGGGTATGGGCGAGCCCGCGATGCGGTCGCACGAAAACCTCCCACAACGGCCAGTCCTGCTCCGGGCGCGCGGAATCCGTCTCGTTCACCTCATGTCCCGTCCTGTCCGCCATTTCGCATTGCGTGCTTGCGTGCGTATTCCGCCGCCGCCTCACGGACCCACCGTCCTTCCTCATGGACCTGGCGGCGATGCTCCAGACGCTGCCGGTTGCACGGGCCATGGCCCCTTATGACCTGGGTAAGCTCGCCGAAGTCGGGAGGGGTGAAGTCGTAGTGCCGGCGCTCGGCGTTCCACCGCATCGCCGGATCCGGCAGGGTCACGCCCAGCAGTTCGGCCTGCGGAACGCACACGTCGACGAAGCGCTGGCGCAGCTCGTCGTTGCTGAACCGCTTGATCCGCCAGGCCATGGACTGCGCCGAATGGGTGGACCGGGCATCTGGCGGCCCGAACATGGCGAGCGCCGGGTACCACCACCTGGCCACCGCATCCGCCGCCATCTCGCGCTGTGCGGCGGTTCCCCGCATCATCACCCACAGCGAATCGAATCCCTGCCGGTGATGGAAGGACTCCTCCCGGCACACCCGCAGCATCGCGCGAGCGTACGGGCCGTACGACGTCTGGCATAGCGGTACCTGATTGACGATGGCCGCCCCGTCGGTCAGCCAGGCCAGTGCTGCGGTGTCCGCCCACGTGAGCGTCGGGTAGTTGATGAACGACAGGTAGCCCTGCCGCCCGGCCAGCAGGGCGGCGAGCATGTCCTCCCTGGTTGCGCCCAGCGTTTCGGCCGCGGCGTACAGGTAGAGCCCGTGGCCGGCCTCGTCTTGGACCTTGGCGAGCAGGACCGCCTTGCGGTGCAGCGTGGGGGCGCGGGGGATCCAGTGCGCCTCCGGCTGCATGCCGACGACCTCGGAGTGAGCGTGCTGGCCGAGCTGGCGGATCAACGTCTCGCGGTACCCCGATGGCATCTGGTCTCTCGGCTCGATCTTGCGCTCGGCCGCGATCAGGTCATCGAAGCCGCCGTCCGGTCGCGCGTCCCCACGCGGGTCCAGCGCGCAGGCGTCGTCCCACTGGGCCGACAGCCAGTCGGTCACCGGCATGGGAGGCGGACCGCTGATTGGCTGGGACACTGGCCTTTCCTCCTGTCTGGCGTCGTGACTCAGCCTAGGAAGCCCCTCGCGTGATGCCCGGGCACGCGTCAGCTAGTGGCCACGCCGATACCGTGCGCTGCAGGAACGTGCCAGTGCGCACCAGCACGCCGGGAAACCCTGGGACTGTGTGGGGGTACGCATCCCCGCAAGCGGAGGTCTCGACAGTGCAAGAACGAGGTGGGTTCTACATCGGCTTGATGCTCGAGGAGGCCGCGGCCAGCCACCCCGGCGCGCCGGTTACGCTGGATACCCCGCTCCAGCTCGCGCCGCACGACGGCACGACGCTATCGGTCGCCAGGCTGGACGGCATCGTCCGGGATACGGCGGGGCGTCTGCTCGCCGCCGGAGCCGAACGCGGCCGCCACGTCGTGGTCTTCAAGTCAAACACCTTCGATATCGCCCTGCTCGCCATGGCGGTGCAGCGGATCGGCGCCGTTCCCGTGCTCATCTCACCGGCTCTGGACGGACCCACCGTACGGCAGCTCATGGCCAAGCTCGACCAACCATGGCTGCTGACGGACCGGGTGACGCTGGAGAGCCGCGGGCTGGACGGCGTCGCGGCTCGCGTGATCCTCATCGGCCCGGACGCGGTGCCAGGGACGACGACACTACGTGACTATCCGGTCGAGTCCCTCGCCGGAGCCTCGGTGCCCGAGCCGGACCAGCCCGCGTTCATCACCCACACTTCCGGCACCACCGGTCTGCCGAAGCTGGCGGTTCAGACACCCGCCCTGCTCTGGGAGCGAGTACGGCTGCAGAAGGCGTCCACCGACGAGCTCTGGCGGGAGGAGTCCGTCGCTTTGTGCCTCAGCCTGGTGCACGCTCGCTTTTTCACCGCGCTTTACCTGGGCCTGTCCTATGGCAATCCGTTGCTTGTCGCGGTTGATAACAGCCCGGACAACATCGGGCCGCTATTCGCCCAGCACCGTCCGGGCATCGTGGAGACCACGCCGAACTCCTTCGTGGACTGGGAAGTGCTGGCCAGCGCCGACGGCGATCCGCTGGCCAACGTGCGTTTGTATTACGCGACGTTCGACGCGATGCACCCGCGCACCATCCGCACGCTTCTCACTGCCTCCGTCCGGCGAGGGCCCAGGTTCATGCAGCTCTACGGGCAGACCGAGGTCGGTCCGGTCGCCACGCGGTGGTTCGACGCGGGTGACGCGGCGGACATGGACGCCCGCTGCGTAGGTTTCCCGCTGCCGGGTGTCACCAAGCTCCGGGTCGTCGATGACAATGGCGCTGAGCTGCGCCCCGGCGTCGCTGGTCACATCGAGGTCAGCAGCCGCACCCGTGCCATCACCTATCTAGGCGAGGATTCTCGGTTCGCCGATCAACTGCACGGTGACTGGTGGCAGATGGGCGACTTCGGTTTTCTCGACGAGCAGGGCCGGCTGCACCTGATGGACCGCGCGATCGACCGGGTCGAGTCTGTGGACAGCAACCTGGAGATCGAGGACGTGCTGATGCAGCGCATGCCGGAACTGCGGGAAATCGTCCTGCTGCCAGGCGGCGACAAGCCGCTGCCGGTCGTGTGCACCCGAGATGACGCCCCGCTCGACACACGCCGCTGGCTGCAGGCGGTGGCCGGCCTGCCGGCTATGGCCGACGCCATTCAGCTGCCCTTCGATCAGGTACCGCGCACCGCCACCCATAAGGTGCGCCGCCCCGAACTGGTCCAGCAGCTCGCCCAGGCAGCGGGCCGTGGCTGAACCCGCCTGCCGCGAGCTGGGCCGCCGCGCCGTCCGGGTTGACGCGGGGGAACTCGGGCGTCGCATGGGCATCGAGATCATCACGGCCGAGCCTGGCCGGGTCCGCGGGCGGATGCCGGTCCTCGGCAACACGCAGCCGTTCGGCGTCCTTCACGGCGGCGCTTCGTGTGTCCTCGCCGAGAGCCTGGCATCGATCGGCGCCTGTCTCCACTTCGGCACATACGGCGGGATCGGCATCGGCACCGAGATAAACGCCACTCACCACTTGCCGGCCGGGGAGGGCTGGGTGACGGGCACGGCGATCGCGGTGCGACTCGGCCGTACTCACGCGACCTACGAGATAGGCATAACGGATGTGAGCGAACGACGCATCTGCAGCGCCCGTATGACGTGCTTCTGCGCCAGGGAAATCGCCTTATCCAGGCACTTGAAAACCGTGGAGAATATATGCCTTCGCTGCCTGCTGCCCGCTACCGGGACACCTTCACCACAGACAGCCTGCCGCCCAGGGAGCTGTGGCCGCGGATGCCCTCCGCACTGAACAGCCTGGACTACCCGGAGCGGCTCAACTGTGCCGACGAACTGCTCGATGGCACCATCGCCCGGCATGGCGCCGACCGCCCCTGCCTTTATTCCGACCAGGGCCGGATGTGGACCTACGCCGAGCTGAAGGACCGCGTCGACCGGCTTGCCGCGGTACTGGTCGATCTCGGCGTGGCGCCGGGAAACAGGGTGCTGCTGCGAGGACCGAACAGCCCGCAGCTTGCTGCCTGCTGGCTAGCCGTGATCAAGGCGGGTGCGGTGGCGGTGACCACGATGCCCCTGCTGCGCGCGGGCGAGCTGCGCGCCGTGATCGAGCGGGCCGCGGTCCAGTACGCCCTCTGCGACGAGCGGTACGTCGCGGACCTGCTGCTGCTCGCCTGCGAACCCGGATTCCAGGTCCTGACGTATAGTCCCGCGGGCGGCGGGCTCCTCGGGTCGCTCGCGGCAGCGAAGCCGCCCTTGTTCAGCTCCGTGCCGACCGCGGCCGATGACGTCGCCCTCATAGCCTTCACATCGGGCACCAGCGGCGTCCCCAAGGCCACCATGCACTTTCACCGTGACGTCTTGGCGATCGCCGACACCTTCTGCGCCCGCGTGCTCCGGCCGGAGCCCGACGACCTGTTCGCCGGCAGTCCCCCGCTGGCCTTCACCTACGGGCTCGGCGGCCTGCTGGTCTTCCCGCTGCGGACCGGCGCGTCGGCGCTCATGCTCGAGAGGGCAGCGCCACCCGATCTGTTCGCCGCGGTGGACCGCCATTCGGTCACGGTCCTGTTCACGGCTCCGACCAGCTACCGGGCCTTCGTGCGTGACCCCGGACATTACCGGCTCTCATCGCTGCGCCGCTGTGTGTCGGCGGGGGAGTCGCTGCCCGAACGGATCCGCCAGGCCTTCCACGACAGGACCGGATTGCGGATCATCGATGGGCTGGGATCGACCGAGATGCTGCACATTTTCATCTCGGCCGCGGGAGAAGACATCCGCCCTGGCACGATCGGCCGGGCCGTACCCGGCTTCACCGTCCGGATACTCGGCCCGGACGGCGGCGAAGTGCCCGACGGCACGCCGGGGCGCCTGGCGGTTCAGGGCCCGACCGGCTGTCGTTACCTCAGCGATGAACGGCAGCGGGACTACGTGCGCGACGGCTGGAACATCACCGGTGATGTCTGCGTACGGGACGCGGACGGCTACTTCCGGTACGTGTCGCGCTGGGACGACATGATCGTGACCTCGGGCTACAACGTCGGCGCACCGGAAGTGGAGCAAGCGGTGCTGGAGCATCCCGCCGTAGCCCAGTGCGCGGTCATCGGCGTGCCCGACGAAGAACGCGGGTCTGTCGTCAAGGCCTTCGTCGTCACCGCACCGGGGTTCGAGCCCTCCCCGGGTCTCGCCGAGCGGATCCAGCGTCATGTCAAGAGCACCATCGCCCCCTACAAATACCCGCGGCTGGTGGAGTTCGTCCCTCATCTTCCGCACAGCGCCACTGGCAAGGTCCAGCGCGCACCGCTCCGCGCACGTGTGCCAGGGACCGGCCGGTGAGCGCGCTGCCAGATGGCGCGCACGTCCTTGCGGCGGGCGATGCGGGCGGACAGCTGTCCTGGACCACCCCAGCCGGCCTGCTGATCCGCCGGAGCAGCGGGCCGGCCGGGGATGCCGGGCGAGTCCGCGGCGAGCTGGTGCGCGCGATCGATGAGCGTCGCGGCATGCTGATCTACCGCGGCGCGGATCGTGCCGTCGGATATTGCGATCCTCCGCTGGAGATCACTGTCCGTGGCCGGGTCCTGACCATGGCGGCCCTCAACCGGCGCGGCACGGTTCTGCTGAGGCTACTTGCCACCGCTCTCGCCGGGACGCTGGACCTGGAGCCCGGCATTGCGACGTACGGCACGCTGTCCGGCCACGTGCCGGTCGCCGACGGGATATTCGCTGAGGAAGACCGCACGCGCCACGCCGGCGCCTTCGCCGCGATCAGGTCCCTGCTGAGCGATCTGGCCTCGCCGGCCGATCCGCTGCTCGGCCTGTACGGTGCCTTCGGGTATGACCTGGTGTTCCACATGCACCCCATCGCACCGCGTCAGCCGCGTGACAGCGCCGATCGTGATCTCGTGCTGCATCTGCCCGACGAGATCTTCGAGCTGGACCTGCGCCGCGGCGAGGCGGTGCGGCACCGTTACGAGTTCAGTCGCGGCGGGACCGGCACTGCCGGGCTGCCCCGGCTGACCGAGACCAGGGTTTTCGCACCCGGTGACACCTGTCATCCGCGCGATCATGCGCGGGGCGAGTACGCGGAGCTGGTGCGCCGGGCACTGCCGGTGTTCGGCCGTGGCGAGCTGTTCGAGGTCGTGCCCGCGCAGGTGTTCCGCCGGCGCTGTGCGCAACCGCCGTCACGGATCTTCGGCAGCCTGCTGGCGGCCAACCCTTCCCCGCACAACCTGCTGCTGAACCTGGGCGAGGGTGAGTACCTGATCGGCGCGTCGCCGGAGATGTTCGTCAGGGTCCGGCACGGCGCTGACCAGGCTCTCGTCATGGAGTCCGCGCCGATCAGCGGCACCACGACGCGCGGTCGTGACGCGTTCGAGGACGCGGAGCAGATACGAGGGCTGCTCAACTCGGCCAAGGACGAGGCAGAGCTGACCATGTGCACCGACGTGGACCGTAATGACAAGGCCCGGGTCTGCCTCCCCGGCAGCGTCCGGGTGACCGCCCGCCGCAGCATCGAGATGTACTCCACGCTCATTCACACCGTGGACCACGTCGAAGGACGGCTCGCACCAGGCTTCGACGCCCTCGACGGGTTCCTTACCCACATGTGGGCGGTCACCGTCACCGGGGCGCCCAAGCTGTCCGCCATTGAGTTCATCGAGCGCGAAGAGCGCTCACCCCGGCGCTGGTATGGCGGAGCCGCTGGCTTTCTCGGCCTCGACGGTACCCTCGACACCGTCCTGACGCTGCGCACCATCCACGTCCGCGACGGCATCGCGACGGTGCGGGCGGGCGCCACGCTGCTGTCCGACTCCTCGCCAGCGGCCGAAGAGGCCGAGACGGAACTCAAGGCGAAAGCCTTGCTGCGCGTGCTCGACCAGGCGGAGCCGGGGCGGTGCGGCCGGCCCGGCCAGCGAGCCGCGCGGCCAGGTACCGCCGCCGGGGCGGGGAAGGGCCTGCGCGTTTTTCTCGTCGATCACCGCGATTCGTTCGTGCACACCCTGGCCGACTACGTGCGCCAGACCGGTGCCGAGGTCACCACCTACCGGGCGGGTTCCCACCTGCCGGCCCTCGCCCAGCAACGCCCTGATCTCCTGGTGCTCTCGCCCGGCCCCGGCCGGCCCGCCGATTTCGCGATGAGCGCCAGCATCGAGCAGGCGCTCGATCTCGGCATCGCGATATTCGGCGTATGCCTGGGCCTGCAGGGCCTGGTCGAGCACTTCGGCGGGGCTCTCGGCACGCTCGGACGGCCGATGCACGGCAAGCAGTCCAAGGTACGGCTGATGGCCGGCGGCGGCACCACGCTGGCGGGCCTGCCCGATCGGTTCACCGTGGGGCGGTATCACTCCCTGCACGCCGCGTCCGCCTGCCTGCCCGCGGAACTGCACGTGACGGCGCTCTCCGACGACGACGTGATCATGGCCGTAGAGCACGCGAGCCTTCCGCTGGCGGCGGTCCAGTTCCACCCAGAGTCGATCATGACGGCGCGTGACGATGTGGGCCACCGGATCATTGCCAACGTCGTAGCCGCAGCCGCGGCGCGCCATCGTGCGGTCGCGAAGCCGCGCCGATTCCGGTAACGGAGCGAACGATCACTGGGAGTCCAACGATGATAGAGAGCAGTCCCCTCACCCGCCCGATGCTTCCCGACATGGTCGGCGACGACGCGCCCTGGCGCCTGCTGCCCGCGGCACAGCAGCCGGACTGGCCAGACCCGGAGGCGCTGCGGCGCCATCTGGCCTTCTTGTGCGCATATCCCGGGCTCGTCCGGGCCGCGGACTGCGACCGGCTACGCGGACGACTGGCCGCGGCCGCCAGAGGCGAGGCGTTCTTGCTCCAGGCCGGCGACTGCGCGGAGACGTTCGCACGTCTCACGCCGGACCGGATCGTCCGTCAGGTCCAGATGCTGACGGACCTGGCAGCGGTGCTGTCGGGCTCCCTCCGGCAGCCGGTGGTGACGGTGGGCCGGATCGGGGGACAGTATGCCAAGCCGCGCTCCGAGCCGTACGAGACCAGGGACGGCCTGACGCTGCCGTCGTACCGCGGCGACGCGGTCAACGGGCTGGATTTCACCGCGCCGTCCCGTACGCCGCATCCGGCGCGGCTTTACCTTATGTATCATGCCGCCGCCGTCACGCTGGAGGTGATCCGGGCCTGCCCGGGCGGCCGGGAGATTTTCACCAGTCACGAAGCCCTGCTCCTCGACTACGAGCACTCGCTTGCCCGGGGCCGTCACGATGGCAGCCGGTACGGGCTGTCCGGCCACCTGCTCTGGATCGGCGAACGCACCCGCCAGATCGACGGGGCGCACGTGGACTTCGCGGCGGGCGTGCGCAATCCCATCGCCGTGAAGATCGGGCCGACGACGACCGCCGGGCAGATACGGGCACTGACAGACCGGCTAGATCCGCGCCGTGAACCCGGCAGGCTCACCTTCATCGTCAGGATGGGTGCCGGGCAGGTGCGCGACGCCCTGCCCGCCTTGGTGGCCGAGGCCGTCGCCTGTGATACGCCGGCTCTTTGGGTATGCGATCCGATGCACGGCAACACGTGCCGGGCACCCAGCGGTCACAAGACCCGTTTCGTCGATGACATCCTCTGCGAAATCGAGGGGTTCTTCGAGGTCCACCGGGCACTGGGCACCTACCCGGGTGGTCTGCACCTGGAACTGACCGTCGACCCGGTGACCGAATGCGTCGGGGGCGCGGGCGGGCCGGCGCTCACGGATCTCTCCACCCGTTACGAAACGGTGTGCGACCCGCGCCTGAACGACCGCCAGGCGGCCGAGATCGTCGCCGCCATCGCCGGCATCGCCGCGTCAGTCGGCCGGGTCGAAGCCGGTGCGCCAGGTGCGATGGGAGGGTAGCCAGCCGAGCGCCCGCGCTCGCTCATTGGACGCCCCGCGTTCCCACGCCGCCCTGCCCGGCACGGGCGCCGGGGCCGGCTGGCCCAGTGCCCCGGCTAGCACCGGCACCCATTCCCGGGCAGGGGCGGGCTCGTCGTCCACCACGTTGACCGGGCCGTCCGGCCAGTCCAGTGCGAGCACCGCCGCCTGAGCCGCGTCATCTACCCGCACGAACGAGCTGACCGCGTCGTTGGCGGGAAGCTCTCCCGTGGCGAGCTTCCCCGCCATCAGGCCATCCGGCGCGTACCAGGTGCCTGGACCGTAGAACGTTCCGTACCTCAAGATCACGTACCCGGCGAACCCGGCGCGCGTTACGGCATCCTCCAGCGCCGCCACGCCGCCGACCGTGGTCGCGCGTGGCTCCGGGGCGGTCAGGTCCAGCGGCGTGTCTTCGCCGGCCGGGCAGTCTCCGCCCTGATACGCCCACGAGATGGACTGCGCGATGAACCTTTGCGCGCCGGCCTTGATCGCGGCGTCGACGAGATTGCGCGTGCCTTCCTTCCGGATCCGCGCATTGTCGGCTGATGTGCCTTCGCTCAGCGCGGTGACCTGCTCGATGACCGTCTCGGGGGTGGCCAGCGCAAGCGCGGCGGCCACCGCGTCGCGGTCGAAGACATCCATGATCACGCCATGGGCACCCTGCTCGCGCAGTCGGGGCAGGCTGTCCGCGTGCCGGGTCGCTACCGTCACCTCATGCCCGGCTGCCACCAGCATGGGGACCAGGAACCGGCCGACCGCGCCGGTGCCGCCGGCGACGAAGATACGCATGATCTGTTCTCCTTATTCAGTCAGGTTCGTTCAGCCGGGTGCTTTCACTCGGGTGCGTTCACCCGGGTATCCCGTTCTCGCCAAGCGGATCGGGGGCGTGCACCCGCTCGGCCGACCAGGCCGCGAACGCGAGAAGGGTCAGCACGGCACCGGCGGCGCACACACCCGGCCAGCCCCACGCCGGGTAAAGCTGGGTCGCGAGCACCGCGCCGATCGAGCCGCCCGTGAAGTAGGCGACCATATACGCGGTGGTGACCCGGGAACGGACCCGCAGCGGATACGCCAGTATCCGGGTCTGATTCAGGACATGGGCGCCCTGGACGCCGACATCGAGTACCAGCAGCCCCGCGATGATGAACGCCAGCATATTACCGTGGGCCAGCAGCCCCCACGCGATGGCGATGCAGGCGAGGAACGCGCCAGTCGCCAGATGGACCCTGCGGTGTGAGGCCAGCCTGCCCGCGGGGGTCGCGGTGAGCGCCCCAGCCGCCCCGAGTAGGCCGAACAGGCCTATTTCAGCGGTGGAGAAGTGATAGGGCGGGTGCGCGAACAGGAACGGCAACGCGGTCCACATCAGCTGGAATATGCAGAACCCCAGCATGCCAAGGACCATTCGATGGCGCAGGAATGGCTCGCCGCGCACCATTGCGACGACAGAACTCAGCAACCGGGCATACGACTGGCCAGGTGCTGTGGGCAGATCCGGCAGAACGCGGGCCATCGAGATCGCGAGCACGCCGATCAGGCACGCCGCCACGACGTAGACCATCCGCCAGCCAGCCAGTTGCGCTATGGTGCCGGAAACCGTGCGGGCCAGCAAGATGCCCAGCAGCAGCCCGGTCATCACTATGCCCACCGCATTGCCGCGCTGTCCTGGCGCCGCCAGGCTAGCGGTGAACGGGATCAAGATGTTGATGGCGGTACCAGCGACGCCCACCGCGGCGAGCGCGGCAACGAGCACCCAGACGTTTGGCGCGCAGGCCGCCAGCACGAGGGCGAGGACGACGGCACCGAGCATGACGACGATGAGCCTGCGCCTCGGCAGCAGGTCGCCAAGCGGCACGAGCAGTGCCAGCCCGACGGCATAGCCGAGCTGATTACCCGTCATGCACAGGCCCACCACCCCCGAGGAAGCGTGCAAGTGGCCGGTGAGGCTGGGCAGCAGCGGTTGCGCGTAATAGTTGTTAGCGACGATCAGGCCGCAGGAAAGTGCGATGAAGAAGTTTAGAGCACGAGAAATTCCGCCGCCAGCCGCCGCTCGGCCCGCGGCTTGCCTTAGGTTGGTGTTAGGTGCTATTTCCTCTTGTGTCACCATTGAAGCCTAAGCGGCAGACATGACGGACACCTGGGCCAAGAACAGTCCGCGGAACTGGGCCAAAGGCAATCGGGCGAATGGCATGAGTCAGCACGCGCCGCCACGCGGCATCGACCTGTTTCTGGAATTGCCCGCTGGAACGGGGCGCGCAAGGGCGGTCGAGGAAGCATTGCGGTCGGCGATAAGGGACGGTCGGCTTACCGCGGGTACGCGCCTTCCGGCCACCAGGGCGCTGGCGGCGGAGCTGGGCCTGGCCCGCGGCACCATCACCTCGGCCTATGACCAGCTCATCGCCGAGGGGTGGCTGACAGCATCGCCGGGCCGGGCCGGGACTCAGGTGGCCGCAGGCGTGGTGCGCGGTGACGAACGGGTGATGCCGCGGTCCGATCCGGCGCCGCGGCACAGTCTGATGCCCGGCCGGCCGGACGTCTCGTCCTTTCCCAGGCTCGCGTGGTTGCAGGCCGCGCAGCGCGCCCTGCGGGAGATGCCCGCGGAGGCCTTTGGCTATGGCGACCCCCGCGGCCGGCCGGAGCTGCGCACGATCCTCGCCGACTACCTGGGGCGGGTGCGCGGCGTCCGGACCGGCCCAGGGCAGCTCGTGATCTGCGCGGGCTATACGCAGGCACTGGGACTGCTCGCGCAGTCGCTGCGCCAGCTGGGCGTCCGCCGTGTGGGCATGGAAGATCCGGCCCTGCCCGACCACGTCGGCATCGTGAGGTCGCACCTTGCCGTGGCCGATATTCCCGTCAATGACGCCGGGATAGATGTTCATGCCCTCGGCGCCTCGGGTGCGGAAGCGGTCGTATGCACCCCGGCGCACCAGTTCCCGCTCGGGGTCGGCATGTCACCCGAACGTCGCGGGCAGTTGCTCGACTGGGCGGACACGGCCGGCGCGTGGATCGTCGAGGACGACTACGACGGCGAGTTCAGGTACGGCAGGCGCCCCGTCGGCGCGCTGCAGGGCGGCGATCCGGATCGGGTGATCTACGCGGGCTCGGTCAGCAAGGCACTGGGACCGGGGCTGCGCATCGGCTGGATCGCGTGCCCGCCGACGCTGCTCGAAGTGGTGACCGAGGCAAAGCGTCTGGCCGACAGGGTCAGCAGCCCGATCGACCAGGGTATCCTCGCCGAATTCATCGGGTCGGGGGCGTACGACCGTCATCTGCGCGCCATGCGGCTGCATTACCGGCGGCGCCGGGACATCCTCGCCGCGCTGGTCAGCGGCCGTCTGCCCGCCACCCGGATCACTGGGATCGCGGCCGGCCTTCACGCGGTCATCGAATTCCGCGCCGGGACGGCGAGTGAGGCACGGATCGGCGCGGTGCTGAGCGCCGCCTCGGTGGAGGCGCCGCTGCTCAGCGGCTATGTCCGGAGCAGGTTCCCGCGTTCGGGGGCCAGCCTGGTCGTGGGCTATGGCGCGCCGTCGGCACACACGTACAGGCCGGCCGTGGCCGCCCTGGTGGACGCGCTCGGCGCCCTGTGACCGGTGCCGTGGCAGTACGGCGAATCACGGATGCGGCGCCGGCGCGGACGTGTTTACCTGCGGTCATGGAACCAACTGACGTGCTGGCAGATGAGCCGCGCTCCGAGATGGAGCACACGCTGGTGCGGATCTGGCAGGAGATCTTGGGTCTCGATGAGCGGATCGGCATCTACGATGACTTCTTCGACCTGGGCGGTCATTCGCTGCTCGCGATCGAAGCCGCGATCCGGATCTCGGGCCGGTTCGCCGTCCGCGTCTCCGTCAAGACCGTGTTCGAGGCTCCGACGGTGGCCGCGATGGGCGTGGTGATAGCGCACAAGCGCCGTGCCGGGACCGCCGAGGAGGCTGTGCCCTGGTTGCCGGCCGGAGCCGATGATCTCATGGCCGACGGCGGGCGCCTGCCGTGAGCCGCGGCGGATCGCCGCTGCTCGTGGTCTGCTACGACGTGGGCAGCGTGTCGCCGACGCGAATGTCGCGGATCGCCGCGGAAGCGGGCGCCCGGCTCGCGTTCGTCTGCCCGCCGACAGCGCACGCCCGGCAGATGCGGCCGGTGCTCGAATGCCATGGCGCGGTGATCGACGCGGGCGCGTACGCCGGTGTCCGGGCCCTCGGCTCGGCGGTGTCCGCGCTGCACCCCGCGGGGATCGTCACGTTCAGCGAACGCGCGATCGAGCTGACCGCCGAACTGGCCGCGGTCCTCGGCCTGCCCTACCAGGACGTCGCCGACATCCCCGCCATCCGGACCAAGGCCGCTCAGCGCGAGCGGCTGCGGAAGGCGGGGGTGGAAAACGTGCGCTACGCGCGGGTGAACCGGCTCGAACACAGTGACGCCGCCCTCGCCCACATCGGCCTGCCGGCGATCGTCAAGCCGGATGCCGGAGCCGGCAGCCGTAACACGTTCGTCGTGCGGACCGCGGAAGAGTACCGCTCTGGCCTGGCGGCAGTGCTTAGCGGCCACCGGCGGGAGCACGAGCTCATCGTGGAGGAGCTGCTTGTCGGCCGCGCGGTCCCGTCGCCATGGGGGGACTACGTCGCGGTGGACTGCATGTCCCGCGACGGCGCGGTTGAACCGCTGTTCATCACGGGACGGTTCGCGCCGGCCGAGCCGTTCCGGGAACGCGGCGGGTACACCCCGCCGATCCTGCCCGCTGCGGAGACGGAGCGGGCAGCGGACCTGGCTGTGCGGGCGGTGCGGGCACTGAACATCCGGCACGGCGCGTCGCATACCGAGATCAAGCTCACCGAGGAAGGGCCGCGCGTGATCGAGGTGAACGGCCGGGTCGGCGGCTGGGTTGACGATCTCGCCGTTCGCTCGGGGAAACCGAGCCCGGCCGCCGCGGCCATCTGGTACGCCCTGGGCCGGACGCCAGGGACCGGGCTCGGGATGCCGCCGGCGTCATGTTCCGGCACGGTGTATCACTATGCCGCGATCGCGCCCAAGTCGGCCACCCGGGTCCGTGCCCTGGCGGGCCTGGCCGGGCTGCGGGCGCTGCCAGGCGTGCATCAGGTCGCCGTGCGCGCCCGCCCCGGACAGGCCCTGGACTGGCGCGACGGCACCTGCGCGAACGTGGTAATCGCCGTTACCGGGGCGACCGGCAGCCACGAGGAGCTCTCCGCGCTGGTGCGACGGTTCGAGTCCTTCGACTGGGCGGTCTTCGACGAAGCCGGCGGCGCCTGACGGGCGGTGTTACGAGGTCCGCAGGCTCGCCGGGCGCAGGTCGGTCCAGACCCGCTCGATATGCGCGAGGCACTCCTGCCTGGTACCTTCCGTGCCCGTGTCCCGCCATCCCGGCGCGTTCTCGCGGCCGGCCGGCCATACCGAATACTGCCCCTCGTCGTTCACCACGACCTTGCAGGGCTGCGCGTCCACGCTCTGCATGCCGGTCACCTCGCCACCATTGGCTCAGGTCCGGCCGGGTCAAGGCCCGGACGCGGTTCCCGGTCAGCGAGCGCGATCGCCCGCCGCAGGCAGTCCAGCCAGCGTGACGCCAGCATCGCGACGGTGTCCGTCGCGATGAGATCACACCGGTAGGACCAGGTTGCCGTCAGCACGCCGTCGGCTACGGCCGCCGACAGGCTGAGCGGATACTCGTGGTGCGCGGCCGGCAGCGGGTTCACCTCACCCGTCCGCGGCGCCAGGCGTACCAGCGGACGCTCGTCCGCGGCTGGCCGCGCGGCGGTGCTGACCTGGCCGAAGTAGTTGAAGCTGAGCTGGGCCTGGCCGGCGGCCGCCAGCGTCCGGGATACCACGTCCCCGCGCAGGTACCGCAGGACCCCGTAACCGATGCCACCTCGCGGAACCGCGTCGAGCTGATGCCGCACGGCGTGCATCCGGTCCCGCAGTGCCGGGGAAGCACCAAGCTCGAGACGGACCGGGTACACCGCGGTGAACCAGCCGACGGAGCGAGACAGGTCGAGGCCGGCGGAGAATTCCGTGCGCCCGTGCCCGTCCAGGTCCACCCTCATGCAGGTGGCGCCGGTCCACTCCGCGACGGCCTCCAGGTAGCCGGTCATGAGTATGTCGCGTACACCCACGCCGAGCGCCCGCGGGGTCCGGTGCAGCAGTGCCGAGGTCTGGGCGCTGTCCAGTTGCACGCGATGCCGCCGGATCTGCGCGCCGCCAGGGGCGATCGACGGGTCCAGCGGCAACGGCGGCACCGGATCGATGCCGGATATCCAGTACGCCACCTCCGCGCCGAGGTCGGCCGACCGGGCGTACTCCGCGAGCGCGGCCGCCCAACGGCTGTAGGGCGTCGTCTTAGCCGCGAGCGCCACCGGTTCTTCCCGTAGCAGCGCGGACAGGGCGGTCTGCAGGTCATCGAGCACTACCCGCCAGGACACGGCGTCGATGACGAGATGATGGGCGACCAGCACGAGCAACGGCGGCCGGCCTTCGCCGCTGGGGCACCAGGCCGCAGTCACCACCCGCCCTGCCTGCAGGTCGATCTCTTCCCGCAGGTCCTCCACCACTGAGGACAGCCGGGAGCGCGCCAGCGCATCGGGCACCCCCGCGAGATCGGACTCACGCACGGGAACCGGCTGGTCGTCGCGCAGTTCCGCCTGCCATTGCCCGCCGCTGCAGGTGAACCGCATGCGCAGCGCGTCGTGGTGCGCCGTCAGCGCACCCAGTGCCATGGTGACGTGTTCCGCCCGGACCTGCGCGGCCAGCTCCACTATCCGGGCCTGCGTGTAGCGGCCTAGCTGCGGGAGCTCCTGGCGGAACAGCCGGTGCTGGATCGGAGTCAGCGGGACCGGGCCGGCGACCGGGTCCTGAACGCCGCCCGTATCGCCAGCTGGCTTGAGCACGGCGGCGAGGTCGGCGATGGTCTGATGGCGGAACATGTCCCGGGCGCTGAACACCAGCCCGCATCGCCGGGCATGCGAAACCACCTGGATGCACAGCAGCGAGTCCCCGCCGATTTCGAAGAAGTTGTCGGATACTCCTACCCTGCCGCTGCCGAGCACCTCCGACCAGACGCGGGCGAGGGCACGCTCCGTGTCGTTGCTCGCCGCCGCGCGCTGCTCACCTGCGGCCCAGTCCGGTGCCGGCAGAGCCTGCCTGTCGATCTTGCCGCTGGGGAGCCGGGGCAGTCCGGGTAGCACCACCACCGCCGCGGGCACCAGGTAGCCGGGCACGCGGTCGCGCAGGTATCCGCGCAGCGAGCCTGCCGACGGCACGTCCGCCGTTCCGGTGCCCACATAGGCGACGAGCTTGCGGCTGCCGACGGCGGATCCGTCTTCGCGGACCACGACGGCCACGTCGGCCGTCCCGATGTGGTCGCGCAGCAGCGTCTCGACCTCACCCGGCTCGATCCGCAAGCCGCGGATCTTCACCTGCTCATCGGCTCGCCCGATGTACTGGAGCAGACCGTCGGGGCGCCAGAGCGCGATGTCGCCCGTCCGGTACATCCGGCCGCCTGGTCCGGTCCCGAACGGGTCGGGCAGGAACCGGTCGGCGGTGAGGGCAGGCTGGCCGAGATATCCGCGGGCCAGCGGCGCTCCGGCGATGTAGAGCTCGCCAGGCACCCCGACCGGCACTGGCGACATCCGCTCATCGAGCAGGTAGATACGCGAATTGGGCATCGGCCGCCCGAGCGGGACGCGGTCGCCGGAGTCCTCGTCGCACAGCCAGGCGGTCACCGCGATCGCCGTCTCGGTGGGGCCGTACAGGTGCAGCAGCCGGGTGGCGGGCAGGCGGCGGAGGAACTCGTTCCGCTGTCCCGCGCTCAGCGCCTCCGCCCCGCACATGACCAGACGCAGGCCGCGGCAGGAACCGACCTCCGGCTCGGCCAGGAACGCCCGCAGCATCGATGGCACGAAATGGGTCACCGTTATCCCCGCCCGGATGATCAGCTCGCACAGGTAGGCCGGGTCCCGGTGGCCGTCGGGGCGCGCGATGACAAGCCGTGCGCCGGCCAGCAACGGCCAGAACAGCTCCTTGACCGAGACGTCGAAGGTGAACGGCGTCTTGTGCAGCACGTGATCGGCGGCTGTCAGCGGCCAGTCGCGTTGCATCCAGAGCAGGTTGTTGCTGATAGCGCGGTGGCTGACGATCGTCCCCTTCGGGCGGCCGGTCGATCCGGAGGTGTAAATCACGTAGGCGCCGTTGTCCGGCGACATGGATACGCCGGGATTCTCCAGGGACGCGGACAGCGCCGCCGGCCCGCATCCGCCGGGATCCAGTTCCAGGATGGCCGCGGCCGTGGCCAGGCTGGCCACCCGGCCGGCCAGGCGATGCTGCGTCACCACGGCCGGCACGCCAGCATCGGTCAGCATGTAGCGCAGCCGCTCGTCCGGGTACTCCGGATCGAGCGGCAGGTAAACGGCACCCGCCTTCAGCACCCCCAGCGTCGCGACGATCAGCTCCGCTGAGCGCTCCGCGCACACCCCGACCACCATGTCCCGCGCCACGCCTGCGACCCGCAGCCACCAGGCGACCTGGTTCGCGCGCTCGTTGAGCTCCCGGTAGGTCAGTTGCCGGCCCTCGTACTCTACGGCGACCGAGTCCGGCCGCAGCACGGCCTGCCGCTCGACCAGATGGTGCAGGCAGTGGTCGTTGTCTAGCGTGCCGCCGTTTCGGTTCCACTCGACGGTCACGCGATGCGTCTCTTCGTCGTCCATGATCGGGATGTCCGATATGTGCGCGCCTGGCGCGGCAGCCATGCTGGTCAGTGCCACCCGGAGGTGGTCTGCCAGCTGGGCGATCGTGTCGCGGTGGAAGAGGTCGGCATTGAAGGCGAACGCGCCGCTGCTCCGCTCTCTGCCCGCCGAGACCCGCAGCGTCACGTCGAATTTCGCCGAAGCGTCCTCCCGCTGTACCACACGCACCCTCGCCCCGGGCAGGACGAGCTCAGCCTCCCCGTCGTCCCCGTCGGCCAGGAAAGCGAACAGCACCTGCACCAGCGGCGTGTAGCTGAGGTCCCTGGCGGGCGCCAGCTCATCAACGAGCCGCTCGAATGGCATGTCCTGGTGCTCGAATGCGCCCAGGCACGTATCCCTTGCCCGGTCGAGCAGATGCGCGACCGTCGGGTCGCCGCGCAGATCCGCGCGGAGCACCAGGGTATTGACGAAAAAGCCGATCATCGGCTCCAGCTCCGGCAGTCCCCGGTTCGCTGACGGCGCTCCGAGCAGGAAGTCATCCCGGCCGCTGTAGCGGGACAGGACGATCTCGAACCCGGCCAGCATCGTCATGAAGAGCGTGACGCCATGCGCTCTGCTCAGCACGCGCAGCCGCTCGACAAGCGGCTGCGAGAGCTCGAACCGGTAAAGATCGCCGCGGTAGGTCTGGCCGACGGGCCGGGGCCGCATAGCGGGCAGCTGCAGTACCGGCGAGACCCCGGCAAGCTGGGCGCGCCAGTAGCCGCGCAGTTCTTCCAGGCGGGCGCCCTGGAAGGACTCGCGCTGCCATCTGGCGTAATCCGCGTACTGCATGGCAAGTTCCGGCAGGCCGGCCTCGGTGCCGGTCACCCTGGCCCGGTAGAGCGCGCTCAGCTCACGGTTCAGGATGCGGTGCGACCATGCATCGAAGACGATGTGGTGCATGGTGAGCAGCAGCAGGTACCTGCGCTGGCTGAGCCGGGCGAGCGCACCGCGCAGGAGCGGGCCCGACGCGAGGTCGAACGGCTTGCCGGATTCCTCGGTTATGAACCTGGTGATGGCAGGGCTCGCCTGCCCCTGGCCGGCCCGCAGGTCCAGGACTGGCAGGGATACGGGATGCGGCGCCAGTATCCGCTGCCTCGGCGTGCCCTCGATCTCCTCGAATACCGTGCGCAGCGCCTCATGCCTGCGCACGATTTCGGTCAGTGACCACTCCAGCGACGGCACGTCCACACTCCCGCGTAGCTCGAGCGTCACCGGGACGTGATAGGCGATGGAAGCCGGCTCCAGCCGGGAGAGGAACCACAGCCGCTCCTGGGCGAATGAGACAGGCAGCAAGCCGGTTTCCTCATGCGATCCGGTCATCGGATGTCCTCCACAGAGAGAGATGTCAGGCGGGCTGGAGATGTCAGGCCGGCTAGAGACTTCAGGTCGGCAAGGCGAAGGCCGGGATCGGCGATCACCTGGGTGAGCAGGCCGAGGAAGACATCGGCGATGGCCGCGGCCTGTCCCTCCGCGAAATGCCGGGTCGACATCGTGCAGACGAAGTCCCACTCATCGGGCTCGGTGCCGCCGGTCCGGCGCTGTGCCGCGGTGATGACGACGACGCCGATCGGGAGCTTCGACGTGCCGTTCGGGATCGCCTCCTCCAGTTCCATCCGCACTCCCGGCAGCGCGAGGTCGGGAAACGGCACGTCCATGAAGCTGAATGCCGTCTGGAACAGCGGGTTCTCCGGTGTCCGCCGCGGCCCGAGCGCCTGGACCACAGCCTGCAACGGCGCACCGCCGTGGGCGTACCCGTCGAGCAGCCGCTGGCGCATCTGCCCGGCTAGCACCGCGAACTCCAGTTCCGGTCCCGGCCTGGCGCGGATCGCGATGTTGCTGAGCACGGAGCCCAGCATGTGCTCGGCCTCCGGCTCGGCGCGGTTGGCGAACGCGGTGCCCACAGCGAAGTCCGGCTGGCCAGTGAGCGTCCACACGAAAGCCACCCAGGCGGCGAAGCAGAACATGAACGGCGTGAGGCCCAGCCCGGCACTGACATCCTTGATCGCCAGCACCTGATCGGCGGGAATGCGGCGGCGCACCTGCGTGCCAGCAGGACCGGAGACGGCGTCGGGCCGGCCGGGCAGCGCCAGCCTCGGGACTCCGCGAAGCTGCTCCAGCCAGTACGGCAGGTGTGTGCGCGCCCCGTCCCGGTCCCACCACTGCCGTTCCGCCTGGGCGAAGTCACCGCACTGCAGGTACCTGGGTGCGAGCCGGACCGGTGTCCGGCTGATCTCGGACCGGTACCTGTCAAGGAACTCTCGCAAGAACACCATGAACGACCAGCCGTCGTGGGTGAGGTGATGCTGGCTGTGCACGAGCCATTGACGCTGGTCATCCAGCCGTATCAGGCACCAGCGAATGAGCGGGAGCGTTCCGATGTCGAACGGCGTCCGGATGAACTCGCCGGCCAGCGCCCGGGCCGCGGCACCAGCCCGGCGGGGGCAGACACCGGCGCCGGGGAGATCCACCTCGGTCAGCGAGGGTCCGGCAGCCGGGTGGATCTGCTGCCGCGGGATCGAGCTGCGGCTGGGGAAGGTGGTCCGGAGGATCTCGTGCCGCTGGATGATCCCGGCTAGCGTGGCGCGCAGCGCGCTCTCGTCCAGGTCGCCGGTGAAGTGGCAAATGGCCTGGAAATTGTAGGCTAGCCCTTCCGGCGCGTACTGATGCATAAACCACAGGCGTTCCTGCAGGTAGGAGAGCGGTGCCGCGGTGCCAGCCGGGCGGCGGTGCCGCGAGGGCCGGCCCGCGGCGGGCCGCAAGGACACGACCCACTCTTCGAATGCCCGCAGCGTCGGCTGCACGATGATGTCGCTGACCGTCACCGTCGCTCCCAGCTCGGACCGCAGCCTGCTGGCGAGCAGCGCGGCCTGCAGCGACGTTCCGCCGCTGGCGATGAATCCCGCCGCGGGCTCCGCCGTGCCCAGCAGCTCCCGCCACAGGCGCCGGGCGTGCGGCTCGGCACCGGCGGGCCGCGCCGCGGCCCGCTGTCCGCCGCTGGCCAGCGCGGACAGGTCGACCTTGCCGCGGTCGGTGACCGGCAGGCGGTCAAGGAACGTCACCTGGCGCGGCACCATGTATCCCGGTAGCCGCGCGCGCAGGAACGCGCGCAGCTCGGTCTTTCCCGGCTCCCGCCCGCGGACGGTCACGTACGCGGCGAGCGCCGCGCCGCCCTCCTCCAGCACGACCACGCAGTCGTCCACTGCCGGGTGGCCGCGCAGGGTCGCGGTCACCTCGCCGAGCTCTACCCGGTGGCCGGCCACCTGCACCTGGTCGTCCCGGCGACCGGTGAACAGGATGTCACCGCGTCCGGTGACGCGCACCCAGTCACCGGTGCGGAAGACCCGGCCGATGCCGGCCATATGCTGGAACCGGCTGGCGGTCAGCGCGTCATCCCCGAGGTACCCGCGAGCCACCGGCGCACCGCCGATGAGCAGCTCACCGGCGCGTCCGGGGGCAGGCGGCCAGAGCTGCCCGTCGCCATCGAGGATGCGCAGCAACGCGCCGCCCACCGGTTCGCCCAGCGGGACATCGCCCGCGCCGTCATCGAGGTCGGC
>Ga0335074_10002980_pt1 | contig 23050 bp, 19 predicted proteins | sample Lox_Sample_23_FD_206715 | JGI IMG/M metagenome (GOLD analysis project Ga0335074, IMG submission 206715) | Soil microbial communities from Loxahatchee National Wildlife Refuge, Florida, United States - Lox_Sample_2.3 | ecosystem: Environmental > Terrestrial > Soil > Wetlands | place: USA...
GACACCGTGCGCCAGCGGCCGCGGCAGAATGCCGATCACGTACACCATCACCGCAGCCGGCCAGTATTGCAATTTGTCGAGCATCAAGCCTTTCAAGTTCGACGGTAGCACCCCCCAAAATGCGGGTCAAACGTGATCAGGCAACGGCAAATTCCGCAGCGGATGAATCCAGGAAAAATGGAATCCCGCAAGACCAGGAATGCGGGGATCGAAGCCCAATTGGAAATGTACTTCCGGTGTGTGGGTGAATGGCTAGCCGTTCGGCTTCGCCAATTTCCAGATAAAGAAGATCGCGAGCACGATGACGACCACGATACCAATCTGTTCCAGGAGGTCTTGCGCAAACGGGGTATACAAGTCGCTCATACAAGTATCCTGAGTTGGAATTGATACCTGTTATCTTAACCCTCAAATCAAGCCCCTCGATGGGAAAACGATGACCCACTTCTGGCATTGTTCGGGAACTATAAAAAGCCATTGCCTGGATCCAATGCGGCAGCTTGTTTCGCGTCATCCGTTGGCGTAGGCAGGCTGTATTTTCCAGCTGCGAAGGTCACGCTCGTTTCGCGGCCGCGGTGGCGTTCGCCTGCTTTTCCCGGCGAACGAAGTAGAAGTAAGCGCCAACGCTTATGAAATTGACCAGCACCGCGATCACGTTCCACATCACGACCGGCCGCGACTCGATCAATAGCCCGTAGTAGACCCAGAGGACCTGGAAGACCCCCATAATGGCTGCCATTCTCGGATTCATGCCGGCGCTTGACCGACGGCGCAGCATCGCAATCAAGTCAGGCAGTGCAGCAAAAGTCGTTCCGAATCCAGCGACCAAGCCGAGGACCTCAGAGCGCTTCATGCTGGGGATAAGCAAGCTCTGCGTGTCATGTGGAATGAGATCCGAGGTCTCAGGGCCCCCACCGCACCAACCCGCGAGGCGGATCACACTCACTACCGCCACCGCGAGTGCCACTCTGTTGAACAGTTTCATATCTTCTCCCGCCAAGGCCAAACTGATATCAACGCCAGCTCCCGCAACCAATCCTAAGACCACAGGGTTGGCCGAAACAACTAGCGGCTCGCCGTCACTTCCCTCCTGACCATCCGGTCATAAATCCACAACAACAGCGCCGTGACCACGCCCACCGCGACGATCACCACCCACATCATCTGCGGCTGATGTTTCTCTTCGCCGAAGTGGCGCAGCAGCCATCCCCCGAAGGGTCCGCCGACCAGCGACCCAAGGCCTAGCGGCAGAAACGAGAAGCCCATGTACGTTCCCTGCTGTCCCGGGGGCGCCAGCCGCGAGATGTATTCGTAATAGCGCGGCGACTGCGTGATCTCGCCCAGCGCCACCCCGATGAGGGTAATCACCACCCCCGGCACCGTTCCCCACACAATCATGACCACCCACGCGAGTGATGTGATCAGCGTGCCCACAATGATCGCTGTCATCGCGTGCATTCGTTGCGTCAGCAAATTGATCGCGATGGTCAACGTGATCACCACCAGCGGCCCAATCGCCAGCAGCAGCTCAGTGTCGGCGCTGGCGCTGACGTACGCGTGGATATACAGCGGCAGGGTGATAAACAGTTGCCAGTAGACGATCCAGTATCCGGTGAAGATCACGAGAAAAATCATGAAGCGAGGATTGGTAATGACCGTCCAGAAATTCCGGCCCGCCTGCGCCAGGCTGGCGGTTTCGATTTCGTCGTGCCGGCGCGGCTCGCGGAAGAATACCAGCACCGCAAGGAACATCAGGAACACGCTGAGCGCGGCCACGCGAAAGACGTTTTCCACGCTCATATGCTGGTGTACATACGAGGCGACGAGCGGCCCGCAGAAGCTGCCGATGTTCACCAGGGTGTAGTAAATCGAGTAGCCGATGGAGCGGACGTTCTCCTTCGACGTGCGTGCCGTCGTGCCCACCACGCTCGGCTTCACCAGGGCAACTCCCAGCGCCGGCAGCGCCAGCACAAATGTCACCAGCACCACCAGCGGCACGTTGTCGCGCACCGGCGCCAGCCACGGCGCGCTCAGCGATCCCAGCAGAAAGTACGCGCAGCTCAAGATCAGATAGGCCACCGATAGCGCACGGCGGAAGCCCATGCGATCGGCCACGGTTCCGCCGAACACCGGCAGAAACCATACCAGCCCGCCGAAAAATCCTGTCAGCGTGCCGGTTTGCTCGGTGGGGAAGTGCAGCGCCTCGTGCAGATAGCGCGCCAGCGACGCGAAGGCCGCGTAGTAAGAGAGCCGCTCGAAAACCTCGCTGCAGTTGGCGACCCAGAAGGGCCGCTCGAATCCGGTGCGAATGTCATGCCAGCGTTGGGAGAAAGTCATGTTGTTAGCTATGAGCTATGGGCCGTGAGCTATGAGCTGTCAGCTATCGGCCGCCGGCGCCCGCCTCCACTCCTTACATCAGACATGTCATCCCGACCGAGGACTTCAGTCCGACCGAGGGATCTGCGGTTCGTAGGAGCAGCAGCGGGCAAGGCGAAGCGCTCGCGCTAATTGCTAATTGCTAATCGCTTCTTCACCTCTTCCGCCGTCAGTCCGGCTACGCGAATCACTTTGTTCCGGCTACTCGCGCCGGCGGCTATCGTAACTGACGAGCGCGCTACATTCAAAACTTCCGCCAGAAATGCGACGCACGCCTCATTCGCCCGCCCTTCGACCGGCGGCGCGGTCAGCGCCAGCTTCAGCGCCTCGCCCACTTCTCCGACGATGGCATTCTTCCTGGCGCGCGGCTGCACCCGCACCTGGAACGTCACGCCGCCGCGAGTCTCGCGAACAATCATCGTTGCCAGCAAAACTTGGTAGAGCCAGCCTTCAGGCTGGCGTCACGCGCTGCTTTAAGGAGTTAGGAAAGGCGTGATCCTTTCAGCGAAAGGATCACACCTTTCCTGAGAGTTCTTTGGGGGCGGAGCGTGGCGTGGCGCTAAAGCGCCGCTCTACCCGCCCGCTCCCCAAAAATCGCCGTCCCGATTCGCACGCAGGTCGAGCCTTCCTCGATCGCCACTGCGAAATCGTGCGACATCCCCATCGACAACTGATCCAGCCCGACCGCCGGCAATCCCCGCGCCGCCAGCCGATCGCGCAGCTCCCGCAATCGGCGAAAGTACGGCCGCGCGCCTTCCGGATCCTCGGTGAACGGCGGCACCGTCATCAACCCGCGTATCCGCAGACTTCCCCACTGCGCCGCGCCTTCAAGAATTTCCTCCAGCTCCGGCGAACCTGACGCAACCCCGCTCTTCGCCTCTTCGCCGCCGATGTTGATCTCGAGCAGCACGTCCAGCGTCCTGCCCAGCTTCCCGGCCGCAGCGTTCAGCCGCTCGGCCAGCTTCGCCGAATCCAGCGAGTCCACCGCCTGAAAAATCTCAGCGGCCTTCGCCGCCTTGTTCGATTGCAGATGCCCGATCATGTGGAACCTGGCGTCCTGCAACTTCTCCAGCGCCTCGAACTTCTCGCCAAACTCCTGCACGCGATTCTCGCCGAACAGCCGTTGCCCGGCCTCATACGCCTCGCTGATCCGCGCCGCCGGCTGTGTCTTAGTCACCGCCATCAGCGCGATCTCATCGGGATTTCGTCCGGCCTTCTTCGCGGCACGCTCGATCCGCTCGTGAATCGCTGCGAGATTGTCGGCAATGCTCATGGAACAGCCATTGTACGAGCCAGCAGCAAGTTGTCAGTTGTCGGCTCTGATGACTTGTCATCCGGCCGACGGTTTCAGCCGGAGCGGAGGGATCTGGGGTTTCTGCTGGTGGCATGATTTCTCCCGATTCGGTCCAAATACGTCAGATCGTGCAACTACTATCGCGCATTAGAGTGTAGTTTTTACATGTCAATATGGCGAATCACAACAATAAGCTGTAATCCATTGCAATTATTGATAGATATATTTCTTGCGAAACGCGCAAAAACCCTCACCCAGCGTGCTATAATGTAATTTAGAATTGAAATTGAGAGACACCCAGCTATCCGGCTGGGTTTTGTATTTTGGAGTTGCCGTTGCCTGTCGGCAAGCCTTCCCGCAAGCATCGCTATCAGCTATGGTTATTCCGAGTCCAAAAGCTCAGGAGTATCGCCGTGTCGTACAAACTGAAACTGCTCTGCTTCGTCGTCATCGCCAGCCTGCCGGCTTTCGCCACCATCGAGCGTGGTGTCATGCTGCGCGAAGGCGTTATCTACGTCTCGCCGAGCACCGATTCCACCAAGCTCTCCAACATCGGCCGCGGCCGTGATGTTGCTGTGATGGATCGTTCCAAGGGGTGGGCCAACGTCATGGGTACCGTCGACGTCGGCTATGCGCCGGAAGATCCCGAGACCCAGGTCGACCGCAACGTCACCGGCTGGATCGAGGACAAAGGCATCATCCTGAGCACCACGCCCGACGGCGACAAGATTCTCTTCGGCGAAGCCTTCGACTCCGAGATGGAGGCCAGCAAGCGCGGCGGCCGGCGTGGCGCGGCGCAGGATGCCATGCGCCTCTACGCTCACATTCCCGAGCTGTTTCCGCAATCGCCGCTGGCTGCCGAGGGTGCCTATCGCGCCGCCGACATCCGTTGGCAGCTCGAGGCGGCCGATGCCGCCACTCGTCCTTCGGCCAAAGAGCGCGATCCCGCGCTCCGTATGCAAATGGACGAAGATTTCATGCGCCAGATCATGAAGAAATATCCGCACACCAAGTGGGCCGATATGGCCGCCTATCACCTCATCGACAATAAGCTGTGCGGCGATTGGGAGGCCGCGGCCAAGTGTCCGGAGATGGAAGCCTCGATGTACGTCAAGTACGCCGACGAGCATCCGCAGTCGCCCAAGACGCCCGAAGCGCTGTACAAGGCCGCTTGGCGCTACTCGGCGCTGATCACCATCTACCAGACCAACAACAACCAGAAGAAAGCCGACGAGTCGTCCGAGCGTTCGCTCGCGCTGGCCAAGAAGCTAATTGCGCAATACCCCAACGATACTGATTGGTCCAGCCGGGCCGAACGTCTGGTATACATGGTGACGAACAAAATGCCCACCTGGGGCAACACGGTGGAATGATTTGCCCATACTTGAAGCGATTGTCCTCGGCATTGTGCAGGGGCTCACGGAATTTCTGCCCGTTTCCAGCACCGCTCATCTGGCGCTGGTTCCCTGGCTGGTCACCACGCTGGGCTGGGCCAACTGGCCCGATCCCGGGCTTACCTTCGACGTCGCGCTGCACGGCGGCACACTCGTCGCCATCCTGCTGTATTTCTGGCGCACCTGGATTCAGATCATTCGCGCCGCGCTGGGCGGCAAGGTGGTGCGCTTCTCCGAAGTCCGCGACGACGTGCGCGATCTGACGCCCGAAGAAGAGCGCCGCGAACGCCAGTTGCTCTGGTTCATGATCGCCGCAACAATTCCCGCTGGACTTGCCGGCGCGTTGCTGGAAAAACACATCGAGACCACCTTCCGCGCGCCCGCGCTGGTCGCATCAATGCTGATCGTCGTCGCCGTCATCATGTGGATCGCCGAGCGTATGAGCAAATTCGAGAAGCCGCTGCCGCAGATCGGCCTCGGCGACGCCATGATCGTCGGCGTCCTGCAAGCCTTCGCGGTCATCCCCGGCGTCTCGCGCTCCGGCATCACCATCACCGGCGGCCTGTTCCGCAACTTCACCCGCGAAGCCGCTGCGCGCTTCAGCTTTCTGCTGTCCACGCCGATCATCGCCGGAGCTGCGCTGCTTAAACTTCATCACGTAATGAAGCACGGCCTGCCACCAGGTATGGCGACCGGCTTCGCCGTCGGCATCATCGTGTCCGCGCTCGTCGGCTACGCGACGATTGCGTGGTTCATCCGCTATCTGCAAACCAGGACGCTGACCGTCTTCATCGTCTACCGAATCCTCTTCGGCATCGCCGTCCTGCTGCTGGGCCATATGGCGCATTACGCGGGCTAGGCGGTCGGTTTACCTGTGCTTGTCAAAGCGGTAAGCGTAAAGACGTGTCGTTACAGTCGGCTGACCAACAACCGACAACTGTCCTCCCGTACCTACTTCGCCAACCCCTTCACCCGCATTCCTTGCATTTCCACATCGCTTTCTTGGGATAATCGTATGTCTCTGGCGTTTCGGCACTTTAACCGGCTAAACCGCATCGGCCATCTCTGGGGAACCGCGTGCGTCGTGGAACGCGCGGCGGTTGTTTGTGTCTGCTTGCGGCAAGTGAACTAATCATGTCCCGCAAGCGCGCACCCTCGACTCGGCCGAACGCCAGCATGTTTCCCGTTCGCCCATTCACGCCCACAGCTAACCGCCGGCTCAACGAGCTGATCGGCTTCCTGCTGTTCGTCTTCGCGATCCTCCTTGTCCTCGCGCTCGTCTCCTACTCGCCGCTCGACCCCTCGCTGAACACCGCAGCCACGCCCGCGGCCGGCAAACCTGCGCACAACTGGATCGGCGTGGTCGGTGCATTTGTCGCCGACATCGCGCTGCAACTCTTCGGCGTCGCAGCCTTCCTGCTGCCCGCGTTTCTGGCGATGTACTCGCTCAACTGGTTTCGCTCGCGCCCCATTACAGCACCCTACGCCAAGACCATTGGCGCCGTCGCGCTCGTTGCATTTCTCTCCGGCTTCGTCGGATTGCTGCCCTGGCCCATGCGCTGGATGGGCGTGCTGCCCGCCGAAGGCCTGCTCGGCCGTATCGTCGCCGACGCGCTCATTCACTACTTCAACGTCGTCGGCGCCTATCTCATCTGCGTCGCTGTCATCGCCGTTGCGCTTTATCTCTCCACCGCGTTCTCCTTCGGCGCGGTTCGCATCTGGTCGCAGACGCGCTTCGGCTTCGTCTACGCCGCCATGGATCGCTTCGCCGATTGGCGCATGGAGCGTGCGCGCAGGAAAGCTGCCAAAGAATTGGAGAAGAAACGCGCGGCTGCCGCAAACGCCAAACCTGTCGTGACCGCGCAACTCGTGCCTAAACGCGCGGCTGCTCCCGTCGAAGATTTCGCGGAAGAGCAAGCTGTAGGCGGACCATCAGCGCCCACGCCCAACACTCCGCCGGCGAAAAGCGGCATTGAGCGCATGTTTGAAGGCGATGACAAGCCTACCGCTGCTCCGTCGCAGCCTGGGCCAGAAGCCCCGCTCTCGGCTGACGAGATCGCCATGGGCACTCGCGCCGATGCCACGCCACGCGGCAAGACCACCATGCCGCGTCTGGTCGGTAGCTACAAGCTGCCATCAACCACGCTACTGCATCGTCCCGACGAGCACAGCGCCATCAACGAAGCCGAGCTGAAAGTTCTGGCACAGGTACTCGCAGAGAAATGCGGCGAGTTCGATGTGCGCGGTCAGGTCGTGCAAATCAATCCCGGCCCCGTGGTCACCACCTTCGAGTTCAAGCCCGAAGCCGGCATCAAGTACAGCCGCATCACCAATCTTTGCGATGACCTCTGCCTCGCTCTGCGCGCCGAAAGCATTCTCATCGAGCGCATGTCCGGCAAATCGACCGTCGGCATTCAAGTCCCTAACCACGAGCGCGAAACTATCTGGCTACGCGAGGTGGTCGAAGCGCAGGAGTTCCTCGGCTCGAAATCCAAGCTCACGCTGGCGATGGGCAAGGACATCAACGGCCGCATCGTTACTGCCGACCTAAACGCCATGCCGCACCTGCTCATTGCCGGCTCAACCGGATCCGGCAAGAGCGTCGCCATCAACGCCTTCATCATGTCGATCCTCTACAAGGCGACGCCGCAGGAAGTGCGCCTGATCCTGGTCGATCCCAAGCGCCTTGAACTCGGCAACTACGAAGGCGTGCCGCATCTGCACACGCCGATTATCACCGAGCCCAAGCTCGCATCCAATGCGCTGCGCAACGCGGTAATCGAGATGGAACGGCGCCTGAAAGTTCTCGCCGAAAAAGGCGTGCGCAACATCGATCAGTACAACAAGCTCTTCGACTCCAGCGGCAGCCTCTTCGACGACTCCAGCGACGAAGCGCGCCCGCTGCCTTACATCGTCATCATCATCGACGAGCTCGCCGATTTGATGATGCTCGACGGCCAGAACGTCGAAGCTTCGATCACGCGTCTGGCGCAGATGGCACGCGCCGTCGGCATTCATCTTGTGCTCGCCACCCAGCGGCCCTCGGTCGATGTCATCACCGGCTTGATCAAAGCCAACTTCCCCGCGCGCATCTCTTTTCGCGTTGCTACCAAAGTTGATTCAAGAACCATCCTCGACTCCAACGGCGCGGAAGCGCTGCTGGGTCGCGGCGACATGCTCTATCTGCCCAACGGCTCGGCGCGCGTGCATCGCGTACACGCGCCGTTTGTCACGGAAAAAGAAATCGCTGCGGTGGTCGAGTTCTGGCGTGCCCAGGGCCAGGCGCAATATCAGGAGAATTTCTTGCAGGCTCCGCGCGAAGATAGCGAAGCATCCGGTGGAGGTGCGGATGGCGGCTCAGGTGACGACGAGCACGACGAGCTTTATCAGGACGCTGTGCGCATCGTGCTGGAGTACGGCAAGGCTTCGACCTCGCTCCTGCAGCGGCGCTTGCGCATCGGCTATGGCCGCGCCGCTCACCTCATCGATCTGATGGAACGCGACGGCATCGTCGGCGGCGCCGACGGCCCCAAGCCGCGCGAAGTCCTCAAGCGCCCCGACTGGCTCAGCGAAGTGGAAGACGCCCTGCGCTAGAAAGCCTGCGCGTTTTTTGTTGTGTCATCCTGAGCGGAGCGTCCGCAAGCTTTTCCGATTCGCTTCCGTTGCGAATCGGCGGACGCGCAGTCGAAGGATCTGCGGTTCGTCCCGAGCCCCACTACACTGTCATCCCGACCAAGGGCTTCAGCCCGCGCGGAGGGATCTGCGGTTCGCTGGAAGTGGTACGCCACCCGCGTCGTCCCACCCGCTCCGCACATCTAGATAGAAATCTATTTCCGGAGGTTCAGCCATGACTCGCGAAGCCCGCTTGATGTGCGGCATTATCCTCATCACCGTACCCACCATCCAGTACGGCGGATATTTTCTGCTCACGCAACTCATGAACAAGAACTCTGGCTACATGGACAATCCGCTGCGCCAGAATTTCTTTCGTGCCGGACACGCGCACGCAGGCGTCATCGTGATCCTGTCGCTTATCTGTCAGTTGCTGGCAGATAATGCGGCGCTGCCGATGTCTCTCATCTGGCTGGTGCGGATTGGTGTACCGTTAGCGGCGATCTTGATCCCGCTCGGTTTTTTCCTCTCGTTGCCTCTGCCGACCGCAATCCAGCCCAACGGAGCAATCTCTTTTGTCTACGTGGGCGCCGTAGTTCTCGCCGTGTCCGTACTGATCCTGGGAATCGGGTTACTGCGGGCTGCAGCCGCCGGATGAAGTGCGGGCGCCCCACTCATTCGCGGGCTCCGAATGAGTGGGACAAATTTCTTGTATGAGACGACTGGCGCCCTACCTCGCCGGCGCCGGAGTCGCTGGCTTCGGTTGCTCAATCGACAGCAGCTCGACCTGAAAGATCAGCGTCTCATTGGGTCCAATGTCGCCGCCCGCGCCGCGCGCACCGTACGCCAGATCCGGAGGAATATACAGCTCCCACTTCGATCCTACCGGCATCAATTGCAGCGCTTCGGTCCATCCCTTAATGACGCCGTTCACCGGGAACGTCGCCGGGCCGCCATGCTTCTCTGAGGCATCAAATTCCGTGCCGTTGATCAGCGTGCCCTTGTAGTTGCACTTCACCGAGTCGGTCGCCTTCGGCTTGGGTCCCGTGCCTGCCGTCAGAATCTTGTATTGCAGTCCGCTGGGCAGCGCCACTACGCCCGGCTTCGTCTTGTTCGCGGCCAGGAAAGCATCGCCCTCTTTCTTATTGGCCTCGGCTTCCTGTTGCTGCTTGGCTTGCATCTTCATCATCATCTGCTGCCGCAGCTCGGTGATTTCAGCGCGCGCCTGCTCGTCGGTCATCAGCGTTTTGCCGCCGGAGAGTCCGTCCTTCAGGCCGCGCAACAGCACGTCAGGATCGATGTCGAGGTCATCTTTGTGCATGCCTGCGCCAATGTTCATGCCAATGGCGTAGCTCAGCCGGTCCTTCTGAGTGGGCAATTCCGGGATGTTAGTGCTGCTGGCGCCAGGCGCCATCGGTGATTGCGCCGCCGGAGCGCTTTTTGCCGGCGCAGAGGGTTGTGGGGTGGCTGACTGCTGGGCGATCGCGCTTCCAACCAGGACACCAGCCGCCAGTACAGGTACTGCCAGGGAAAGTGATTTGAGCATAACCAGCATTGTTACATGGGGCGCGCTATACGCAAAACCGCCGACCCGCGGTGCGTTTGGATGTTCAGGCATGAACGGACGCATGCGGCGATGGGTCATCCTCGTCGCAACAAATTTTTCACCGCAGCTACGCCGACCTCGTGATACTCTCTTACTCCAGCGCCTTCGCGCTAACGAACTCCCCAACGACCCTCGAAGTACAGGTGCACTGACGAGCCGTCAGCCGCTCGATGTCTGTCTGCTCGCAGCACAACGGCCCCATCTCGACAAAAAGGAGATCGTTCATGCAGCTATGCACTTCGCGCCGGCTGTCCCGCCGCACCGGCTGGGCAGTTTGGCTGGTTGTTGTGGGATTTCTCACCGCCTCCGCCTTCGCGCAGACCGGCTATTGGCACACCAGCGGAAATCAGATTCTCGATTCCAGCAATCACGTCGTTCGCATGTCGGGCGTCAACTGGTACGGCTTCGAAACCACCGACGAGGTTGTCCATGGGCTCTGGGCGCAGGATTATCACTACATCCTGAACGCCATCAAGAGCAACGGCTACAACGTCATTCGTATGCCGATGTCGAACCAGGTAGTGGAATCGCCCATCATTCCCACCGACATCAGCTATTACAACAGCGGCGGTCCTATTAACCAGGATCTCGAGGGCCTAAACTCGCTGCAAATCCTCGACAAGATCGTCACCTACGCCGGCCAGATCGGCCTGCACATCATCCTCGACAACCACCGCTCCGAAGCCGGCAACGGCGCCGAGAGCAACGGTCTCTGGTACACCTCACAGTATCCCGAGAGCTCCTGGATCAACGATTGGCTAACGCTGGCCAACCGCTATCTGGGCAACAACACCGTGATCGGCTTCGACATGCGCAACGAGCCGCATAACGCCGAGAGCGGAGGCTCCTGCTGGGGCTGCGGCCAGCTGCAATACGACTGGCGGCTGGCGGCCGAGCGTGGCGGTAACGCCGTACAGGCCGTCAATCCCAGCCTGCTGATCTTCGTCGAAGGCACCGACTGCTACAACAACAACTGCGACTGGTGGGGCGGCAATCTGGCCGGTGCGCAGTCCTACCCTGTGGTGCTCAACGTCGCCGACCAGCTGGTCTATTCGGCCCACGACTACGGCCCGAATCTCTACCAGCAGCAATGGTTCAACAACAACACCACGTACCAAAGCCTGGTCGGCATCTGGACCGAATTCTGGGCCTACCTTAGCCTGAACGGAGTCGCGCCGGTCTGGGTGGGAGAATTCGGGACGACGAACAATTCGAGCGACATCGAGAGCAATGTCCCCGGCTCGCAAGGTCAGTGGTTCCAGAGCATCATCGAGTTCATGCAGAACAATCCGCAGCTCGACTGGACCTACTGGGCACTCAACGGCGAGGACAGCTACGCGCTGCTCGACAGCAACTACGACTCGACCCCCGTCAGTTCGCTGAAGCAGAGTCTGCTGGCCAGCATTCAGTTCACCGGCGGAGGTGGCGGCAATTGCACCAGCGCTCCGCCCGCTCCCACCGGACTCGCCGCCACTGCGGTTTCTTCCAGCCAGATCAATCTGACCTGGAACGCGGTCACGCCGCCTCCGTCCTGCAACGTAACTTACAACCTCTACTCCAGCAAACAGCCGGTCTTCAATCCCGGGCCGACAACGCTGATTGCGCACGGCCTGGTCGCACCCAGCTATTCCAATACTGGCCTGTCGCCCTCGACGACGTACTTCTACATCGTCCGCGCAGCCGACACCATCGGCGAGTCCGGCAACTCCAACATCGCGCACGCCATGACGCAGTCGGGCAGCGGTGGCGGTCTCGGCTGCCACATCACCTACGTCGACCAGGATGATTGGGGAACTGGCTTCACTGGCGCGGTCTCCATCCAGAACACCGGCACGCAACAGATCAACGGTTGGACGCTGACCTGGACATGGTCGGGCAATCAGCAGATTTACGACGCGTGGAATTCGGAGTACACGCAGTCCGGACAGAATGTCGCATTAACCAACGCGTCGTGGAACGGAACCATCGGCGCTGGTGACACCCTGAGCGGCATCGGCTTCAACGCCAATTACAGCGGCACCAATAACAATCCCACGACGTTCTACGTGAACGGCACGTTATGTCACTAGCGAGGACGTGGGTGTAACAATCGAAACGGGTGCCCTATCCTACTCGCCTTCCTTTGGCGAGAGGGTGGGGCCGTTTGCTCAAAGTCGAACTCCACGTTGGAAGTCTCGGCCCGTGAGAGTCGGACATGACTTCACAACATATGCACCAATAACAAAGGCGCAGCCAATGCTGCGCCTTTCGAATCTTTCGCCAATCGCGATAGCCGAGACCGTGCCCTAGTTGGGCTTCCGCGGCATGATCTGCTCGTCACGAATGAAGAACTGTGCTGAGCATTTTTCCGATCCGCAGATCACCGGTATCAATCCTCCCACCTGCTTGCGCGTGATCAGTCCCAGTTGTCCGCACGAGGGGCACGACAGCACCGCCCAATACGGATCGTCGCGCTCACCCACCTCGCCGGCGTTCTCCAGCACGAAAATGGTTCCAGGCTCCATCTGTTCGGGGATCCACTCGCCCAACACGCTGAGTTCTCCGATCATGTGCCCTCCTTTAAGGACCGTTCAAGAAGCCCTGCTGCGTCGTTCGATAAGATGACGAACTGAACCCTCACGCTCAACCGCAGCCCGCGAACCGGCGCGGTTTGGCGCTCGCCGCTGCGAGCTGCTCCTGGCTCCGTCCCCGGCTGTCCTGCTCCTCGACCGCGTCCCCTTCCCGCTCTCGATCGGGTCGAGCACGCGCTGGATCGTGTCACTCAGGCACACCGATAACATCGGCTGACGCGCGTTTTTCAGCAGGTCAACCACGCCGCGGGCGGAATCTTCCAGGAAAATCTGCCGGCCGTCGGTTAGCAGATGGTATTCCGAGGCGGCGCGAACCGTCTCCACCAGCCGCTTGCCCAGCTCCCTTTGCAGGAAGCGAACCACGCGCCGTATCTTTTGCAGGGAAAAGCCGCGATCGCGCAACTCGCAAATCACGGCCACTTCGGCTACATCATCGATCGAAAAGATGCGCTTGTGCCCCTCACGGGCCGGAACCACGATGCCCCGTTCATCCCACCATTGCAGCTGACGCGCGCTGATACCGGTCAGTGCCAGCACTTCCCGGGATGTGAACGTCTGCTCCATCGTCGCCATCCAAAACAAACCCACCACAAAATGTTTCAAACATCATAGTGCACTTGCGTCGACTGTCAAGCACCATTATTGACCATATCGGCACCTGTGCCTGTGAATATCTAAGAAAAATCGTTGTCAGTTGTTAATTGGCAGTTCTCAGTCATAGAAAATTAATGGCCAGCTCTCATCGACACACGGACGTTGTCAATGCACCTTAACGCTCCCAGCTCGAGACTCGCATCTGGTCGCCGATAGCCGAGAGCCGACAGCTGAAACCCGACAATTGTTTTCAGCAACTGCTCCCGAAACACCCAAATCCATTATTCTCCGCGCTCGTCACATCTTCATGTGAGATTCACACTTCTCATTCGTGACGTCCAGCATGATGATGGAATGTCACCATCATCCGCCAACTGGAACCTGAAACTCGAAACTGGTTTTCTGACGACTGGCAATTGACAACTGACAACTGCTTTTGGAGGCTTCCTTGGAACCGTTCCGCTATCACGCCATCGTTTGTACGCAGGAAAAACCGGAAGGAGTTCCCTGCTGCTCGGCATCCGGATCCTTCCGCATTCTCGACGCGCTACATCGCGAACTCGGCACGCAAGGCCTGGCCGATGATGTCCAGGTCTCGGCCTGCGGCTGTCTCGGACTTTGTGACAGCGGCCCGCTGATGATCGTCTATCCCGAAGGCACCTGGTACACCAAGCTCACCCCGTCGGACATGCCCGAGATCGTCTCCTCGCATTTCAAGTCCGGCAAGAAGGTCGCGCGCCTGGAGCGCACCGACTACGCCGCCATGAAAGCCGAGATGCTCGACCATCGCAACAAATATTTCGCGATGTTGAAAGCCAAGGACGCCGCCGGCATCGTGCCCGATGACATCACCGACCTGATTCGTGGCTTCTGGCCGAGCCGCGCCGTCCTCACCGCGCTGGAGCTCGACATCTTCACCGCCATCGGCGATGGCAGCAGCAGCAAGCAGATCGCCGCCAAGATTCAGTGCGCGGTTCGGTCGACCGAGATGCTTTTGAATGCCCTCGTCGCCCTCAAGTTGCTGGCCAAGTCCGGCGACAAATACAGCAACACCCCAGTCTCTGCGCGCTTCTTCGTTGAGGGATCGCCCGACAGCGCGCGCCTCGGCCAACTGCACATTGCCAACATTTGGAAGAGTTGGTCCACGCTCACCGAAGCAGTGAAGGCGGGCACGACTGTAGTTGTCCGAAGCGACGGCAAAGGTTGGGAGAAGCCGTTCATTGCCGCCATGGACAACAACGCGCGCGGCCGTGCTCGCGCGCTGGCACAAGCGGTCGAAATCAATGGCGCCAAGCGCATGCTCGACCTTGGCGGTGGCTCCGGTGCTTACTCCATCGCCTTCGCCAAATCCGCGCCCGGCCTGCAATCCGAGATCGTCGATCTCGCCGACGTGCTGCCAATCACCCAGGACTACATCCGCAAAGCCGGCCTCGCCGACCGCATCACCACGCGTCCCGGTGACATGCTCACCGTCCCCCTCGATCCGGAAAAGTACGATCTCGTGCTGCTCTCCGCCGTCTGCCACATGTTCTCGCCGGAAGAGAACGAGCAGCTCTTCAAGCGCAGCTACGCAGCGCTCGCGCCCAAGGGACGGCTGGTCATCTCCGACTTCGTTCTCGAAGCCGACAAAACCGCTCCCCGCTTCGGAGCGCTCTTCGCTCTGAACATGCTGGTGAACACGCGCGCCGGCGCAAGCTACAGCGAGCCGGAATACGACACTTGGTTGAAACAAGCCGGCTTCACCGAAACCAAACGCGTGCGCCTGCCCGGCCCCGCCAATCTGATGATCGCTACGAAGCAGGAAGGCAATCGCAGATGAGTCGTGCATAATATTGCTTAGCAACATCCAGTCTTGTAAGATCCTGCTATATGCGGACAACAAAGACATTGTCTATCACTATCCCTCCGGCGATGCTCTCGCGCGCCGAGGCCCTGGCACGGAAAGAGAACCGAACCATGAGTGAACTCATCCGAGAAGCACTGCGCCATTACGAGCGCCAGCGCTGGTGGGATGAAGCGAATGTCTATGGTCGAGGTAAAGCCGTCGCCGCTGGAGTGAGGGATGAGGACGACGTGGTACGTGCCGTCCACGAACATCGCAGGGAACAGCGGCGCGCTCCTAAGAAACGATCCGCATGATTGCGGTGGTCCTGGATAGCAATGTCTATATTTCGGCTTTGCTATTTGGAGGCATCCTCGTCGGATCATCCAGTTGGCCGAAATCGGCTTAATCCAGTTACATAGCTCAAGGGAACTGCAAGCCGAGGTCGAGCGCGTCCTAACCGCAAAGTTTCGCTGGCCGCAGATGAGAGTGGTTGAGGCCACCAAATATCTCTGGTCTTCAAGTAGCCGCGTTCGACCGACCGGCAAAGTAACCGATTGTATTGATCCGGATGACAACCGTGTCCTCGAATGTGCGATCGAAGCACGCGCGGCTTGGCTCGTCACCGGTGATCAGCATTTGCTGGCCCTGCATCCTTACAGGAATATTGCGATTGTGACTCCGCGAAAATTCCTCGACAGCAATGTGTGGAGAACAGAAGAGTAAGCGAAATATTATGAGGTGCCCCACTCATACGCGGTTTTCGAATGAGTGGGGATTTTTTGGCTAGAAGAGAGTTTGGAACCCTCTCACAAAACCTATACTCCAATCACGCTCACCAGTTCTTTCACCGAGTCGGCGCTCTTCTGCAGCGCGGCCTGCTCTTCCGGCGTCAGCTTGATCTCAATGATCTTCTCGATGCCATTCGAGCCCAGCTTGCACGGCACGCCAATGAACAATCCGTTGATGCCGTACTCGCCTTCCAGATACGCCGCACAAGGAACGATCTTCTTCTTGTCTTTGAGGATCGCCTCCACCATCTCCGCCACCGCAGCTGATGGTGCGTAGTACGCACTGCCCGTTTTCAGATGCTTCACGATCTCGGCGCCGCCGTCGCGCGTGCGCTGTACCAGACGATCGATCGTCGCTTTATCCATCAGCTCGGTAATCGGAATGCCGGCCACCGTCGAGTATCGCGGCAACGGAACCATGGTGTCGCCGTGTCCGCCCAGCACGAACGCGGTCACGTTCTCCACCGAGACGTCCAGCTCGCGCGCAATGAACGCGCGGAAGCGCGCCGAATCCAGTATGCCCGCCATGCCGATCACCCGGTTGCGCGAGAAGCCGCTCTGCTTGTAGGCCGCCTGCGCCATCGCATCCAGCGGATTGGAAACGATGATCAGAATGCAGTTGGGCGAGTACTGCACAGCCTTGCCGACCACATCGCTCATGATCTTGTAATTGGTGTTGAGCAGGTCGTCACGGCTCATGCCCGGCTTGCGCGGGATACCGGCAGTGATTACCACAATGTCAGAGTTCGCCGTGTCGGCGTAATCGTTGGTGCCGATCACGTAGGCGTCGCGCTTCTCGATCGGCATCGCCTGCAGCAAATCGAGACCCTTACCTTGTGGGACACCCTCAATGATGTCGATCAATACCACGTCGGCGTGCTCTTTCGACGCCAGCCAGTGGGCCGCCGTTGCGCCCACATTTCCAGAACCAACCACCGTAACTTTCTTACGCATGAGTCCTCGCAGTAGAGGCTGTCCGCTGTCATTTCTCAGCCGTCAGCCCTCAGTAAGATTTGTGAAGCGCACCGAGCCAAGCGGCCAGCGCGCTTGTGGGAAACTAATAATTTTAGCTGACGGCGGAAAAGCTGGCAGCTGACAGCTGGATGAGTACGTCGATTCACCGTACGGAACGATCCCGTGTGATGACAACTGCCGAATACGACAGCCGAGAGCCAAAGGCCGACAGCTACTTCGTGGCCAACGCCGCCACCGGCGACATGTTCTGAATCATGTGCGACGCGAATTCGCTGGTCGCAACCTTGGTCGCGCCCTCCAGCATTCTCTCGAAGTCGTACGTCACCTTCTTCTGCTGGATGGTGTGCTCGAGCGAGTCCTCGATCAGCTTCGCGGCTTCGTGCCAGCCCATGAACTCGAACATCATCACTCCCGACAACATCACCGAACCGGGATTGATCACGTCTTTATCGGCATACTTCGGCGCGGTGCCGTGGGTGGCTTCGAAGATCGCGTAGCCGTCGCCAATATTCGCTCCCGGCGCGATGCCCAATCCGCCCACCTGCGCCGCCGCCGCATCCGAAATGTAATCGCCATTCAGATTCGGCGTCGCCAGCACTGCGTACTCGTCGGCGCGGGTCACGATCTGCTGGAAGATGCTGTCGGCAATGCGGTCGTTGATCATCAGCTTCGATTTCCACGCTCCGTTGCCGTGCGAAAAATAGATGCTGTCGATCACGCCCTTCACTTCTTTGTAGAGGGCGTCGCGGAAATCCGCCGGTGCGAACTCCATGCCCGGCTCAACCAGCTTGGCGTTCTCTTCCACGCTCAAGCCGGGGTTCTTGTCGAGATTGTCGATGATCCAGCTCTCGCGCTCGGTAATGACCTGCTGGCGAAACTCCTGCGTCGCCAGCTCGTAGCCCCACTCGCGGAAGGCGCCTTCGGTGAACTTCTGGATGTTCCCTTTGTGCACCAGGGTTACCGACTTCTTCTTATTCTTGAGCGCGAACTCGATGGCCATGCGCACCAGGCGCTTCGTGCCCGTGATCGAGATCGGCTTGATGCCAACGCCCGAATCCTCACGCACCCGCTTGTTGGTGCCGGCCAGCATCTCTTTGTTGATGAAGTCGATCAGCTTCTTGGCCTGCGGCGTTCCCTGCTTCCACTCGATACCGGCGTAAACGTCTTCGGTGTTCTCGCGGTAGATCACCAGGTGCATGCGCTCCGGATGCTTCACCGGAGAAGGAATGCCCTTGTAGTACTTCACTGGCCGCACGCAGGCATAGAGGTCCAGGATCTGGCGCAGAGCGACATTCAGCGAGCGAATGCCGCCGCCCACGGGCGTGGTTAGCGGTCCCTTGATGCCGATGCGCAATTCGCGGAAGGCATTGACGGTGTCGTCCGGCAGCCACGTCTTGAAGCGGTCCATCGCTTTCTCGCCGGCGAAAACTTCGTACCACGAGACACGCCGCTTGCCGCCATAAGCGAGTTCGACTGCGGCATCGAAGACGCGTACCGACGCCTTCCAGATGTCGCGTCCGGTACCGTCGCCTTCGATGAAAGGAATGATAGGGTTGTCGGGAATGGTGAACTTACCGTCGTAGGTAATTTTGGTCCCGCTGGAGGGCAAAGGAATTCCGTTGAAAGAAGCTGCCACTAGGCACCTCGCATAGTATGTATAAAAATGAACCCAGGCTGTTGACAGCCGCGTCGGGAGGAAGCACGCGCATAACCGGGGTCCCCAACTGCCGCCGCCGTTGCGGATGTTGGGGTGGGTAATCGGCGGAAACGCCGGAAACCTGAGTCAGTATGATGACAGCGACGGGTGTATCATGCTCGGCTTACATCTGCCGCGTCCGGATCAAAGCGCCTGCTGCGGTATCCCGACCTCACTTACGTTATCACCGCCGGATGTGAGGTTCAATCAAAACCCATGTTCACGCGTCACACATTGGTGTGAGTCACGCACGGACGTGACAAAGCCCACATCTAGCCTTTTTTCAGGCGGCGAGATGTCTTTGATAAATCTCCCGCGTCTCCCGCATCGTCTCCATTAACCGCATCTCCGGATCGAAGCTGTCATCCGCTCCCAGCATCTTCCACAGCAGCTTCTGCACGGCGCGCCGCGGATGCTCGGCCACGGGTAGCCATTTCCGCGCGCGTCCGGTCACCAGTCGAACCACGTGCTCCAGGATCCGCAGAAAATGAGCACTCGCAGTCAGGCGTTCCTGCTCTTCGCGGCTGAGCAATTCGTGATCGCGCAACAGCGCTAATCGATCCCGCAAACTTCCCGCCAGCCAAAGCTGGTGCCGTGCCTGCAGTGTTCCCGCAATGTAATCCAGATCGTAAATTCCACCCGGCCCAGTCTTGAAATTCTGCGCTCCTTCGCTGCGTTCCAGGCGCTCACGAAGCTCGGCCAGGTCGGCGTTGAATGCCGGTCGCTTTGCCATCGCCCAAATCCCTTCCTGCACCGCGCGCAGCGCGCGATCGGCCACCTCCACATCTCCCGCCACATAACGCAGCTTGAGATAAGTCAGCGCCTCCCACGGTTGGGCTTCGTTACGAAAATACGCGGCCAACTGCGACGGCGTCACCATCAGCTCGCCTTCGCGGCCATGCGGCCGCAGGCGGGCGTCGACAGGAAACACCGTTCCGTCGCGGGTATAAGCGGTCAGCGTCTCCATGATGCGCTCAGCGGCACGCAGGATTTTCTGACCATCGTCCTGTTCGTCGCACACCAACAGCACATCGCCATCGGAGAGCAAGTCGAACTCCCGAGCGCCAAGCCGGCCCAGTCCCATCACCGTGAAACGCGCGCTCGGACCGGCGATGGCCAGCGCTGCCTGCATCGCCGCATCGGCAGCGGCGGTGTTGTCCGCCAACGCATCAAACACATCGCGCAACTGAAACAGATCCACCGCTCCCGACAAGAACAATCGTCTTCGATAATGCCGGCGCAGAATCGACATCGCTTCTGCGCGATCCACCGTTTCGTTGGTCAGATAGGCAAACACCGGATCAGCCGGCGCGCCGCCCCGAGAATCTTGGACGAACAGGTTCAGCTCTCCAGAATGCCGGCGCTCCTCGATGCGCGCCAGCAACGAAATGTCTCCCGGGTGACGCACCAGAATGTCCGTCAGGAATTCACTGGATTCGAAAATCGTGAGGGCTCGTTCGACATTCTCCGGCGAACGCAGCACCGCGCCATAGCGCTCGGAAGTGGTTCCGGCGGAGCTGAGAAAGCGATCGAGATTGCGTCGCGCGTGCTGCGAAATGTCGTCGCGCCCGGCGATCTCGCGTAGGCGCGGCGAATCCATTGCCAGCCGCTGCATCATCTGGCTGTAAGAACTCTCCGGCGTAGCCGCAAACTCCGGCTGCAACTCGAATTTTGCGGCATCCTGATCGTGGCTCTGCTCGTGATAAATCACGTGCTGATAGATCTCGGCAACCGCGCTCATGCGTCGCCGCACATGCGCCAGAAACTCTTCTGGAGTCGGAGGCGTTGTTCCCTCGCGTGTCAGGCTGCGAGCCAACGCCTGCACCTCGTTCCGCGATTGCGGGAGACGATGTGTCTGCTGTCCGTGTTGCAGTTGCAGCCGGTGCTCCAGATTGCGCAGGAACTCGTACGCATTGGTCAGGTTCTGGAAGTCCTTGCTGCTGATGTGTTCCTTGTCGTGCAGTTTTTGCAATGCGAACAGGGTGCCTCGGGAGCGCAGCCACGATTCGCTGCCGCCGTACACCCGCTGCAGACACTGCACCAGAAACTCGATATCGCGAATCCCTCCGCGATCGATTTTCACATCAACGCCAGTCTGCGTACCCTGCTTGAGCAAATTCTTGCGGCGATGACTGCCTATCTTCTCGCGCGTCTCCAGCGCCGTCTTGATCGCCACAAAATTCAGCTCCGGACGATAGACATCGGGCTGCAGTGCACGTGTAAATTCACGCGCTAGCCCAACGTCTCCGGCGGAGTGTCGCGCCTTGATCATGGCTTGCAGTTCCCAATCGTGCGCAATGTGCGAGTAATAATGAACCGCGTGCGGCAGGGAGACGGCCGGCAGGCCCTCACTCCCCTGTGGACGCAGGCGTAGATCGATGCGAAATACCGGCCCCTCGCGCGTGTGCCGCGACAACAGCTCCGTGGTCTGTTGCGCCAGGCGGATGAAATATTCGCGGTTGGAGATTTCCGCTCCCGGCGGCTCAACTCCACCGTCATAGAGAAACAGCAGATCGATATCGGAGCTGTAGTTCAGTTCGTTGCCGCCCAGCTTGCCCAACGACAGCACCGCAAAGCGCGAATCGACCACGCGGCCGTCGGCATCGACCCTCTGCGCACTGCCGAAGCGGTGTTGCAGCTGAGCCTCGGCCTCGCGCAACGCTTCTTCGATGAGTACATCGGCCAGCGCGGAAATCTCCGCCGTCGTCTCCGCCAAGGTGGCAATGGCCAGCACATCGCGCAGCATGATGCGGATGTACTCGCGGCGCTTGAACCGCGCCAGCATGGCCGCCGTGTCCGCTTCGAACGACCACCCCAATGCGCCAACAGCGGGCGCGCCGGGGGCCCCGGCGAACGACCGCGAGCGCATGCGCGCGAAATCTTCCTGAAACTCCTCGCGCGAGTGCGTGCGATCCAATCGCCGCTCCCGGGTAAAGCTGACAAACAGATCGGGATTATGGATGAGCGTCTCGCCGAGCCACGGGCTGTACCCGAACACAACCACGGCGTAATGCACCAGCGAGGGATGCTTTTCGAGAAGCTGTAGCAGTTCAGCCGAGGAACTCTCGGCCAGCCGTTCAAACTGATTGACCGCGGCATCAGGATCAGGCGCCGCCGGCAGCAACGCAGACAGCGACTCGTAGACTTTGCCGGGTACCAGATCTCGAATGTGGGTGAGGTTCCTGGCCGCTGCGTCGGCATCGCGAAACTGCAACTCGGCCGTCCTCGCAGTTGCGCGTTGTTCCGGGTCAGGCACCACTTGGGATTTTATAATCTGCCCGCAAAACGGTGCGGACGAGGATTCCATTTGCCGTCCGGTCGCGAGCAAAGGGTTGCCACAGAAAAAAGAAGGGCACCCAAATCGGGGTGCCCTGGAGGGACTTCGAATGCCGACGTATTGGCCCGGGTCGTCCAGGCTCAGTCATCGCAGGATTAAATCTTTTTACCGGCCAAGCTTACGCCGCACCATCCCACCCAGACCGAGAACGCCGGTTCCCAGCAGGAGCAAGCTGCTCGGTTCGGGAACGCTGGGGGCCTGCTCCGTCACCGAAACGTTATCCAAAGCCATCCAGCCCGGATCGTCGCGGAAGCTGAAGGAGATAGTATCGCTGCCGGTTCCCGTCTCAGTAAACGAGTACTGGGTCCAGTTGGCGCCCGTGTTGGGATTCGACAGGCTAAGCACCGGGGTGCCGTCCCAGGAAGCACTAAAGCTGCTGGGATTGTCGCCTACCGAGCCAAACCAGAAGCTGAACGTGTATTGAGCGCCGGCGCTGTCCGAGAAGGTTTGACTCATGGTTCCAGCGGTACCGACTGGACCCAGGACGGCGTAGAAGCTGCCGTCTTCGGCACCGGTATAGTCGTAGAACGCACCGCTCACCACCTCGGTATCCTCAAAGTTGCCGCCAGTGGTCCAGCCACTGAAGCTTCCAGTCTCGAAGCTGCCATTGGTCAGCAGATTCTGGGCGAAGCTGGATGGGGCTGCAACACAAACACACAGTGTAAAGGCGGCGATGACCAGCAGGGTTTTCACTCGCATTGTTCCTCCAGAGCACTGAAGCTAAGCGCAATATCTTACTGTGTAATGGCACGTTCCGTTCCAAATTATGCTTTTACCTTTCATAGACTTAGGCGTGACAATGTCAAAAAAGCGCAGCCGATTGCGACTCCATGGGAAATTTAGTGCTTCGTCCCGCGCAGAACCGCACTTCATCACAAAATATACGGGGCACCTTAGTTGGTGCCCCGTGGGATCAAATTGCCAGCCCGAAACGATTGTCGAGGCTGATCTTTCGACGATAGTTTATGGGCGCAACTTGCGGC
>Ga0335074_10002981_pt1 | contig 23046 bp, 20 predicted proteins | sample Lox_Sample_23_FD_206715 | JGI IMG/M metagenome (GOLD analysis project Ga0335074, IMG submission 206715) | Soil microbial communities from Loxahatchee National Wildlife Refuge, Florida, United States - Lox_Sample_2.3 | ecosystem: Environmental > Terrestrial > Soil > Wetlands | place: USA...
GCCCGAACCCGGCGGCGGCCCAGATCAGCGCCCGCCGGCGGGGCCGGGTGCGCGCGGGCCGCACCGCGGCGGTGGTGGCCACATCCGACGGTGCCCATGCCATGAGACGGCATTCCCTTCCCGGGGGCGGGGATCATTTTTAACCCGTGCGGATTACCCGTGCGACGGGCCTGAAACGGGGGCACCAACTGCACCCCGATGCAATGCGTAGGCGACCGATCACGCAATGCGCAGGGCTACAGGATAGGACTACCGGGCTCCGTCCGCCCCGGCACCGCCCCCACCGGCGTCATGCGTGTCGCGGGCGCCGACCGTGCGGCGGGCGCCACGCGCGTCGCGGAGGCCACGCGCGTCGCGGAGGCCACGCGCGTCGCGGAGGCCAGGCGCGTCGCGGAGGCCAGGCGCGTCGCGGAGGCCAGGCGCGTCGCGGATGGCGCGGGCGGGGCCCGGCGCGCGCGGCTCGCGGCGGCGGCCACCGCGAGCGCGAGCAGGGCCAGGCCGCCCAGCACGTACAGGTTCCAGGTGACCACCTGCATGGCGTGCAGGTGGTACTTCTCGTGATCCGTGCGCGGGCCGGTGAGGAACCCGAGCAGTCCCTGCGGCAGCAGCGCGGACGGACCGCTCACGTGGACCGGCCAGTTGCCGTACACCACGACCAGCGCCGCGGCCAGCAGCCAGCCGCCCAGGCGCCGCGCGCCCCGGCTACGCACCGCGGCGTCGGTCAGCACGACCAGGGTGGGCACCACCCACACCCAGTGGTGATCCCAGCTGACCGGCGAGACCAGCACCCCCGTCACCGCGCAGGCCAGCCAGCCCGCCACCGGCTGCCCGCGCCGGTGCAGCAGCGCGGCCGCGGTCAGGCCCAGCACGGCGATCACGACCGCCAGGCCCAGCCAGACCGGTGTCGCGGCCCGCACGCCGCCCGCGGCGCGGACGACCATCCCGTACACGGACTGGTTCAGCAGCGACCCGACGTCGCCGACGTTGTTCGCGCGCAGGAAGTACCCGGTCAGCCACCACTTGACCGACTCCTGCGGGAGCACGGCGAAACCCAGCAGCACCGTGGCCGCGAACGTGGCGGCGGCCACCGCCGCCTGCCGGAACTTCCCGGCCAGCACCAGGTACGGAATGAAGATCAGCGGCACCAGCTTGATCCCGGCCGCCAGGCCGACGCCGGCGCCCTTCCACTGCTGCCGGTCGCTCCGGCACACGTCCCAGACGATCAGCGCCATCAGCAGCAGCTCGATCTGGCCCAGGTGCAGGGCGCGCTGCACCGGCTCGAGCCAGAGCGCGGCGGCGGTCAGCGCCAGCATGGCGGTCACCCGGCGCCGCCCCTGCCAGCCGAGCCCGCCCAGCGTGAGCCACACGGTGCCGGCCAGTGCGGCCAGGCTGCCCGCGGTCATCAGCCATCTCAGCGCGGCCCAGGGCAGCAGCGACCCGACGGCGAAGACCAGCGCGGCGAACGGCGTGTAGGTGAACTTGTTGCCGCCCGTCAGCTGCCAGGTGTAAAGCCGACGCGGGAGGGACCGGGTGATCAGGCCGGCGTGGTTGTAGACGTTGAGGTCGTACCAGTCCAGCGGCTGGCCCGGCCGGTGCATGTCGGCCAGGTACGCGGCCAGCGAGAGCGCGCAGGCCGCAGCGGCTACCGTGAGCGCCGAGCGGCGCCGCCGAGACGCCGGCGCAGTCCCGCTGGCCCGGGCGAGCCCTGGGCCGGCAAGTACCATCGGGCATCCCTCCTGGTGCTTGCTGCCCCCTCGCCAGCGTCACCATATCGACGGTTTTGCCAGCTCAGGGTCAAGCACCAGTCAGGGTCCCGCACACAATCAGTCAGCGAATGGTCAGCACGGGACCGCCCGCCGGGACGAGTTCCCCGATCACCGCCGCACCCGGAATCTCGCCGGCGAGCAGCAGCCCGCCCGAGGTCTGCGCGTCGGCCAGCAGCAGCAGATCCTCCTCGGCCAGGCCGCCGGTGTCGGTACCGGGCCGCACCCAGTCCAGGTTCCGCCGGCTGCCGCCCGGTATGTAGCCGTCCCGCAGCGCCTGCGCGGCTCCGTCGATCAGCGGCACCGCCGAGCGGTCGATGATCGCGCCGACCCCGCTGGCCCTGGCCAGCTTGAACGCGTGCCCGAGCAGCCCGAAGCCGGTCACGTCGGTGGCGCAGCGGACGCCGCCGGCCAGGGCCAGCCGGCTGGCATCGGCGTTCAGGGCGGTCATCACGTCGACCGCGGCCTGGCTGATCTCGCCCGTGGCCTTGTGCCGGGAGTTCAGCACACCCGAGCCGATCGGCTTGGTCAGGCTCAGCGGCAGGCCGGGCGCGCCCGCGTCGATCCGCAGCAGGGCGGCCGGGTCGGCCAGGCCGGTGACCGCCATGCCGTACTTCGGCTCCGGGTCGTCGATGCTGTGCCCGCCGGCCACGTGACAGCCGGCCGCGCGGGCCACCTCCAGGCCCCCGCGCAGCACCTCGGCGGCCAGTTCCATCGGCAGCAGGTCGCGCGGCCAGCCCAGCAGGTTCAGCGCGATCAACGGCTCGCCGCCCACTGCGTACACGTCGGACAGCGCGTTGGCCGCGGCGATCCGCCCGAACGTGAACGCGTCGTCGACGACCGGGGTGAAGAAGTCGGCGGTGGCGACGACGGCCCGGTCCGGCGCGATCCGGACCACGGCCGCGTCGTCGCCGTGGTCCACCCCGATCAGCAGGGCATCGGCCGGGGCGTCCGGGATCAGCGCCGCGACCGCGGCCTCGAGCTCGCCGGGAGGGATCTTGCAGGCGCAGCCGCCGCCGTGCGCATACTGGGTCAGCCGGACCCGGCCATCGCTGGTAACGCCAGAGCTTGTCATGCGAGAACTGTAAGCACGGCGGCCTTGCGGCGCGGGCGGCGGAGTGGTGGCATGCGAGTGGCGCGCGATTCGAACAGCCATGGCGGCGGGCACGACCCGCCGGGGAGGTGGGCCGTGAACACGGAGATCCTGCAGCAGCGGGCGGACATCGAGCAGGCGGCCCGCGGCGACGGGGGGACCGTCTGCGACGTCCTCGCCGCCACCGCCGACCGGTGGGGGAGCCTGGCCGCCTACGCCGACCGCGACGACGACGGGCCGTGGCAGACACTGACCTGGGCCGAGGTCCGGCAGCAGGCGCTCGAGCTCGCCGCCGGGATGATCGCGCTGGGCCTGCAGCCCGGCGACCGGGTCGCGCTGATGCTGCCCAACCGGGCCGAGCACATGCTGGCCGACCTGGGCGCGATGCACGCCGGCGGCGTGCCGGTGACGTTCTACGCCACCCTGGCGGCCGACCAGATCGGCTATGTGGCCGGTGACTGCGACGCCAGGTTCGCGGTGCTCGACGGGGCCGCGCAGCTGCCGCGCTGGCAGGCGGTGCTGTCCGAGCTGCCCGGCCTGAAGAAGATCATCGTGCGCGACACGGCCGCCTGCCCGGCCGGCGAGCCGTACCTGAGCTGGGCCGACCTGGCGGCGCTCGGCCGCGACCGGCTCGCCGCCGCGCCGGAAGAGGTCTCCCGGCGGGTGGCGGCGCTGGAACCGGGCAGCCCGGCGACCGTGCTCTACACCTCGGGCACGACCGGGAACCCGAAGGGCGTGCTGATCACGCACCGCAGCATCCTGTACGAGCTGGAGACCGCCCGCGCCACCGGCTACATGCTGGATCACGCCCGCTGGGTGTCCTACCTGCCGCTGGCCCACATCGCCGAGCGGCTGCTCACCCTCTACGGGCCGATCTTCAACGGCGGCCACGTCTACTTCTGTCACGACGCGGCCTCCGGCCTGGTCGCCACGCTCGGCGCGGCCAAGCCCACCGCGTTCTTCGGCGTGCCCCGGGTCTGGGAGAAGATCCAGGCGGGCATCCAGGCGCTGTTGTCGCTCGAGCAGGATCCGGCCAAGCGGGCCGCGGTCGACGCGGCCATGGCCACCGGCCGCAAGTACGTGACCAGCCGCGAGTATGGCAACATCACCCCCGCGGACCTGGCCGAGGAGTTCCGCCAGGCGGACGAGGCGGTGCTCCAGCCGATCCGGTCGCTGCTGGGCGTGGGCGAGATGGAGCTCGCGTCCAGCGGCGCCGCGCCGCTGCCGCCCGACGTGGGCTCGTTCTTCGCCGGGCTCGGCATCACCATCCTCGACGTCTACGGCATGACCGAGACCACCGGCGCGTTCACGACCAACACCCCGGGCGCGTTCCGCCTCGGCACCGTGGGCCGGCCCCTGCCCGGCATCGAGGTCAAGATCGCCGACGACGGCGAGATCCTGACCCGGGGGCCGCTGAACACCCCCGGGTACCTGAACCTGCCCGACCGCACCGCCGAGCTGATCGACGCCGACGGCTGGCTGCACACCGGCGACATCGGGTCGATGGACGCCGACGGCTTCCTGTCGGTGGTGGACCGCAAGAAGGAGCTGATCATCACCTCGGGCGGGGAGAACATCTCGCCGGCCGCGATCGAGAACCTGCTGGTCGCGCACCCGCTGATCGGCCAGGCGCTGAGCTACGGGGACCGGCGGCCGTACGTGGTCGCGCTGCTGACCCTGGACGGCGACGTGGCCCCGGCCTGGGCCCGGGCGCGCGGGATCGAGGCGTCCTCCCTGGCCGAGCTGGCCGAGCAGCCCGCCGTCCTGGCCGCGGTGCAGGAGGCGGTGGACGTCGCGAACGGACGGCTGGCCCGGGTGCAGCAGGTCAAGAAGTGGCGGCTGCTCCCGGTGGAGTGGACCGCCGAGAGCGAGGAGCTGACCCCGACGCTGAAGCTCAAGCGCCGCGTGGTGCACACCAAGTACGCCGACGTGATCGACGGCCTCTACTCGGCGTAAGCGGCGGCCGCGGACCGGTCCGCCGGCGGCCGGTCCGCCAGCGGCACGCGGACGATCACCGAGCCCGCGCTGTACTCGTATCCCGCGTGGCCCCAGTGCCGGTCGATGATCGAGAGCATCTGGCGGTTTTCCGGCAGCACGTCCATCACCGCCGCGCGCATTCCGCGGGCGGCGGCCCGTTCGGCCAGCCTGCGGAACATCTCCGAGCCGACCCCGCGGTTCTGCCAGCGGTCGGTGATCACCAGGCCGAGGTCGGTCGTGGCCGAGCCGTCGGGCCCGACGCCGTCGACCGCCATCGCGTGGCCCACGATCGCGCCGTCCTCGGTGGCGACCAGCACATCGCTGGTCGGGGCGGCGCCGCACATCCGGCGCAGCACGGCCGAGCTCGGCGGCGAGGCCGGGCTGAAGAACCGCAGGAACCTGGCCCGCAGCGAGAGCCCGGCGACGAACGACTTGATCGCCTCGCAGTCGGCGGCGGCCGCGGCGCGGATCTGGAGCCCGGCGGCGGCCGGGGCGGCGGGCGGGGCCGGGGACCGGCGCCGGTCCTGGCCCTCTCGGCGGGCCCGCCGCGCGTCATGGTCGAGATCCGACTGAGTTCGAGTCACAGACCTAGCTTGCCTCTCATTGCTAAGTCTGTCAACCAGACTTAGCATGTGGAGATGAGCCGACCCTGGATACTCGACTACGACACGGAGAACTGCACGATCGGCGCCGCGCTGGCCATCGTGGGGGAGAAGTGGACGTTCCTGGTGCTGCGCGAGGCGTTCAACGGCGTGCGCCGCTTCGATGACATCCGCCGCCGCATCGACGCACCGCGGCAGATCCTGAGCGACCGGCTGGCCCGCCTGGTGGAGCAGGACCTGCTGCGCAAGGTGCCGTACCGGGAGCCGGGCCAGCGGTCGCGCAGCGAGTACCGGCTGACCGAGAAGGGCCTGGCCCTGTTCCCGGTGATGGTGGCCCTGCTCGAATGGGGCAATACGTACGCCGCCACCCCGTCCGGACCGGTGGTCGAGCTGACGCACCGCGACTGCGGCGCCCCGGTGCACCTGCACCTCGCCTGCGAGGCGGGCCACCCGGTGGCGTCGGCCCGCGAGATCACCCCGCTGCCAGGACCCGGCGCCCGCCTGGTCGCCTGACACCCGCGCACCCGCACCGCCCCCGTGCGAGGCGAGTGCGGGCGGGCCGCGGCGTGCTCTCGCCGGGCCGGGGAGAGGGCAGCTGGCTGCGGGGTCGATAGGGTCGGTGCTGCGCGGAGGCGTCTGGGTGCCTGGTGGCCCCCTCGGTCTTCAAAACCGGTGGACGGCGCGCGGCGTCGTCGGCGGGTTCGATTCCCGTCCGCCTCCGCCGCGAGCTAGTCGTCGGGAGCTGGCGCGCCCGGAGCTGGCGCGTCCGGAGCTAGCGGGCCGGACGCGCGCGGCCCAGCCAGAGCAGCCCCGAACCGGCCAGCGCCAGGATGCCGAGCCCGAGCAGCCAGCCGATCAGGTGGTCGGCCACGCCCACCATGCCGCAGTCGTGTTGCGCCGAGCTGTCCAGGACCTGCCCGATCTGCCCGATGTCGGACGTGCACAGCGCGTTCCACTGCGGGATCGTCCCGTCATGGAACGGCACGCTCATCAGCAGGATGCCGCCCAGCGTCAGCACGGCACCCGCAATGGCGAGCGAGGTGACCGCGGCCGTCGCGGTCCCGCGCCGGGTTCTGGTGTCGTTCATCGGGCCGGCCTCCGGGTCGGGCGCCATCGTCGCTGGCTAGCAAACGCTTAGTAAACGCCCGGCCGCCGGGCCGCGTTCACCGGTGGACGTTTCTTCCAGATTCCTGGATTCAGCCGGCGTCGGCCAGCCGCTGCCACTCCCGCCGCGCCCCCGCCGACCAGCGCCCATGCAGGTCGGCGAACCGCCGGGCGGCCTCGAGTCCGCTCCAGCGGGCCGGCAGCAGGTCCCGGGGCAGCGCCGGGTCGATGGCCGGGAACCGGCGCCACGCGTGCACCAGCGCGACCTGCGCCGCCAGCACGTCGGACGGCTCCGGGCCGCCGAACTCGGCCAGGAACCGCTCGTACTCGCGCTCGATCGCGGCCAGGTCCCAGGCCGCGCGGACCATCGCGTCCGCGCCGGCCAGCCCGGACCGGGTCGCGACGAACAGGTGGGCGTCGCCGTCGAGCCCGGCATCGCGCAGCACCGCCGCCGCCTCGGCCTCCCGCTCCGGGTGCGCGCTGATCCACAGGCCCGGGCCGAGGGAGCCGAAGCCGGTCCAGTTCAGCCTGGTGCGCACGGCATGCCGGGCCTGCCGGTCGGCGTCGGGAACCCGGGCCGCCACCAGCAGCCAGCGGCCGTCCCAGTTCCCGGCGGCGGGCGTGAACGAGTAGATCCGTTCCGCCCCGTCGGTCAGCAGCCGCCGCGCCGCGCCGGTCAGGTGCCAGCGGGTGCGCCGCCCGGCCTTCTCGGGACGCAGCCACCCGTCGGCCGCGGTGCGCATCAGCGCCTGGCGGGTGGCCTTCTCCGCGACGCCCAGCCGCGCGAACGCCGCGATGACCGCCGAGGTCCACGCCGCGCCGCCGCCGGGCAGCACGAACTCGCCGAGCACGGTGAACAGCAGCCCGCGGGCGCTCGGCGCGCCGGCCGCGTGCCGCCGGGACAGGGTCGGCGTCATGACCTTTAATATGCTACAACTACTTGACTGACCGCCACCATTATGTAGAACATGTAGTCATGGGGCTGACGTCCGAAGACCAGATTTTTGAACGCCCCGGCGCGGGGCGGGACCGGGACGCCCGACCGGTCAGCTTTCAGGTGGAGCCCGGCCGCTACCGGCACTGGCAGCTCGCCGTCGGCGGGCCGGTGGCCACGCTGGCCATGGACGTCGACGAGCACGGCGGCCTGCAAGACGGCTACGAGCTCAAGATGAACTCCTACGACCTCGGCGTGGACATCGAGCTGTATGACGCGGTGCAGCGGCTGCGCTTCGAGCACCCGGAGGTGCGCACGGTCGTGCTGACCAGCGCCAAGGACAAGATCTTCTGCGCCGGGGCGAACATCAGGATGCTGGCCGCGGCGCCGCACGCGTGGAAGGTGAACTTCTGCAAGTTCACCAACGAGACGCGCGGCGGGATCGAGGACGCCTCGGCGAACTCCGGCCAGGCCTACCTGGCCGCGCTGAACGGCACCGCGTCCGGCGGCGGCTACGAGCTGGCCCTGGCCTGCGAGCACATCATGCTGATCGACGACCGTTCATCGGTGGTGTCGCTGCCGGAACTCCCGCTGCTGGGCGTGCTGCCGGGCACCGGCGGGCTGACCAGGGTGGTGGACAAGCGCCACGTGCGGCGCGACCTGGCCGACTACTTCGCCACCCGGCCCGAGGGACTGGGCGGCCCGAAGGCGGCGGCCTGGAAGCTGGTCGACGAGGTCGCGCCGCGGCCGGCGTGGGACCAGGCCGTGGCCGCGCGCGCCGCCGAACTCGGGACGCGCTCGGGCCGCCCGGCCAGCGCGCCGGGGATCGCGCTGACCCCGCTGGACAAGCGGCGCGAGGATGACCAGATCCGGTACCGCTACGTGAGCGCGGCCCTGGATTACCGGGCCGGCACGGCCACGATCACGATCGCCGGCCCGGACGGGGACCCGCCCGCCGGCCCCGCCGGGATCCTGGCCGAGGGAGCGGCGTTCTGGACCCTGGCGCTGACCCGCGAGCTCGACGACCTGATCCTGGACCTGCGGACCAACGAGCTCGAGCTGGGCACCTGGGTCATCAAGACCGCCGGGGCGGCGGCCCGGGTGCTGGCCTACGACCGCCTGCTGCGGGAGCACCGGGACGACTGGCTGGCCAACGAGATCGTGCTCTACCTCAAGCGCACGCTGAAGCGCCTGGACGTGACCAGCCGCAGCCTGATCGCGCTGATCGAGCCGGGCAGCTGCTTCGCCGGGTCGCTGCTCGAGCTGGCCCTGGCCGCCGACCGCACGTTCATGCTGTCCGGGGCCTTCGAGGACATCGACCCGGACGCGGAACCGGCGGCGATGACCGTCGGGCCGATGAACCTGGGCCCGCTGCCGATGGGCAACGGGCAGACCCGGCTGCAGACCAGGTTCTCCGGCGACGACGCGGCGCTGGCGGCCGCGACCGAGGCGGCGGGCCGGCCGCTCGATGCCGCGGCGGCCGAAGGGCTCGGCCTGGTCACGTTCGCGCCCGACGACATCGACTGGGACGACGAGGTCCGCATCGCGGTGGAAGAGCGGGCCAGCTTCAGTCCCGACGCCCTGACCGGGCTCGAGGCCAACTACCGGTTCGCCGGCCCGGAGACCATGGAGACGAAGATCTTCGGCCGCCTGACGGCCTGGCAGAACTGGATCTTCAACCGGCCCAACGCGTCCGGCCCGGACGGCGCGCTGCGCCGGTTCGGCACCGGGCAGCGCGCCCACTTCGACCGGAAGCGAGTCTGAGCCGTGACCTCTACCGCCGATTATGCCGAGAAGATCCCGAACAACGTCGACCTGCGCGAGGACCGGCGGCTGCAGCGGGCGCTGGAGTCCTGGCAGCCGAACTTCCTGTCCTGGTGGGATTCGATGGGCCCGTCGCTGCCGACGCGCGACGTGTACCTGCGCACGGCGGTGAACGTCGGCCGCGAGGGCTGGGCCCACTTCGGTCACGTCCCCATGCGCGACTACCGGTGGGGCATCTTCCTGGCCGAGCGCGACCCGGACCGGATGATCGGGTTCGGCGAGCACAAGGGGGAGCCGCCCTGGCAGCAGGTGCCCGGCGAGTACCGCTCCGAGCTGCGGCGGCTGATCGTCATCCAGGGCGACACCGAGCCGGCCTCGGTGGAGCAGCAGCGCAACCTGGGCGCCACCGCGCCGAGCCTGTACGACCTGCGCAACCTGTTCCAGGTGAACGTCGAGGAGGGCAGGCACCTGTGGGCCATGGTGTACCTGCTGCACGCCCACTTCGGCCGGGAGGGCCGCGAGGAGGCCGAGGAACTGCTGCGCCGCAACTCCGGGAGCGAGGACGCGCCGCGGATCCTGGGCGCGTTCAACGAGGAGACCCCGGACTGGCTGTCGTTCTTCATGTTCACCTACTTCACCGACCGGGACGGCAAGTACCAGCTGGGCACGCTCAAGGAGTCGGCCTTCGACCCGCTGTCGCGCACCTGTGAGTTCATGCTCAAGGAAGAGGCCCACCACATGATGGTCGGGACCACCGGTGTCGACCGGGTGGTGGAACGGGCCGCCCAGCTGATGGCCGAGCACGACGCCGACGAGGTGGCGGCGCGCGGCGGCATCCCGCTGGACGTGATCCAGAAATACCTGAACTTCCACTACTCGGTCTCGCTCGACCTGTTCGGCGGCGAGACGTCGACCAACGTGGCCAACTACTACACCGCCGGCCTCAAGGGCCGCTGGCTGGAGGGCCGCCGCCGGGACGATCACAAGCTGACCAGCGAGTCGATCATGGTGGACGCGCTCGACGAGGACGGGCAGATCGTGCAGACCGAGGTCTCCGCGCTCGTCGGGCTGAACACCGACCTGCGCCGCCAGTACATCGCCGACTGCGAGGGCGGCGTGAAGCGGTGGAACCGCATCCTGTCGGAGGCCGGCCTCGAGTCTCGCCTGAAGCTGCCGCACGTGGCGTTCAACCGCAAGGTGGGCGCGTTCGCCGGCATCGAGGTCACCCCCGACGGCGAGCGCCTCACGGCCGGCGAATGGGAGCGCCGCCAGGGGGAGTGGCTGCCCACCGAGGTCGACAAGACGCACGTCCGCTCGCTGATGCGGCCGGTCCACGAACGCGGCAAGATCGCGGCCTGGATCGCCCCGCCCCGCAACGGGATCAACGGCCAGCCCTTCGACTACGAGTACGTGCACTTGGCCTAACCTGGCCCCATGATCGACGGCCTGCCGCTCATCGACGCCCACGTCCACGCCGCCCGCCTTCCGACCCTGAAGGACCCGTGGAAGGAATGGGCGCACGAGTTCGGCGACGTGGCCGCGATGGACCAGGTCTACGACCCGCGCGGCACGATCAGCCCGGCCCGCTTCGATGAGTACCTGGCCGGCCAGGGCGTGGACATCGCCCTGGTGCTGGCCGAGTACAGCCCGAAGGTGACCGGCATCCAGCCGGTGGAGGACCTGCTGCCGCTGACCGAGCTGTACGGCGAGCGGTTCGCGATGATCGGCAACATCAACCCGCACCTGCACTACCCGGTGGACGAGGAACTCGAGCGCCAGATCGCGCTGGGCGCGGTGGCGCTGAAGATCCACCCGGTGCACGGCGGGTTCCCGGTCAACGACCGCGCCCTGTACCCGGCGTACGCGATCTGCCAGGACGCCCGGATGCCGGTGGTGGTGCACTGCGGCACGTCCACGTTCCCCGGGTCCTCGAACTCGTTCGCCGACCCGGTCCTGCTCGACGACGTGCTGCGCGACTTCCGGGCCCTGGACGTGGTGCTGGCGCACGGCGGGCGCGGCTGGTGGTATGACGCCGCCGCGTTCATGGCCCTCGCCAGCGGGCGGGTGTGGATCGAGCTGTCCGGGCTGCCGCCGTCACGGCTGCGGGAGTACTACTCCCGGCACAACTGGGCGCGGCTGACCCAGCGCATGATCTTCGGCACCGACTGGCCCGGCGTGCCGGGCATCGCGCGCAACGCCCGGGCCGTGGCCGAGCTGTGCCCGGACGAGCGGACCGCGTCGCTGGTGCTGGCCGGCAACGCGGCCCGCGTCTATAACCTCAAGCGCGGCGGCTAGCCCGGGCCGCGCAGGCCCGTGGTGTCGGAGGGCGGACGCCGGAACGGGCTGGTCGTGGTGGGGAACTGCTCCTCCGACGTGGTCGTCGGCTGCTCGCTGGTCGACGACGGCGAGAACGGGCTCGCCGCCGCGCCGAACTGGCCGGTCGTCGACGGCGTCGACGGCACCGAGGGGAACGTCACGTCCTGGGTCACCGGGTCGGGCACCGCGTAGGCCTCGGCCGCCTGCTCCTCGGCCAGGGCCGCGTCCCTGACGCCGACCACCGAGAACCGGCCCAGCGCCACCGACGCGCAGAACAGGATCAGCAGGCCGGTGCCGGTGAAGAACCCGAGCTGCTCGAGGAACTGCCGCGTCGCCGACGACAGCGACCCGACCGAGCCGGTGAGCGGGCTGCCCGGGCGGATCGAGCCGTTCGTCACCACCAGCGGCATGACCGAGCCGCCGACGACGAACCAGGCCCCGCCGAGCAGACCGAGGATGGCGCCGATGCAGCCGGTCGCGCGGTGCGAGGCGGCCACCACCATCAGGCCGCCGAGCAGGGCGGCCGCGCCCGGCACGATCGACAGCCAGAGCCGGCCGGAGGTGTAGGCCCAGGCCTTGTCCGGCGTGTAGGCATAACGGAAGTACGGTCCGACGAACGGGGCCAGGCCGCCCCAGGCGCCCAGCAGGATCAGCAGCACTCCGGTCACACCGCCGCGACTGCGCGGAATCCGGGCCACGCCAGCCATAGCGCTCACTCCCTCCGTAATCGGAGGATTAAGACTCGCACAAGTTGGGTACCCGGTGGGCGGCCCATTATGCAAAGGCCTGGTAAATGCGGGGATACGCCGCCCCCAGCACAGGCCGGGACGCCGCCGCGGGCAGGTATGGTCACGCTCGTGGACCCGCGCAGGCTTGTTCCGCGGACCGACGTGGTCCTGACCGACCCACGGCTGACCGCCGCGCAGCGCCGGCTCGGCCGCGGGCGCGTCCTGGCCGCCGTTCGCGAGGCCCAGGATCAGGCCAGGTCGGGCAGCATCGCGGCGGCACAGGTGGCCGACGAGGCGCTGGCCGCGCTGCCCGCGCTGGCCACCACGCTGACCCCGGTGATCAACGCGACCGGCGTTCTGCTGCACACCAACCTGGGCCGGGCGCAGCTGTCGGCGGCCGCCCGGGAGGCGGTCATCGCCGCCGCGGGCAGCACGGACGTGGAGTTCGACCTGGCCACGGGGACCAGGAGCCGTCGCGGCCGGGGCGCGCTGGAGGCGCTGCGGCGCGCGGTGCCCGCCGCGGAGGCCGTGCACGTGGTGAACAACAACGCGGCGGCGCTGGTGCTCGCGGCCACCGCGCTCGCGGCCGGCCGGGAGATCGTGGTCAGCCGCGGTGAGCTGATCGAGATCGGCGATGGCTTCCGGCTTCCGGACTTGCTCTGCTCGACCGGGGCCCGGATCCGCGAGGTCGGCACGACCAACCGCACGTCGGCGGCGGACTATGCGGCCGCGATCGGGCCGGACACGGCGTTCGTGCTCAAGGTGCACCCGTCCAACTACCGGATCGAGGGCTTCACGGCCAGTGCGAGCGTGGCCGAGCTGGCCGGGCTCGGCGTGCCGCTGGTCGGCGACATCGGCTCCGGGCTGCTCACGCCGCACCAGGCCATCCCCGACGAGCCGGACGCCGACTCCTGGCTGCGCGCCGGAGCGGACCTGGTCACCGCCAGCGGCGACAAGCTGCTGGGCGGCCCGCAGGCGGGACTGCTGCTCGGCCGGGGCGACCTGGTCAAGAGCCTGGCCCGGCATCCGCTGGCCCGGGCCCTGCGGGTGGACAAGCTCACGCTGGCCGCGCTCGAGGCGACCATCGACGGGCCCCCGGCCCCGGTCAGCGAGGCGCTGGCGGCCGACGCCGCCGGGCTGACCGCCCGCGCCGAGCGCCTGGCGCGAGCCGCGGCGCAGGCCGGAGCCGACTGCCGGGCGGTGGCCAGCGCCGCGACCGTGGGCGGCGGGGGCGCGCCCGGTGTCACGCTGCCGAGCGCCGCGCTGAGCCTGCCCGAGGACCTGGCGCCGGTGCTGCGGGCCGGACCCGCGGTGCGGCGCGGCGAGGTCACGGCGGTGGTCGGCCGGGTCGAGAACGGGCGGCTGCTGCTCGACCTGCGCGCCGTGCCCCCCGAGGACGATGAGCGGCTCGCCGCGGCGGTGATCGCGGCCTCCGGCCGGCCGGATCGTGCGTGACATGCAAGTCATCGCGACCGCGGGTCACGTGGATCACGGCAAGTCGACCCTCATCCGTGCGCTGACCGGCATGGACCCGGACCGCTGGGAGGCCGAGCGGCGCCGGGGCCTGACCATCGACCTCGGCTACGCCTGGCTGACCCTGCCCTCAGGCGAGCGGATCGCCTTCGTCGACGTGCCCGGCCACGAGCGGTTCGTGCCGAACATGCTGGCCGGCGTGGGCCCGGTCCCGGCCGTGCTGTTCGTGGTGGCCGCCGACGAAGGCTGGAAGCCGCAGTCGACCGAGCACCTGGCCGTCGTCGACGCGCTGGGCATCCGCCGCGGCCTGCTGGTCGTCACCCGCAGCGATCTCGCCGATCCGGGCCCGGCCCTGTCCGAGGCGGGCCGGCTGATCTCCGCGTCCAGCCTGGGTCAGGTGGAGTCGCTGGCGGTGAGCGCGGTCACCGGGGAGGGCCTGCCGGGGCTGGTCGACGCGCTGGGCCGGCTGGCCGGCAGCCTGCCGGCGCCGGATCCGGGCGCCCCGGTCCGGATCTGGGTGGACCGGGCGTTCAGCATGGCGGGCAGCGGCACGGTGGTGACCGGCACGCTTCCGGCCGGGACCGTGCGCCGCGGCGATGAGCTGGTGGTCACGCCCTCGATGCGGCCGGTGCGGGTCCGCGGCATCCAGGCCCTCGGCGAGTCCGTCGAGGAGCTGACCGGCCCGGCCCGGGCGGCGCTGAACCTGCGCGGCACCAGCCACGAACGGCTCGGCCGGGGCGCGGCCCTGGTCCAGCCGGGCCGCTGGACGCTCACCGACGTCATCGACGTCCGGCTGGCCGAACCCGCATCGGGCCCGGGTGAGCCGGCCTCGGGGCCACGGCTGCCGAAAACGCTGACCCTGCACACCGGGGCGGCCAAGACGGTGGCCAGGGTGCGCCAGCTCGGCGGCTGGATCGCCCGGCTCACCCTGCGCGAGCCGCTCCCGCTGCACGTCGGCGACCACGTGCTGCTGCGCGACCCCGGGGCCAGCCGCCCGGCCGGGCCCGCGGCGCCCGCGCCCGCGCCGGACGGGCGGCCGGCGCCGCGCCCGGGGTGCGACCCGGCCGTGTACGGGGCCGTCGTGCTCGACGTCACGCCCCCGCCGCTCATCCGCCGCGGCGCGGGCGCGTCCGCCGCGGCCGAGCTCGGCTCCTGGCCCGATGCGCCGACCGCGCGCGACCTGCTGCGCCGGCACGGCCTGCTGCGCGCGAGCTCGCTGCTGGCCATGGGCATCAGCGAGCACCCGGAGCCGGTCTGCGGCGAATGGCTGGCCGATCCCGGTCACTGGTCCGAGCTGAGCAACCGCCTGGGCGAGGCGGTCGCCGCGCACGTCGGCCGGGAGCCGCTGGCTCCGGGCCTGCCGACGGACGCGGCCCGGTCCGCGCTCGGGCTGCCCGATCGCCGGCTGGTCGACGCCCTGGTACAGCCGCCGCTGCGGATCAAGGACGGGCTGGTCCACATCCCCCCGGCCGAGGGCAACGGCCCGGCGCCCGACCTGCCGCCCACGGTGGTGGCCGCGGTGCGGGTGCTGCTGGCCGACCTGGAGGCCGCCCCGTTCGCCTCACCCGACGCCGACCGGCTGCGTCACCTCGGCCTTGACCTGCGGGCGATCGCCGCCGCCGAGCGAGCCGGGCTGCTGCTGCGGGTCAGCGACCACATCGTGCTCGCCCCCGGCGCCGACGCGGTGGCCGGCCGGATCCTGGCCGGCCTGCCGCAGCCGTTCACGGCGGCGCAGGCCAGGGTGGCACTGCAGACCACCCGCCGGGTCGCCATCCCGCTGCTGGAGTTCCTCGACCGGGCCGGCGTCACGTTGCGCCTGCCCGACGACCGGCGCACGATGGTCAGCCGGCCGGACGGCTGAACCGCGTCGCCGACCAGGTGCCGGGCTCGGCCGGGGGCTCGCCGGTCGAGATCCAGCGCGCCAGCACGGCCGCGGTCGCGGGGGCGTTGAGTATCCCGGTGCGGAAGTGCCCGGAGGTGAGCCAGGCGTTGTCCAGGCCGGGGACCCGGTCGATGACCGGCCGCCGGTCGGGATGGCGCGGCCGGAAGCAGCACCACTGGTAGGCGATGCCCAGGCCCTTGGCCGCGGGCAGCGCGGCGGCCAGCCCGTCCATGATCGACTGGATCACGTCCGGCTGGACGGCGGGATCCTCGTCGCCGATGTCGAACGTGCCGCCGGCCAGCAGCCGCCCGTCCTCGAGTTGAGTGGCCACCGGCGCCACGATGCCGGGCAGCCGGACCGAGCTCACGTCGGTGACCAGCAGGTGTCCCTTGACCCGGTCCGACGGGATCGTCATCGGCAGGCCGTCGAGCACCGGCGGCTGGCCGGTGGCGAAGACCACGGCGCCGGGATCGATCTCGCCGGCCGACGTGGCCACGGTCACCAGCCGGTCGCCGCGGATGGTCACGCCGGTGGCGGCCACGCCGGTGGCGACGGCGGGCAGGTCCGCGGCCAGCCGGGCCAGGGCCCGCAGCGGGTTGACCCGGGCCTGGTGCCGGATCAGCGCGCCCTCCATGGACCGGGCCAGGTTCGGAATCAGCCGCTCGACCTGCCCCGGGGCCAGCCATTCCACCGCCGGGGGCTGGTGCGCGGCGAACCCGCCGGGATGCGGCGCCAGCCCGATCCAGTCGATGTCGACCAGCCCCACTCCGTGCGGCAGCCGCTGCTCGAGCTCGCGCCAGCGCTCCAGGCTGGCCTGCTCGAGGTCCACGAGCGGCTCCGGGTCGCTCCACCGGTGCGGCTCGGGGATCAGCAGGCCGCTGGCGCCGCCGGTGGCGCCGGTGCCGAGACGGCCGGTTTCGATCAGCAGCACGGAGCCCAGCCCGGCCTCGGCGGCGGCCGCGGCCGCGGCGATGCCCATGATCCCGCCGCCGACGACCAGGATGTCCGGGCGCGAATCGGGGATCTCCCCGTGGCCGCGGCCGAGGGTCGCGCGCTCATCCGCGGTGAGCTGATCGCGCCAGATGGCACCGTCCACAGTCATGCCCCCGTTATATCGTCATGCGCCGGTAGCGCCGAGTTAACTGGCTTCGAACACGCCTCGCGCAGACTAGCGGCATGACCTCACCAACCGGCGCCGAGCCTGCCAGGCTGCGGATCGCCCTGATCGCACACGACAACAAAAAGGCCGACCTGCGCGAGTGGGCCAGGTTCAACCGCTCGGTGCTGGCCCGGCAGCGCCTGTTCGCAACCGGCACCACCGGCCGGCTGCTCGCCGACGACCTCGGGCTGCGGATCACCTGCGTCCAGAGCGGCCCGCTGGGCGGCGACCAGCAGATCGGCGCGAGGATCGCGGAGGGCGACATCGACATGCTGATCTTCTTCTGGGACCCGCTCGAGCCCCAGCCCCACGACCCCGACGTCAAGGCCCTGCTGCGGTTGGCGATGGTCTGGAACATCCCGGTCGCGTGCAACCGGGCCAGCGCCGACTTTCTGATCTCGTCGCCGCTGATGGACCGCGGCTACCGGCGCCGCGAGCCCGACTACGGCTCTCGCGTGGCCTGACCGGCGCCCGCATTCGATGAGTCACGGCCGGACCGCGCGTCCTAAGGTCGTAGGCCGGGGCAGGGACCGGAAGCAGGCAGCCGAGCGACAAGGGGCATGTGCATGACGCAGCACAGCGGGGCCGGGGCCGGCACCGGGTTCGACGGCGTCTGGCGGGTGCCGGATGACCAGGTGCGGTCCGGCCGGATCCCCGGTTTCGCGGCCGCGGTCCGGATCGGCGGGCAGGTCCGGATCAGGGCCGGGGGCCGGATGGCCGTCGAGCCGGACAGCCCGCCGATGCGCGAGGACACGCTGTTTCGCATCGCCTCGGTCACCAAGCCGGTCGGGGCCGCGCTCGTGCTCAGCCTGGTCCAGGACGGCGTGCTGGAGCTCGACGAGCCGGTCGCGCGCTGGCTCCCCGAGATGGCGAGCCCGCGCGTCCTGGCCGATCCGGCCGGCCCGCTCGACGACACCGTTCCCGCGCGGCACCCGGTCACGCTGCGGCACCTGCTGACCATGACGTGCGGCTGGGGCGCGGTGCTGGAGCGGAGCCCGCTGCAGGCGGCCATGCGGGAGCAAGGCGTGTCTCCCGGCCCGCTGACCCCGCCGATGTCCGCAGACGAGTTCGCGGCCCGGGTCGCCGCCCTGCCGCTGGCCTTCCAGCCCGGCGAGGGCTGGCTGTACGACACCGGCATGGACCTGGCCGGGATAGCGGCGGCCCGGGCCGCGGGGCGGCCCCTGTCCGGCCTGGTCGCCGAGCGCATCACCGGGCCCCTCGGCATGACGTCCACCGGCTTCATGGCCACGGACGCGGGCCGGCTGGCCACGGCCTACCAGCCGGGCCCGGCCGGGCTCCAGGTGCTCGACCCTCCGGACGGCGCCTTCGCCCGCCCGCCGCACTTCGAGGAGCTCAGCTCCGGCCTGGTGTCCACCGCACCCGACCTGCTGCGGTTCTTCGACGCGCTCGCCGACGGCGGCGGGCCGGTGCTGACCGGGCGCTCCGTCGCGCTGATGACGGCCGACGCGCTCACCGGCGACCAGCGCCGGCAGGCGCTGCCCATCCTGGGCCCCGGCCGCTCCTGGGGCCTGGGCACGGCGATGGACGTCGAGGCGCCCGAGCCGTGGATGGCCCCGGGCCGCTGGGGCTGGGACGGCGGCACCGGCACCACGGCCCGCGTGGACCCCGCGCGCGGCACCGTCGGCGTGTTGCTGACCCAGCGGGCGATGACCGGCCCGCTGGACGGGTTCGACGACTTCTGGGCGGCCGTGGCCGCCGCCGCCTGATCCGGCCGTCACCCGCCCGGCAGGTCGGCGGCCGGCAGGGCCCCGGTCTCGATCGCCTTGGTCACCGCGGCGGTCCGGCCGGAGACGCCGAGCTTGGCGCACGCCCGGACCAGATGGGTCTTGACCGTGGCCTCGCTGATGAACAGCGCCCGGCCGATCTCGGCGTTGGTCATGCCGCGCGCGGCCAGGGCCAGGACCTGCGTCTGCGCGGCGGACAGCGCCTCGGGCCGCGGCGTGCGCATCCGGGTCATCAGCCGCCCGGCGACCCCGGGCGCGAGCACCGTCTCGCCGCGCGCCGCGGCCCTGATCGCGCGGATCAGCTCGGCCCGCGGCGTGTCCTTGAGCAGGTAGCCTGTCGCGCCCGCCTCGACCGCGCGCAGGATGTCGGCGTCGGTGTCGTACGTGGTCAGCACCACGATCCTGGCATCGGGCCGGTGCCGGGCGATGCGCTCGATCGCGCTCACGCCGTCGCCGTGCGGCATCCGCAGGTCCATCAGGATCACGTCGGGGCGCAGCCGGCCGGCGACGGTGACCGCCTCGTCGCCCGAACCCGCCTCGCCGACCACGTCGATGCCCGGCTCGGCGGCCAGCATCCCGCGCAGGCCCTCGCGGACCACGGGATGGTCGTCGGCCAGCAGCACCCGGATCGTCGGGCCCGGCTTTCCTGGTTCGCTCATGCCGGCACCTCAACGCTCACCGACGTGCCCGCGCCCGGCGCGCTGCACACGGTCAGGCGCCCGCCCGCCTCGGTGACCCGGGTGCGCATGCCGCGCAGGCCGTATCCGCCGTTGCCGTCGGCCGGGCCGGCATCGGCCGGGCCAAAATGGGTCGCGTCAAACCCGGCGCCGTCATCGCCGATCTCCAGGCGCACGTCGTCCGGGCCGTAGCTCAGCCGGACCCAGGCGCGCTGGGCCCGGGCGTGCTTGCGGACGTTGGCCAGCGCCTCCTGGCACACCCGCAGCAGCATCACCTCGGCGCCGGTGGCCAGCGGCCTGGGCGACCCGCCGACCACGAAGTCGGCGCCGCCGCCGAGCTGGGCCGCCGCCTGGTTCGCGAGCCTGCGCAGCGCCTCGTCGAGCTTTCCGCCGTCGAGCTGGGCCGGCGCCAGCGCGGCCACCAGCGCTCTGGAATCGGCCAGGTTCTCCCGTGCGGTCTCCTCGGCGAGCGCGAGGTGGCGCCGGGCCGCGGCGGCGTCGCGGCCGATCTCGGACCCGGCGGCCTGGATCAGCATGACGATGCTGGTGCAGCCCTGAGCGATCGTGTCGTGGATCTCGCCCGCCAGCCGCTGCCGCTCGGCGAGCATCCCGGCCTCGCGGTTCGCCTCGGCCAGCTCGGCCCGGGTCGACTGCAACTGCTGAATGAGCTCGGCCCGTTCCTGGCTCTGGTGCACGATCCTGATCACGTAGCCGCCCACCGCGATCGAGGCGACGACGCCGAACACGGTGAACGCGATGGCGATGATCACGTACGGCTGGCCTGGCGACCGGTAGAAAAGCAGCGCCCCGCCGATCACGTTGACGGCAACCGCCGCCGCCATGGCCGGACGCGGCGCGGCGACGTGGAAGCAGTGCGGGCACAGCGCGAACGCCAGCAGCCAGGAGTTCAGGTCCTGGCTCTGCGCCACGGCGAACAGCAGGATCAGCGCGGCCAGGTAGGCGAGGCCGCCTCGCGTGTCGGCCTCGGCCCGCATCAGCCGGCGCCCGGCCGCCACATAGAGCACGGCCATCGCGGCCAGCGCGGCCGTGGCGACGATGCGCTGCGCGACGGAGGGCCAGTTGACCCAGACCAGGACCACGGTGCCGGCCAGGACCAGGCCGTGGAATATATCCCAGCGCCGCAGGTCGTCCTTCCAGGCATCCTGGCCGCCACCCGGCACGGTCAGCCGTCCCGGCTGCTGCGCCAGCGGAAGGTCGTCAGGCACAGCACCAATCCTGCGACAATCCAGGCCAGCAGCACCAGCGCGATCCGGCCGTGCTCCCAGGAGCCGGCGGGCTCGAGCACCACCGCCCGCTGCGGCAGGAACACCGAGCGCAGGCCCTGGCAGATCCACTTGAGCGGGAAGAACGATGCGATGTCCCGCAGCCAGGGCGGCACCAGCGTGGCCGGCACGTAGACGCCGGAGATGAACTGCAGCACGGTGAACGGCAGCATGATCACCGCCGGCGCGCTGCGGGCCGAGCGCGGGATGCTGCTGATCGCGATGCCGAGCAGCGAGAAGCACACCGTCCCGAGCACGAACACCCAGGCAAAGGTCCACCAGCGTTCCGCCGACGAGGGCAGGTGCAGGTTGTCGATCAGCATCCCGACCACGACCAGCAGCGCGGTCTCGGCCACCGTGCACACCAGGACCAGGCCGGTCTTCCCGATGAAGTACGCCCACCGGTTCATCGGCGTGCCGTACAGCCGCTTGAGCATGCCCTGGTCGCGCTCGGTGGCGATGCCGATACCCAGGTACTGGAAGCTGGTCGCGGCGATCCCGCCGCCGACCAGGCCGGCCGCGAACAGCGTGCCAACCGACAAGCCGTGGGCCGCCGCCTGGCCGCGGAAGATCGAGCCCAGCATCACCAGCAGCACCGCGGGCAGCGAGAACACGAACACCACCGACTGCTTGTCCCGGAAGAACACCTTGAGCTCAAAGCTCACCCGGGCCAGGCCGCTGCGCCAGGCGCCGGGCAGCGCCGGGGCGGCGCTGGCGGGCTGGGCCGGCGCGGCGGGCCGCGCCATCTCGATGCTCATAGCTCGTCTCCGATCAGCTCCAGGTAAATGTCCTCCAGCGTGGGGCGGGTCACGGTCAGGCCCGGCACCTCGCCGCCGAAGCGCGCGCCCAGCTCGGCCACCACCCGGGTCGGCTCGCCGGTCTGCACGCGGCCCGGCCCGTCGTCGCCCAGCCAGGCCACCGTCGCCGCCCGCGCGGCCCGCCCGCCGAGATCGGCCGGGTTCCCCGTGGCCCGGATCTGCCCGCCGGCGATCACCGCGACGCGGTCGGCCAGGGTCTCGGCCTCGTCCAGGTAGTGGGTGGTCAGCAGGATCGTGACCCCGCCGGAGGACAGGCTGGAGATCAGTTGCCAGAACTGGCGGCGGGCCTCGGGATCGAACCCGGTGGTCGGCTCGTCCAGGAACAGCAGCTCCGGGTCGCCGACGATGCCGAGCGCGACGTCGAGCCTGCGCAGCTGGCCTCCGGACAGCTTCTGCAGCCGGGAGCCGGCCTTGCCGGTGAGCCCGACCAGGCCGATGACATCGTCCGGGTCGCGCGGCCGCGGGTAGAGGGCGGCGAACTGGCGCACCATCTCGCGCACGGTCAGCTCCGGTCCCTCCGCGGTCAGCTGGAGCACGATCCCGATCCGGGCCCGCCAGGCCCGTCCGGCGCGCTCGGGATCCTCGCCCAGCACCCGCACCGTGCCGCCGTCGCGGCGGCGGTAGCCCTCGAGGATCTCCACCGTGGTCGTCTTGCCCGCACCGTTCGGGCCGAGCAGGGCGAACACCTCGCCGCGCCGTATCTCGAGGTCGACCCCGCCGACCGCGGTCACCTCGCCGTACCGCTTGCGCAGGCCGTCGACCCGTACTGCGGTGTCTGTGCCATCGGTCATGGTTTAACTGTGCGCCCTCCGGACCCGGCGGCGCGCCGGCCAACCGGTCACATGCCGGTCAACCGTTCGGCGGACAGCGCCCGGGGTAGGCAGCCTGAGTAGGCTGGAGCTTTGGGGCACAAATGTCTAGCTGGGCAGAAGGTGTTGCTGTGCTGGCCGACTCGCACGGACGCGTGGCCACCGACCTGCGGGTGTCGGTCACCGATCGCTGCAACCTGCGCTGCCAGTACTGTATGCCGGCCGAAGGGCTGGACTGGCTGCCCAAGCCGGAGCTGCTCACCGACGACGAACTGGTCCGCCTGATCGGGATCGGGGTCGAGCGGCTGGGCATCACCGAGATCCGGTTCACCGGCGGCGAGCCGTTGCTGCGGCGCGGCCTGGCCGGGATCGTGGCCCGCACCGCCGCGCTGCGGCCGCGCCCGGAGATATCGCTGACCACCAACGGAATCGGGCTGGACCGGCTGGCCGAGCCGCTGCACGCGGCGGGCCTGGACCGGATCAACGTGTCGCTGGACACGCTGCGGCCGGAGACGTTCCGGGCGCTGGCCCGCCGGGACCGGCTGGCCGACGTGCTGGCCGGGCTGGCCGCGGCGGCCGCGACCGGGCTGGCCCCGGTGAAGGTCAACGCGGTGCTCATGCGCGGCATCAACGACGACGAGGCCGTGCCGCTCGCCCGGTTCTGCCTGGAGCGCGGGTATCAGCTCCGGTTCATCGAGCAGATGCCGCTGGACGCGCAGCACGGCTGGCGCCGTGAGGGCATGGTCACCGCCGACGAGATCCTGGCCGGCCTGTCGGCCGCATTCTGGCTGACCTCCGACGACCCCGACGCCCGCGGGTCGGCGCCGGCCGAGGCGTTCCTGGTCGACGGCGGGCCGGCCCGGATCGGCGTGATCGGCTCGGTGACCCGGCCGTTCTGCGGTTCCTGTGACCGGGTCAG